>Ga0164242_10000242_pt1 | contig 69061 bp, 63 predicted proteins | sample OricomgcompostMG_FD_108783 | JGI IMG/M metagenome (GOLD analysis project Ga0164242, IMG submission 108783) | Miracle-Growth compost microbial communities from Emeryville, California, USA - Original compost - Miracle growth compost (MG) ... | reverse complement strand
TCCGCGCCGGGCGGCGGCCGCGTCCCTCCGCGCCGGGCGGCGGCCGCGTCCCTCCGCGCCGGGCGGCGGCCGCGTCCCTCCGCGCCGGGCGGCGGCCGCGTCCCTCCGCGCCGGGCGGCGGCCACGTCCCTCCGCGCCGGGCGGCGGCCACGTCCCTCCGCGCCGGGCGGCGGCCACGCCGCTAGGCTGGCCGGATGGATCAGCGGGTCAGCTTGATCACGCTCGGGGTCGACGACGTCGCCGCCGCGCGGCGCTTCTACGAGGCGCTGGGCTGGGAGTGCAAGGAGGTCGAGGAGACGGTCTTCGTCCAGGCGGGCGGCTCGGCGGTGGTGCTCTGGGGGCGCGAGAAGCTCGCCGCCGACGCGGGGATCGAGGACGCTCGCGCCGACGGCTTCGGCGGCGTCGCGCTCGCCCAGAACGTGCGCTCGCGCGAGGAGGTCGAGGCGATCGTCGCCGCCGCGAGCGCGGCGGGCGCGACCGTCACCAAACCCGCCGCCGAGACCTTCTACGGCGGCTACGCCGCCTACTTCGCCGACCTCGACGGGCACCTCTGGGAGATCGCCCACAACCCGGGCTTCACCCTGACCGACGACGGCTCCCTCGTCCTCCCGTTCTAGGGCGGGCGCGGTCTCGGCGAGCCGATGGGCGCCGCTTCATATGCTCGTCCGACCCCAGTCAGCAGCGAAGGAGGCAACGATGGACAAGCGTAAATTGGGCAGCCAGGGACTCGAGGTGTCGGCCGAGGGGCTCGGCTGCATGGGGATGACCTGGGCCTACGGGGCCGCCGAGGAGGCCGACGGCGTGGCGACGATCGCGCGGGCGCTGGAGCTCGGCGTGACGCTCTTCGACACCGCCGAGGTCTACGGCCCGTACACGAACGAGGAACTGGTCGGGCGGGCGCTCGCCGGGCACCGGGACGAGGTGCAGATCGCGACCAAGTTCGGCTTCGACCTCAAAGGGCCGACGCGGGGCGTCGACGGCTCGCCGGCGAACGCGAAGCGGGTCGCCGAGGAATCGCTGCGGCGGCTCGGCACCGACCACATCGACCTCTACTACCAGCACCGGGTCGACCCGGACGTGCCGATCGAGGAGACGGTCGGGGCGATGGGCGAGCTGGTCGGCGAGGGCAAGGTGCGCTTCATCGGCCTCTCCGAGGCGGCGCCGGAGACGATCCGCCGCGCCCACGCGACCTTCCCGCTGAGCGCCGTGCAGAGCGAGTACTCGCTGTGGACGCGGGACCCGGAGGACGAGGTGCTGCCGACGCTGCGGGAGCTGGGGATCGGCTTCGTCCCCTACTCGCCGCTCGGTCGCGGCTTCCTCACCGGCCAGATCCGCTCGATCGACGACCTCGCCGAGGACGACTGGCGCCGCACCAACCCACGCTTCCAGGGTGAGGCCTTCGAGGAGAACCTGCGCCTCGCCGACCGCGTGGCGGAGCTCGCCGAGGGCATCGGCGCCACCTCTGCCCAGGTCGCCCTCGCCTGGGTCCTCGCCAAAGGCGACGACCTGGTCCCGATCCCGGGCACCAAGAGCCCGACGCGGCTGGAGGAGAACGTGTCGGCGACCGAGCTGAAGCTGACCGACGCCCAGGTCGCCGAGCTCGACGCCGCCGTCTCCCGCGACGCCGTTCGCGGTTCCCGCTACGACGACGCCAGCATGCAGATGATCGGCAACTGACCTACGACGCTGCGCTCCGACTTATCCGTCCCATGCACGGATAAGTCGGAGCGCAGGACGGCGTCACTTAGTAATTCATGTTTCAACTACTGAATTTGTGGTAGTTACGTTGCATCATGGGGGGAGCGGGAACTCTCGTCGGATGGGGGCCGGGGCGGCGCACGGTGGGATTTTCGGCGCTCGCCCTGGCACTGCTCTCCCTCTCCTTGATGTTGGTGTGGGCGGGCGCGGCACAGGCCGCGCCCGCCCTTGAAGCTCACGGGAGCGTCGAACAGGTCTACGCGACCGGGCTCGCGCCGGGGTTGAAGGTGACGCTCTACGACGAGGCGGGGGACGAAATCGGCTCGAAGCCGGCCGACGAACTCGGCGCGGTGCTGTTTCGCGAAGTCGCGCCGGGGGGCGGCTACACGCTCGGCGCCGGCGGCGCGCGGTCGGGAGCGGTGCGGGTGCTGACGCAAAGGTCGGCGCCGCCGAACACCTCGATCTACGACCAGACGATCGAACCGCACGGCTACCAGTACCTCACCACCCGCGACGGGACCAAGCTGGCGATCGACGTCCACCCGCCCCAGGACGTGCTGAAGCTGCTGACCGGCGCGATCCCCTCGCCGGGAGAACTGCCGGAAAAGCTCGCCGAAGCCGGTGGCGAAGCGTCCTCGCCGGGTGGCGAAGGGTCGTCGCCGGGCGGCGCCCTGACGCTTCCGCCGGAAGTCGAAAAGGCGCTCGACAAGATCCCCGGCGTCGAAGAAGGGATCGCGGGCCTCACCGAACTGCTCGGCAAAGTCGGGCTCCCGGTCGGCGCCAAGGCGGCGGAAACGACCGAAGCGCCCGCCTCGACCGAAGCGCCGCCTGCCGCCGAAGAACCCTCGAACGCCAGATCGACCAGCACCGCGACCTCCGAACCGAAGTCGTCGGCGATCGAACTTCCCTACGTCCCGACCGGCCCGACGCCGACGCTGATCGAGTACTCCGGCTACGGCTACGCCAACCCGGCCGGTCCCGAAAACGGGATCTCGCTGATCGCCAACCTGATGGGCTTCACCGTCGTCGACGTGAACATGCGCGGCACCGGCTGCAGCGGCGGCGCCTACGACTTCTTCGAACCGCTGCAGAACCTCGACGGCTACGACGTGGTCGAGACGATCGCCCACCAGCCCTGGGTCCTCCACCACGAAGTGGGGATGATGGGGATCAGCTACGGCGGCATCAGCCAGCTCTTCACCGCCCAGACGCGGCCGCCGGACCTCGCCGCGATCACGCCGCTCTCGGTCATCGACAGCACCCAGACGACGCTCTATCCGGGCGGCATCCTCAACACCGGCTTCGCGCTCGAATGGGCGAAGGAGCGGGTCCACGACGCCGAAGCGGCGGGGCCGACGAGCGGCCAGGCATGGGCCTACAAGCGGATCCAGGAAGGCGACGCGACCTGCAAGGAAAACCAGGCGCTCCACCCGGAAGCGGTCAACCTGCTGAACAAGGTCAGGGACAACGCGCACTACGTGCCGAAGGTCGCCGACCCGCTGTCCCCGGTCACCTTCGTGAAGAAGATCGACGTGCCGACCTTCATGGCGTGCCAGTGGACCGACGAGCAGACCGGCGGACACTGTCCCGACCTCGCCGAGCACTTCAGCGGCACGCGGAGGAAGTGGTTCACGTTCACCAACGGCGCCCACATCGACTCGCTCGACCCGGCGACCTTCGACCGATGGCTGGACTTCCTCGAGCTCTACGTGGCGAAGCAGTCGCCGCTCGCGGTCGGGGCGGTGATGCACCTGGCGGCGCCGCTGGTGTTCCAGGAAGCGATGGGGATCGCGGGGCTGACCCTGCCGCCGGACCCGGTGCAGCTGCAGCCGACCTACGCGGGGGCGCTGGCGGCGTTCGAAGCGCAGAAGCCGATCCGCGTCCTCTTCGACAGCGGCGCCGGCGGCCTCTCGCCGGGACAGCCGTACCCGAGCTTCGAAGAATCGTTCAGCGAATTCCCGATCCCGGGGACGAAGGCGAAAGCCTGGTACCTGGCGCCGGGCGGCAAGCTGGCGGCCAAGGCGCCCGCGGGGCTCGCCGCCGACGGCTTCAGCTGGAACGCCGGCGCGCTGCCGCTGCAGGACTTCAGCGGCGACACCGGTTCCGGCGAAGGCGGCCTCTGGACGCAGACCCCGACCTACCGATGGGAACAGAGCCCGCCCGGCTCGGCGGTCTCCTACGTGACCGAACCGCTGAGCGAAGACACGACCGTGATCGGCGGCGGCGCGGTGAACGTCTGGGTCCGCTCGGCGACGCCCAACGTCGACCTGCAGGCGACGGTCAGCGAGGTGCGCCCGGACGGCAAGGAGACCTTCGTCCAGAACGGCTGGGTGCGGGCGGACGAGCGCAAGCTCGACGCGGCCAAGTCGACGGCGCTTGAGCCGGTCCTCTCGCTGCGTGAATCAGACGTCGAACCGATGCCGCCGGGCCAGTTCGTGAAAGTGACGATCCCGCTCTACTACGAGGGCCACGCCTACCGCGCCGGCTCCCGCATCCGCGTCACGATCGCCGCCCCCAACGGCACCCAGCCGATCTGGGACTTCGAAGAAGCCGAACCGAAAGGCACCTCCGAAGTGGCGATCGCCTACGGCAAGGAAGACCCGTCCGACCTCCTGCTCCCGGTCGTCCCCGGCATCGCCGTCCCGAGCGCCCTGCCCCCGTGCCCCGGCCTCCGCGGCGAGCCCTGCCGCCCCTACGTCCCCTTCACCAACCGCCCCGCCACCCCGTAGCCCCCAGCGCCTCCCGGTCGATGGGCCGAAAAGTCCTGACATAGAGGGTTTTTCGGCCCATCAACATCGAGGGCGCGACGATGGGCGAGGAGCGGGGGCTACTTCAGGTCGAAGCGGTCCAGGTTCATCACCTTGTCCCAGGCGGCGACGAAGTCCTGGGCGAACTTCTCCTTCGCGTCGTCTGAGGCGTAGACCTCGGCCAGCGCCCGCAGCTCGGAGTTCGAGCCGAAGACGAGGTCGGCACGGCTGCCGGTCCACTTCAGGTTGCCGCCGCGGTCACGGGCCTCGAACGTGGTCGAGGTGGCGTCGGTCGGCTTCCACACCGTGTCCATGTCGAGCAGGTTGACGAAGAAGTCGTTCGTCAAGGTGCCGGGCTTATCGGTGAGGACGCCGGTCTCCGAGCCGCCGCTGTTGGCGCCGAGCACCCGCAGGCCGCCGACCAGCACCGTCATCTCCGGCGCGGTCAGGGTCAGCAGGTTGGCCCGGTCGACCAGCAGGTACTCGCCCGGCAGCCGGGCGCCGTCGACCAGGTAGTTGCGGAACCCGTCGGCGGTCGGCTCGAGGTGGGCGAAGGAGTCGACCTCGGTCTGCTCCTGGGAGGCGTCGGTGCGGCCCGGGGTGAACGGGACCCGGGTCGCCAGGCCCGCGTCGGCCGCCGCCTTCTCGACCGCGGCGCAACCGCCGAGCACGATCAGGTCGGCGAGCGAGACGTCGCCGTCGAAGTCGGCCTGGATCTGCTCCAGCACCGTCAGCACCTGGGACAGCTCGGCCGGGTCGTTGACCGCCCAGTCCTTCTGCGGCTCGAGCCGCACGCGCGCCCCGTTGGCGCCGCCCCGTTTGTCGCCGCCGCGGAAGGTGGACGCGCTCGCCCACGCCGCCGAGACCAGCTGCGAGACCGGCAGCCCGCTGGCGAGGATCTTGTCCTTCAGCGCGGCGATCTCGGTATCGCCGAGCGGCGCGCCGCTCGGCTCCGGCACCGGGTCCTGCCAGATCAACACCTCGTCCGGGACCTCCGGGCCGAGGTAGCGGACCCGCGGGCCCATGTCGCGGTGGGTGAGCTTGAACCAGGCCCGCGCGAAGGCGTCCTGCAACGCCGCCGGGTCGTCCTTCCAACGCCGCGCGATCACCTCGAACTCAGGGTCGAAGCGCATCGCCAGGTCGGTGGTCAGCATCCGCGGCTTGTGCTTGGTCGCCGCGCCGGCCGCGTCGGGGACCGTCTCCTCGGCGTCCTTGGCGACCCACTGGTTGGCGCCCGCCGGGGACTGCTCCAGCTCCCACTCGTTCTCGAAGAGGATCTCGAGGAAGCGGTTGTCCCACCGGGTCGGGGTGTCGGTCCAGGTGACCTCGAGGCCCGAGGTGATCGTCGCCGTCCCGTTGCCGGACTCATACGAGTTGATCCAGCCGAGGCCCTGCGCCTCGAGCGGCGCCCCCTCGGGCTCTGGCCCGACGTACTTTTCGGGATCGGCCGCGCCGTGGGTCTTGCCGAAGGCGTGGCCGCCGATGATCAGCGCCGCGGTCTCTTCGACGTTCATCGCCATGCGGCCGAACGTCTCCTTGATGTCGACCGCCGCGGCGAGCGGGTCGGGCTTGCCGTTCGGGCCCTCCGGGTTGACGTAGATCAGCCCCATCTCGGTCGCGCCGAGCGGCTTCTCCAGCTGGCGGTCGCCGGTGTGGCGCTCGTCGGTCAGCCAGACTTTCTCCGGGCCCCAGTAGACGTCCTCGTCCGGCTCCCAGACGTCGACCCGGCCGCCGGCGAAGCCGAAGGTCTCGAAGCCCATCGACTCCAGCGCGACGTTGCCGGAGAGGATCAGCAGGTCGGCCCAGGAGAGCGCCTTGCCGTACTTCTGCTTGATCGGCCAGAGCAGGCGGCGGGCCTTGTCGAGGTTGCCGTTGTCGGGCCAGGAGTTGAGCGGGGCGAAGCGCTGCTGGCCCGCGCCCGCGCCGCCGCGGCCGTCGCTGACCCGGTAGGTGCCGGCGCTGTGCCAGGCCATGCGGATGATCAGCGGGCCGTAGTGGCCGAAGTCGGCGGGCCACCAGTCCTGGGAGGTGGTGAGGACCTCCTCGATGTCCTTCTTCACCGCGGTGAGGTCGAGCGACTCGAAGGCCGCCGCGTAGTCGAAGTCCGCGCCCATCGGGTTGGCCTCGGCCGGGTTCTTGGCGAGGATCTTCAGGTTCAGCTTCTGCGGCCACCAGCCTTGGTTGCCGCCGCCCTCGACCGGCTCGGGGGCGCGGCCGTGGACCGGGCAGCCCTCGGCGCCGTTGGCCTGCGGCTCGTCCATTTTGCCGACGACGGCGTCGGGCGTCTCATGCGTGTCAGACACGGGGTTCCTTTCGGTGTTCTGGCTCAAGTGGGGGTGCAGTCGGGGCAGGTGCCCCAGTAGATGACCTCGGCCTCGTCGATCGTGAAGCCGTGGGACTCGGAGGCGGTGAGGCAAGGGGTGTCGCCGACGGCGCAGTCGACGTCGGCGATCGCGCCGCAGCCGCGGCAGATGACGTGGTGGTGGTTGTCGGCGACACGCGACTCGTAGCGGGCGACGGAGCCCGCGGGCTCGATCCGCCGCAGCAGGTCGGCCTCGGTCAGCGCCCGCAGCACGTCGTAGACGGCCTGCGGGGAGACGTCGCCGAGATCCTCGCGGACGACCTCGATCAACGAGGCGGTGTCGGCGTGGGGGTGGTCGAAGACCGCGCTCAGGACCGCGACCCGCGGGCGGGTGACGCGAAGCTCCGCGCCTCGCTGCATCTGCTCGTAGTCGACGGTCGCCGGCACCGGGAGCAGTATGCCGCTTTTCTGGAATGAATCAAGTTAAGAGGTTGAAAACGGCTTCAGGACTCGGCCGGGAGCGGGGCGGAGGCGACCGCGGCGGGCTCCGTCCCGTCGTGGGGAAGGGACCAGGCGAGGGCGGCGGCGATCAGGGTGAAGGCGGGGAGGATCAGCAGGGCGGTGGTGACGCTCGTCGCGTCGGCGACCAGTCCCAGGCCCGCCGCGATCAGCCCGCCGAGGCCGATCGCCAGTCCCAGGGTGATCCCGGAGGCGAGGCCGGGGCGGCCGGGCAGGTAGGCCTGGCCGATCACCACGGTGGTGGCGAAGGGGGCGTCGTCGAGGAAGCCGATCGCGGCGAGGACGACGAAGCAGCCGGCCACGCCCAGCTCCGGCAGCAGCGCCAGCAGCACGGTCAGCGGCAGCATCGCCCAGACCAGGATCAACCGTCGTCCCCAGCGGTCGGCGCAGCGACTCCCGACCAGGGTGCCGACGGCGCCCGCGGCGAGCATCGTCGTCAGCGCGATCTCGGCGACCGTCGTGCTCGTCCCCAGTTGGTCGATCAGGTAGGTCGGGACGAACGCCTGCAGGGCGAAGAAGGCGACGGTGCGGGAGACGGCGGCGCCGGCGAGGCGCGTGAACGGTCCCCAGTGCTCGGGCTGGGCCGCGTGCGCCGCCGCATTCGACGCCCGCCCGCCGGCCGCCGCGTGGGGATGGGGACGGTGGCGCTCGACCGCCGCCTCGGCGCGCCGCCCGCGCAGCACCCGCAGCAGGACGGCGCCGGTGATCAGCCCCGGGATCGCCAGCACCGGCGAGGCGCCGAGGCCGAAGATGCCGACGCTCAGCAGCACCGCCAGCGGGCCGACCGCGAAGCCGACGTTGCCGCCGACCGAGAAGTAGCTCATGCCGCGGGCGGTGCCGCGCCCCGCGCGCCCCGCCATCCGCGCCGCCTCGGGGTGGAAGAGGGCGACGCCGAGGCCGCTGACGGCGAGCGCGATCGCCAGCGCCGCGTAGGAGTGGGTGAGGCCGACGACGCCGAGCCCGAGCCCTGCGATGACGACGCCGAGCGGCGCCAGCAGCGGGAAGTCGAGGCGGTCCGACCAGATGCCGAAGAGCGGCTGGACGATCGAGGAGGCGATCGTCGCCGCCGTCACCAGAGCGGTGGCGCTCGCCAGGTCGAGGCCGCGGTGGGCGATCAGCGAGGGCAGCAGCGCCGGCACCGCGCCCTGGCAGAGGTCGGCGCAGCCGTGGGCGAAGGAGAAGGGGACGATCGCGCGCGCGTCGATCGGCGGCGCCTCGGCACCGCGGCCCCGTGGCTGCGCGGCGCTCACTTGCGGACCCCGGCGACGAGGAGCGCGACGACCTGCTCGCGGGCGCGGTCGGGCTCCCAGTGGTGCCCGAGGCGCATGTGGCGGTAGGTCCAGCCGGCGGCGTTGAAGATCAGCGTCGCCTTCTCCTCGGCGTCGGCGCCGGGGTCGAGCGTGCCCTCGCGCTCGCCGTCTTCGAGGATGCGGCGGATCGCCTCGGTGAAGCTGCCCTTGGTCATGACTTCGCCCTCGCCCGGCTCGTGGAAGATCGGCTCGAGCTCCTCGCCCAGCCCGTCGAGCAGGCCGAGGTAGCGCTCGTCGACTCGGCAGGTCGCTTCGAGCGCGGCGCGCAGCCGCTCGTCGGCGGGCGCGCTCATCGTCAGTGCGGGGAGCGCGGCGGCGCGGAATTCGTCGGCCAGCAGCCCGGCCAGCGCCGCCCGGATCTCCTCCTTGCCGATCCCACGCCGGTGCAGCGTCATCCGCGACAGCCCCGCCGCCGCGGCCAGCTCTTCGATCCCGAGCTCGTGCCAGCGCCGGTCGCCGAGCTGATCCCGGATCCCTTCCAGCCGCTCTCGCTCCATCTGCATCGCCATCTGTTACGTCAACGTATCAGACAGCGACGACAGAGTCCCGCCGTGCCCCGGGCCCACGGAGTGAGTTCGCAGTTCTCCGTAACAGTTACGGAGAACTGCGAACTCACCCGGCGGGCGAGCGGGCGAGCGGGCGAGCGGGCGAGCGGGCGGGCGAGGCGGGCGAGGCGGCGGCGGTCAGTCGACGAAGCGCCAGCCGTGGCGGACGGCGGCGTCGGCGGTCGCGGCGCGATCGGGCTCGGCGTCCGGCGAGGCGGCGCCGGCCTCGCGGAAGAACTCCTCCATCCCGGCCGGGGAGAAGGTCAGGAGCCGGCGGCCGGGGGAGCTGCCGACGTTGACGCCGGAGTGGACGACGCCGGCGGGAATATGGACGGTCTGCCCCGCAACGAGCCGCTCGCTCCGCCCGTCGATCGTCATCTCGAACTCCCCCTCGACCACGTGGATCGTCTCGGCGGCATCGGTGTGGATATGCGCCGGCAGCGACCAGCCCACCGGCGGATTGTCGACCAGCATGCAGAACGCGCCGTCGGTATCGCCCCCGTCGAGATGAATCTCGGTGCGGGTGCCCCCAGGCATATAGACGATCTCGGGCGGGGTGGGCATCGGCCGAGGGTAGATGGTGGGGGGGAGGCTGGCGCCCGGAGAACAAGGGACGCGGCCGTCTCGTCCACGGCCCTGGCAGGCTGTGGCCGTGGCCGAGACGGCCGGGGGTGCGGGGAGAGATCACAGGGACGTGAGGTTCGTGACGGTTCCGCGCGGGACGTCACGCTTCCGTGCGTCTTCTGTCGCAGGGACCCGGACGACCGGTCACTTGGACCGGCTATAGGCGGCTCAAGTCGACAGTCGTCGGTGCGGGCGCACGGAGGTGTGACGAAGGTGCCGGACCTGTGACGGGACATGGGAGTTCGTGACGGACCCTCGGCGACTTCCCGTAATCCCTCGCACGGCCCGGGCGTCTCGTGGCGGTCACAGCCTGCCCGGGCCGCCACGAGACGCCCGGGACGTACCTCGGACGGGCTGGGCGGCCGGGAGTGGCGGCGAAGAACGGTCCACCTCGGACGGCCGGGGCGACCGCTACGAGGTCCGGTCCGCCGGGATGGCTGACGCGGGACGGGCAGTTCTGCCGGGCCGGCCGTTGCGCGGGGCCGGGCGACCCGGCGACGATGGGCGGGTGAGTGATCAGGCGGCAGTCTCGGGCGATCGATCGGGTTCACGCGATTACCGAGGGTTGCCCGAGGGATTGCCGGTGCCGGTCGACGATGGCGGGGCGGAGGGGCTGGTCGGGTCGCCGGTGCCCGAGATCGCGCTGCCCGCGACGCTCGGCGGCGAGGTGTCGTTGGCCGCTGCCGGGGCCCGGCTGCTCGTCGCCTACGTCTATCCGATGACCGGGACGCCGGGACAGGCGCTGCCGGAGGGCTGGGACGACATCCCCGGAGCTCGTGGGTGCACGCCGCAGAGCTGCGCCTATCGGGACGCGCTCGCGGAGTTCCAGGAGCTCGGCGCCGACCTGGTCGGGATCAGTGCCCAGACTCCCGCCGAGCAGGCCGAGTTCGCCGCGCGCGAGCACATCCCGTTCCCGCTCCTCGGCGACGACGGGTTGAGGCTTGCCGCGGCGCTCGGGCTGCCGACCTTCGAGGCCGGTGGGCGCACCCTCTACCGGCGCCTCACCTTCATCGCCGCGACGGGCCGGATCGTCAAGGTCTTCTATCCCGTCTTCCCGCCCGACCGCGACGCCGCCGAGGTGCTCGCCTGGCTCGGCGGCCGCCGCGACGCGGGGGAGGGCTCGTGAGCGCGCTTGCCGAGACGATCGCCAACCAGGGCGCGGTGCTCCGCCACGCGCTCGAGCTGAACCTCGACGCCGCCACGGCGCGGCTCGCCGGCGCGCGGCGCGTCTGGCTGGTCGGGACCGGGACCAGCGAGCACGCCGCCTTGCTCGGAGCGGCGATGCTGACGAGCGCCGGCCTCGACGCGCGCGGCGCCTCCGGCCAGGGCTTCGTCGTCGCGCCGCCGCCCCTCCGGCCCGACGACGCGGTGCTCGTGATCAGCCACACCGCGACCACGACCTTCGCCCGCCGCGCCCGCGAGGAAGCGCTCGCCGCGGGCGCCCGCGTCGTCTCGATCACCGGCGAGGGCAAGGGCTGGCCCGAGGCGATCGAGGCGGCCCCGCCGGAGCGCTCGGAGACCTACACCGCGAGCTACCTCGCCGCCCTCCTCGTCATCGCCCGCCTCGCCGCGGCGATGGGCAGCGATTCGTTCGACGCGGCATCCCTCGCCGCCCTCCCGGCCCTGGTCGAGGCCGCCGCTGCCGAACCGACCCTGATCGAGCGCCCGCCCCGCCGCCTCACCGTCCTCTTCGGCGCGGGCCCCGCCGCGGTCACCGCCCGCGAGGGCGCGCTGAAGCTGCGCGAGGCCTCCCGCGCCCTCGCCGAGGGCTACGAGTCCGAGTACCTGCTCCACGGATCGGCCGTCCCGCTGACCGAGGACGACCACCTCGTCGCCCTCGACCCCGATTCCGACCCGACCGGCCTCACCGCCGAGGTCGCCCGCGCCGCCGAGCAGGAGGGCATCCCCGTCACCCGCCTCGCCCCGCCGCCCGACCTGCCGCCGCTCCTCGCACAGCTCCCGATGACGGCCCGCCTCCAGTCCCTCGCCTCCGGCTGGGCCGACCGGCGCCGGGTCGACCCCGACACCGTGATCACCGGCGCCTGGGCCGCCGAGTCCTTCTGGGCCTGACGCCCACCCGGGACTGTTCACTTTGTCCACGCTGTGGTGGGGACAAGCGATCAGTCGTGCACTTGAGCCGCCTATGACCGGCTCAAGTGCACAGTCGTCTGACACGCGTTGAATCTTGCGGACGGAAGTGTGACCTGGCGGTGGGTCGGTGGGAAGCTCTGCGAATGAAGCGAACGCCGGAGTGTGACGAGGAGCGCGCCGCGAAACGCGCGACCGGACCAGGCTCGGCCGGTCGCGGTACGGGCAAGGCACTGAAGGACGTGCTCCGCGCTCATCGCCCTGATCCCGACTTCGCCTACGAGGTGCGAGAACTGCGGGAGTTCATCGGACCGGCGCAGACACGTTGATGCGACTGACGGGCGGCCACGGCTTCGCGCTGCGCCGCCCGTCGATGCAGCTGGGCTGACTCAGCCCGGGGGGTTTTCGGCGTACTGGGGGGCGCTGTCGCCGATCTCCTCCCAGGGGGCCTTGAAGGCGACCTGGAGGTGGAAGGAGGGGGTCATGTCGAGGTCTCGCATGAGGCCGGCGGCGACGAAGTAGTTCTCGCCGAGGTCGTCGTAGATGGCGCTGCCGCAGTTGCCGCAGAAGTTGCGCGGGGCGAACTCGGATTCGTAGGTTTCGATGATGTCGTCGCCGTCGGTGAGGGTGAAGTTCTCTTTGGCGACGACGACGCCCGCCAGGTGTGAGCCGGTCCACCTCTGACAACGGGTGCAATGGCAGTAGCCCATCGCTTGCGGATCTTTGACCTCGTAGGCGACGCTGCCGCACAGGCAGGCCCCGTTGAGCGTGTCGGCCATGTCCCAACTCCCTCTGATCGCTTGGTAGGAACCCTCGGCCGACGCTACCACCGGGGCCCCGCCCGCCCGGCAAAAATTTGGCGACGCCGTGCGCCTACTTGGACTGTCCGGTGAGTGGATCGGTCAGCGCGTCGACGGGACCGTCGGGCTGCAGGTCGATCACGCCGGTGTTTTCGCTCGACCCGTTGACGAGGTGCGCCGGGACGCTGCCGGGGCATCCGCTCGAGGGCCCGCTGAAGCCGAAGGCGTTCCAGAGGCCCCTCAGTTCGCCTTCGTCGCCGACGAGGTAGTGGAGCGGGCCGCCCGCCGGGACGTGGTGCTCGGCGTACCACGCCTTCACGGCTTCGGGCGTGTCGACTTCCGGGTCGGCCGAGACGACCAGGATCGCGCCGCCTCCAGAGCCGCCGAGCTTGCGCGCCACCCGTCCCAGGTATTCGCCGATCGGCCCGCACTTGGTGGAGGCGAAGACGACCGCGTAGCCCTCGCCACCGAGCGAGGTGCTGTCGAAGCCGGCCCCGGTCGCCGCTTCGGTCAACCGCACCCGCGGCGCCGGGGTCCCCGCCGCGGCGAGCGCCGGCGCGGCCTGGCGTTCGACCCGGGCTTCGGTCGTTTCGTCGGGTTCCTTGACTTCCGAGCTTTCGTGGCCGAGCAGGTGGCCGATCACGACGATGGCGAGCCCGGCCAGGACCGGCAGGACCACGGTCAGGGCGGCGATCTTCTTGCGGCGATTTCGTTCTTGTTCGTTCATCGGGGCCCTTGCTCGTTCGTGCGGGTTTGTTCGTTCATCTCAGCCGGTGGCGGTGGTGACCGCGGAGAGGATCCAGAGGGCGAGGCAGGTGAAGGCGACCATCACGACCAGCATCCATTGCTGCGCGGTGACCGACTGCCGTAGGGACGTGAAGGTATCGAGGCCGCGCTCGTGGGAGAGCACGATGCCGCCGACGTGGCCGCCGACGATCGCCAGGATCTGCACGTACCAGATCGCCGCGAAGGAGATCAGGTTGTAGTTGACGAGGAATTCGGCGGTGCCGAAGAGGTTGGAGCCGTGGCCGAGCGGGTCGGAGACGAGGTAGCCGATCGCCTGTCCCTGCAGCACCAGCAGCGAGAAGTAGTGGGCGAGCATGTAGCCGAAGGCGATCGGCACCAGGGTGTGGACGAACTGGTCGCTCAGCTCGGCGACCGACCGCCGCGTCGCCCGCGCCATGCCGAGCAGCCCGACCCGGTAGATCGCCGCGACGAGCCCGACCCAGAAGGCGAGCCCGATCGTCCCGGCGCACTCGTAGGCGCCGATCGGCCCGAGCCCGAAGTTGGAGAAGAAGTCCTGCAGGTGCGGGCCGACCGCGTACCAGATGTCGCCGTTGGAGAAGCCGTCGAAGCTGGTCGAGCCGATCAGCGCGAAGAGCACCGCCGAGGTGCCGGCGAGCGGCTCGATCTCCCGCGCGCCGAGCAGCGGCGGCCGCAGCCGCAGCTTCCGCCCGCGCCAGTCGAGCGGTGCCAGCGAGCCGATGAAGGAGAAGTAGACCGAGAAGCCGTCGGCGCGGGCGGTCCAGGTCTCGACCCCGTAGGCGGCCATCCCGGCCAGCTGGAGCGCCGCGTATATGAGGGCGAGGATCGCCAACAGGCGGGGGTCGTCTTTGCTCGGGTAGACGAGCTCGAGCCAGGCGAAGGCGACCAGGGTGGCCGCCGCCGGGTAGCGGCCGATCCGCGCCGGGTAGGCGCCGAGCAGCGGCCGCGGCTCCCGCCCCGCCGCCCGCCAGGCCGCGGCGGCCGTCCGCGCCACCGCCCGCCACGGGTTGAAGACGCGGAAGAGGTCGCCGACGAAGGCCGAGGCGATCGGGATGCCGACCCAGAAGATCACGTAGACCGCGGTCGGCGCCAGGTTCGAGGTGAAGTTCTGCTCGCCCCGCAGGCCGGCGTAGACGACGATCGCGAAGATGCCGACGCCGACCGTGCCGCAGGCCCATTCGAGGGCCCGCGGCACGCTCAGCAGCAGCCGCGCGGGGATCCCGCCGAGGCGGCGATCGCGCAGGCGGAACATCGCCAGGAAGGAGATGACGATGACGACCGCCGCCGCCCAGCCGAAGAGCCAGGAGGGGATCGGCAGGTCCGCCCGCCCGACGATGCCGTGCGCGGCGGCCGCCCCCGGCCAGAGCAGGGCGACCGCCGCGAGGGCGGCGAGGAGCGGGAGCGTCCGCCTAATGCTTCACCTCGACGTCGCCGCAGAGGATCCCCGGGTTCTTGGAGAGCGCCTGCATGAATGCCGGCGAGGCGGGCGCCGCGCCGATCTGGTTGCGCTCCGCGGCGGGGGTCCCTTCCTCGTGGACCATGATGAAGTAGCCCGGTTCGACCACCTGCTGGTGCACGGTGAATTCGAAGTGGGTGCTCGCTTCGCCCTTCGCGTTGGCCTTCAGGTCCGGCAGGACGACGGCCATGTTGGAGACCATCTTCTTCGGTTCGCAGCTGCCGTCGGGCCCGTGCAGGTGCTCGGCGTGGTCCGACCCCGGTTCGAGGCCGGAGACGGTGATCGTCCCGGTCAGCTTGTCGCCGTCCTGTTCGAGCGTCGCGTGGCCTTCGGCTTCGGAGGCCTCCATCAGCATCCCGGTCGGGCCTTCCATCACTTCCGGTTCAGAGCCCTTGGACCCTTCTTCCGACATTCCTTCCGTGCCACCTTCGGCCGCCGTCATGTCGGCCATCGAGGAGCCGAGCGACACCGTCGCTTCGGACTTCGAGCTGCTCGAGCCACCGCATCCGGCGACGACCAGCGCGACGAGGGCCGCGACGGCCGCCAGGATGAGGCTCCGCGTCGTGAACGCGCTCATCTGGGTACCTCCTGTGTTGAAGAATCGTGTGTCCTGCGTGGTCCGCTAGGCGCGGACGGGGCAGGGGGGCGGAGCGCGACCGCCGAGCGAGGCGGCGATCAGACGGCCACCGCGGGCGACCAGCAGCGGTCGGCGGCGGTGGACCCGACGCGTCCGCGTCCGACCCGGACGGGGTCGGCGGCGGGCGGCGATCCGCAGGATCAGCTCCAGCCCCGGGTAGGGCCAGACGACCAGCAGGGCCGCCATCGTCAGCGCCGGCAGCAACATCAGAAGACCGACGTCGAAGCCGGTCAGGAACAGGGCCGCGACCGAGATCGCGGCGAGCGCGGCGAGGAGCAGGACGCGGCCGCGCGGGGACATATGGCGAGTGGCCATTTCCCCCAACCCTACGGATCGGCCCTCGCGGGTGACCCGGAGTGTCCGCGCCCGGGCGGTCAGCTCACCATGCTCCTGCGCATGACGACGACCGAGGCCACGCCGACCGCGAGGCCGAGCGCACCGACCACCAGGGCGATGATCGCCAGGGTGTTCGAGGAGCCGCCGCCACCCGATTCGGAGGCGGTTTCTTCGCCGGCCATCCGCATCTGCATTTCGCCGGATTCAGCCGACGATTTCGCACCCGCTTCGTCGGTCGGTTCGGTGCCCGCGCCGCTCGCGCCGCCTTCGCCGCCGGGGACTTCGCTCGCGGTCGGTCCCGCCTCGCCGCCGGCGACTTCCTCGATCAGGCCGCCTTTGGCGGTGACGTTGATCGTCGGTGCCGGAAATTCCGCTTCCGGCGAGCCGATCCAGCGGGCGACGTTGCCGTTCGAGTAGTACTCGAGCGTCTTGAAGGCCAACGGCTTGCCTTCGTAGCTTTCCGGGATCGCCACCGAGAGCGGGAACTGGACGAAGGTGCCGTTTTCCAGCTTGCCTTCTTTTTTGTTCCCGGTCCAGATGATCTCGGAGACCTCTTCGTCGATCGGCCCGTCGTCGGTTTCGATCGGCTTGGCGAGCTTCCTGGTCTTCGTTTCGACGCTCCAGCCGGGCACGTTTTCGGTGTCGGCGTCGATGAACCCGGGCGGCATCTGCACCGCCACTTTCCAGGCGTAGGCGCCTTCTTCCTCGCCCGGGACGCGGACGTTCAGGGTCGCGAAGGCCCCCGCCGGGACGGTGTTGGGATGGATGCTGATGTGTGCCGAGGCCGCTGCCGGTAAGCAGAGGACGACGGCGAGCGCCGCGCCGAGCGCGGCGAGCCAGCGGTACCGCATGTGTGACTCCTTTGTTCGTGGGTTGGTGAAATTTGGGTGGGACTGGTGTGGGGTCGGGCCGTGCCCGGCGTCCGGGGTCACCCGATCGGCACCTCGACCGTGGTCGCGAACTCGTCGAAGGCCGACACCCGGTCGGTGACTTCGAGCTCCCAGGTCCCGCCAGGGCTGAGCTGGGCGCCGGAGACGATGTAGTGACCCGGCCCGCCGGAGTGGACTTCGAGCTTCAGCGGCCCGATTTCCTTCGCCGGCAATTTGGCATCGACGGTCAGTTCCTTCGTCTTCGTGAACTGGCTGCCGTCCTTGGCGTCGATCAGGTACAGGTGGATCGTGTTGAGCCCGACCTGCGCCGGTTCGACCGACATCTCGAGCTCGGCCGGGCCGAGTGAGGTGGTGGTCGAGAACGGCCCCGCCGCGGCGTCGATCGGCGGCGTGTAGGCGATCAGCGCCGCGGTGACGCCGAAGACGACCAGCATCGTCGCCAGCTCGCCGCGCAGGTTGCGCCGCGCGAGCACCCCGACCTCCCCCGGTGCCGCGGCGCCCTCGACCAGCCGCCGCAGCCGCGGGATGATCCGCTCGCGGTTGACCCAGCCGAAGCCGACCAGCACCACCAGCAGGACCATCTTGGCGAGCACCAGGAGGCCGTAGGTGGTGTCGAACAGGTCGGCCACCCGGCGCACGTCGATGTAGGCCTGGACCAGGCCGGTGACCGCGAGCGCGATCACCGAGGCGAGCGCGATCGGGGAGAAGCGGGCCAGCGTCGCCAGCAGCAGGCGGGACCGGTCCGGCGGCTCCAGCTCCCGCGTCGCCGCCGGCAGCGCCAGCAGGAGGAAGGCGACGCCGCCGACCCAGACGCTCGAGGCGAGCACGTGGATCACGTCGGAGGGGAACATCACCGCGACCGGGCTCTCGACGCTGGCGTGGCCGGCGAGGGCCGGGGTCATCACCAGGTAGGCGCAGCCGACCACCAACAGCGGCGCGAGCAGGCGCCGCGCCCGCGGCGCCTTCAGGTAGGCGACGAGGACCACGCCGAGCGCCGCCCAGTCGATCACCCGCAGCAGCCAGACCGTGCCGAAGCGGCTGTCGAGGGTGTCTTCGACGATCGACCACTTGAGCGAGGACCAGAGCGAGACGCCCGCCGCGCTCGCCCCCTGGAGGAGGATGCCGAGCACGCTGACGACGATCCCGAGGACGACCGCGAAGGCGAGCAGCGGGACCGCCCGGCGCCGCAGCCCAGCGGCGGCCGCGGCCCAGCGCGACCCGCCGTCCCCGATCTCCGTCAGCCCCGGCCCCGCGGCGACCGCCAGGAACAGCAGTCCGCCGACCATCAGCGCGATCGTCAGGTAGTCGAGGAAGCGGACGACGCCGAAGCCGAGCTTCGTCACCTCGCCGCTCTCGTCCTTGCCGATCAGCCCGGCGACGCTGACGCCGCCGCCTTTGCTGGCGTGCCCGAGGTTGAAGACGAGGCCGCCGTAGACGATGTGGGTGTCGGCCGAGATCACCCTGTAGGTGGCGGTGTAGGTCCCGTCCGGCAGGTTCGGTTCGAGGCCGACGCCGAGCCAGGGGCCGCGGCCGCCGGGGTGTTCGACGTTGCCGTCGTCGACCTCTTCGCCCGCCGAGTTGTAGACGCGGACGGCCCCGTCGGTTCCGCCGACGGGCTGGTCGAATTTGAAGATCACCTGGCTCGGCTGCTGCTTCACCGTCGATCCCGTCTCCGGGACCGTCCCCTCCAGGCGAGCGTGGGCAAGGGCCGCCGGCGCCCCGACAAGGGCGATGGCGAGGACGAGCACCGCGATCAGCGCTGCTCGGTATCTGCGCATCTGGATACCTCCGTTACGACACGGCGAATGGGCTCGTGCCCCGCAGGGGACGGCGCGCCGCCGAGGTGGCGACGGGTCTGGTCAGGCGTGCGCGGGGCGGAGGCCGCGCGGCGGGCCACGGGCGCCGGCGAGGGCGACGAAGACGCGGCCGGCGTCACGTTCGGCGAGGAGCGGGCGACGACGGGCCTTGCGGCGGGCGGGCCGCCGGCGACGGCGCTCGCCACGGGCGATGACCGCCTCGAGCAGCCGCGCCGAGGCCTCCGGCCAGACCAGGGTCAGGCAGAGGAGCGCCAGGAAGGGGGCGAAGTCGAGCAGGGCGACGGCGTCGCCGCCGAGCCCGAGCAGCAGCGACGCGGCCGACACGCTGATGCCCAGCGCGAGGCTGAGTCGCAGGCAGCGTGAGCGCGTCGAGTGCATCGAGGGCAGGTTATTCCTCCCGCCGCCCGCCGGCCGGCCCCGGTCAGGTCAGATCGTCGTCGTGGTGACGGCGGAGAGGATCCAGAGGGCAAGGCAGGTGAAGCCGACCATCACCACCAGCATCCAGTCCTGGGCGCGGATCATGCCGCGGGTGGAGCGGAAGGAGGTGAGGCCGCGCTCGTGCGAGAGGACGAGGCCACCGATGTGCCCGGCGAGGATCGCGGCGATCTGGATGTACCAGATGGCGGCGAAGGAGACGAGGTTGTAGTTGACCAGGAAGCCGCTGGTGCCGAAGTAGTCGGCGCCGTGGCCGAGCGGGTCGGAGACGAGGTAGCCGATCGCCTGTCCCTGCAGGATCAGCAGCGAGATGTAGTGGGCGAGCATGTAGCCGAAGGCGATCGGCACGAGGGTGTGGAGGAACTGGGCGGCGAGGATGCGGTGGTCGCCGCCGACCGCCCGCGCCATGCCCCAGACGCCGAGGTTGTAGAGGGCGGCGACGAAGCCGATCCAGAAGAGGAGGCCGAGGGTGCCGGCGACCTCGAAGCCGCCGACGACGGTGAAGCCGAGGTGGCCGGCGGCCTCCTGTATCCGGGGCGCGATCTTGACCCAGACGTCGCCGTTGGAGAAGCCGTCGAAGCTGGTCGAGCCGATCAGCGCGCAGAGGACCGCGGCGGTGCCGGGCAGCACCTGGATTTCGCGGGCGCCGAGCAGCGGCCAGCGGACGATCAGCGAGCGGCCGCGCCAGCGCAGCGGCGCCAGCGTGGCGATCATCGAGAAGTAGACCGAGAAGCCGTCGGCGCGCGCGGTCCACGCCTCGACCCCGTAGGAGGCCATGCCGGTGAGCTGGAAGACGGCGTAGAGGAGGGCCAGGACGGCGAGCAGCCGCGGGTCGTCTTTGCCCGGGTAGACGAGCTCGAGCCAGGCGAAGGCGGCGATCGTGACCGCGGCCGGCCAGCGGCCGACGCGCTCCGGGTAGGCGCCGAGGAGCGGCGCCGGCTCGCGGCCCGCCCGTCGCATCGCCCAGGCGCCCCCGCGGGCGAGCGCCCGCCACGGGTTGAACGGCTTCCAGAGCTCGCCGACGAAGGCCGAGGCGATCGGGATGCCGACCCAGAAGATCACGTAGACGAAGGTCGGCGCGAGGTTGGCGGTGAAGGTCTGCGAGCCCGCCAGCCCGGCGTAGGCGACGATCGCGAAGATCGCGATCCCGGCCGCCCCGGCGAGCGGCTCGAGCGCGCCCGGCACCCGCGCGACGACGCGGAAGGGGATCCGCCGGTGGGGCTGGTCCCAGAGGCGGAAGAGGGCGACGAAGGTGATGAACATGACGATCGTCGCCGCCCAGGCGAACATCCAGGAGGGGATCGGCAGGTCGGCCCGGCCGACGATCCCGTGGGCCGAGGCGAAGGCCGGGAAGGCGAGCGAGGCGAGGGCGATCGCGACGCCCAGCCGCAGGCGATAGGGGGGCGAGGGGCGGTGCACGGCGGGGGAGGATATGGAGCCGCGCACGCCGCCGGAGGAATCAGATCCGTATCCTTACGGCCATGTCGATACGCGACGATCGGCGCCTGCGGGCGCTGACGGCGATCGCGGTCGTTAGCCTCCTGGCGCTGCTCGTCCTAGCGGCCGTCTTCATCGCCAATGCCAAGTCAACGAAGGCCGATGCTCCCGGCCTGAAAGCGGCCACCGAATACCCCGGCGGGAGCGTCGCGGCACCGACGATGCGGCTCGAGGACGCCGCCAGCGGCAAGACGTTCGACACGGCGTCGCTGAAGGGCAGGCCCTACATGGTCACCTTCCTCTACACGCACTGTCCCGACGTCTGCCCGCTGATCGGCGCCGAGCTGCAGGCGGCACTGCGCGAACTGGGGCCCGAGGCGAAGAAAGTGAGCGTGGTGGCGCTCTCGGTGGACCCGCGAGGCGACACCCGTTCGGCGGTCCAGGCCTGGCTGAAGGTTCATCACGAGCCCGCCAACTTCTATTACCTGATCGGCTCGGAAGAAGAACTTCGGCCCTATTGGACGGCCTGGCACGTCGGTCCCCAGATCGCCGGTGATCCGGACAGCTCCCATACCGCCGTCATCTTCCCGATCACCAACGAGGGCAAGATCGCGGCGATCATCGACGCCGGCGGCCAGGTGCCGAGCCGGGATCTCGCCTACGACTTCCGCAGCCTGGTCGGCGCGTGACCGTCAGCGGAAACCAGGAAGCGTAGACTCGCCGAGGATGGTCGCTTACGCATGTCTCCGGCATTGGTACGAGGGGATGATCTTCTTCGCCCCCATTCCGGTGGTCGGCCTCTTCGTCTGGGTCTCGGGGCGGCGGCACGCCGCCGACAACGACCACCCGGACGACCCGCGGGGCTCGAGCCCCGCCGGCTTCGCCGGTTGAGCGGGATCGTGACGAGGGGTAGCTGCCGATGACCGCGATGGTCCCGCTCGCGAGCGTCTCGGAAACCTTCTGGGCGGTCCTGGAGGTCGGGGTGCCGCTGCTGATCGCCGGGCTCTACCTGAAGCGCGCCCACACCCTGGGCCTGGAACGCCGTCCGGTCCCCGGCTGGCGCCAGCTCTGCTTCGGCCTCGGGATGGTCGTCGTCGGCGCCTCGGTGGCCGGGCCGATCGACGACCAGGCCGACAAGCTCCTCTGGGTCCACATGATCCAGCACCTGATGCTGGCCGACGTGGCGTCGCTGCTGATCGTGCTCGGCTTCACCGGGCCGCTGCTGCAGCCGCTCCTGAGCTTCCGCGCCGGCCGGCCGCTGCGCATCCTCACCCACCCGGTGGTGGCGATCACCGCCTTCACCCTCAACCTCTACATCTGGCACCTGCCGTTCCTCTATCAGGCGGTGCTCACCGACACGCCGCTGCACGTGTTCGAGCACCTACTCTTCCTCACCACCGGGATCATGCTCTGGATGCCGCTCTTCGGGCCGCTGCCGAAACCGCAGTGGTTCGGCAAGGCCGCGCACGCGATCTACACGGTGGGGATCTGGGCGCCGGCGATGATCATGGCCAACGTCTTCATGTGGTCCGACGTCATCTTCTACCCCGACTACTCGAAGACCTCCGAAGCGGCGGGGATCACGCCGATCGCCGACCAGAGCACCTCGGGCGCGATCCTGATGGCCGAGTGCACCTTCCTCGCCCTCGGCATCTTCGCCTGGGTCTTCCTGCGCTGGGCGAAAGAGGACATCGAAAAACAGGACCTCCTCGACCTGGCGATCGACCTCCACTTCGACCTCACCCCGGCCCGCGCCTCCCGCGCCGTCGCCGCCGGCCGCGGCCCCGAACTGCGCGCCCGCATCGAAGCCGGCGGCACCCCGCCACCCGAGCCGCCCCCGCCCCCCGGCCGCTCCGGCGACCCGGCCCCGGCCGGCGGGTAGAAGCGCGGCGGTCCGCGCGGCGGGGGCGGCCGTCCGAGGTGCGCCCCGGGCGTCTCGTGGCGGCCCGTGGCAGGCTGTGGCCGCCACGAGACGCCCGGGACGTGAGGAGATGCAGGGAACGTCACAGGGACGGCACGCCTGCGCCGGGAACGTCACAGGGACGGCACGCCTGCACCGGGAAGGTCACGGGTGCGGCACGATCTCCGCCCTTCCGTGACAGATCCTCCGCACCCTGCCGAGTGCGGTCGACCTACGTGAACCTATGGGTAACTAAGGTCGACCACGCTTCCACGGGGCATGAGGATGTGTGACGTTCCCGGACTCTTCGTCACGTCATACGCGCACTTCGTGGCATCTCCCGCGCCTCCACCCGGTGCTCGTGACGAACTCTCATCACTTCCCAACGGACCCGGCCTTCTCGATGGCGGCCACAGCCTGCCAGGGCCGCCATCGAGAAGGCCGGGCGCATCTCGGACGGCCGCACCCGCCCCGAACTCCGCCCCTCTGGGCGCCGGCTTCTCAGTGAACCCTCAGGCTCCGCCTAGCTGACGCTCAGCCGAGGCTTGAACGATCGGGGGCGTGAAGAAGCGCTCCCGCCTCAGTCGCATCCCGCTTCCCCGGCGCCCGCTCGAGTGGGTGCTCGCGATCGTCGCCGTCGCCTTGGTGGCGATCGGGGTCACCTCGTTGGGCAGCGCCTCCTCCAGTAGCTCGGCGGCGACCAAGCGGACCTCGACCGTCCGCAAGGGCGTCGTCCAGTCGACGGTCTCCGGCAACGGCACGCTCGAACCGGCGCAGAAGGTCGAACTCAGCTTCGGCGCCTCGGGTGAAGTGACCAAGATCCACGTCAAGGCGGGGGAGAGGGTGAAGAAGGGCGAGGTACTCGCGGAAGTCGACTCGAGCTCCGCCCGCGCCTCGCTCGCCTCGGCCGAGGCGGCGCTCTTGGAAGCCGAAGAAGCGGTCGAAAGTGCCGCCGAAGCCGAAGAAGAAAGCGAGGAAACGGCGTACGAGGGCGAGGCGGAAGCGACGACCGAGTTCGTCGACCTGGTCGAAGGGCCGACCGGTACGACGACGCCGACCGTCGGAGGCGAAGCGGCGCCGACGGACGGCGAAGCGCCCGAATCGACCGAAGGCGCGGCGGAACGAGAAAAGGAAAAGGCCGAGCGGGAAGCCGAAAAAGCGAAGAAGGAAGCCGAAGCGGCGAAGAAAGCCGCGGCCAAAGCGGAAAAGGAAGCGGCCGCGGCGAAGGAAGCAGCGGCCGGGACGAGCGGCTCGGGCGCGCCGAGCGGGACCGCGGAAGGTGCCGGGGGCGAAGCGGCCGGCGGCGAATCATCGGCGGCGGGCGCGGCGGCGAGCGGCGGCGGCGAATCGACCGGGGCGGCTTCGGGCGGTTCCTCGATGTCCCTGCCGACCGCGGAAGCGAACCTCAAGGAGGCCGAACTGACGGTCAAGTCGGCCCGCCAGGAAGTCCGCGAAACGACCTTGCGCGCGCCGATCTCCGGCACGATCGCCTCGGTCTCGGGGTCGGTCGGCGAAACCGTCACCGGTGGATCCTCGGGTGGTGGAGGTACCTCCGAAGCCTCCACGCCCGGGGCCGCCGGCGGCGAATCCTCGGGCGGCGAAAGCTCGGGGTCCGCCTTCATGGTGCTGGCCCAGCTGCACCGGCTGAAGATGGAAGTCAGCTTCAGCGAGGCCGACATCGGCAAGGTCCGCAAGGGCCAGACGGCGACCGTCTCGATCGACTCGATGGAAGGCACCGAACTGGCCGGTGAAGTGACCAAGGTCAGCGTGCTGCCGAGCGAAGGGTCCTCGGGCGTCGTCGAATACCCGGCGACGATCCTCCTCACCCAGAGCGCCAAGGGACTTCGGGCAGGGATGTCGGCGAGCGCCGAAGTGGTCGTCGAACAGGTGAAGAACGCGGTCACGGTGCCGACCGAAGCGATCAGCGGCGCCGGCTCGCGCAAGACCGTGACCGTCGAAGAAGACGGCAAGGAAGTCACGAAGACGATCAAGACCGGGCTCGAAGGCGACGAAACCACCGAGGTGATCAGTGGCCTCAAGGCGGGTCAGACGCTGGTCCTGCCGGAAGTGTCCGTGGCCTCGGCGAACCCCTCGGCGAGCGGCGGGGAAGAAGGCGCCGGCGCGGTCAGGTCCTTCAGCTTCCCCGGCGGGGGAGCGGGCTTCGCGCTCCCGGGTGGCGGCGGCGGCTTCCGGGCGGCGCCGTGATGGCGACCTCGGTCATCCAGATCGACGACCTGGTCCGCACCTACGTCATCGGACGGACCACGGTCCGCGCCCTGCGCGGCGTCACGCTGCGGATCGAGCGGGGCGAGTACGTCGCGATCATGGGGCCTTCGGGGAGCGGCAAGTCGACGCTGATGAACACGCTCGGCTGCCTCGACGCGCCGACCTCCGGGACCTACGAGCTCGACGGCGTCGACGTGCGCGAGCTCGACGAGGACGACCTCTCCGACCTGCGCAACCGCAAGATCGGCTTCGTCTTCCAGGGCTTCAACCTGGTGCCGAAGATCAGCGCCCTGACCAACGTCGAGCTGCCGCTCGTCTACGCCGGGCTGAACCGCAGCGCGCGCCGGCACCGGGCGACGCGGGCGCTGCGGGCGGTGGGGATGGGCTCGCGCCTCGACCACGGCTCGAACGAGCTCTCCGGCGGCCAGCAGCAGCGGGTCGCGATCGCCCGCGCGATCGTCACCAACCCGGCGCTGATCCTCGCCGACGAGCCGACCGGCAACCTCGACTCGCGCTCGACCGAGGAGGTGCTCTCGATCTTCGAGGACCTCAACGACAGCGGCCGCACCGTGGTGATGATCACCCACGAGGACGAGGTCGCCGCCCACGCCGACCGGCTGGTGCGGCTGGCCGACGGGCGGGTCGTCCGCGACGAGACGATCATCCACGACGAGGTGCCGGCCTGATGGCGGTCGAGACGCTGCGCACGGCCTGGATCGGGCTGATGTCGCACCGGCTGCGGACGGCGCTGACGGTGCTCGGGATCACGATCGGGATCGCCTCGGTGATCGTCCTGATCGCGGTCGGGAAGGGGTCCTCCGACGCGGTCCAGGAATCGATCGACGAGCTCGGCTCCGACACGCTGACCGTCAGCGCCACCGGCAGCGGCGAGACGGCGGGCGGAACGCCGGTCGCGGTGACCCTGGAAGGGGCCGACGTGGAAGCGCTCGAAGACGCCGAACGGGCGCCCGCGATCAAGAGCGTCTCCCCGGTCGTCTCGGCGAGCGGGGCCGAACTCGTCCACGGCTCGGCGACCGCCGAACCGGGCGAATTCGTCGGCACCACGCCGTCCTACTTCGAAGCTCACAACTACGCGATCGAATCGGGCTCCCTCTTCACCTCCGGAGAGGTGAAGGAACGGGCGCGGGTCGCCGTGATCGGCCCCGAAGTGGCGAGCGAACTCTTCCCGGGCGAAGGCGCGGTCGGCAAGACGATGCAGGTGAACGGGGTCAACTACGAGGTCGTCGGGGTGACCAGGTCGAAGGGCTCCTCCGGCACCCAGAGCCAGGACGACGGCGTCTTCGCGCCGATCACCGCGGTCGAGGACACGCTCGCGGGCTACGGCGAACTGAGCTCGATCGCGGTCGAGGCGACCTCCAAGGACGCCGTCGCCGAAGCCGAAGCGCAGATCACCCAGGTGATCGACGAACGGCACGGGATCAGCGAAGGCATCAACGTGATCAACCAGAGCTCGATCATCGAAGCCTCGAGCTCGAGCGAATCGGTCTTCACCACGCTGCTCACCTGGGTGGCGGCGATCTCGCTGCTGGTCGGGGGGATCGGGGTGATGAACATCATGCTGGTCAGCGTCACCGAGCGCACCCGGGAGATCGGCATCCGCAAGGCGATCGGCGCCCGCCGCGGCGACATCCTCGCCCAGTTCCTCTGCGAGGCGCTGCTGGTGTCGGCGCTGGGAGGGCTGCTCGGGATCGCGGTCGGCGTCGTCGGCAGCCAGTTCGAAATCGCCGGCGTGCAGCCCAAGGTCGCCGCCTACTCGGTGATCCTCGCCGCCGCCGCATCGCTCGGCTCCGGGCTCTTCTTCGGCACCTATCCGGCGATGCGGGCGGCCCGCCTGCGCCCGATCGAGGCCCTGCGCTTTGAGTGATCACCCGGACAAATGGGACGACGAGGACGAGGAGCCGCTCGCTCCGCGCCCGCGCAACCGGCTGCTCAGGCCGCTGCCGCTGGCGCTGATCGCGGTGGCGATCGCCGCGGCCGGCTTCCTCGGCGGGGTCGAGGCGCAGAAGGGCGGCGAAAGCGGCTCGGGCGCCTCCGGCCTGCCGAATTTCGCCGCGCTCAAAGGCGCCCCCGAAAGGGGCGGCGCGGGGGCTGCCGGCGCCGAAGCGGGCGGCACCGAATCCAAAGGCGCGGAAGTGGCCGGGCTGCCGTCGTTCGCGGGAGACGAAGCGGCGGCCTCGGGGACGGTCACCAGCGTCGAAGGCAAGACGATCTACGTGAAGGAGTCCGACGGCACGACGGTCGCGGTCAAGGTCGGCGACGGCGCCACCGTGACCCGTGACTCGAACGTCGCCGCGAAGAAGATCCACCCCGGCGACACGGTCACGGTCGAAGGCTCCAAGCACGGCTCGACCGTCCGCGCCAGCTCCGTCACGGCGACCGAATCGGGGGTCGAATCGACGGCCGGCTTCGCCGCGCCCGGCGGCGCGACGACCACCAGCGGCGGCGGCGAATCCGAAACCTCCGTCGAATCGCTCTTCGAAGAATGAAAGGAACGAGAATGAAAAGACGATGGTCGAGCCTGCTGCTCCTGGCGGCGTTGGGCGCCCTGGCGCTGGCCGGTTGCGGCGGTGGCTCGAGTAGCTCCGGCACGGAATCCACCACCGTGAGCAGTGCGAAAGAAGGCAAAGCGGGGATGTTCGAGATCTCCGAAGAAGGCAGAGCCTGCCTGAAGGAAAAGGGCGTCGAACTGCCCGAATTCAAATCCGGCGCAGGACCGCCGGGGGGCGGTGCGCAAGGCGGACGACCCGAACCGGGCCAGATGCCGGAAGGCGGGCCGGCGGCCCGGGTCGGTGGCGCCGGGAGCGAAAAGATGACGAAGGCGTTCGAAGAATGCGGGGTCGAAGCGCCGCAATTCAAAGCCGGCCCGGCCGGCGGAGGCGGCAGGCCGGACGTCAACTCGGCGGCCTTCCGCAAGCAGGTGAAGGAATACGTCGCCTGCGTCCGCGAAAACGGCTACGAACTCGCCGAACCCGACTTCTCCGGCGAAGGCCCGATCTTCGAGAAAGCCGAATCCGAAAGCGCCGCCTTCAAGAAGGCGAGCGAAAAGTGCCAGGACCTACTCGGCGCCCCGGGGGCGACGGAAGCGCGATCCGGCTGAGCAGGCGGCCGTCCGAGGTACGTCCCGGGCGTCTCGTGGCGGCCCGTGGCAGGCTGTGGCCGCCACGAGACGCCCGGGACGTGAGGGGTTCGCAGGGAAGAGGACACAAGGTCGGGCGGGAAGAGGACACAGGGTCGGCAGGAACCCGGCACAGGGTCGGCACGAAGTCGGACACGGGTCCGACACGAGGTCACAGTTCCGCCACGAACTCCACACTTCCGCCCGAGGTCTCTCCACGAGAGGCCTCCGGAAGGCCCTTTCCGTGACGAAGACGCCGGGAACGCGACGAAGCACGGGGAGAGACGCCGGGAACGTCACCGCTCCTCATGCGTCTCCGGCCCTGGTCAAGGGGTCGGAGACGCGCTGCGTGGATCGACCCTCCTATAGGAGGGTCAAAGGGTGGTCACGTGATTGCAACGTCTGAAGAAGCCAGGAGGACCTGTGACCTTCTCCCGTTCTTCGTGCCCTACCTGTGACGCCCCGGGCGATCCGGGGCGGCTTCGTGCCGTACCTGTGACGCCCCGGACCCTCGGCCTCCCCCCGCACCACGGCCATCTCGACCACGACCACAGCCTGCCGGAGGGTCGTGGTCGAGATGGCCGTGTCCCTTGCCCGTGCCTCGCGGCCCTTTCGGCCCTTCCCGGCCCCTCGCACCTTCGGGCGCCGGCTTCAGCCGGCCTGGGCCCCGTGCCCGCCCGCCGTGGGATCGACCATCCAGGCGCCCTCGGGCGGTCATGCCAGTCCGAGCGTGACGACCAGGATCACGACCTCGCTCAGCACGATCGTCGCGCCGAGGGTGTCGCCGGTGCGGCCGCCGAGCCCGCGCCGGGCCGCGGCGGTGACCAGCGCCGCGACGATCGCGGCGGCCGCCAGGGAGGCGAGGCCGGGACCGATCCCGCCGACGAGGACGGCGATCGCGAGGGCGATCGCGGTGGCGATCGCGAGGCCGCCGGCCGATACCTCGAAGCCGTGTCCGAGCCCGTCCCGGCGGGCCGGGCGCGTGCCCGCCGCGTGCAGCAGGGCGGCCCAGCGGCCGACCGCGGCGGCGACGATCAGCGCGTCGAGGGCGCCGCCGCGATCGCGCCCGGCGAGGGCGGTGACGGCGAGCACCAGCCAGAGGCCGAGGGCGAGGGTGCCGAAGGTGCCGTTGGCGGAGTCGCGCATCACCTCCAGCCGCCGCGCGGCCCCACCGCCGCGGGCCCCGAGCCCGTCGGCGCAGTCGGCGAGCCCGTCGAGGTGGAGCGCCCCGGTGAGGGCGACGACGACGACGACCGCGAGGGCCGCCGCGACCGCGGGGCCGAGCCCCGGCGCGGCCAGGTAGGCGACCCCGCCGGCGCAGGCGCCGACCGCGGCGCCGACCAGGGGGAACCACGGGGCCGCCGTGCCCAGCGGGCTCGCTCCGCGCGAGCGCACCGGCACGATCGTGAGGAAGGCGATCGCCACCGTCAGGCCGGCGAACGGCCTGCGCGTCGGCTCAGCCACCGCGTTCGACGCCTGCCTCGGCGAAGGTCGCCATCTGCCGGTGCAGGGTCCCGGCGGCGGCGATCAACGGCAGCGCCAGGAGTGCCCCGGAGGCCTCGCCGAGCCGCAGGCGGAGGTCGAGGAGGGGCTCGAGGCCGAGCTCGGCGAGGATCAGCTCGTGCCCGGGCTCGGCCGAGCGATGGCCGGCGATCAGGACCTCGCCGGCGGCCGGGTCGAGCCGCAGCGCGGCGAGCGCGGCAACCGTGGTCGCGTAGCCGTCGAGCACCACCGGCAGCCGCCGCCGCGCCGCCGCGAGCACCGCGCCGGCCAGGGCGACGAGCTCCAGGCCGCCGACCGCGGCGAGCGCCGGCCGCACCTCGAGCGGCGCCCCGTGGCGCTCGCCGGCGGCCGCGACCACCCGTCGCTTGCGTTCGAGCCCGGCGGCGTCGATCCCGGTTCCGCGACCGACGGTGACCGTGGGCGGCGCCCCGGTGAGGGCGCCCGCCAGCGCCGCGGCGGTGGTGGTGTTGCCGATCCCGATCTCACCGAGGACGAGGCAGGAGACCCTACGGTCGGCGAGCTCGTCGGCCAGGCTCGCGCCGGCCGCGAGCGCCGCCTCGACCTGCGCCGGGCTCAGCGCCGGCCCCGCCAGCATGTCGGCGCTGCCTGGCACGACCTTGGCGTCGCGGACGCCCGCCGGGGTCGGCCCGGCGAGCCCGAGGTCGGCGACGAGCAGCTCGTGCCCGCCCGCCCGGGCGAGGACGCCGACGGCGCTGTCGCCGCGCGCCGCGGCGGCCGTCACCTGGGCCGAGACCGCGCCGTCGAAGAGGCTGGTGCCGTGCGCGACGTGGCCGTGGTCGGCGGCGCAGACGAGGACGCCCGCGCGCGGGTCGGTCGGCGGCGCGCTGCCGGTGATCGCCGCCCAGCGCTCGATCGCGGCCTCCAGGGCGCCGAGGCTCCCGGCGGGCTTGACCAGCTGGTCGAGGCGGTCGCGGACGGCGATCGTCGCCTCGCGGTCGGGCCCGACCGCCGCGGCCGGGGAGGAGGCGGCTTCGGCGCCGCCGTCCCAACGCTCGCTCATCGTCACCCGCTCGAGCGGGACCCGGGTGGCCCAGCCGGCCGCCTCCAGCCCGGGCCGCTCGGGCCGCTCGTCGGGCCAGCCGACGCAGAGGTAGGCGATCGGGTCGACGCGGGCGGGCATCCCGAGCAGGGCGCGGAGGTCATCGGGGCGGTAGAAGCTGACCCAGCCGACGCCGAGCCCCTCGGCGCGGGCCGCCAGCCAGATGTTCTGGACCGCGCAGGAGGTCGAGTAGACGTCGGTCTCCGGGATCGTGCCGCGGCCGAGCACCTCGCGCTCGGGGTCGCCGTGGTCGCAGCAGACGACGATCCCGAGCGGCGCCTCGACCACGCCCTCGATCTTCTGGTCGAGGAACGCGCGGGCCCGCTCGTCGAAGCGATCGGCCTGGCGGAGGCGCTCGCGCTGGGCCAGGCGCCGCACCTCCGCCCGGGTCGCCAGGTCGCTGATCACGATCAGCCGCCACGGCTGCATCAGCCCTACCGACGGGGCCTGATGGGCCGCCGTCAAGACCCTTTCCAGCACGTCCTCGGGCACCTCGTCGGGGCGGAAGCGGCGGATGTCACGGCGCTCGGCGATCACCCGCAGGACGGCCTCCCGAGCCTGGTCCGGGTAGCGCCAGGAGGTCGGATCAGCGGCTCGGTCGGCGGCTCGTGAGGCGTCGAATCCGGGCGGGGTGGGCGGTCGGACGAAGGGGTCGGCGGCGGGCACGGTGCGAGGGCGGGTAGGATGGCACCATCAGCACGACGACGTGAGGAAGCCGGTGAGAAACCGGCGCGGTCGCGCCACTGTGACCGGTCCGAGAGGGCCGGGAGCCAGGAACTCCGTCGTCGTGGACCCTTCGATGGCGGGACGCACGATCCCGCGGAGGTAGCAAGCACCGATGCTCCAGGCGGTTCCGGCGTGAGAAGGATGTTCCTCCTGCGCCACGCTCCCACCCCGGCGACGCGTTCCTTCGCCTTCCCCGCCGACGAGTCCCCCGATTCGCGCGGCCTGCGCGCGGCGGCAGAACTGCGGGCGCCCGCGCACGCCGAGGTGATCTGCAGTCCGGCGGCGCGCTGTCGGGCGACGGCCGCGGCCGCCGATCTCACCGTCGACTCGATCGAGCCGGCGCTCGCCGAGTGCGATTTCGGCTCCTGGGCCGGGCGCCGGCTCGGGGAGCTGGTCGCCGAGCGCCCCGAGGAGACGCGGCGTTGGATGACCGATCCGGACGCGGCCCCGCACGGGGGCGAGAGCCTGCGCGAGTTCAGCGCCCGCGTCGCCTCCTGGCTCGAGCGGCAGGCGGGCGGCGACGGCTCCTGCCTGGCGATCACCCATGGCGGCGTGGTCAAGGTTGCCGTCGTCCACGCCCTCGGGGCGCCGATCGAGGCCTTCTGGAAAGTCGACTGCGCGCCGCTCTCGCGGACCGAGCTGCACGCCGACGGCGATGGCTGGCGGCTGACCTCGGTCAACGTGCCGGCGGCGGCGAAGACGCGGAGCCGACCGGCGCCGGCGGCGACGGCGGTAGGCGGATGAGCGGCGTCGCGCTCGCCGCGGGATACGCCGCGGACGCCGCCTTCGGCGACCCCCGTCGCTTCCACCCGGTCGCCGGCTTCGGCCGCCTGGCCGCGGCGCTCGAGCGGGTCGACTACGCGCCGAGCCGCATCCGCGGCACCTTCCACGCCGCGGCCCTCGTCCTCGCCGCGGCGCTCGCCGCCGAGGGCATGGCGCGCGCCGCCGGCCGCACCCGCCTCGGCCGCGGAGCCGTCCTCGCGATCGTCACCTGGGCGGCGCTCGGCGGGCGCTCGCTGGCCCGTGAGGCGGGCCGGCTCGCCGCCCGCCTGGAGGCCGACGACCTGGACGGCGCCCGCGCGGCGCTGCCCTCGCTCTGCGGTCGCGACCCGGAACGGCTCGACGCGGCCGGCCTCAGCCGGGCGACGGTCGAGTCGGTGGCCGAGAACACCGCCGACGCGGTGGTCGGGGCACTCTTCTGGGCCGCCGTCGCCGGGCCCGCCGGAGTGGTCGGCTACCGCGCCGCCAACACGCTCGACGCGATGGTCGGCCATCGCAGCGAGCGCTACGCCTCGTTCGGCTGGGCCGCCGCCCGGCTCGACGACCTCGCCGGTTGGCCAGCGGCGCGCTCGACGGTGCTGCTGACCGCGGCGCTGGCCCCGCTCGTCGGCGGCTCGCCGCGCGAGGCCCTCGCCACCGCCCGCCGCGACGGTGGCGCCCACCCGAGCCCCAACGCGGGCCGGGTCGAGGCGGCCTTCGCCGGCGCCCTCGGCCTGCGGGTCGGCGGCCCGCTCGCCTACGGCGGCCGGGTCGAGGATCGGCCGGCGCTCGGCGCCGGCCGCGCGCCGGTCCCCGCCGACATCGCCCGCGCGGTGCGGCTCAGCCTCGCCGTCGGGGTCGCCGCCGCGGCCCTCGCCGCGGGTGCCCGCGCGCTCCGGACCGGGAGGCGCTCGTGAAGGGCGCCTTGCTCGTCGCCGGCACGCACTCGGACGCCGGCAAGTCGGTGGTCACCGCCGGGATCTGCCGCTGGCTCGCCCGCCAAGGGGTCCGGGTGGCGCCGTTCAAGGCGCAGAACATGGCGCTGAACTCGGTGGTGACGCCCGACGGCGCCGAGATCGGCCGGGCGCAGGCCGTTCAGGCGGCGGCCGCCGGGATCGAGCCGGAGGCGGCGATGAACCCGATCCTGATCAAGCCGTCGGGTGAGCGTCACAGCCAGGTGGTCGTGATGGGGAAGCCCTACGCCGACGCCGACGCGCGCTCCTACCGGGAGCTGAAGCACGAGCTGCGGCCGCTGGTCGCGACGGCGCTGGCGGGGCTGCGCGAGCGCTTCGACGTGGTCGTCTGCGAGGGCGCCGGCAGCCCGGCCGAGATCAACCTGCGCGACGCCGACCTGACCAACATGTGGCTCGCGCGGGAGGCCGGGATCGCCACGATCGTCGTCGCCGACATCGACCGCGGCGGGGTCTTCGCCTCGCTCTTCGGCACCCTCGCCCTGCTCGAGCCGGAGGACCAGGCCCACGTCGCCGGCTTCGTCGTCAACAAGTTCCGCGGCGACGCCTCGATCCTCGAGCCGGGGCTCGAGGCGCTCGCGCGGCGCAGCGGCCGGCCGACCCTCGGCGTGCTGCCCTACGTCGACGACCTCTGGCTCGACGTCGAGGACTCGCTGGCGATCGAGGGCCGTCGCGCCGAGGCGCCGACCAGCGGCGACACGCTCGACGTCGCCGTCCTGCGGCTGCGCTGGATGAGCAACTTCACCGACGTCGACGCGCTCGCCGCCGAGCCCGGCGTGCGCGTCCGCTTCACCACCTCGCGCGCCGACCTCGAGCGCGCCGACCTGGTGGTCGTGCCGGGGACGAAGGCGACGGTCGAGGACCTCGAGCGACTGCGCGCGGCCGGCCTCGAGGCGGCGCTGCGCCGGCGCGCCGCGGACGGCCTGCCGATCCTCGGCATCTGCGGTGGCTATCAGCTGTTGGGCGAGTGGATCGAGGACGAGGTCGAGTCGGGTCGTGGCGGGGTTGCGGGGCTCGGGCTGCTGCCGGTGCGCACCGTCTTCGCCGCCGACAAGCTGCTGCGCCGCCGCCGCGGCCGCTCGGCGCCGCTCGGCGCCGCCGCCGGCGGCTACGAGATCCGCCACGGCCGGGTCGAGCGCCGCGCCGGCGAGGCGCTGCTCACCGCCGACGACGGCGAGCCCGACGGCTGCCTGCGCGGCGCGGTGATCGGCACCTCCTGGCACGGGCTGCTCGAGCACGACGACTTCCGGCGGGCGGTGCTCGCCCGCGTCGCCGCCTCCCGCGGCCGCCGCTTCGCGCCCGGCACGCGGCCGTTCGCCGAGCAGCGGATCGCGCGCCACGACGCCCTCGCTGACCTGATCGCCGGGCACGTCGACGGCGAGCGACTCGCCGCCCTGATCGAGGACGGCGTCCCGGCCGGCCTGCCCACCATCGAGACGGAGGTACGCCAGTGCTGCGCTTCGTGACCACCGCCGACACCGAGATCCTCGCCATCGCCGCGGCGGTCGAGCGGCTTCCCGACGACTTCCCCGAGGTGCGCTGCGCCAACCCCGGCGGCCATCCCGACCCGCGGGCGCTGGTCGACGAGGTGCTCGACGGGGCGCGCGTCGTCCTCTGCCGCATCCTCGGCGGCCGTCGTGGCTGGCCGGAGGGCCTCGACCTGCTGGTCGAGGGCGCCCGCGAGCGCGGGGCGTTGGTGCTGGCGCTCGGCGGCGAGGCCGAGCCGGACGCCGAGATGACCGCCCTCTCGACCGCGCCCAGCGGCGCCGTCGCCCAGGCCGGCGAGTACCTGCGCCACGGCGACGTCGACAACGTCGAGCAGCTGCTGCGCTTCCTCGCCGACACCTTCCTGCTCGAGGGCCATGGCTTCGAGCCGCCGCACGAGGTCGACGATCTCGGCGTCTACGTCCCCGGGCGCGGCGACGTGGCGATCGAGGAGGCGCTCGCGGCGCACGATCCCAGCCGTCCCACGGTCGGCGTCTGCTTCTACCGCTCCCATCGCCTCACCGGCAACACCGCCTTCGTCGACACCCTGGTCGGCGCGATCGAGGCGGCCGGGGCGAACGCGCTCGCCGTCTGGAGCTACACCTTGCGACGCGACGGCAAGGGCCAGGTGCCCGCGCTCGCCCTGCTCGACGGTCGCGTCGACGCCCTGCTGACGACGATGCTCGCGACCGGCGGCAGCGGCGCCGCCGACAATGCCGCCAGGCCCGGGCAGGGGGTCGGCGAGAGCTGGCAGGAGTGGGACGCGGACGCGCTGGTGGCGCTCGACGTGCCGGTGATCCAGGCGGTCTGCTCGACCTCCTCGCGCGCCGCCTGGCGCGAGTCGGACGCCGGCCTGACGCCGCTCGACGCGGCGACCCAGGTGGCGATCCCGGAGTTCGACGGCCGCCTCCTCGGCGGCGTGATCTCGTTCAAGGAGCGCGACGCCGAGGGCTCTCCCGTGGGCACGCCGGTGCCGCGCTACGTCGCCGACCCGGAGCGCTGCGCGCGGGTGGCCGGCCTCGCCGTCGCCCACGCCCGGCTGCGCCATCTGCCGGCCGCGGAGCGGCGGGTCGCGCTGATGCTCACCGCCTTCCCGACCAAGCACGCGAAGATCGGCATGGCCGTCGGCCTCGACACGCCGGCCAGCGCGATCGAGCTGCTGGCGGCGCTGCGCCGCGACGGGATGCGGGTCGAACACGACTTCGCCGACGGCGACGCGCTGATGCACGCGCTGGTCGCCGCGGGCGGCCACGACCTGGAATTCCTCACCGACGCGCAGCTCGCCGCCGCGCCCCTGCGCCTGCCGGTCGCCGACTACCTCGAGTGGTACGCGACGCTCCCGGCGGCGCTGCGCGACTCGATCGAGGAGCGCTGGGGCGCGCCGCCCGGCGACCGCTATCTCGACGGCGAGGACTTCGTCATCGCCGGGCTCGAGCTCGGCGACGTCGTCGTCCTGATCCAGCCGCCGCGCGGCTACGGCGAGGACCCGGTCGGCATCTACCACGACCCCGAGCTGCCGCCCACCCACCACTACCTCGCCTGCTACCGCTGGATCCAGGCCGCCTGGGGCGCCGACGCGATCGTCCACCTCGGCAAGCACGGGACGCTCGAGTGGACGCCCGGCAAGATGCTCGCGCTGAGCGCCGGCTGCGCGCCGGACGCGGCGCTCGGGTCACTGCCGCTGATCTACCCCTTCGTCGTCAACGACCCCGGCGAGGGAGTGCAGGCCAAGCGCCGCGCCCACGCGGTGATCGTCGACCACCTGGTGCCGCCGATGATGCGCGCCGACACCTACGACGAGATCGCCGAGCTCGAGTCGTTGCTCGACGAATACGCCCGCCTCGAGGTGCTCGACCCGTCGAAGCTGCCCGGCCTGGCCTCGCGCATCTGGTCGGCGGTCGAGCGGGCGAACCTGCAGGCCGACCTCGATATCGACGAGACCCCCGCCGACGTCGGCGCCCTGGTCGAGCACATCGACGGCTACCTCTGCGAGGTCAAGGACATCCAGATCAAGGACGGCCTGCACGTGCTCGGGCGCGCCCCGCGCGGCGAGCAGCTGCGCGGCCTGACCGCGGCGATGCTGCGGCTCGGCTCCGGCGAGGTCCCCGGGCTGCGGCGCGCGGTCGGTGCCGCCTACGGCCTCGACGAGCCCGCCCTGGTCGGCGCTCCCGGCGCTCCGGCGCCGGCCGTCCCGGAGCTCCTGCGGGAGCGCTTCCGCGGCCCGGTGGCGAGCGCCGGGGACGTCGTCGACCGGCTCGAGGACGCCCAGATGGCGCTGCTCGACGGGCTCGCCGAGAGCGACTGGGACGCCGCCGCCGCGCCCGTCGTCGTCGCCGACGTCCTCGGCACCGCCGACGACGGAGTGGAGCGGGCGCTCGCCTTCGCCTGCGCCGAGGTGGTGCCGCGGATCCGTCGCACGAGCGAGGAGATCGAGGCGGTGCTGCGGGCGCTGCGCGGCCGTCACGTCGAGTCCGGTCCCTCCGGCGCGCCCACCCGCGGCCGCGTCGACGTGCTGCCGACCGGCCGCAACTTCTACGGCGTCGACCCGCGCGCGCTGCCCTCCGAGCTGTCCTGGGAGGTCGGCCGCGGGCTCGCCGACGCGCTGCTCGATCGGCACCGCGAGGAGACCGGCACGCTGCCGCGGATGATCGGCCTGGTCGCCTGGGGCACGGCGGCGATGCGCACCCAGGGCGACGACGTGGCCGAGATCCTGGCGCTGCTCGGGGTGCGGCCCACCTGGCACCCGGAGTCGAAGCGGGTGACCGGGATCGAGGTGATCCCGCTCGCCGAGCTGGGGCGGCCGCGGATCGACGTCACCGTCCGCATCTCCGGCTTCTTCCGCGACGCCTTCCCGCACCTGGTCCGGCTGCTCGACGACGCGGTCGCCGCCGTCGCCGCGCTCGAGGAGGCCGACGAGGACAACTACGTCGCCGCCCACGCCCGCGCCGACGCCGAGCGCCTCGCCGGTGAGCTCGGCGCGGGCGTGGCGTGGCGGCAGGCGACCACCCGCGTCTTCGGCTCCAAGCCGGGGACCTACGGCGCCGGCCTCCTGCAGCTGCTCGACAGCCGCGACTGGCGCGACGACGAGGACCTCGCCGCCGTCTACGAGGCCTGGGGCGGCTACGCCTACGGGCGCGGGCTGGACGGGGCGCCGGCGCGGGCGGCGATGCGCGACTCCTACGCGCGGATCGAGGTGGCGGTCAAGAACGTCGACTCGCGTGAGCACGACATCCTCGACTCCGACGACTACTACCAGTACCACGGCGGCATGGTGGCGACCGTGCGGGCCCTCACCGGGTCCGACCCGGCCGCCTACGTCGGCGACTCCTCGGACCCCTCGCGCGTCGTCGCCCGCACGCTCGGCGAGGAGGCGCGCCGCGTCTTCCGCGCCCGCGTCGCCAACCCGCGCTGGATCGCCTCGATGATCCGCCACGGCTACAAGGGCGCGGCCGAGCTCTCGGCGACCGTCGACTACCTCTTCGGCTACGACGCCACCGCCGGCGTCGCCGAAGACTGGATGTACGAGGGGGTCGCCCAGCGCTACCTGCTCGACGCCGACGTCGCCGACTTCATGGCGACCTCGAACCCGTGGGCGGCACGCGGCATCGCCGAGCGGTTGCTCGAGGCCGCCGACCGCGGCATGTGGAGCGAGCCGGACGCCGACACCGTGGCGTCGATCCGCGATCGCTACCTGGCGCTCGAGGACGACCTCGAGGGGGCCGGGGCATGAGCGCCGCCTTCCCGCTCAGCGCGGTGGTCGGCCAGGAGGCCCTGGTCGAGGCGCTGCTGGTCAACGCCGTCGCCCCGGACGTCGGCGGGGTGCTCGTGCGGGGCGAGCGCGGGACCGCCAAGTCGACCGCCGTGCGCGGCCTGGCGCCGCTGCTGCCGGCCGTCTCGGCGGCGGCGGCGGAGCCGTTCGCCCACGCGCCCGGCGAGCGCTCGCCGGGCGGCCTCGTCGCCGTCGACGCGCCGGTCGCCGAACGCCCGGCCCCGTTGGTCGAGCTGCCGCTGGGGACCACGCTCGACCGCCTGGTCGGCGCGCTCGACCTCGGTCGCGCGCTGGCCGGCGAGCACGCCTTCGAGCCCGGCATCCTGGCCCGCGCCCACCGCGGCATCCTCTACGTCGACGAGGTCAACCTCCTGCCCGCCCACCTCGTCGACGCGCTGCTCGACGCGGCCGCCTCCGGCGTCGCCCGGGTCGAGCGCGAGGCCGTCTCGACCGAACACGCCGCCCGCTTCATCCTGGTCGGCACGATGAACGCCGAGGAGGGCGAGCTGCGGCCGCAGCTCCTCGACCGCTTCGGCCTCGGCGTCGAGGTCGGTGCGCCGGCCGATCCGGGGGTGCGCGCCGAGATCGTCCGGCGCCGGCTCGCCTTCGAGGCCGACCCGGTCGGCTTCGGCGAGCGCTGGCGCGCCGCCGAGGAGGGCCTGGCGGCGCGGATCAGCGACGCCCGCGCCCGGTTCGACGCGGTCCGGCTGCCCGAGCGGGAGCTGCTGCGGATCACCGGGGCCTGCGCGCGACTTGGCGTCGACGGGGTGCGCGGCGACATCGTCAGCGCCCGGGCGGCGCGGGCGCTGGCGGCGCTCGACGGGGTCGAGGAGGTGTCCGAGGACCAGGTCCGACGGGCGGCGACGCTGGCCCTCGCCCACCGTCGCCGGCGCGATCCGCTCGACGGCGGCGCGGCGGGTGAAGAGGATCTGCAGCGCGCGCTCGACGGCGAGGAGCCGCCGGACGGGCCGCCGCCGAGCCCGCCGCGGGGGGGCGGAAGCGCCCCGCCGCCGCCGCCGTCGGCCGCCGACCCGTCGACGACGGCGCCCGGCGGCGGGTCGCCACCACTGCCGACGCCTCCTCCACGCGCTGCGGCCCCGGTGCCCGCCCGGCTCGATCGCGGCGCCCTCGCCCTGGCCGGCGTCGGTCGCGGACCCGCCGGCGGACGGGCGCGGTCGACCGGCCCGACCGCCGGCTCGATCGACAGCCGCCCCGCCACGCCGGCAAGCGAGGACCTCGCCGTCGTCGCCAGCCTCCGCGCTCGGCTGCTCGGCGACGAGTCGCCGCTGCGCGAGCACGTGCGGGCCGGGCGCGAGGGCGCCTTGCTCTGCCTGGTCGTCGACGCGAGCGGCTCGATGGCCGCCCGCCGCCGTCTCGGCCGGGTCAAGGGCGCGCTGGCCGAGCTGCTGCGCGACGCCTACGCGCGCCGCGACCGCGTCGCCATCGTCGCCTTCCGTGACGACGCGGCGGAGGTCCTCGTCGCGCCGGGGGCGCCGCTGGAGCGCGCCGCCGCGGCGCTGGCCGAGCTGCCCGCGGGCGGACGCACGCCGTTGGCGGCTGGTCTCGCGACCGCCGAGCGGTTGGTGCGGCGCGAGGCGCTGCGCGAACCCGGCCGACGCTCGATCGCCGTGGTGCTGACCGACGGCCGCGTGCGCGACCCCGAGGGAGCGATCCCGGCGGCCGCCGCCGCGCTCGGCCGGGCGGCCTCGTCGGTAGACGTGATCGACACCGAGGAGGGCCCGGTGCGGGTCGGCATCGCGGCGACGGTCGCCCGCGCCGCGGGCGGGCGCCTGCATCGGCTGGTGCTGCCCGCGGCGAGCTCGAGGAGGGCCGCATGAGCGAGATGGGTCCGGGCGCCCGCCACGGCCGCGCCGAGATCGACGTCCCGCACCGCCCGGGCGATCGCGGCAGCGCCGACGCGCGGCGCCGCAAGCCGCGCGACCGGCCGCTGGTGATCGTCGTCACCGGCGAAGGGAAGGGCAAGAGCACCTCCGCCTTCGGGATGCTGCTGCGCGCCTGGGCGCGCGACTACCGCTGCGGCGTCTTCCAGTTCGTCAAGTCGGGCAAGTGGAAGGTCGGCGAGGCGAAGGCGGCGGCGGCGCTCGGCGGCATCGACTGGGAGAAGATGGGCGACGGCTGGTCCTGGCTCTCGCGTGACCTCGAGGAGTCGGCCGACCTGGCGCGCGAGGGCTGGGCCGAGGTGAAGCGCGCGATCGCCGCGGAGCGCTACGAGTTCCTGCTCCTCGACGAGATCACCTACCCGGTCAAGTGGGGCTGGATCGAGGTCGAGGACGTCGTCGCCACGCTCCGTGACCGGCCCGGCTTCCAGCACGTGGTGATCACCGGCCGCGACGCCGCCCCGGAGCTGACCCGGCTGGCCGACCTGGTCTCCGAGGTGGTCAAGGTCAAGCACCCGATGGAAGCGGGAATCCGCGCGCAGCAGGGGATCGAGTGGTAGACGTTCTCGTCATCCTCGACGGCGCGAGCGAGCCGCTCGGTCCCCGGCCGACCTCGCTGGAGCGGGCGCGGACGCCGAACCTCGACCGCCTCGGCCGGGCGGGCGCCGTCTCGCGCCTGCGGACCGTGGCGCCGTGGCTGGGAGCGGGCTCGGAGGCGGCGATCCCGGCGCTGCTCGGCTGGGTGCCCCCGGCGCCGGTCGACCGCGGGGCGCTGGAGGCCGCCGCGCGGGGGATCGAGCCCGGCCCGGGCGAGCGGGCCTGGCGGGTCGACGCGATCGCGGGCCGTGGGGGCCGGGCGGGGGAGGCGGAGACCGTCGCGGCGGCCGCCCGGCTGGGCGCCGTTTCGCCCGCGCAGCGGGTCCATCGCATCGGCGGGCACCGCCTTCTCGTCGTCGCCGTGGCCCCGCCGGTCCTGCCGCCCGCGTCGCCCGAGGCGGCCGAGCTGCGCGTCTGGCCCACGGGCGTGGTGCCGCCTCGCCTGCTTGACGAGGAGACCGTCGTGGTCGCCGCGGCGGGCGCCGCGGCAGGGGCCGGGCGTCTGCTCGGCGCCGCCGTGGTGGTGCCTCCGGGCGCCACCGGTCGGCCGGGCACCGACCTAGGGGCGAAGGCCGACGCCGCCTTGGCGGCGATCGCGGCGGGCGCGCGCCGCGTCGTCGTCCACGTCGGCGCCGCCGACGAAGCCGCCCACGAGCTCGATCCGGCGGGCAAGGTCGAGGCGATCGAGGCGATCGACGCGCGCCTGGTCGCGCCGCTGGCCGCGGCGCTGCGCGAGCGGGGCGGAACCTTCACGGCCTGCCCGGACCATGGCTGCGACCCGGCCACCGGGGAGCACTGCGGCGAGCCGGTCCCGTGCCTGCGCTGGCCCGCTGTCGACGGTCCGGCGGGCCGGATGACCGAGCGCGAGGTGGCCTTCCTGCCGGTGGTCGATCCCCCCGTGGCGGTGCCGGCGTGATCCCCCGCGTCGTCATCGCCGGGACCAGCTCGGGGGCCGGCAAGACCAGCGTCGCCTGCGGCCTGATCGGCGCGCTGCGGCGCTCCGGCCTCGTCGTCCAGGGCTTCAAGGTCGGTCCCGACTACATCGACCCGAGCTACCACGCCCTCGCGGCGGGGCGCCCGGGCCGCAACCTCGACGCCTTCCTCGGCGGGCCCGAGCTGATCGCGCCGCTCTTCCGCCACGGCGCCGCGGGCGCCGACCTCGCCGTGGTCGAGGGCGTGATGGGGCTCTTCGACGGCGCCTCGGGCCGTGGTGAGCTCGCCTCGACCGCGCAGGTGGCGAAGCTCCTGGACGCGCCGGTGCTGCTCGTCGTCGACGCCGCCGCGATGGCGCGCTCGGCCGCGGCGATCGTCCACGGCTACGCCACCTTCGACCCTGAGGTCAAGGTCGCCGGCGTGATCTACAACAAGGTCGGCTCCGACCATCACGAGGAGCTGCTGCGCGAGGCGACCGCTCCGCTCGGCATCCCGGTGCTGGGCGCCCTGCGCCGCAGCGCCGACGTCGCCGCGCCGGAGCGCCACCTCGGCCTGGTCCCGGCGGGCGAGTGGGGGAGCCGTGCCCGTCCGGCCCTGGAGGCCCTCGCCGGCGCCGCCGCGAGCTCGATCGACCTGGCGGCGGTCGAGCGCCTCGCCCGCGACGCCCCCGATCTCGACGTCGAGCCCTGGAGCCCCGCGCCCCTCTCGCCGCCGGTCGGCTCGCGGATCGCGATCGCCCGCGGTCCGGCGTTCTCCTTCCACTACGAGGAGAACCTGGAGCTGCTCGCCGCCGCCGGGGCCGAGCCGGCGCCGTTCGACCCGCTCGCCGACGAGTCGTTGCCCCGCGGTGCCGGGGCGCTGCTGCTCGCCGGCGGCTTCCCCGAGGTCTACGGGGCGGAGCTCGCCGCCAACGCTCCCCTGCGGGCGGAGATCCGTGCCTTCGCCGCCTCCGGTCGTCCCGTCCTGGCCGAGTGCGGTGGCCTCCTCTACCTCTGCGCCGACCTCGACGGACACGAGATGTGCGGCGTCCTGCCGGCCCGCGGTCGCATGGGCGAGCGCCTGACGCTCGGCTACCGCGAGGCCGTCGCCGCCACCGCGACGCCCTGGCTCGAGGCGGGGGAGCATCTGCGCGGCCACGAGTTCCACTACTCGACCGTCGAGCCGCTCGGCGACGAGGTGCCGCCGCCCGCCTGGTCGCTGGCCGCGCGCGGTCGGACGCGGCCGGACGGCCTCGTGGTCGGCGGGGTCCAGGCCGGCTACCTGCACGTCAACTGGGCCGCCTATCCGGAGACCGCCCACCGTTTCGCCCGCGCCGCCGCGGGAGCGCCGAGCGCATGAGCCTGTCGCTGATCATCGGCGGCACCCGCTCGGGCAAGAGCGCGCGCGCCGAGTGCCTCGCCGCGGCGACCGGCCTGCCGGTCCGCTACGTGGCGACGGCCGGCGCCGACGACCCGGCGATGGCCGCGCGGATCGCCGCCCACCGTGCCCGCCGGCCGGACGCCTGGACGACCGTGGAGGCAGGCGACGCGCCGGCCGCCGCCGGCGCCGCCGGCGAGTGCGCCCTCGTCGACGGGCTCGGCACCTGGATCGCCGGCCTGCTGTTCCGGGCCGGCGCCTTCGAGGAGTTCACGCCGGCGCTCGCGGCGACGGTCGCGGACCGGGTGACGGCGGAGGTCGAGGCGCTGGTCGGCCTGGCCGCCGAGGCCGAGGTGATCGTCGTCGCCGAGGACGCCGGGTCGGGCCTGTTGCCGACCGGCGCGGCCTCGCGCGCCTGGGTCGACCTGCTCGGCGCCGCGACCCAACGCCTGGGGGAGGCCGCCGAGCGGGCCGAGCTGGTGGTCGCGGGCCGCGTGATCCCGCTGCCGGGATCGGCGCCGGGCGGTCCCGGTGGCGCGGCGGACGGACTTCGCCGGCACGGCGACGGCGAAGTGCGCCCGGGCGACGCCGACCACGCCGTCAACGTGCTCGCCGGCGGCCCCCCGCCGTGGGTCCGCGAGGCCCTCGACCGGGCGCTCGACGACGACGTCGCCCGCTACCCCGACGAGACGTCGGCGCGCGCGGCGCTGGCGGCTCTGCACGGCCGCGAGGCCGCCGAGATCGTCCCCACCAACGGCGCCGCCGAGGCACTCTGGCTGCTGCCCGCGGCGCTGCGGCCCGCCCTCGCCGCCTGCGTGCACCCGGCCTTCACCGAGGCCGAGGCGGCGCTGCGAGCCCATGGCGTCCCCGTCACCCGGGTCCTGCGCGATCCGGAGGCGTCCTTCGCGCTCGACCCGGCGGCGGTCCCCGAGGCGGCCGACCTCGTCATCGTCGGCAACCCGGCCTCGCCGAGCGGGACGCTCGACCCGGCGGCGGCGATCCTGGCGCTGCGCCGCCCGGGCCGCGTCGTCGTCGTCGACGAGGCGTTCATGGACCTGGCCCCGGGCGCCCCGTCGAGCCTGGTCGGCGAGCCCCTCGACGACGTCGTCGTCGTCCGCAGCCTGACCAAGGCGCTGGCGATCCCCGGCCTGCGGGCCGGCTACGCGGTGGCCGCGGCGCCACTGGCCGAGCGGCTGCGCGCCGCCCGCCCGCCCTGGTCGGCGAACGCTCTCGCCCTCGCCGCGCTGCGGGCCGCCGCCGCCCGCCCGGGCGAGCTCGCCGCGATCGCCGCCCGCGCCGCCGCCGAGCGCGACGACCTCGCCGCCCGGCTGGCGGGCGTACCCGGCCTGCGCACCTGGCCCTCGGCGGCCAACTTCTGCCTCCTGGAGACCGCGGACGGGGAAGCGCTGGCGGGGCGGCTGCGGGCCGTTGGGATCGCCGTCCGCTCGGCCGCCAACTTCCCCGGCCTCGACCGACGCCACGTCCGCGTCACCGCCCGCGACCCGGAGGCGAACGTGCGGCTGGTCGCGGCGCTGGCCGAGGCGGTGGCCAGGTGAGCGGGCTGAGCGTGGTGGGGATCGGCGCCGACGGCTGGGCCGGCCTCGGCGACGCGGCACGCGACGAGCTCCGGCGCGCCCGCACGATCGTCGGCTCCGGTCGCCAGCTGGAGCTGCTGCCGACCGAGCTGGGGGCCGAGCGGCTGCTCCTGCCCTCGCCGCTCGAGCCGTTCCTCGACCGGCTGGCGGCCGACCGTGAGGAAGGCACCTGCGTGCTGGCGAGCGGCGATCCGATGCTGCACGGGATCGGCGCCTCGCTCGCGCGCCGCGCCGGCGCCGCGGGCCTGCGCGTCCACCCCCATCCGTCGGCGTTCTCGCTCGCCTGCGCGCGGCTCGGCTGGCCCGCCGCCGAAGTCGACCTCGTCAGCGCGGTCGGGCGGCCGACCGCGGTCGTCGCCCGCCTGCTGCAGCCCGGCCGCCGCCTGATCGCCTACGTCACCGGCGACGACGGCGCCCGCGCGGTCGCCCGCCTCGTCACCGAGCGCGGCTACGGGCCCAGCCGCCTCGTCGTCCTCGAGCGCCTCGGCTCGCCGGCGGAGCGCCTGGTCGAGTCGACCGCCGAGACGTTCGACGCCGCCGCCGAGCCGCCCCACGCGGTCGCGCTCGAGGTCCGCGGCGCCCCCGACCTGGCGCCGCGCCCGCTGACCCCCGGCCTGCCCGACGACGCCTACGAGAGCGACGGCCAGCTGACCAAGCGCCACGTTCGCGCCGTCACCCTGGCCGCCCTCGCGCCGACGCCTCGATCGCTGCTCTGGGACGTGGGCGCGGGCAGCGGCTCGATCGCGATCGAGTGGCTGCGCGCCGAGCCGACCGCGACGGCGGTGGCGATCGAGCGCGACCCCGAGCGCGCGGCGCGGATCGAGCGCAACGCGGAGCGGCTGGGCGTCCCCGACCGGCTCACGGTCGTCAGGGTGGAGGCGCCGGGTGCCTTCGCCGGCCTCGGCAGGCCCGCCGCCGTCTTCGTCGGCGGTGGCCTGACGGCGCCGAACCTGCTCGACATCTGCTGGGCGCGGCTGGGGCGCGGCGGCCGCCTGGTCGCCAACGCGGTGACGCTCGAGGGCGAACGGATACTCGGCGCGGCCCGGTCGGCGCGCGGCGGCTCGCTGACGCGGCTCGAGATCGCCCAGGCCCGGCCGCTCGGCGGCTTCAGCGGCTGGCGGCCGCAGATGCCGGTCGTCCAGTGGGCGGTGGGCAAGTCGTGACCGTGCACTTCATCGGCGCCGGCCCCGGCGCCCCCGACCTGCTCACCCTGCGCGGCCGCGACCTGATCGCGGCCAGCCCCGTCTGCCTCTACGCGGGGGCGCTGGTGCCGCCGCAGGTGCTTGCCCATGCCCCCGCCGGCGCCCGGGTGGTCGACACCCAGCATCTGACGCTGGAGGAGATCGTCGCCGAGTTCGAGCGCGCCGCCGCCGCCGGTGAGGACGTGGCGCGGCTGCACTCGGGCGACCTCTCGATCTACAGCGCCGTGGCCGAGCAGATGCGCCGGCTCGACGCGCTCGGCATCGACTGGGACGTGACTCCGGGCGTCCCCGCCTTCGCCGCCACCGCGGCGGCGCTCGGCCGCGAGCTGACGATCCCCGAGGTGGCGCAGACGGTGATCCTCACCCGTCACGGTCGCCGCGCCTCGGCGATGCCGCCGGGCGAGCGGCTCGCCGATCTGGCGCGCCACGGCGCGACCCTCGTCGTCCACCTCGGGGCGGGGGCGATCGAGGAGATCGCCGCGACCCTGATCCCGCACTACGGGCCCGGATGTCCGGTCGCGGTGGTCGCCCGGGCGAGCTGGCCCGACGAGTTGATCCTGCGGGCGAGCCTGGCCGAGATCGCCGCCGCGGTGCGCGAGGCCGGCGTCAGCCGCACCGCGACGATCGTCGTCGGCCCGGCGCTGGCGGCGGCCGGGTTCCGTGACAGCCACCTCTACTCGGCGGCGCGCGAGCGCCCGGAGCGGCGGGGGATCTGCGCCGGGCCGGCCGCGGCGACGACCCGCCCGGACGGGTGTCCGGGCGTCCTCCGCCTGCACCAGGCGGAGGACGGCGGCCTCGCCCGCGTCCGCCTGCCGGGAGGGATGCTGGATCTCGACGGGCTGCGGGCGCTGCGCGCCGCGGCCGCGATCGGCAACGGGGTGGTCGAGGTGACCGCGCGCGCCAACCTGCAGGTCCGCGGCGTGCCGGCCGCGGCGGAGGCGGAGCTGGCCGAGGTCCTCCGCGAGGGCGGCCTGCTGCCTTCGCCGGCGCACGATCGCGTCCGCAACATCGCCGCCGGCCCGCTGGCCGGACGCCTCGGGTCCTCGCTCGCGCCGACCGACGACCTGGTCGCCGATCTCGACCGCCGGCTCTGCGACGAGCCGCGGCTCGCCACCCTCTCGGGCCGCTTCCTGTTCGCCTTCGACGACGGCAGCGGCACCGTCGGCGACCGCGTCGCCGACGTCGCCCTGGTCGCCGAGGCCGACGGTTCCCTCCGGCTCTGGCTGGCGGGCGCGCCGACCGACCTCGCGGTCGACGCCGCGTCGGCGGCGCCGACCGCGGTGGACGCCGCGCGGGCCTTTCTCGAGGTCGCCGGCGAGGCCGGTGACGCGGCCGCCTGGCGCCTCGCCGACGTCGCCGAGGGCCCGGAGCTCGTCGCGCGCCGGCTGGGCGCCGCGCTCGTGGCGGCCGCCGGGCCGTCCGTCGAGCGCCAGGCCGGGGCGCCGGCCGCCGCTCCGACGCCGCTCGGCCTGGTCGAGCAGGTCGACGGGCGTCGCGCCCTGACCGTCCTGCCGCCGCTCGGCCGGCTCGACCCGGCGATGCTCGACGCGCTGCTCGCCCTCGGCCACGCCGACCTGCGCACCTCGCCGCGGCGCACCATCAGCCTCGTCGACGTCCCGGTAGCCGAGGCGAGCCCGATGCCCGCCGCCCTCGCGTCAGCCGGGTTCGCCGTCGCCGAGGACTCGGGTTGGTGGGGGCTGAGCGCCTGCGCCGGCCTCGGCGCCTGCGCCCGGGCGGAGCGCGACGTGCGGGCGCTCGCCGCCGCGCGGGCGGCGGAACGCGCTCCCGACGACCCGCCCGAGCACTGGTCGGCGTGCGCGCGCGGTTGCGGGCGCCCGCGCGGCGTCAGGGAGATGGCGGGATGAGCGACTACGTCCGCGACGGCGCCGAGATCTACCGCCGCTCCTTCGCCACGATCCGCGCCGAGGCCGACCTGCGTGGCCTCGATCCGGTGCTCGAACGGGTCGCCGTGCGGATGATCCACGCCTGCGGGATGACCGACCTGACCGAGGACATCGCCGCGTCGCCCGGATTCGGCGCCGCCGGTGAGGCGGCGCTGGTCGCCGGCGCGCCGATCATCTGCGACACGACGATGGTCGCCTCGGGGGTGACCCGCGCCCGGCTCCCGGCGGCGAACGAGGTCGTCTGCACGTTGTCGGACCCGGCGGTGCCCGAGTTGGCCGCGCGGCTCGGCACGACCCGTACCGCGGCCGCGGCGGAGCTCTGGCGCGAGCGCCTCGGCGGCTCCGTCGTCGTCGTCGGCAACGCGCCGACCGCCCTGTTCCGCCTGCTCGAGCTGGTCGAGGAAGGCGTCGCGCCGCCGGCCGCCGTGATCGGCGTGCCGGTCGGGTTCATCGGCGCCGCCGAGTCGAAGCTGGCGCTGGCCGAGCACGCGGCGGGCCTCGAGCACATCGTCGTCCACGGCCGGCGCGGCGGCAGCGCGATGGCCGCCGCCGCCGTCAACGCCCTGGCGAGCGTAGCCGAGTGAGCGGCCGGCTCTACGGCGTCGGCGTCGGGCCGGGCGACCCGGAGCTGCTGACCGTCAAGGCGCGGCGGGTGATCGGCGCGGTCGACGTGATCGCCTACCCGAACGCGCGGCATGGCCGCAGCGTCGCCCGCGCGATCGCGGCGCCGCACCTCCGCGGCGATCAGATCGAGGTGGCGCTCGAGTATCCGGTGACCACCGAGGAGACCGACCACCCGGGCGGCTACGAGGGCGCGCTCGCCGAGTTCTACGACGCTTGCGCCGAGCGACTGGCGGCGCATCTCGACGCCGGCCGCGACGTCGCCGTCCTCTGCGAGGGCGATCCCTTCTTCTACGGCTCCTACATGTACGTGCACGAGCGCCTCGCGCCCCGCTACCCGACCGAGGTGGTTCCCGGCGTGACCTCGTTCAGCGCCGCCGCCGCGGCGGCCGGGACGCCGCTCGTGCGCCGCGACGATGTGCTCACGATCCTGCCCGGGACCCTTCCCGCCGAGGCGCTGGCGGCCCGCCTGCGCGGTAGCGACGCCGCCGTCGTGATCAAGCTCGGCCGCCGTTTCCCGGCCGTCGCCGAGGCGGTCGAGCGGGCCGGCCTGACCGAGAAGGCGATCTACGTCGAGCGGGCCAGCAGCGAGGCCGAGCGCGTCGCGCCGCTGGCGCGGGCGGGGGACAAGGTTCCCTACATGTCCCTGATCATGGTCCCCGGCCTCGAACCCGCGCCGAGCGACAGAAGCCGCGGCCGGGTGAGCGTGGTCGGCCTCGGCCCGGCGGGGCCGGACTGGCTGACGCCGGAGGCGCAGGCCGAGCTGGCGGCGGCCGACGAGCTGGTCGGCTACTCGACCTACGTCGCCCGCGTGCCCGCGCGCCGCGGCCAGCGCCGCCACGCCAGCGACAACCGGGTCGAGACCGAGCGCGCGCGCCACGCGCTCGAGCTGGCCGCGGCCGGGGCGCGGGTCGCCGTCGTCTCCTCCGGCGACCCGGGGATCTTCGCGATGGCCGCCGCGGTGCTCGAGGTGGTCGACGCCGATGCCGGTGCCGATGCCGCCTTCGCCGACGTCGAGCTGCGCGTGGTGCCCGGCCTGTCGGCGATGCAGGCGGCCGCGGCGCGGGTCGGGGCGCCGCTGGGCCACGACTTCTGCGTCATCTCGCTGTCCGATCAGCTGAAGCCCTGGGAGGTGATCGAGCGTCGCCTCGACGCCGCCGGCGCGGCCGACCTCGTGCTCGCCCTCTACAACCCGGCCTCGCGGACCCGCCGCGCCCAGCTCGCCCGCGCGATCGAGGTCCTGCGCCGCCATCGCGACGAGGCCACGCCGGTGGTCGTCGCGCGGGCGGTCGGCGCGCCCGAGGAGTCGGTCACGGTGACGACGCTCGGCGGCCTCGACCTCGATTCGGTCGACATGCGGACGCTGCTGATCGTCGGCTCGACCACCACCCGCGAGCTCCCCGGCCCGAAGCCGCTGGTCTACACCCCGCGGCGCTACCCGGCGTGAGCGCGAGCCCAGCGCAGAGCCGCGTCGACCGACGCCTCCGTGGGCACGTCCGGGCGGGACGGGCGGCGCACCACGATCACCGGCAGGCCGCGCTCGCGGGCGACGTCGAGCTTCGCCTCGGTGAGTCGTCCGCCGCTGTCCTTGGTGACGACGAGGTCGATCCCGTGGCGCTCGATCAGCGCCCGCTCACCCTCGACCGTGTAGGGGCCGCGGTCGAGCAACACCTCGCGGTGGGCCGGCAGCGGTGGGTCGGGCGGGTCGACGCAGCGGACCAGGAACCAGGCATCGTCCACCGCGGCGAAGGCGGCCAGCCCTTGGCGCCCGGTGGTGAGCAGGACGCGCCGGCCGAGGTCGGGGACCCGCGCGGCGGCCTCGCCGAGGTCGGCGACCCAGGTCCAGGCGTCGCCGGGCCGCTCGCTCCATCCCGGCCGCTCCAGGCGCAGCAGCGGCACCCCCGCCCGCGGTGCCGCGAGCGCCGCGTTGGCGGAGATGTTCTCGGCGAAGGGGTGGGTGGCGTCGACGACCGCGTCGACCTCCTGCGCGGCGAGCCAGCGCGCCAGGCCGTCGGCGCCGCCGAAGCCGCCGATCCGCACCTCGCCGACCGGCAGCCGCGGGTTGGCGACGCGGCCGGCGAGCGATGAGGTGACCGGGATGTCGACCGCCACCAGCGCCGCGGCGAGGGAGCGCGCCTCCGCCGTCCCGCCGAGGATCAGGATCACGTCGCCGTCCGTGGCGTCCGGCCGGTGAGGCGGCTGCTCCTGATCGGCGTCGGCGCCGGCGACCCGGGGTACGTCACGGCGGCCGCCGCGCGCGCTCTGAACGAGGTCGATGTGTTCTTCGTGGTCGACAAGGGGGGCGACGCGGACGAGCTGGTGGCGCTCCGTCGGCTGATCCTCGACCGCTTCGTCGAGCGGCCGACGTTCCGCATCGTAGAGCTCCCCGATCCGCCCCGGGACCGCGCCTCGGATGCCTATCGTGAGGCGGTGGACGACTGGCGCGAGCGGCGTGCCGATCTCTGGGGGAGGGCGCTTCGCGACGAGCTCGACGAGGACGGCGTCGGCGCTTTCCTCGTCTGGGGCGACCCGTCGCTCTACGACAGCACGATCGACGTCGTCGAGCGGGTCCGCGGGCGGGGCGGCGTCGCGTTCGACCACGAGGTGATCCCCGGGGTCAGCAGCATCCACGCCCTCACCGCCCGCCATCGGATCACCCTGAATCGCGTCGGCGGCGCGGTCCTGATCACCACCGGCCGGCGACTGGAGGAGAGCGGCTGGCCGGAGGGAGTCGACGATCTCGTCGTCATGCTCGACGCGAGATGCTCGTTCGCCTCGATCGACCCGGCGGGCATCGACATCTACTGGGGCGCCTACCTGGGCACGGCGGACGAGATCCTGGTTGCCGGCCCGCTGGGCGAGGTCGGCGGTGAGATCCGCCGGGTCCGCGGCGAGGCCCGCGAGCGCAAGGGCTGGATCATGGACACCTACCTCCTGCGTCGAGGCCGATCGGGCCGGTCCGTCCATAGGATCGAGGCATGAACTCCACCGACATCTGGTCCCCCGCCGCGATCCTCGCCGACCTCGACGGGACGCTGGTCGACTCGGTCGCCTCGAGCGAGCGGGCTTGGGGGGCGCTGGCGCGGCGGCGCGGGCTCGACGAGGAGGAGACGCACCGCTTCGCGATGGGCCGGCCGACCCGGGAGACGATCGCGCTGCTGGTCCCCGAAGAGGAGCGTGAGGCCGAACAGGCGCGGGTCGACCAGGACGAGGTCGACGACGCCGACACCGTCGTCGCCTACCGCGGCGCCGCCGAGCTGCTCGCCGGGCCGATCCCGATCGCCGTCGTCACCAGCGGCTCGACCGAGCTGGCGACCGCGCGGCTGCGCGGCGCCGGCCTCGAGCCGCCGTCGGTGCTGATCACCGCCAACTCGATCACCCGCGGCAAGCCCGACCCGGAACCGTTCCTGCTCGGCGCCCAGGGCCTCGGCGTCGACCCCGCCCGCTGCCTGGTCCTCGAGGACGCCCCGCCCGGCATCGAGTCCGGCCGCGGCGCCGGCATGCCCGTCGTCGCCTTCCGCACCACCCACCCCGAGCCCGAACTGGAGCGCGCGACGGTCATCCTCGACACCCTGGCCGAAGCCGTCACCCGCCTCCTCAGGTGAGTTCGCACTTAGCCGTAATAGTTACGGCAAAGTGCGAACGCACCCGGCCGGGTCAGGCCGCCGCCGGCTCGGCCGGCTCGCTCAGCCCGGCCGCCTCGGCCAGCAGTTCGATCGAGGTCACGCGGTTGTCCACGGAGTCGGCGTAGTGGACCGTGATCAGCTCCTGGACGCCGGTCTTCTGCTGGAAGTCGGCCAGGTAGGCGGCCGCTTCGGGGCCGGTGCCGACGGCCGAGTAGGTGAGCATCTCATCGACCACCTTGGCGCGGTAGGACTGCAGGACCTCGTCGACTTCGCCGTCGCTCAGCTTGCCTCCGGAGGGCGACTTGAAGAGGTTCTTCACCCGCATCCGGCGGGTGATCTCGAGCTGCGCGTCGGCTGACTCCTTGTCCGGGGCGGCGATCACGCCGACGCCAGCCATCGCGTAGGGCTCGGCCAGCTGCGCCGAGGGTTTGAAGTTCTCCCGGTAGATCCGCAGCGCGTCGAACAGCGCCTGCGGGGCGAAGTGGGAGGCGAAGGCGTAGGGGAGCCCGAGCGCGGCGGCGAGCTGGGCGCCGAAGAGCGAGCTGCCGAGGATGTAGAGCGGCACGTGGGTGCCTTTGCCGGGGATCGCGATGACGCCGGAGATCGGGCTGTTGTCGGAGAGCAGGCCCTGCAGCTCCTGCACGTCCTGGGGGAAGCGTTCGCTGGAGAACTCGTCGCGGCGGAGCGCCCGCATCGCGGCGGTGTCGGAGCCGGGGGCGCGGCCGAGGCCGAGGTCGATCCGCCCCGGGTGAAGCGTCTCCAGCGTGCCGAACTGCTCGGCGATCACCAGCGGCGAGTGGTTCGGCAGCATGATGCCGCCGGCGCCGAGCCGGATCCTCTCGGTGTGGGCGCCGACGTGGGCGATCAGCACCGCGGTCGCCGAGCTGGCGATCGAGCGGATGTTGTGGTGCTCGGCGTACCAGATGCGTCTGTAGCCGATCCGCTCCGCCGCCTGGGCGAGGCGGACGGAGCCGGCGAAGCTGTCGGCGATCGTCTCGTTCGGGCCGACGGCGGCGAGGTCGAGGATCGAAAGGGGGGCTTTGGTCATGACTTAAGGATGCCGAACCGGGTGCGTCGGCTCAGATCCCTGAGCCGATCCGTCCCGCCCGCGCGTCGGCCCATTCGTCGACGCCCGACTCGAAGTCGACGATGCGGTCGATCTCGGCCAGTTCCTCGTCGGAGAACTCGAGCGAGTCGAGCGCGTCGACGTTCTGCTCCAGCTGCGCCACCGAGGAGGCGCCGATCACCAGCGAGGTCATCCGCGGGTCCCGCAGGCTCCAGGCCAGCGCCATCTGCGCCATCGTCTGCCCGCGTTTCTCGGCGACCTGGTTCAGCTCCCGCACCCGGCCGATCACCTCGTCGTTGATCCAGCTCGAGTCGAAGGCGCCGTAGGACTGCGTCGCCCGCGAGCCCTCCGGGACCCCGTTCAGGTAGCGACCGGTGAGCAGACCCTGGGCGAGGACGGTGAAGGCGATCACGCCGACACCGAGGTCCTCGACCGCGTCGAACAGCCCCTCCTCCTCGATCCAGCGGTTCAGCATCGAGTAGCTCGGCTGGTGGATCAGGAGCGGCGTGCCGAGCCCTTTGAGGATCGAGGCGGCGCGGCGGGTGTGGTCGGTGTCGTAGGAGGAGATGCCGACGTAGAGCGCCTTGCCCGCGCGCACGGCGGCGTCGAGCGCGCCCATCGTCTCCTCCAGCGGGGTCGAGCCGTCGAGCCGGTGCGAGTAGAAGATGTCGACGTACTCGAGGCCCATCCGCGTGAGCGACTGGTCGAGCGAGGAGAGCACGTACTTGCGCCCGCCGCCGCCCTGGCCGTAGGGCCCCGGCCACATGTCCCAGCCCGCCTTGGTCGAGATCACCATCTCGTCGCGATACGGGCGGAAGTCTTCCTTCATCAGCCGGCCGAAGTTGATCTCGGCGGCGCCGTAGGGCGGCCCGTAGTTGTTGGCGAGGTCGTGGTGGGTGATGCCGAGGTCGAAGGCGCGGCGGGAGATCTCACGCTGCGTCTCGAAGGCGCGGTCGTCGCCGAAGTTGTGCCAGTAGCCGAGCGAGAGGACCGGCAGGTCGAGGCCGGATCGCCCGGTCCGCCGGTAGGCCATCTTGCCGTCGTATCGAGTGGGGTCTGCTTCGTAGCTCATCGTCCGATTTCTACCCACTCTGCGACCTCGGCATGTGACCGACCGGTGCCGGGCGGGGAGAGACTCGCCCCGCCGCGCCCTTGAGCGTCCGTGAGCAAGCGCCGAGACCCGCACCGCCACGACGCCCGCGCGGCGATCGAAGAACTGGAAACCACCCGCGACCTGGTCGAAGAGGTCCTCCTCACCGCGATCGCCCTCGACGACGTGATGACCGCCCTCCTCGCCGAGCTGCCCGAGCAGGCCTTCCCCGGCGAGGACAACGCCCAGGTCCTCCTCCAGATGGTCGTCGGCAGCGCCCACCCGGCCGCCCGCGCCGCCGGCCTCACCGCGAGCCGCACCGCCACCGCCCTCGTCGCCGCGATCCGCGAGCGCGTCCTCACCGACCTCCACCGCGCCGCCGAGCTCTCCCGCCACCGCGACCGCTGACCATCAAGCAAACCCGAAAAATGAGGCGCTACGTTGACCCAGATGACCAAGACCGAGGTGGAGACGGTGACCGCGACGTTCGACCAGGTGAAAGCGAACGTCGCCTTCTATTACCGCCTGAAAGAGAGCAAACGCCTCGTGGTGACGCGCGACGGCGAGGAGATATCCGTGCTGGGACGCTGGCTCCCGGGCGAGCGGCGGAGATCGATGTCCAAGTACCCGCTCCACTGGTTCGAACTCCTCAACGAGATGTTCCCGGAACCGTGGGACCCGGAAGAACCAGACTCCATCCTGCGCGCCCTCGAAGAAACCCGGGGTTACCGCCCGCCTGCTACCTCGACGCATCGGCGCTAGTCAAGCTCGCCGCCGCGGAGAAGGAGTCGGACGAGACCTGGTTTTACGCCCGGGGGTTCCAGTGGGTCAGTTGTGAGGTGGTGGTCACCGAGATCACGCTCGCGATGCGACGCAAGGCAACCGAAGATCCGGGCTTCGACCCCGCCGCGCATCTGAGCAAAGCGGAGATCGTTCTTCAGGAAATCGCGTTGGAGCCGGTTGAACGCCTGAGCCTGTGGCGCGCCGGACGATCCTTCGACCCTCACCTCGGCTCACTCGACGCCATCCATCTGAGGACTGCCCTGAACTTGCGGCCGATCCACGCCTTCATCACCTACGACATGCGGCAAGCCGCCGAGGCGCACAAGGCAGGTTTGAACGTGCGCTCGCCCGGAGCGTGAGAAGCTCAGGGCATGCGTTCGTTTGAGGCCTTTGACAGTCGGGGGTATCGGACCCTGGCGCCGCGCGAGGGGTATGACCGGTGGGCCGCCAGTTACGAGGAAACGGTCGAGGATGCGATGGACCTGGCGCTGCTCGAGCGGCTCGAGGTGGATTGGGCGGGCGTCGGCGCGGTGGCGGATCTCGGCTGTGGGACGGGACGGACCGGTGCCTGGATGGCGGAGCGCGGGGTCGGGGAGATCGACGGGGTCGATCTCTCACCGGGAATGCTGGCGGCGGCTCGGGAGCGGGGTGTCTATCGCTCGCTCGCCGAGGCTCAGGTCGCCGATACGGGGCTCGACCCCGGCGCCTACGACCTCGTCGTCGCCTGTCTGGTCGACGAGCACCTCGCCGACCTCGGGCCGCTGTATGAGGAGGCGGCGCAGCTCGCCGCTCCCGGCGCCCACTTCGCGCTGGTCGGCTTCCACCCGCACTTCATCATCGCCTCCGGCATGCCGACCCACTTCGACGACGCCGAGTCGGGCGAAGCGGTGGCGATCGAGACGCACGTGCACCTGCTGAGCGACCACGTCGCCGCCGGGCTGGGGGCGGGGCTCGGGCTCGCCGCCCTCCACGAGCGGATCGTCGACGACGAGTTCATCGCCCTGAAGCCGAAGTGGGAGCGCTACCGCGGCCACCCGATCTCCTTCGCCTTCCTCTGGCGCGCCCCCGCCTGAGCGGCCCCGCGCCGCCCCCGCCGGCCGCCGATCCGCTATGAAGGCCCGGTGCCCCACGTCATCGCCTGGTGTGGATTCCTCGGGGCCTGGCTGCTCGTCGCCGGGCCGCTCGATCAGGCCGTGCGTGAGATCGCCGACCAGGAGTTCCGGCACGAGTCGCTCGAGGAGGCGCAGGCGAAGGTCGAGGAACCGGAGCCCGTCTCCAACTGGTGGCTGCTGCTGCCGCCGGTCTGGTGGGTCAAGACCCGACGCCGCGAGAGCGTCTACCGCCACCAGATCGGCGCCGCGATGGAGCCCGGCGACCTGCTCGCCTTCCTCACCGTCAGGGACATCCTCAACGCCTGGCTCTACGTCGCCGTCGGCGCCGCGCTGATCGGGACCAAGGAGACCTGGGAGCTGCACGAGGCCTACGAGTGGCCGGAGTCGGTCTTCTTCGCGCTGCTCGTCCTGATGCTGGTCCTCTGCGTCGGCGCGACGGCGATCCGCGCCCGCCACCGCATGGCCCGCCCGACGATCGAAGCCTGAGGTGACCTCGCGCGAGCTGGCAGACCGCCTGGCCACCGTCGGCCGCGCCGTCCGCGACGGCGACGAGGCGGCGATCGCCCGCGCGGTCGAAGAGGTGAGCCGCCGCCACCGCCTGCTCGCCCCGCTGGCGCTCGCGGTCGGCGGCATCGCCCTGCTCCTCGGCGGCCTTCGCCTGCTGCTCGGCAACTGGCGCCTGATCGCGATCCAGGTGCCGCCCGCGATGTGGATCTGGGTGGCGATGTACGACCTCCGCGCGCACGTCCTCCACGACCGCACCTGGAACGCGATCCGCGGCCCGATCGTCTTCCCGATCATCGCCGGGATCGTCGCGATCACCGCCGCCTGCTTCTTCCTCAACGCCGTCTTCGCCTTCGCGATCAGCCAGGAGGGCGACAGGCCGCGGATCCGTCCGGCGGTCGAGGAAGCGCGCCGCCACCTCACCCCGATCCTCGTCTCCGGCGGCGTCGTCGGCCTCGCCCTGGGACTGACCGTCACCGTCGTCAGCCGCGCCCACCGGCCCTGGTTCGCGCTCACCCTCAGCGTCGTCGTCGGCGTGATGATGGTCGCCTACGTCGCCGTCCCGGCGCGCCTGATCGGGGTGAAGAAGGGCGGCTCGATCAAGGATCGCCTCTCGGCCAGCGTCGTCGGCAGCTTCCTCGGCGCCGTCGTCACCGCCCCCGCCTACGTGGTCGGCCGGATCGGCCTGCTGATGATCGGCTCGCCCTTCCTCCGCTTCCCCGGCATCGTCCTCTTCCTGCTCGGCTTCACCCTGCAGGCGGGCGCGACCAGCGCGGTCAAGGCGGTGAAGATGGGGGCGAGGCTGGGACGGCGGGACGCCGCGGCCGCGGCGGGTCGCCCGGCCGACGAGGCGCCCGCTCGCCCGGCCGACGACGCGCCGCCATTACCTCCGAGGTAATCGGCGCGCGCTCACGGCGCGGATACGCTGGCGGGATGTCGTCCCAGGCCGTCAGCGCGCCGCAGCGAAGCGTCGGGCCGCTGCTGCGGGAGTGGCGGCGGCGACGGCGGCGCAGCCAGCTCGAGCTGGCGCTCGACGCGGGCGTCTCGGCCCGCCACATCAGCTTCCTCGAGACCGGCCGCTCGAACCCGAGTCGGGAGATGGTGATCGGCCTCGCCGAGAACCTCGACCTGCCGCTGCGCGACCGCAACGAACTGCTGATCGCCGCGGGATACGCGCCCGAGTACCGCGAGCTCGCCTACGAGGACCCGGCGCTGGAGCCGGTGCGGGCGGCGATCGAGCAGGTGCTCGCCGCCCACGATCCCTACCCGGCGCTGGTCGTCGACCGCCACTGGGAGCTGATCACGGCGAACCGCGGCCTCGGCCTGCTCACCGCCGGGGTCGCGCCGCACCTGCTGGAGCCGCCCGCCAACGCGATGCGGATCGCCCTCCACCCGGAAGGGATGGCGCCGCGGATCCTCAACTGGGGCGAATGGCGTCACCACGTCCTGCGGCGGATCGAGCGCCAGGCGCGGCTGACCGGGGAACCGGCGATGGCCGAGATGAGCGCCGAGCTGGCCGCCTTCCCGGCGCCGGAAGCCGAGGAGGACCGCAGCGGCCCGGGCAATGACCACGACATCTTCATGCCGCTGCTCCTGCGCGGCCCGGAGGGCGAGGTCCTCAACTTCTTCAGCACCGTGGCCACCTTCGGCACCGCCGTCGACGTGACCGTGGCCGAGCTCTCGATCGAGTCGTTCTTCCCCGCCGACGACGTCACCGCCGCCGCCTGCCGCGCCTTCGCGCCGCGCTGAGGGCATTACCTCTGACGTAATCGACGCGCCTACCTTCTCGGCGCAGAGTGGTCGCCATGATCGACCACGCGAAACACACCGCTGCCGCCGCCCGCTCCAACGCCCTGACGATGCTCGTGCTGATGGCCGGCACCTTCGTCTTCGTCCTCGACTTCTTCATCGTCAACGTCGCGATCCCCTCGACCCAGGCCGAGCTCGGCGCCTCCGACGCGCAGATCCAGCTGGTCGTCGCGACCTACGCGATCGCCGTCGCCTCGCTGCTGATCCTCGGCGGCAGGCTCGGCGACCTCTTCGGCCGGCGCCGGGTCTTCATGGCCGGGCTCGCGCTCTTCACCGCCTCCTCGGCGCTCTGCGGGGCGGCGCCGGGGATCGAGCTGCTGCTCGTCGGCCGCGCCGCGCAAGGGGTCGGCGCCGCCCTCTTCGCCCCGCAGGTGCTCTCGATCATCGGCGTCACCTACAGCGGCGACGACCGCCGCCGCGCCGTCACCACCTACGGCCTGACGATGGGCCTGGCGGCGGCGGGCGGCCAGCTGGTCGGCGGGGCGCTGATCGCGCTCGACCTCTTCGGCCTCGACTGGCGCGCCTGTTACCTGGTCAACGTCCCGATCGGGATCGCCGCCCTCTTGCTCGCCCCGCGCGCCGTTCCCGAGTCGCGCGCCGAGGCGGGGCAGCGGCTCGACCTGCTCGGCGCCGCCCTCGCCGCCGCCACGCTGGTGGCGATCGTCCTGCCCCTGGTCGAAGGCCGCCGCCAGGGCTGGCCAGACTGGACCTTCGCCTGTCTGGGGGCGGCAGTGCCGCTGGCGCTCGCCTTCGTCGTCCGCCAGCGCCGCCTCGCCGCGAACGGCGGCGCGCCGCTCGTCCACCCGGCGCTCTTCCGCGAGCGCGCCTTCGCCGTCGGCGTCCTCGCTTCGGTCGTCTTCTACGCCGGGATGGCCGCCTTCTTCCTCGTCCTCGCCGTCTACCTGCAGGACGGCTGCGGGCTCAGCGCGCTCGACTCGGGGCTCGTCTTCAGCGCCCTCGCGGCCGGGTACCTGGTCGCCTCCTTCGGCGCCGAAGCGCTGACGCCGCGCTTCGGCCGCCAGGTCCTCGCCGCGGGCGGGCTGATCCGCGCCGCCGCCCTCACCGGCCTGGCGCTGACGGTCGGCGCGATCGGTACCGGCGGCTCACCGTTCCTGCTCGTCCCGGCGCTCGCCGTAGACGGCATCGGCATGGGGCTGCTGACCGCGCCGCTGGTCGCGACCGTGATCGGCGGCATGGACCCGCGCCACGCCGGCGCCGCCTCCGGCGTCCTCTCGACCGCCAACCAGGTCGGCAACACGATCGGCGTCGCCGCGATCGGGGCGATCTTCTACGGCGCCCTCGGCCCGCGCTCCGACTTCGCCGGCGCCTTCGAGCTCTCGCTCGCCGCCGTCGCCGCGATCTGCGTGGCCGTGGCGGCCCTCGTCCAGCTGCTGCCGGGACGGCAGAAGTCGACCGGCCCCGCGCTGGGCGCTCGCGACCAAAAGGGAAATTCGACGGAAAAAGCAGGCGAGAAGGCGGCGGCGATGCGATGATCGCCGCCGATGAATCGCACCGACCTGGGGACCAGACTGCGCGCGCTGCGCACCGAGCGCGGCCTCTCGCTGAGCCAGCTGGAAGCGGAGACGAGCATCTCCAGCTCCTTCTTGTCCCTGGTCGAGAGCGGCAAATCCGACATCACGATCAGCCGCCTCCTGCGCCTCGCCGACTTCTACGACGTCGAGCTCGGTGACCTGGTCGAGGGCAGCAGGGTGGGCCGGCGGACGATCGAGGTCATCCGCGACGGCGAGGGCAGCGTGCTCAACTCGCGCGACGAGGGCGTCACCGCCCACTTCCTCGGCCACTCGCGCTGGAACCTGCAGCCGCGGGTCAGCGAGTACGAGCCGGGCGGCACGGTCGACGTCGGCGAGGGCGAGCAGGCGATGCGGGAGATGCTCCACCACCACGAGCTCTTCCTCTACGTGATCGCCGGGACCTTCGAGGTCACCGCCCGTGGCGAGGACCCGGTGAAGGTGAAGGCCGGCGACGCCGTCCTCGTCCGCGACGGCGCCGACCGCGTCGTCAACGTCGGCCGCGGCAAAGGCCGCCTCCTGGTCGTCGGCGTCGCCACCGCCGGCTGACGCCCCGCCCGTCCCAACCACCCCGACGGGCGGTGAAAGGCGCCAGACGATTGATTCCACGGGGGCGGGCTAGCCGGCGGTTCGTGGCGCCCGCCCGTGCTCCGCGGCGGTGGCGGTCGTCCGAGGTGCGTCCCGGGCGTCTCGTGGCGGCCCGGGCAGGCTGTGGCCGCCACGAGACGCCCGGGACGTGCGGGGGATGAAGGGAAGACGCCGAGGGTCCGACACGTTTGCCCCGCGAAGGCGCCACAGGTCCGGCACGAAGTCACAGGTCCGCCACGAACTCCACACTTCCGTCGGAGGTCGGGCCGGGAGAGCCTTCCTGAAGGCCGATCCCGTGACGAAGACGCCGGGAACGTGACGAGGCACGGGGAGAGACGCCGGGAACGTCACCGGTCCTCATGCGTTCCGGGCCTCGATCAGAGGGCCCGGAACGCGATGCGTGGATTCAGGGTCCTATAGGCCCCCAAAACCATGGTCACGTGATTGCAACGTCTGAAGAAGACAGGAGGACCTGTGAACTTCTCCGGGTCTTCATGTCGGACCTGTGACGCCCCGGGTGATCCGGGGCGTCTTCGTGACGGGACACGCGCCTCTCACCCGCTCCCCGCACCCTCGGCCATCTCGACCACGACCACAGCCTGCCCGGGTCGTGGTCGAGATGGCCGCGTCCCTTGTCCGTGCCTTTGAACCCCGGGGCCGGCTTCCTCGCCCGTCGTGGAATCAGTCATCTAGGCCGGGTGGGCGAGGAGGAGGTACTGGTAGGCCGTCAGGCGTTGGCGCGCGGCGGTGGCGTCGCTGCCCAGGGCGGCGAGGAATTTGGTCAGGTGCTCGACCGCGGGCGGAGGGTCGCCGGGGAGGTGGGTGAGGGAGGCGGAGGCGAGTGTGAAGCCGCAGTCGCGGAGCATCAGCTCGGCCTCGGTGAGGGTGAAGAAGTGGACGTGGGTGCGGTCGAGGAGGCCGGCGTCTTCGTAGTGCCAGCGGTCCTTGGTGAGGAGGGGGAGGACGACCGACCAGTGGCCGACGTTGGGGATCGAGCAGACCAGGGCGCCGTCGCCTGAGAGCCAGGGGCGGAGGACGCGGAGGAGGCGGTGGGGGTCGTGGAGATGCTCGAGCACGTCGCCGAAGACCATCGCGTCGAAGCTGCCCCGGTCCCAGGGCAGCTCGTCGAGCTCGTCGAGGTTGGCCTCGAGCACGCCGTCGAGGCGCTCGCGGGCCCGGGCGGCAGCGTCGGGGAACAGCTCGAGGCCGAAGACCTCGATCCCCTCGCGCTCCTCGCGCAGGGCGGCGCCGAGCGCGCCCGCGCCGCAGCCGACGTCGAGGACGCGGCGGGCGCCCGCGGGCACCAGCGCCCGCACCTCGGGCCGGTCGAATTCGAAGTAGGCGTCCTCTTGCGGGCTCATACGACACCGACCGCCGGGTGCTTGCGTTCGAAGGCGGCCCGGTCGGCGGCGATCGTCGCGTCGATCCAGGCGCGCAGCGCCGGGTCCTCGCTGCGGACCGTCGCGGAGAGCGCGTGGCGGATCTGGGACTCGCGGACGAGCAGCGGCGGCCGGCCGATCGCGCGCAGGCGCACCAGGAGGTCAGAGTCCTGGAACCAGATCCGCAGCTCGGGGTCGAAGAACTCGCCCGGCGCGTGCGCCATCTCGGCGATCGTCTCGGCGGTGAGGCCGAAGCACCAGGCGGCGAAGTCGTCGCGCATGACGCCCTCGACGGTCCACGGGAAGACCACGGCGGCGCCCTCGTCGAGCGCCGCGCGCAGCGGCTCCCACCAGCCCTCCATCACTTCGACGTCGTCGTTCATCACCACGGCGTAGGGGGTGTCGACGGCGCGCAGGCCGGCGTTGACCGGGGTGGCGAAGCCTTGCGGCGGCGAGCCGTTGTCGATCAAGACGACTTGATGCGGGGCGGGGGTATTGCCGGCGATCGCCGCGAGGCACGAGCGGACGCGAGCGGACGTGGCATCGAGGGTCGGGACGACGATCGTCAGCTCGGCGAGTTCGCCGGGCGAGCGGCGGGCGGCGACCGCGGCACGCGCCGGCGCGGCGAGCGCGGTCGGGACCGAGACGACCCGGCCCCGGCGCGCCAACTCGATGCAGACCGCCGCGAGCTCCAGCTCGGCGGGAGCACCCAGAGCTGCTCGAAGAGCGTCCACGTCACCGCGGCGCAGCGCCAGTGCCTGGGTCGCGATCGGGTGCAAAGCCGCCACGGCATCGCGTTGATGGGCCGAAAACCCGTCAGATAGTCCGGTTTTCGGCCCATCAACATCGGGGGTGGTGCAGGCGGCTGCGTTGGCGGGGTCGGTGAGGGTGGCGAGAAGGGGGGCGAGGGCGTTCGAGGCGAGGAGGGGGGCGTCGCGGAGGAGGACGATCGCCTCCGCCGTCGCGGATTCGGCGCCCGCGATCGCGCACGCCAGGAAGCCTTCGCGGCGCTCGCGCCGCAGCACCTTCACGTCGCCGCTCAAGGCGCCGAGCAGCTCACCGAGGTCGGGGCTCGCGTCGTCGACGATCACCGCCTCGAAGGTCGGCTCGTCGGCCAGCCCGGCCAGGGCCTCGAGGCAGCGGCGCGCCTTCTCGCGGCCGCCCTCGAGGTGGACGATGACGCTGACCTCGGGCATCGCGACCTCAGGACGGCTCGACGCCCGGCTCGCCCGCGCCCGGCTCGCCGAGGCCGGTCACGGCGTCGACGCGGACGGCCCATTCGTCGTCGATGATCTCCAGCTCGCCGTGGCCGAGGCGGAGGCCGTTGACGTAGAGGTCGATCGGGTCCTCGAGGCGTCGGTCCAGCTCCACGACCGCGCCGACGCCGAGGGCGACGATCTCGGTGAGCGAGAGCCGCGCCTGGCCGAGCTCCGCCCAGACCCGCACCGGCACCTGGCCGAGCGAGTCGCGGATCGCCGCGTCGGGCTCGACCTCCGGCCGGCCCGCGGCGCGGTGGGAGGTGGCGAGGCGCGCCAGGCTCTCCGCCGCGGTCGGCTCGATCGCTTCCAGTACCTGCACCGCGCGCCGGCTGCCGCTGCGCCCGGGCTTCGCCCGCAGCACCCGCACGCCGTCGACGCACAGCCCGAGCCCGGCGCCGACCCGGCCGCCGAGCCGCAGGGTCTGGCCCGGCTTCAGCCCGAGCACCGCCGCGGCGGGCGTCTGCGGCCCGGCGATCTCGGCCCGCAGCGGCACCTCGATCCCGGCCATCGCCTCGCGCAGGCGCAGCCCGGTGACCGGGTCCGGCGCCTCCTCGCTGCCCGCGTGCCGGCCGAGGATCCGCTCCTCGATCGGCGCGATCGCGCGGTGCGGCAGGAGCAGCGTCATCGCGTAGTCGTGATCCAGCATCTTCGCCGACATCGCCAGCTCCAGGGTCGGTTCGGAGACCGGCGCGACGCTCGAGGTCTCCAGCTGCGAGTCGATCCCGAGCAGCTCCAGCTCGGTCCCGGTGAGGTCGCGCCAGACCACGGTCAGCTGGCCGAGCATGTCCTCGAACAGCCGCCGCGCCAGCGCGAAGTCGATCTCCGACAGGCGCCGGTCCGCCACCGGCTCGTCCGGCGCGCCGCTCAGCAGCGACTCGATCCCGGTCAGGATGAAGGCCGAGTCGACGCCGAGCAGCACCTGCGTCTCGGTCGGTCGCAGCTCGACCACGCCGCAGAGCGCGGTCGCGTCGAGCCGGTCGTGGGCGTTGGCCCAGGTCAGCTGCGTCGCCTCGACGAACTCGAGCTCGATCGGCAGCCGCAGCTCGGCCGAGAGGCGGGTCGAGCTGGTCCGGCAGAACGCCGCCAGCGTCCGTCCCAGCCGCCGCTCGTGGTCCGGCGTGAACTTGGTCGGCCGGGTGAAGTCGATCGTCTTCATCGCAACCATCAGAGGCCCTCCTCCTGCTCGGCGAGGCTCGCGCGCCGCCGCTCGATCTCTTCAAGTAGGGCCGAGCGCCGTTGTTCGGCAGCGGCCCGCGCGGCGGCCTCCTCGGCGACCGCGAGGTGGCGCCAGACCATCACCGCGGCGCCCCAGCAGACGATGTAGCCGGCGACCCCGGCGAGCAGCGCGCGGATGCCGATGCTCACCGTCGGCACCCCGGCCTCGTAGGCCAGGAAGGCGACGAGGGCGAAGGCACCGACCCCGCCCCAGCCGCGGGCGAGCTCGATCTGGCGCATCGCCCGCGGGTGGTCGGCGAGCCGGATGACGACCTCGCTCGGCGGCGTCTCCAGCCCTTCCTCGATGCCACCGGCGGTTCTCACCGGACCACCTTCGAGGCCAGCGCCCGTGGGTCGGCGGGGGCGATGTCGACGACGGTCTCGGCGACGTAGTGGATCGGCAGGGCGGTGCGGATGGCGACGTCGACGGCGGCGCCGATGTAGGTGGTGTCGGCGGCCGAGCTGACCAGGATCCGGTTCGGGCCGAGCGGCCGCAGCGTCTCCAGCATCTCCACCGCGGCGGGCGAGGCGGTGCCGGCGCGGACCGCGAGGTGGATCTCGTCGAGGCCCGCGGTGGCGAGCGTCGCGGCGAGGGACTCGACCGTCTGCGCGGCACCCGCCGAGGCGCCGGGGGTGTCGACCAGGACCAGCTCCGCCGACTCGCCGAGCAGGGCGACGGCGAGCTCGTCGCCGCCGATCACCTGGACCGGGACGCCGCAGCCCTCGAGCAGGGCGCGCAGGGCGGCGCCGCCGTCGGCCGGTTCGACCGAGATGCAGGCGACGTCCTGGCCGACCGCCGCGTGGGCGGCGGCGATGCGGGCGACCGCGGCGGTCTTGCCGGTGCCGGTGGGGCCGACGACGGCGAGCCGACGGCGGCCCGGGCCGGGGGCCGGGGCGACCGGCAGGCGCAGGGCGAGCTCGTTGCGGACCAGCGTCTTCAGCCGGCCCGGGGTGGAGAAGGGGGCGACGTTGCGGACGACCGAGTCGACCACGTCGGCGGCCTGGTCGGTGCCGAGCCCGGTGGCGACCATGCCCTCGCGGAGGTTGGAGATCCGCTTCGGCTCCGGCTCGGCCTCCTCGATCTCGGGCTCCTTGACCTTCACGCCAGGAGCGGGAAGCCCCTCGCCGAGTGGTTCAGGTGCGTGGGGTTCAATCGAGGGAGCCGCGGCCATCTGCTCGAGCAGGTCCGAAAATGGTTTCGACTCACCGACCAGCTTCTGCATCTGGGGGGTGGCCAGACCTTCACGGGTTGCCAGGTCGTTGCGTACTGGGTGATGTTCGGTCGGTTCCGTGGGGAGAGTGATGGCGACCTGTGCTTCTGCCGTGGCTTGGACGGACTCCGGCGAGGGCAGCGCGGGCTCTTCGTCGTAGACGTCGATCCGCGGGCCCCCGGGACGCGCGTCGACCTCGACGCAGCGCTTCTGGAAGAAGCCGCCGATGCCGCCGACGAGGCCCTCGCGGCGGCTCGTGATCACGGCCTCGGGGCCGAGGTCGGCGCGGATCCGCGGCAGCAGCTCCTCGATCGACTTGCCGCGGTAGGTCTTCACCGTGGCGTCGGCGGCGGTGGTGGCGTTGGTCTCGGTGCCGGCGCCCTGGATCGGGTCGGCGGCGGTCAGCGTCTCGGTCATACCTGGACAACCCCCATGTTCTCGACCCGGACTCCGGGCACGATCTCGTTGTAGGAACAGACAGTCAGTTGCGGCAGCGATTGCTCGACCAGCCGCCGCAGGTGGCGGCGGGCGCGGGCCGAGCAGAGAAGGACGGGACGGGCGCCTTGGGCGAGCGCGCCGTCGAGCTGTTGGCCGAGCGCCGAGATCAGCGCCTGGGCCCGGTTGGGCTCCATCGCGAGCTGCTCGCCGTCCGGCGTCTGGGCGATCGATTCGCCGATCTCCTGCTCGATCGCCGGGTCGAGGGAGATCGTCCGCAGCCGCATCGTGTTGTCGATGTGGGGCGCCGTGATCGTCCGCCCGAGCGCCGCCCGCGCGTACTCGGCGAGCACCGCCGGGTCGCGGGTGAGGCGGGACTTGTCGCCGATCTCCTCGATGATCGCGCCGAGGTCGCGGATCGGCACGCCCTCGCGCAGCAGCGCCTGCAGCACCCGCTGGACCTCGCCCAGCGAGAGCTGGTCGGGGACGACCTCCTCGACCGCGGCGGCGTTGGTCTCCTTCAGCCCGTCGAGCAGCTTGCGCGTCTCCTGGCGGGTCAAGAGCTCCGCCGCGTGGCCGCGGATCGTCTCGGTCAGGTGCGTGGCGACGACCGATTCGGGGTCGACGACGGTGTAGCCGAGTGCCTCGGCCTCGGCCCGCGCGGCGTCCGGCACCCAGGTCGCGGGCAGGCCGAAGGCGGGCTCGGTGGTCGGGACGCCGGGCAGCTGGCCGGCCGCCTCGCCGGAGTCCATCGCCAACTGGTGGCCGGGCATGATCCGCCCCCGCGCGACCTCCGAGCCGCGCACCCGCAGCACGTATTCGTGCGAGTCGAGCCCCAGCTCGTCGTGGATCCGCACCGCCGGGATCACCGTCCCCAGTTCGCCCGCGAGCTGCTTGCGCATCGCCCCGACGCGGCCCATCAGGCCGCCGCCCTGGCCCGCTTCGACCAGCGGCACGAGGCCGAAGCCGATCGCCAGCTCGAGCGGGTCGACCGCGGTCGCCGGGTCGCCGGTGCCGCCCGCGGCGGGCAGCTCCGGCACGCCACCGGCGCCGAGCTGGCCGACGCCGCCGGCGGGGAGCACTTCGGCCGCAGGTTTCGGCAGCCCGTCCTTGAGCGCGTAGGCGACCCCGGCGAGGGCGCCGCCGATCAGGAGGAACGGGATCTTCGGCAGGCCCGGGACCAGGGCGAAGGCGCAGATCACGCCTGCCGCCACCATCGGCGCCTTGCGCTGGGCGAAGATCTGCGCGGCGATGTCGTTGCCGAGGTCCCGCTCGGAGGCCGAGCGGGTCACCAGGATGCCCGCCGCGACCGAGATCAGGAGCGCCGGGATCTGTGCCGCGAGGCCGTCGCCGACGGTCAGCAGCGAGTAGTGCTGGGCCGCTTCCGGGAACGACAGCCCCTGCTGCATGACGCCGACGACGATCCCGCCGATCAGGTTGATCGAGACGATCAGGATGCCCGCCACGGCGTCGCCTTTGACGAATTTCGAGGCGCCGTCCATCGCCCCGTAGAAGTCCGCTTCGCGGGCGACGTCCTCGCGCCGCTGGTGCGCCTGCTGGTCGTTGATCTGGCCGGCGTTGAGGTCGGCGTCGATCGCCATCTGCTTGCCCGGCATCGCGTCGAGGGTGAAGCGCGCGGCCACCTCGGCGACGCGCCCGGCGCCGTTGGTGACGACGACGAACTGGATCACGATCAGGATCAGGAAGACGACCAGGCCGACGACGACGTTGCCGCCGACGACGAAGGTGCCGAAGGCCTTGACGACCGAGCCGCCGTCGCCGTGGAGGAGGATCTGTCGGGTCACCGAGACGTTGATCGCGAGGCGGAACATCGTCGTCAGCAGCAAGAGCGAGGGGAAGGCGGCGAAGTCGAGCGCCCGCGGCACGTAGAGCGTCGCCACCACGATCGTGATCGCCGAGGCGATGTTGAGGGTGATGAAGAGGTCGATCAGGCCGGGCGGCAGCGGCACGATCATCATCACGACGACCATCACCACGGCGACCGCCGCGATCAGGTCGGCGTGCGACAGCAGTTTCTTCATCGACCCGCTCATGCGGCGCTCGCGATCGGCGCCCGCTTACGCGCGGTGCGGTAGACGTAGGCGAGCAGCTCGGCGATCGCGCGGTAGAAGTCGGCCGGGATTTCGGCGTCGATCTCCACCGCGGCGAAGAGCGAGCGGGCCAGCGGCGGGTCCTCGACCACCGGCACGTCGTTCTCCTCGGCGACCCGGCGGATCTCCAGCGCGATCAGGTCCTGGCCCTTGGCGACGACGACCGGCGCCGGGCGCTTGCCGTCGTATTCGAGCGCGACCGCGAAGTGGGTCGGGTTGGCGACGACGACATCGGCGCTCATCACCGCGTTCATCATCCGGCCGCGCGACATCTGCGCCGCTTTGCGCCGGATCGCGCCGCGGAGCTCGGGGGAGACCTCGCCCTCTTTGTGCTCCCGTTTGACCTCCTCTTTGCTCATTTTCAGGCCTTTCTCGTGCCGGCGGCGCTGCCAGAAGAAGTCGGCGACGCCGATCAGCAGGTAGGCGGCGGCGGCCTTCCAGGCGATCCCGGAGGCGAGGCTCATCAGCTCCTTGCCGAAGGCCGGCGGTTCGAGCCCGGTCATCGCGGCGAGCTTGCCCATGCTCGGCAGCAGCGCCATCGCCGCGATCACCCCGACCAGCGTCACCTTGGCGATGCTCTTGACCAGCTCCACCGCGGCGTTCGGGCCGAAGAGGTTCTTCGTCCCCTGCACCGGGTTGATCCGTTTGAAGTCCGGTTTCAGCCCGGTGGGGGAGATCCGCAGGCCGACCTGGCCGATGTTGACCAGCAGCGCGGCGAAGAAGCAGCAGGCGGCGACCGGCGCCAGCGCCGTCGCGATCGCCATCCCCGAGGTCGCCGCCAGGCTGCCCAGCCCGTGCCCGCCGGCGACCTTGTCGGGATGGCCGGCGTCGCCGAGCATCCCCCGCATCGTGTCGCCGAGGCCGTTGGCGATGTGGGGCCCGAAGACGGCGATCGAGGCCAGCGCGGCGACCAGCACGACGGCGCCGTTGAGGTCGGAGCTTTTCGCCACCTGCCCTTTTTTGCGCGCCTCCTGGCGGCGTTTGGGAGTTGCTTTCTCGGTGCGGTCGGCGTTGTCGGGCATCTAGATCACCCCACCCCGATCCCGCTCAGGCCGGATTCGACCGAGCGTTGCAGCTGGTCGACGAACCAGCCGGACATGAAGGGCAGGCAGGCGGCGACGACCAGCAGGCCGACGATCATCTTCATCGGGAAGCCGACGGCGAAGACGTTCAGCTGCGGGACGACGCGGGAGACGACGCCGAAGGCGACGTCGGTGAGGATCAGCGCCAGGAGGACCGGCCCGGCGACCTCGAGCGCGGCGGTGAAGATGCCCTCGAAGGCGCTCGCCGCGGCCGC
>Ga0164242_10000241_pt1 | contig 69108 bp, 61 predicted proteins | sample OricomgcompostMG_FD_108783 | JGI IMG/M metagenome (GOLD analysis project Ga0164242, IMG submission 108783) | Miracle-Growth compost microbial communities from Emeryville, California, USA - Original compost - Miracle growth compost (MG) ... | reverse complement strand
GTTCTGGCGTCGTACGGCGGTCAGAGCCGCATTGGACGCGTCGCGCTCGGCTCTCGCCTTCGCGCACTTCGGGCACCACACGTGTGTCGCACCGCTGTTCTTCTGTCAAGGGCGACGGATGCTCGCGCTCGCGCACCGGCATCCCTCGCCTCAAACCGACCCCCGCACTCGGGCGTGTCGCCGTCGCGGGCACATGGATAGCCCATGCGCATCGGGTGTCGATTAAGCTGTGTCCTTCTGCCCGCGGCCTAACCCGAACTCCGGGGACCTGATCCGATGCGGATCCGCCGGCCCGAAGCGGCTATGCACTACCTGGCAGTGATTCGGAGCACGGCGCGCAGGCGCGCGGCACCGAAATGTTGAACCAGAAAAGTATGCCGGATTTCGGGGGTATCTGCAACTCGGGCGTGTCGCGCTCCAACCACGGCCCCATCACGGCCTCCGCCACCAGCTGTACGCGGCGCGACGCGGCACAGCACAGCACAGCGCGGCACAGCACAGCGCGGCGCGGCTCCCCGTTCCAATGCGGACAAAAGCGCCCGGCGCGCGGGGCACATCCGTCCGGAACGGAACGCGGACGGCCTCACGCCACGCGACCTTGGCTCCCGTTCCCTGCGCGACGTCATCCCCGTCCGAAACGGAAGACGCGCCGGGTACAACGGACGTATCCGCCCAAAATGGAACGCTCGTGTCCGTGGCCCACGCCAGCCGTTCCCGAACGGACGAAAGTGCCCCGTGCGCCAGCCACGTCTGTCCGGAACGGAACGGCGACGTCACAGGTGCAGACGGCATGCGACAACCCGATTGGACATGCCCCTGGGCAGCCGCACCCCACGCGTTCCGCACCTGACCTGCTTTGGCCATGGCTGCCCCGGACATCCCGGATCGACATGACGCAACCTACCGAGGGCAAGGGCGGGTCGAGGATAAGGCCGCACACGAGGTGTGCGCACACACGAACACGCACACGCGCGGACGCGTCGTCCACCTCGCAGCGGCGCTACTCTCGTGCTGTATTGCCTTGCGCACCGCCACATCGGACGCGGTGCGCAGTTCGCGGGGCTCCAGTCGGGAGGAGAACCATGCCACGAGTCGCTGTGGTCATCGAGGATGACGCGGACATCCGTCATCTGGTCGAGTCGGTGCTCGAGCAGATGGGGTTCGAGACGCACTCGGCCGCCGACGGCGAGGCCGGCGTCGAGGCGGTACGCCGCTGGGATCCCGATGTGACGACGCTGGACGTCTCACTGCCGGGCATGGACGGCCTGCAGGTGGCCAAGCGCATCCGCGAGTTCACGTCCACCTACGTGGTGATGCTGACCGCACGCGACGAGGAGATCGACGTGCTACTCGGTCTCGAGGCGGGTGCCGACGACTACATCAGCAAGCCGTTCCGCCCGCGCGAGCTGCGTGCTCGCGTCGAGGCGATGCTACGACGACCGCGCGGCGAGCCGGCGCCCGAGGTCGTCGAAACGGTGCCTTCCTCGGCTTCACCCGACTGGCTCGAGCACAACGGGCTACTGCTCAGTCCCGCGACTCGTGTCGTGCGGAGCGGCGACACCCCGATAAACCTGACTCGCAGCGAGTTCGAGATCCTGCGGTGCCTGATGGAGGCGCAAGGGCATGTCGTGACGAAGTCCGCCCTCGCGGATGCCATGCGATACGACGACGCGGGCTACGGTTTCGTCAGTGCCACCGAGGGCCGCAACGTCGAGGTGCACATGGCCAACCTGCGTCGCAAGATCGGCGACGGGGCGGGGCGACCGCGGTGGATCGAGACGGTGCGTGGCGTCGGGTACCGGCTGTCCACGTCGTCCTGACGCGAGGGCCTCGCCCTTCGACTCGCTGTGCTCGCTCAGAAAGCACGGATTCGTCTCACTCGGGAAGCAGATTCGGCCCGCTGCGCGGCCCGCCCCGAAGAGCAGATCCGGCCGACTCAGGGAGCGGCGAGGTGCGCGGCGGCGCTCCCGAGCGCCGTGACCACCTGCTGCGCCGCGCACGCCACGAGCACCGCCTGCCGTACGCATGCGTCGAGGGTCTCCCCGTGCGCCAGGTCGTGCAGCCGTCGCGCCGCCTCGGCGAGGGCCCACGCCCCCACCATCTGGGCACTCGAGCGGATGCTCAAAGCCACCGCGCACAGATCGTTCCGGTCGTCTGCGTGGCAGGCTGCGAACATCCGGGCGCACCGTCGCGGCAGGTCCGCGGCGACGTCGGCGGCGAACCGCGCGGCCACGTCTCGGCGGCCGGGGAGATCCACGGCGAGTTCGGCCAGTGCGCTCTCGTCGAGGATCTCCGGTTCGCGGTGCGGGTCCCGCGCGCCGACCGGGCCGAGCACGCTCACACCCGGTACCCGTACTGACGGCGGAACAGACGGCGGGCCATCACCGCGGTCTGCAGGATCGTGATCACGTACAGCGCCGGCCACGCGACCCAGAGGATGCTCGACTGCACGACCGTGGGCAGGCCGAACCAGGTGATGCCGAGTGCGACCAGCAGGACGGTGACGGTGATGACCGGCAGCAGGTATCCGTAGCCCTTGCCGCGCTCCGCCTTCGCCTGGTTCGCCCAGTTGTCGGTCTGCGTGCGCGAGAGGAACTTCGTCCAGGCTCGGAAGAAATGGCCGACGCGGATCCACATGTAGACCTCGGCGGGGATGCCGGTGGCGGCGAACAGCACATCACGCACCGTCCGGTTCTTCATCGACATCGCGATCCGCACATTCAACAGCACGGCGACCGCCGGCGGGATCAGCCACCACGGGCTGAAGACGAAGGCGTGAATCGAGAGCGACGCGCCGAGCAGCACGATGAAGAGCAGACGCGTGAATGCGTTGATCAGCATTCCGAAGTTCTCGGTCCAGCGCAGTCGCAGGTTCGGGTGGAGCGGCTGGCCCTGCGTGTCGCCACGCTGACCGGGCCACATGAGATCGATGGCGCCGTAGTTCCACTTCACCTGCTGCCCGTCGAGTGCACGCATCGTCGTCATGCCGCCGACGTCGGCACGGGCTGTCGCGCTGATCTTGGTCAGGTATCCGGCGTTCTTGATCTGCAGCGACAGCAGTGAGTCCTCGACCTCGCTATCCCTCACCCACGGCGAGCGCTGGTGGTTCTCGCGCATCACCTCGCGCAGCACCTTCATCGAGAACAGCGAGCACTGGCCGCCGAGAACCGCCATGTTGCGCCCGCGCAGCATGTTCTGCATGTTGAACGAGGCGAACTGAGCCCGCTGTCCGGCGATCAGGAAGCGGGCGATCGGGCCGCGGACCTTCGTGTCGTCGATGCTGTAGATCGCCGAGATTCCGCCGATCCGCGGGTCGGAACCGATCTCGGCCTCGAGCCGCTTCACCGTGTTCTTGTGCAGCGTGGTGTCGCCGTCGACTCCGAGCAGGTAGTCGCAGTCCTGCACGAGCTCGAACCCTTGGTTGAGAGCACCGACCTTCTTGTCGACGTTCTTGCCGATGTCGTGTACGAAGACCTCGGTGACCTGCGTCTTCTTGCCGCGCTTCACCTCGTGCCGGCCGGCGAACTTCGATGCGATGCGGAACGTCTTGTCCGTGGTGTTGTTGACAACCACATGGATCACGTCGGGAAGCCGGCTCTGGGCGAGCAGCGACTTCAAGACATCTGTGATGCTCTCCTGCTCGTTATAGGCGGGGATGACGCAGCCGATGCGGGCGCGGTAGGTGGGGAGCGCCCTGACAGCAGCCATGGAGCGTCGAACGTACTGCTCCATGTCGGCGACCGGGACGGCAGCGGTGTCGATGGAATCAATGCTCATCAGCGGCGGCTCTCTCAAAGCGGGACAGGTGGTCGAGGTGCGGGCGGTTCGGGGAAGGAGGCGATCGGGGAGATTCGGGTTTCTCACCCGACCGCCTCCCTGGGGAGATGCGATCGGGAAGATGTTCGGGTCACCTTCCCGATCGCTGTGGTGTTCGGGATAACCGATATCCACTGTGGCGACGCACGCTCAAGACGCCGCGGGCGGCGAGCAAATGAACGCTCAAGGTCCCCTTAAGATGTGTCCGGGGGAAAACGTGAGACAGATCTCGAGAACGCTGCTACTGCCCGTTCTGCTCGCCGCGACGATGTCGTTGACGGCATGCGGAACGGCACCCTGGACGCAACACAGCGCCGCGACGCCGACCCCGACACACACCGCATCGCACCCGACGAAAGTGCAGAGCGACCTCTCGAAGGGCAGACTCGAACGCACGCTGAAGGCCGGCGGCGTGACGCTGGACGTCACGTACTGGTCGACCCTGAGTCCCGCGAAATGGATGCCTGCAGCAGACAAGCCGCTCTTCGTCTCGTTCGTCGGCACGGCCGGTTCGACCGTCTACGCGAGCAGCATCGCGATGACCGCGGTCGCCTACCGCGGCGGCACCCCGGTGTCGACGAAGCCGATCGCGATCACCGACACGGCGACCGTGCAGCCCGGATACACCGTGAGCACCCCGTACAGCTATACCGGGCTCTTCACGATTCCCGCGATGCCCGTCAAGGCCACGAAGGTCATCGTGCAGTTCACCTATGTGCTGCTGCAGGCCGCCCCGCCAGAGGGCGGATACGCGAAGTCGACGACGATCGACACGTTGACGCTCGGGCTGGCGGACTGAGCCGCTACGGTGGTGAACGAGGTCACAGCGCTCGCACTGCATGATCTCGCCCAGTGTCCAGGCTGCTCATGACCGTGCCCGGTAGTCTTGTTCGCGCAGTTGCCATGCCCACCAGGAGACACAGTGACTTTTCGGCAAGCCTTGAGTGCCATCTGGCGACGACGGTTGGTGGTCATCGTCGTCGTACTCGTCGCGGCATGTGCGGCCGGGCTGTTCCTCTCCCGTCAGACCCCGACCTATTCCACGAGTCTCACCGCACGCCTCAGCTCGCTGGCCGCGAAGGCGATGAGTTCCGGACAGATCGGCACCGCCTCGGTCGACTTCAACATCTCCAGCGTCACGTCTCAAGAGGTCTTGGATGCTGCGGCCAAGCTGGCGAAGGAGCCTGCGACCGACGTCGCCTCCTGGGATGTCACGTACGAGCAGGCGCAGGACTCCTCCAACCAGGTGATGATCTCGACGGTCGGCCCGACCGCACGCTCTGCACAGGTACGGGCGACATCCGTAGCTCACGCTTACAACGCCTACTTGCAATCGCAGATGGCAAAGGCTCGCGAAGCCGCCGTCAAGCAAGCATCGGACGCGACCGCCAAGGCGCAGGCCTATCAAGCCCAGGTGAACCTGAACGACGCCAACGCGGTGGCGCAGGCGAATCTCAGCGCTGCCATCAGCGCCCTCACCAGCGCGAACAAGACGATCTCCTCGCTGGACGGCGCGCCCGCACCGCTGACGATCTCAACGGGCGCCCCGCTGGGAACCTTTACGGGTGTCAGCCCGATGATTGCGATAGCCGTGGCGCTGGTCGCGGGCCTGGTCGCCGGCATCGGCATCGCACTGATCTGGGATCAATTCGACGATCGTCTGCGCGATGACAGTGACGTGGAGGACGCTGCCGGTGTCCCTGCACTGGGTGGGTTGAGCCTCGACCGACGCGTCGCGCGCGGCCGCGATCCTCTTCCTGCCGCCGGCCGAAAACGGACTGCACTGAACGAAGACCTGCGCGCCTTGCGCACCACCCTTCAGGTGTTGCTGCCCCCCGGCCGGAATGTCGTGGTGATCACGAGTGTCGAGCCCGGAGACGGCAAGACTTTCATCTCAGCGAACCTGGCACTTGCCTGGGCCCGCTCGGGCAAACGCGTGATCCTCGTCGGTGGAGACCTGCGTAAGGCCGCGTTGGGCCCTTATTACGGCGAGGCGAGCGATGGCGCAGGGCTGACCGAACTCCTCCAAGGTGCAGTACAGCAAGGAACATCACCGACGCCTGCCGCCGTCGAGGCCCACCTGAGGTCGACGGGGTTCCGTGGTCTGCGGGTGCTTCCTTCCGGTGCGGAACCTTACGACCCGGCCGATCTGCTTGCGGTCTCGGCGCTCCATGACGTGTTCGCGGCGCTGCGCCAGATGAGCGACATCGTCATTGTGGATTCCCCGCCGTCCATATCGCTCGTCGACGCGAGCCTTCTCGCGGCCGAAGCGGACGGGGCGGTCGTCGTGGCGTCGGTCCGTCGCACGAAGCGCGGACGGCTCGCCGATACGGTCCAGGCGCTCAGGAGCAACGGTGCGACGGTGTTGGGGGTCGTCTCCAATCGCTCGCGCCGACGCCTGCCGCGCTCCTATGCCGCCTACTACGGTCGCTCCGCCCCTCGGACGACGAGCCGCCGCACGGCTGTCGTGTCCGACCCTGGCCACCCGGTGGTCGCAGATGAATACCCCATTGCGGCGGACGAGTTTCTCGTCAGCCCGGCCTCCGCGTTCGATGAGGAGAGAGCGCCTCGCAAGCACTACACGATCATGCATGAAGCGCCTCTGCACGAGTCCGATGGGGTGAGCGCAGAGAACGAGTCGGCATGACGCTGCCCGTGAGTGCCCGCGATGCTGAGCGCGATCACTCCGTCACGACGATGCTGTTCCTCTGCACTGCCAATCGGTGCCGGTCGGTCCTGGCGGAGGCGATAGCCAGACGCGAGTTGGCGGCAAGTGCCTTTGTGATCGCCTCGGCCGGGCTACTCCCCGGAGGAGGCCCCGTCCCTTCCGCGGGAATTCAGGTCGCGCGCGAGTTGGGCTACGATCTCTCCACCCACCGAAGCAGGAAGGCCGATCTGCGTCGCTTGCGAGGGTGGGACGTCATATTGACAGCGGCGCGAGAACACGCGCGAGAACTCGTCGCTGCCGACGATGACCTTCGTCCCCGAGTCTTCACAATCCGCCAGTTCAGGCGATGGTTGGACGAGCATCCGCTCCCACGGCATGTACAGCTCGGGCCGTGGCTCGATCTTGTGGCAGCGGATCGCCCTCGCGCCGAGCTGATCGGCACAAGCGACGAGGACGATATCCCGGATCCGCTCAACTCGCCTCCGGAAGGTTGGCGCGAAGTCGCTCGGATCATGACCGACGATCTCAGCAGCATCGCCGCCCATCTGGCTGCGCGACCTCGCGAAGAGGTTCCTCGCTAAGCTTGGATGCCCGGTATCTCGCGATTCAGGAGAGCAGGCGGGCCTCGGAACCGCACCGATGGGAGATGCGACGATGCCTCACACGGAGACCGGCCTTCCCGGTGACGAACGCGGTGACGAACGGGTCGTCCTGGCTCATGACTACATCACGCAGCGCGGCGGTGCCGAGCGTGTGGTGCTCTCGCTGGCGCGAGCCTTTCCCGCCGCTCCGATCCACACCGCGCTCTACGAGCCCTCGATGACCTTCCCGGAGTTCGAAGCCCTCGACGTGCGACCGATGAGGCTGAACCGCCGACGTATGCTTCGGCGTCACCACAGACTTGCGCTCCCGTTCCTCGCCGGGACGATGTCGTCCCATCAGATCGATGCAGATATATTGCTGACGAGTTCGAGCGGCTGGGCGCACGGAATCCCGACAACGGGTCGAAAGATCGTCTACTGCCACGCTCCGGCACGCTGGCTCTATCAGTCGGACCGGTACGCCGGAGCCGAGCAGGGACGAAGTGCCAGATCGCTCGCCATCGGAGCGATCACGGGTGTTCTCGGCCGCCGGCTACGGGACTGGGATGCGCGGGCCGCGCATTCCGCCGACCGGTATCTCGTGAATTCGACAGTCATCAAGACGGCGGTCGCAGACGTCTACGGCATCGACGCCGAGGTGCTTCCCCCACCGCCCGCGAGCCTCGCCGTCGGTGCCGCGCCGATACCGGTGGCGGAAGTCGAGCATCCGTTCGTGCTCTGCGTGGCGCGGCTGATGCCGTACAAGAACGTGGACAAGGTAGTCGACGCCGTTGCTCAGCTACCGGGCATGAGCCTCGTGATCGTCGGTGACGGGCCGGAGCGCGCACGACTCGAGCAACGTGCGCAGCAGGTTGGCGACACGCTTCTTGCCGGCCGGGTGAGCGATGGCGAGCTGCGCTGGCTCTACGAGAACGCTGCCGGGCTTGTGGCGGCCTCCTACGAGGACTTCGGGCTCTCCCCTCTCGAGGCCGCGAGCTTCGGCATCCCCACCGTCGCGCTGCGCGATGGCGGCTACCTCGACACGGTGATCGAGGGACGCACCGGGGTGTTCTTCCCCGTGCCGGAAGCCCAGGCCATCGCCGCTGCTCTCGAACGGATGACGACGATCCAATGGAACCCGGAGACGATCGCCGCGCACGCCGAGACATTCTCGGAGCAGCGCTTCATCGCGCGGATCCGCGCCGTGGTCGACGAGGAGCTCGCACGGAGATAGCCCGGCCGAACCGCAGACGACGAGCAGCGCAGCGCGGTCAGGTATCGACGGCGCAGCTCGATCAGGACAGGAGCTGCCAGGCGGCCAGGTGCACCTGCTCCTTGTCGTTCTCCGCTGACCGACTGCCGGGCGCCGAAGAGCCGAGAGCATCCGGCTGGCCGCCGAAGCTCGCCTTCGTGATCTTCAGCCGAACGGTGCCTGCAGGGATCTCGACCTCTTCGAGCCACGCGAAGGGCGCCGTCCAGTAGGTCGTGTAGAGGCACGGATCCGAACTGTTCGCCGACGACGGCGACGGGATCGGCAGCGTCATCGCGGACGGGCACGAGTATGAATAGACCCGCTTTCCGTCCACTGAGATCTCGAAGGCGACGATGGACGATCCGGCTGTCTGCCACGCGGGGCCGCCCGTGAAGAGGGCGAACCCCCTCGCCGGCTTTCGCGTCGTGATCGTGAACGTTGCCGGAAGCTGGGAGGTCAGGTACGGCGTGGCGGGGACGGGCACGGATCCGCCCTGCAGGTTCGCGGCGAACGAGCCGGTCGTGAGGATGCTCGCGTCTCCGGAGCTCGCATGGACCCGCCGGCCGCGCGCGACATCCTTCGACGATGACCACCACATGGGCGCGACCGACACCTCGCTATGCGAAGGAAGGAAGACATAGGTGAGCAGATCGTCGAGGGGAATCCGCACTCTTCCATCAACGACATGCACGGTGGAGCTCACCCCCATGCCATCCCACACCTCCACGGCTCCGGAGGCCGACACGTTCAGTTCGACCGCGGCGCTCTCCATTCCGTTGGTCGCCAGCACGACGACATCGTGCTGAGCGCCGCGATAATGAAGTCCGGCAAAGAGGCTGTCGCCCAGACCGCCCGTCGGACCGAACCGTAGCTTGCTCGGCGGGCTCTGCGGTGTGCACGTCGTTCCGTGCAGTGCCTCCGACATCACGTGGAGCGCATAGGCGCCGGCCCTGAGGTTCCCCGTCGAGTCGCCGTTCTGCCCGTCGACCATGAAGGTGGTCAATCCGGATCCGTGTGCATCGAAGACACGGAAGTCGTAGCTGTGCTCCTTCGGCCAGCCGAAGGACTCGAAGACCAGCCGCAGCACGGTGCGTTGCCGTGCGTCACGGCGGGGCTGCAGCACGCCGTACCCGCCGCCGTTGATGCCGGTCTCGGTGAGCCATAAGCCAAGTTGAGGACGACCCGACGCGGCGAAGCGCTTCTTGATCGTTCCGAAAAGCTGCCGCAACACCACGACGTTGGAGAGGTTCTGATGCGAGTTCTCCATGTGGTCCGTCACCGCATCGACGTGACATGCGCCGAGCAGCTCGCCCAGACGTTCGCTCGAGGTGGCGTCCAGGATGCCCGCCGAATCGAATCCCATCACGTGCGCTGCTGGGTCTTCCGCGAGGATCGAGGTGCGGCACGACCTCCAGTACGAGATGAGATCCGTCGTCGACCAGCCGCCGTTCTCCGGCTCGTTCGTCGGGCACTCGTAGTACGCGCCGGCGTGTCCAGCGGCTTTCATCGCGGCGGCGAGCGCTCCCCATTCCTTCGGGGTCGGACTCGGCGTCGGCGATTGGGCCTGGGGCGCCGGTGCTACCCAGACCGACCGGGGACGGGACGGATCTCGCGTGCCGCGGAAGTAGGGATCCTTGTCCACCATCGCTACCAACGAGTCGATCTCGCCCGGACGGTACGAGTAGAGATCGCGATCGGGTGCCACGGCCAGCCACGCGCCGAGCCCTGGCTGCTCGGTCGGAACGTGCAGCTTCGTCGGCGGGCAGATCACGACATTCCCGGTGACGACGCCACGTTCACCGGCGTCGGTCACCACCGTGTAGTGGCCAGGGACCGCGGCCGACCCGCCGTGCCAGACCCCCTTTTCGCAGACCGTGAGCGACTTCCGCGTCCTCTCCATAGTCCCGTGACCGACCCGTAGGCCGTGTGCGTCGAGAACCTGCCAGCTCGTCGCACCGATCGGCAGTCCCAGCCGGAACACGTTCATCGCATTCGACGAGCCTGAGAGCGTGATCGTCGGCGCGCCGTAGTAGATGCCGCAGAACGCTGCGGCCTGGAGCATTCGTCTCGGAGGCACCGCCTTCCCGCTCGAAATCGATGGAGTCGCCGCCATCTCGGCATCCGACGGGCCGAAAATCGCTCCCCACCTGCCGCCGAGGCCGACCGCGGTGACGATGCCGGCCGCACCGACCGCGACAAGGCCTCCCGCCCCGACGAGGACCTGTCGACGCGTGAACGGCCTGCTGCGGTCATCATCCGTCACGCCGTGATTCTGCCACTGTTCCCTGAGGAATACTCAGTATCGCAATGGTCTCTGCGCGCTTCGAGCCGTGAGCGCTTCGAGCACCTCGGTCAGCGCCACGACCCGATCGCCCCAGTCGGGTACGCCATCGTGCTCGACAGTGGTCTCTCGCGCCGTCACCTGTTCCACGACCGTGGCAGGAAAGTCAGACGCCGACGCGACGTTCACGCGTGGATCGTCGCGAAAACCGGCGACCGGAGTGCTGACTATGGGGCGGCCGACGGCGAGGTATTCGTAGAGCTTGATCGGATCGAGGCTCTCTGTGAAGTCGTCCACCACGTGCGGCACGATGAGCACGTCGGCGTGCTGGAGGTATGCCGGCACTTCGTCCCACGGTCGCGCGCCGAGCACGCGGAGCGCCGGCTCCGCCTCCAGACGCCGCCGATTCTCGTCGGAGAGTGCGTTCGGTCCGAGAAGCACGACCTCGCCCGCCACCTTCGCCACCGCTCGCGCCGTCGCTGTCACGAGCCCGACATCCAACCGGTCTTCGTGCAGCGTGCCGACGTAGAGGGCGAACGGCGTCGGCGGAGCGTCGCCCGGCCGCGGCAGCGGAACCCGATAACGCTCCCGGTCGACCGCGTTCGGAACCAGACGCAGCACACTCGCTCCAGCAGTACGCAGCGTGCGCTTGGACCGAACCAGACCGGGAGAGCATACGACGACCTCATCGCAGGTACCCAGCAGTAGTGCGTCCGCACGCTGGATTCGGTCGTGTTCACGTTGCCCGCGGGCCGCCTCGACCCAGTCATCCGTGATGTCGTAGACCGAGGGCCACCGCAACCGCAGCGTGAGCTGCGCGGCGCCGGGGTCATTGATCCATAGGATGCCGTCCTTCCAGCCGAGCGATCGAATCGCCCGCAGGATGCGTTCCCTGAGCAGTGCGTCCGCCGCAGGACCCAACGCACGGGGAAGCAGCTTCGTCGGCTGGAGCAGGTGCAGACGGCCGCCGTAACCGGAAGCGACACGCAGGCCTTTCCCCAGGGTCGGACGGCGGCGGTGGAGCGCAGCGTGGACCGGGTCCGCAGGCGGCTCGACGAAGAGCACCTCTAGCGATGGGTGAGCCCGGAGCAGGCCGTCGACGAGGTACTGGTTCCTGCGCCAGATCTCGTCCCAGCTCTCGAGCGAGACGATGACGAGGTGGGTCAGCATCCCGTTCTTTCCTCGGTCCATGGGCTTGCGCTCCTCACCACTACAACGTTGAGACGAGATCCCGGATCGCCTGCGCGCTCCGCGCCCACGAGAACCGTGATTCAACGGATCGGCGTCTCGTCTCCCGGTCTTCCGGAGCGATCGCTCCCGACTCGGCCGCACGTCGCATCGCCGCCGTCCAGCCGGGAACGTCGAGAGGCGCGACGAACTCCGCCTGCGTCTCCGCCACCCAGCGGAAGACCTCGATGTCGCTCACGAGCAGTCGCGCGCCGGCTGCGAGCGCTTCAACCAGCGGAAGCCCGAATCCTTCGTCCAGGGAGGCGAACAGCACCGCGCTGGCCTCGCTGTACAGTGCCGAAAGTTCCTCGTCCGAGACGTATCCGAGCAGGCGGATCTCATCGTCCACGGGGAGTTCGGCGTTCGCGAAAGCCGCGCCGGCCGCGCCGACGATGACAAGCGGATACTCGTCCCGCATCGCCTCGGGAAGCGCCAGGTGAGCCGTGACCAGTGACCGCAGGTTCTTGCGCGGATCGAGACTGCCGACGCACAGAAAGAATCGACCGCTCTCGAGGCGATTCTTATCGAGAACGCGCACGCGCACATCCTCTGGCGCGGGGTTCAGGAACACTCCTGCGGGCGCGTTGCTCGCCACGACGATCGAGTGGCCATCGGGAACGTGCCGTGCGACCGCCTCGGCCGTCGCCTCGCTCACGGCGACCAGTCCGGCAGCAGAACGGATCTGCTGACGCAGCACCGGCGCGTGGGTCAGCACGTACCTGCGCGAGAACCATTCCGGGTGTTCGAGCACGAATACGTCGTGGACGACCACGACCTGGCGCCGGCTGCGCACCGGGCCTCTGCTCGTCAACGTGAGAAGCAGTTCGTCAGCGGCGAGCCCGCGTGTCATGGTCTGCGACTCGCACCAGGCGCGCCACGCGGAGTCGCTGTGAGTGATCGAGACACGGCGCACACCGAAACGAGATTCGAGCACGGATGCGATCTCCGTGGCATATCGCTGCTGTCCTGTCACGCGCTGCGCGGCGAACGCGCCATTGACGACGGGAATGGCCATCGAGTAGGTCAGCCTCTCACGCTCGGGTCCGGGCCGCCAGGCGAACCGGATGCGGGGCCGGCGTCTTCGCGTTCACGGCACGCGCCTTGCTGCGACCACCGTGCGCAGTACACGAAGGGATAGATCGACCTGCCTCGTGATCGTGAAGCTGTCGCGCTGGCGCTCGCGCAGTGCACAGCCATAGGACTCGCGTCGGTCGCGGTCCGCGATCAACCCCGTGAGCTGCGCGGCAGCCACTGCAACGTCGTCGGGTGGGAACAACGCGGCATCGGGCACGCCCCCGACCGTTTCGCAGTGTCCCCCGCCCGCCGCCGCGACGATCGGCACGCCGTACGACATGGCTTCCAGCACCGAAAGCCCGAGCGGTTCGACCGGCGCCGACGCGAAGAAGATCGATGCGCGGCCGAGCCAGGAGCCGACATCCGTCTGAAAGCCCACGAACTCGACCGAGTCCTCGATTCCGAGCTCGCTCGCCAGCCGCCGCAGCGATGCCTCCTCGCCGCCCGTTCCCGCGATCACGAGCCTCCACGATTCCGGCCGCTGCACGGCCGCCCAGGCGCGGAGCGCGACGTCAGTGTGCTTCTCTGGTTCCAGCCGTTGCAGTACCAGCACGAAAGGCTCACGAGCGGACGCCGGAGCCTCGGGCACGTTGCGAACTCCGCTGTGCACGGTGTCGCTCCCTCCCTCGATGGCCTCGGCGACGAAGTGTGAGATCGCGATCTGCCCGGCGAAGCGACCTTGCAGCTGCCGCAAGACGGCCCGCGCCTGCGGACTGCTCCCCCGACGAGCCGCAAAGTGGCGCGTGCTCACGACCGGCAGGTGTCGGACCGCGCCGAACGCGGCTCCGACGACGTCCGCGATCGTCATGTGCGTGTCGATCACGTCGACACGGTCCAACGTGCGGAGCGAGCGAAGCGCTTGCTGTGCGCCGGCCCCCGGTAACCACGTGACGCCGTTCGCTTCGAGTCGGGGACGCATCGTGCTTTCCCCGCCGCCGACGACCGTCACTCGGCATCCTGCTTGTGCCATCGCGACAGCGGTCTCCTGCACATAGCGCTCCACCCCTGCGAACGCCTCCGAGCACACGACGTGCACGACGTGTAGACGATCACCATCGGCGTTGTGGGCGTCGAACGGCGTCAGCCACGTTCTGGGCTGCTCGCCCAGGCTTGCGACGGGCCCTCTCAGGAACAACGTCAGTCGACGCCGGGCATCACGTTGACGTTCACCCCTGAGCATGAGCCCTCGAGCTGCCGCGTTGAGGATGTTCGCGGCTCGATACACCTGCCAGCCGCCCGGGCCGAAGTGCTTACGGATGTAGCGCTCGGCGCTGGCATAAAAGTGTCCCTCGCGCACACCGGGATCGCCGCCGGTCCCTGCGCCGACGTGCGTGGCGTCGGTGGTGGCGACCCTGATGTCCCATCCGGCAGTGCGCGCGCGCCGTTGCCAGTCCGTCTCTTCCGCATACAGGAAGAAACGCTCGTCCAGCGGGCCGAGCTGTGCGAGGGCCTCCGCGTTGAGGAGGAGCGCCGAACCGATCGCGAAGTCGTGCGAACGACGCAGCACTCCGAGACCGATCGCCTCGAGCCAGGCGCCGGCCGGCGTCGGGAACGGCCACCAGACCCGTACGCTCTCACCGGTCGTCGGCAGGGTCTGCGTCGCACCGACCGCGGCGATGCGCGGTGCAGAGTGCAAAAGCTCCTGCATCGCGCGGGCGCCCTCCGGTCGCAGCCGGGCATCCGGGTTCAGAAGCAGCACGTCACGCCCGGCCAAGCCCCGCGCAGCGAGCGTTCGCAGACCCAGGTTGACGCCGCCGGCGAACCCGCGGTTGCGGCCGGCGTCGACGTATCGTGCTCCATGCCGAGTGGCCACCTCGGCGGTCTCGGGCATCGACGAGTTGTCGACGACCGTCACCGGAAGGTCGTCGCCGAGTCCGCTGAGGCAGTCTTCCAGATCGTCGGGCGGCCCGTACGCGACGATCAGCACCTCAGGGTCGCCTGTCGTCGGCGCGGGTTCCGGTTCGAGCACGCGCTCGTACAACTCCTTCTGAAGTCGCGCCACGTGCTCCCAGGTGAACGAGGTCGCGCGCTGCATCCCGCGACGGCGTAACTCCGCCCAGGCGTCCGACTCGAGGGCGCTCGACACGCCTGCGGCGAGCGCGACAGGGTCTCCTGGCTCGACGAGGATTCCGGCGTCGCCTACGACATCGGGTATCGCACCGGAGCGGCTGGCGACGACCGGAACGCCGGCCGCCATGGCCTCGACGGCGACGCGGCAGAACTGCTCGAGCCACCCGCGAGTCGGCAACGACGGCACGACCAACACGTCCAGCTCGCGATAGCGATCGGCCAGTTCATCTCCCGATGCGTGCCCGAGAAAGTGAACGCGATCGGCCACGCCCGCGTCCTCTGCGAGGCGCTGCAGTTCTCGACGTTGTGGACCATCGCCCGTGATCCGAACCTCCCAGTCCGGATGCTTCGCCGCGGCCCTCACCAGAACATCGACGCCCTTGTGGGGTTCGAGTCGGCCGACGTAGCCGATCACCCGCGGCCTCGCAGACGCGAGCGATTCCCGTTCGGTGGGTTCGAACATCCGCAGGTCGACCCCGAGCGGAATATCGACCGCAGGCCCTCTCAAGCCCTTGCGGAGCAGGATGCGCCCGGCCTCCGTATTGCACACGTAGGCCGCAGATGCGGATCGCAGTGCGCGGCGTTCGAACCACCGGAACGGGATCGGGTATCGCTTGAGGATGTTCTGTGCGGAGTACAGCAGGTACGGCGCCGTGCTGCGACGGAGCCAGCGCAAGAGAAGCACTTCAGCGGTCGCGAGCGCGTTCGGCTCCTCGTGCAGATCGATCAGGTCGGGGCTTTGGCCGAGGGCGCGCCAGAGGGGCAGCGGGTTGTAGAGGAACACGCTCGGATGCCTGCCCAGGGTGCCCGCGCCGCGCACGAACTCGTCACCGTCCGCGTCGAGCTGCACATCGCGACCACCCTCATTCCACGTTCGTGCAGAGATGAGCGAGACATGCGCGCCGAGCCTGAGAAGCTCGCGCTCACGCTGCCGCCACGCCGAAAGCACCGCATAGTGAGCGATCCGAAGCACGCGCATCCTGCTACTCCCGTCCCGTGGCTGCTCTGTCCAAGATAGGGGGCGCGCGTACTGCTGCAGAGTCCCCCGATCGGCCGTCAGCGCTGCACGTGGGGCGTGCGCACAGGATTCTGGAGCGCCCGCCGGTGAGTATCGTCGCCCTTGATCTTCACGACGACCGCCTCCCACGGCGCCGGCTCGCCGCGTTCCCGCCGCGCTCTGTCGAACTCCTGCACTCCATAACAGATGCCCGCGACGATCCAGAGCAAGGATGCCTGCCCCGCGACCCAGTAGATGTCGAACTGCCCCTGCACGAACCGTGTGGCGACGACAGCAAAGCCCACCGTGCCGTAGATCGGATCCATCTTCCAGAGGAACCAGCCGGCTACGGCGAACATGGCGAGAAAGCCGATCAGCCCGAAGACGCCGACCTCGGTCAGCACCTCCAGCTCCGCATTAGGCGGCTGGAAGAGATCGAAGTTCGTCGTGAAGCGATCCGTGTACCACCAGCGCATGCCGACACCGAAGATCGGCGACTTCTGCCAGATCTCAATGGACTGCTCGTACCATGCGACCCGCTGATAGGCGGAATTGAACTGGTCGCCCGATTTGAACTGCGATGTCACAAGCCCGAGCACGTACACGACCGCCGGAATCGCCGCCAGCCAGACGATCCTCACTCGGCGCCCGGTCTGCGGTCGCGCTCTGATGCTCACGATCAGGATGCCCACCACAGCTCCGATGAGACCTTGCCGCGATTGCGCAGCGAGGATGCCAACCATGCACACGATGGCCGCCATCCACGACCATCCGGCACTCCAGCGCAGCCACACCGGGCGGGCGAACGCGATGACCGCCGCAACCGCGAGCATGCCTCCGGTGGTGTTCTTCTGGAGGTCCGGCAGGTAGACCGGCGCGAACTGATGCGTCTGCAGATAGCCAATGCCGGCAACGGCGATCACGACGATGCCGATTCCGACGCAGAAGACGACATAGAGCGTCAGCGCCGCCCGTGCGCGATTCTCGCGTCCGATGACGAACCCGACGGCCATGCTTCCTAGAACCAGGAAGACTTCGTGCACCCACTCCACTGCGTTGGCCGAGTATCGATTGAGCACCAGCGTCGGCAGCGCCGTGGCGAGGTAGGCGATTCCCGCCCAGATTATGGGACGCATGGTGCCGGAACCACGGCCCCGGAGCTGGAAGACCGCAACGAAGGTCGCGGCCGCAAGAACGAGATCCGAGACGCTCAGCGCACTCCCGACGCGGGTCTGCACGATCGTGGCCGGCACCGCGAGTACGGGCAGGATCATCGGATCCCGAAGCAGGAAGCTGAGGGCGAGCACCGCCACAGCCGCGACCAGAGCCAGCCATGTCACATCGACGCTCAAGACACCGAGCGCAGCGGCGACCACGATCGCGATCACCAGGACCGCGATGGAGAGCGACGTCCACCGAATTCGGGCGGAGGCAGCAAGGCTCATGCGAAAAGATTACTGGGGTACTCCGGCGAGCCGCATTGCAGCCGCCTCCCACGTGAATCGACTCGCCCTGGCAATACCTGCCCCGCTTCTCTGCCGCCACGTCTCGGCGTCTGTTGCCAAAGCGGAGAGATGCTCCGCCAGCGCTTCCGCATTACCCATGTGATGCACGAAGCCAACGTCTCCGACGGCCTCCATCATTCCGGGCGAATCCGAGCAGGCTACCGGTGTGCCCGACGCCATCGCCTCAAGCGCGACCAAAGGGAAGCCCTCGCTCCACAGCGAGGGAAGGCACACCGCCGATGCATTCGAGAAAATCGCGGGAAGCTCGTCGTGCGGCGTCCATCCCGTGAATTCGACTGGGGTCGCGAGGGAAGAAGCCTGACTCCGAAGTTTGTATTCGTATTCGTTCGGAGCCCCGTCGCCGTAACGCGATCCGCCGACAATGCGCACCCGCATTCGCGGAATTCCCCCGTGCCCCTCGAGCAGCGCCACGGCTTCCAACAGCACGTGGATGCCCTTCTGCTCCGAGAAGTTCCCGGCGAACACCACGACGAATTCCTCGGTCGGCCTTCGAGCAACCTTCGCAAAAAACGAATGCTCGACTCCGTTGTGCACGACCTCCAGACGGGGGTCGGATCGCCCTAGACGGCGTTCGGTGTCACGCATGAGATGCTCGGCGCAGAACGCCACACGGTCCGCTGAGTCGATCAGACGGCGCAACTCTCTGCGCCCGTAGGTGCGAGAAAGTGGATTGTGCACGTACAGGCACACCTGCGAGGATTCCCGGACGCGCCGCCACCGCGGAAGGGTCGCCGAGGCATAGTGTCCCTCGTACAAGAGAACCACGTCGGCTGGTTCCGCTTCGAGCACCGCGATGGCGGGGTCGTAGACCCGCCCGTAATGCGGCCTCAGAAGGCCCAATCGTCCAGCTGCGAGGTCGACTCCCAGCTCCGATTTCGTGAACCATTCACGAGGGCAGTTCTGCGTATAGTCAACGAAGATCTGCGACAGCTCAGGAATACGTGCGTCCCGATTGTCACTGAGAACAACGCTCGACACCCCGCCTTGCGCTGTGTATGCGCGACCAACCTGAGTCGCGACAGTGATAAGTGTGCTCCCCTGTACCGACAGAGCCATCGGCACGTGAGCAACCGTGGGCAAGCTTGACATGACGTTCCCTTGTCAACTAAATCTGTGTAGCCTCTTGGTCCGCGTCAGCACGTGTGCTGTGACGCCTGCCCCGATGCTCTCCCAGTCTCCGATGTCTTGTGAAAGAGGCAGATCTTCGGCAAGCATCCAGCTGGCGTCTCGAACCGCCGGCGTGCCCGTGTTGCGCCGTCATCCAGCTGCGTGCGAGTATCCGCAGTATGGACGTTTCTGTGGTCATCCCGATGTACAACGCCGCAGCAACTATACGTGAACAGCTTGAAGCTCTCGCCAAACAAGACTTTCAAGGCTCCTGGGAAGTGCTTGTCGTCGACAACGGCTCAGTTGATGACGGTCCGAAGGTGGTGAGGAGCACGACACTTTCGGTTCCGTGTACTGTGCTCCTTGCTCCCGAACGACAGGGCCCTCCCTACGCTCGCAACGTGGGGGCTCGCCACGCCCGTGGCCAATATCTCGCGTTCGCCGATGCTGATGACGTCGCAACACCGGGCTGGCTTCGCGGGTTAATGGAATGTGCTGTTCCTGATGCCATCTGTATGGGTGTCCTCGATCCGACGCTATTGAACAGCAAGGAAATACAAAAAGCACGCGGAGCCCGGCCAAACATCGGAACTCCCCGCGGCCCTCTCGACCTCATGCTGTCAGCGTGGGGTAGTAACATGCTCATATCGCATGACCTGTTCAACGAATTGGGAGGGTTCGACCCCGACCTGCTCTGCGGCGATGACGCCGATCTTTCATATCGCGCTCAGCTCGTAGGAAAAGAAATTAGATTCGCCCCCGACGCGGTCATGAACTACCGGTATCGTGACAACCTGCGCTCGCTCTATCTCCAGGTCCGAGAGTGGGCAACGTGGGATGTCTGGTTTTTCAAACGTTATCGAGAATATGGAACACGGCGACGGCCGTTGACGAAGGCGCTCCTCGGCTGGTGGTGGCAGGTCAGCCGCATACCACTTCTTCTCTTCCCTGGACGGCGAGTCGACTGGTGGATAGCGCTCGCACAACGCGTCGGCAATATTCGCGGCAGCATAAGGTTCCACACGCTCTACATCTAGGTGCGCGGTCCAGAGATTGGCTTTCTGCATCGCAATAACAAGCGGCCGCAGATCGAAGTCAGTTACTTCGCTTGCAATACGGGAGTCGAAGACCCCTGTCCTTCCCGGTTATACTGGTCTAACGGCCTCATCATGCCTCGACTGCGCGGAAGTCCGATTCGTCGCCACCGTCGCCATCGATAACTACTCCCAGACCTTCTCGCAATTCCCGCCAAGTCGATCCCGGGCCGGAACGTCGTCTTGCGCGAAGAGCGGCTGACGCAGGCGGCGCCTAAGACGAGTGTCCGGTTCGTGAGCGCCGAGATCAACGAGTCGTTCCCCGAGCACAGCGAACAGGAAAACCTGATTCCCGTCGGCACTCCATCGGCGTACTCAGCTAACAAACAGAGCGTGCACCTGCCGCGCTCGCTGACCTCTCATTCACGGTCCAGCACCTCATCCCGCCCACGCTCAAAGACGTCGCGCCGACCTGTCATCCGCCGATGCCACGTCGACCAGGCGATTCGTGCGCACACCCAAGGCCAGCCCGCCCAAATAAGGACACCCGTTTAAGGGTGAGCATCAGCAGGGTGCGCCGCCCAACGCGCTGCTACGCTGAGAGCGCAGTTCGTGTGCCTGCGAGCAGCAAGTGCATCGGGTGGAGCAGAAAAGAACAATGCGCGATACCGCTATCTCCGTCGAGCATCTGACCAAGACCTATCGAATTACTGACAGCAGTAAACACACCAATCGTGTAACCGAGGCGATCCTTCAACGAGCGCGCCATCCATTTCGGCGTACTCAGTTCACCACACTTGCCGCGATCGACGACCTATCGTTCGATGTCAACTGGGGCGAAGCGGTCGGTATCATCGGGCGCAACGGGGCCGGGAAGAGTACTCTGCTTAAGTTGCTCACTCGGGTCACGGCTCCTACAAAAGGGACCATTGACCTTGGCGGTCGCGTCGGTAGCTTACTCGAAGTGGGGACTGGCTTTCATCCCGAGCTCACAGGGCGAGAGAACATATATTTGAACGGCTCTCTGCTTGGGATGACACGCAAAGAGATCAAACGGCGCTTCGATGAAATCGTCGATTTCTCTGGTGTCGAGAAGTTCTTGGACACGCAAGTCAAGCGCTACTCGTCGGGCATGTACGTCCGCCTCGCCTTTTCGGTGGCCGCACACCTAGAGACAGAGATCCTCGCCATCGACGAAGTATTGGCTGTCGGGGATGCCGAATTCCAAGCTAAGTCAATCGCAAAGATGCGAGACGCCGCACATGACGGCCGCACGGTTCTTTACGTGAGCCATCAGCCGCAGACTGTAACAACGCTCTGCAGCTCAGCACTCTTTCTCGAGAACGGGAAGCTTTCGTTCAGTGGCAGCGTCGACGGAGCTCTTTCTAAGTATCGCGAGTCTTTCGCGAGATTTCAGGAAGACCAACGTGACCCGGCAAACCGGCCTGGGACTGGGGCGCTCCGGTTCACCTTTGGTGCTGTGACCGAACAAATTCAAGATCCTGCAGACGATACCGTAGTCGAATTCGAAGTAGGACCGAATCCTGATGTGATCGGCAAGTACTATGTGTCATGCCACATTAATGACGCCGATGGAAACGTTATCGTCCAGTGTGATTCACGCCTCACTGGAGCATGGTTTAGTCCAGCAGCTCACCAACGCGGCGCTCTTGTAATAAGGTCCGTCTGGTTCAAACCGGGCCGCTACTCCATCGATCTGTTCGTTTGCCAGGCCGGCATTATTGACACGTGGGAAGCCGCGGATTCGTTCGAGGTCCTGCCATCGACACCCTACCCTGAGTTCACGTCGGATGACGCAATGTCCCATGGAGTTATACTCGCCGACTTTCGATATGAAGTTAATCCATGAATCGAATTATCATACGTCCGCCGGGCCGCTTCAACATGCCGCCCATCCGGGAGTTCTGGGACGCCAGGGAGGTCTTGTACCGATTCGGCGTGCGCGACCTCGTCCTCAGATATCGCCAGACCGCGGTCGGTGTCGCTTGGGTCGTGCTGCAGCCGCTTGTCTCAGCGGGTATCTTCTCGATCGTTTTTGGTCAGGTCGCCAAGTTGCCATCAGGTGGTGTGCCATATTTCCTTTTCAGCTTCGTCGGAATGTTGGCGTGGAGCGTCTTCAATAGCATTGTGAGCCGGGCGGCGAACTCGCTAGTGGCAAATCAGGCACTGGTGTCCAAAGTGTTTTTCCCGCGGCTTATGGTTCCGCTCTCGAGCGTAATATCAGTGCTGATCGACTTTGCTGTCGGCTTTATTCTGTTGATTGTCTTGTTGTTGATCTATGGATTGAATCCAGGATGGTGGATTCTGCTCACCCCCCTTTGGCTTATCTGTGTCCTTTTAATATCCGCTGGGGTGGCGATCGCTGCTTCCGCGATCACGGTGAGATATCGCGATGTCACGTATTTGCTTCCGTGGATACTTCAGATACTGCTCTATGCGACGCCGATCGCGTATGCATTGAGTGCGGTGCCGCCTGACCTTCGATGGCTTTTCGAGCTCAATCCTTTGACGTGGCTGATGGAGACGGTGCGATGGACGACTCTCGGCCAGCCGGCCCCAGCCGTATGGCAATTGGTGGCGCTGCCGTTGTCTTGCATCTTGGTCTTTATCGGCGGCGTGCTGCTATTCCAGCGGTTCGAGCGTAGTTTCGCTGACTTCATTTGACGAAGTGAAGTCGTGAGATGGAGATGAGACCATGAGAGTGGCACTTGCGACGAGTTCTTACGCCCCGTATATCGGGGGGGTTGAAGAGCATGTGCAAAACGTCGCCAAAATCCTCAGCCAACGCGGGCACGATGTCGAAGTCTGGACAGTTGATCGGTCCGGTGGCCACGGCACGGTGGTGATCGACAACGTGCGCGTGCGCACCCTTCCGGCGCCTCTACCGGCGCGCTCGGCGAGAAGCCTGTGGCGGTATGCCACGCGGCTTTCGCGCTCTACGAGACTCTGGCGGCAGGCTGCCCGAGCACACCGGCCCGAGATCATCCATGTGCAATGCTTCGGGCCCAACGGTACTTATGCCCGAGCCCTCGCCCGTCACTTCGATATCCCGCTTGTTATCTCCACTCACGGCGAGACTCTTGCGGACGACGCTAATGTGTTCTCACAGTCACGCTTCGCAGCGTGGAGCCTACGGCGCGGACTCGCGAACGCCACTGCTGTAACGGCCTGTTCGCGGTTTGCACTTGCCGACCTCACCAGTCGCTTCGGCTTGAGGGAGGGACGTGGAATCGTCGTTTTCAACGGCGTCGATCTCCATGAGACAGGCGCCCCGCGACTGGCGAACACACCCGACCGCTATCTCGCATCGATCGGCCGAATGGTTCCGGTAAAAGGCTTCGATCTCCTGATTCGGGCGTTCGCTCGAGCCAGTCTTCCAGAAGACGTCCATCTCGTCATCGCCGGCGACGGTCCGGAACGCGATGGACTGGCGAGGCTCGCTGCTGAACTCGGGGTCGAGGACCGCCTCCTTTTGCCGGGCTGGCTTGATCGAGCTGCCGTCGTCGCATTACTCAGGAATGCTGCTATCAGTGTCGTGCCCAGTCGTCTTGAGTCGTTTGGAATAGCAGTACTGGAAGCGTGGCGTGCTGAAACTCCAGTCGTTGCCACGACACATGGCGGGCCACGAGAATTCGTACACGATGGCGTCGACGGGCTTCTCGTGGATCCGGAAGACACCCCTGCGCTAGGCGCTGCGCTCCGTCATTTGTTTGATGATGTCGGGCTTGCAAGATCACTAGCTTTGGCGGGCACGAAGTCTGTTCAAGCGTTTACTTGGGAACGTTCTGTGGATTCGTACGAGGCGATCTACGGAGCCGTCGTATCATCAGAGTCGAAAGACAGACCATGAGGCTCGAGATCGCTACGATGGCCGTCCGCTATCGTATGGGAGCGCAGGTTTACGAGACGGAGATCGTATCGCGAGCAGAAGGCGCCTTGGCAAAAGTTAGCGACAACTGGGAATTCAGTCACAAAGTGGTGCGCTCCCTTCGATCAGACCTCCCTGGAACGATGCGCCTGCCGATCGGCATGCTGGAGCGAGCGGGCAACGCGACCCGTCGAATGATCGGCAAGCTTGCTTACCCACGAGACGCAGTCGTGCACAGAATGGGTCTTAGCCTGCCTCCGTCACCAGGTGAGATTGTCACGCTCCACGACACGGTTGCATGGCGCTACCCGGACGAGGGGTCTCCGATCACAGCGGCTGGTGCAGAACTGAGAGACGCCTCCGCAGTCGTCTGCGTCTCAGAAAGTACGGCAGCAGATGCAGTAGAACTTTTCGGACTAACGAATGTACGAGTCGTCTATCCCGGTGTGGATGAACGGTTCCGAAATCCAATGCCGCTCACGCCAAGCACTCGCGAAGGCTTAGGGCTACGCGGGAGATACGTGTTGCATGCCGGTGGCGCAAGTGAACGCAAGAACTTGGCCGGCCTCGCTGATGCATGGTCACAGTTGCATTCCTCGTTCCCTGACGTATCACTCGCACTCGCCGGGCCGCCGCACCCTAGAAGGGCTGAACTGTTCCGCGCACTCCCCCGCGTGGTCTTCTTAGGCCGCGTCAGTGATGCATTGGTTCCCGGGCTGCTCGCCGGTGCGGATGCTGTTGTCGTACCCTCACTTTACGAAGGATTTGGCCTGCCCGTTATCGAATCTATGGCCGCGGGGACGCCGACCGTAGTCGCTTCTACCAGTTCGCTGGTCGAGGTTGCAGGCGACGCCGCTATCCTGGTCCGCACAACGGGGCCGGAAATAGCAGATGGGATCGCAGCAGTGTTGAGCCAGGCGATCGATTGTGAGTCGTTGGTGGCGAAGGGCAAGCTACGCGCCAGCACGTTCTCCTGGGAGCGATGCGCACAAGAGCACGCCGCGATATGGAATGATGTCGGCGTGTCAAGATGCGAGAAGTCTTGAGCCAAGCACTGAGGTGCGGGAGCGTAGATGGTTAGACCTTCACGGCAAAGCCAGCAGAGCTTCGACGAGATCAACCGCCCGGTATGGTCCGAATTCGTACACGAATTCACCTCAGCCGACGCCTGGACCGACCCTGGCGAACGTAATGTCCTCCTCGCCCTGGCTCCCCGGATACGCAACGCTCGCATACTGGATGTCGGCGTGGGCGCCGGGAGGACCACATGGATTCTTCCGCTGTTGACGGAACGATACGTGGCCATCGACTACACGCCAAAAATGGTTGAAGCTGCGCGACGTAACCATCCCGATCGCGATATCCGAGTCGGCGATGCCAGAGATCTCCGCGAATTCGACGACGCGTCCTTCGACTTCGTCATGTTCAGCTACAACGGCATTGATGCGCTCGCACACGAGGACAGGAGAACGTCGCTCGCCGAGTTCCGACGAGTGCTCATCCCCGGCGGAATCCTCATGTTCTCGACGCTCGACAAAGATGGGAAGAGTTTTGGCCGAGCGCCTTCGGTGCTCGGGGGTCGCAGTGAAAAGCGATCGAGAATTGATGGGGCCATTTCATTTGCGCGACACCTCTCGCTGAACACGGCCCGATATCGTCGGGAACGCACCAACTGGCGTCGACTGTCCACTCGGATCGAGGACCATGGCGAGTGGGGCGTCAGCCCATTGGCAGCACAGGAGTACGGCTTGCTCGTGCACTTCATCACGCAGCGGGGCGAAAGAGACGAGCTCAACCGTCTGGGCTTTCACGTCGAGGCGATGGTCGATAATGACGGAATGGACGTTGCCAATTTCTCAGCTCGCTCAAGCCGCTCCTTCTTCCATATTGTAGCTACGCGCACGTGAGCGGAAAATCGTCGTCGATATCCCGCCCTCGCCAACGGGCAAGGACACCAGTCGTCAGACTTCACTGGCACTGCGACTCGGAGACGGCTATGAGCGTTGCGTACCTCAACCGGGTGCAGTGCATCTGACCGTATGCTCAGATGTGGCTCTGACAGCTTTTTTGCATATGTGCATGAGCCCTAATCGCGTTGGCGCCCAGTATTAGTCTCTTGGCTCAGCTTCTCGTCGTATAGTAACGACGCGTGACGCCTAGGGCGTGTCTGACAATTGTTGAGTCCAGGCGATAGCGGCTTGGATGAGGACGGCGGCGCGGTAGACGATGGCGTGTTTGTCGTAGCGGGTGGCGAGGCCTCGCCACTGCTTGACGTCGCAGAATCGTCGTTCGATGACGTTGCGGTTCTTGTAATCGGCACGGTCCAGCCCGACCGGGCGTCCGCCTCGTGAACCGCGCCGTTTCCGGTGTCCCTTCTGGTCGTCGGGTTCGGGGATGACGGCCTTGATCCCACGCGAGCGCAGATGCGTGCGGATCGCGCGGGACGAGTACGCCTTGTCGCCGCGGACCGCATCCGGACGAGTCCGTGGCCGGCCCGTGTCTCGGCCGACGCGCAAGTGCCCCATCAGTGGCAGGAACATCGGCGAGTCACCGGCCTGTCCGGGCGTGATCAGTGTCACCAGCGGCAGCCCGTGCCCGTCGACGAGTTGATGGATCTTCGTCGACAACCCGCCCCGCGAACGGCCGATGCCGTGATCAGGCGGCTCGTCCAGCAGATTCGTGTAATTCGATCCATCCCCCTGTGGTGCGCGTCGTGTTCGTCGCGTGCTGATGCGCCCTGGCGACCGTGGAATCCACCGACAACGACCAATCCACGAGACCGGCAGCGTCGGCGGCCGCGGTCAGCTTCGCGACGACCTTGTCCCAGGTCCCGTCAGTCGCCATCCGGTGATGCCACGTCCACACCGTTTGCCACGGCCCGAACGACTCCGGCAGATCACGCCACGCAATCCCACACCGATACCGGTAGACGATCCCCTCCAGCATCGTCCGCGCATCTGAGAACGGCCGGCCCTTCCGGCCCGTCGGCCGCGGCAGCATCGGCTCGATCAACGACCACTGAGCATCCGAAAGCAACTGGAAACGCGACACAAAACCAGACTCTCAGCCGAACTCCGACCCATTTGTCAGACACGCCCTAGCAGTGTCTGCTCCGATCGACCGCGCCCCATACGTCGCCAGGATGTAGCGCGTGAGCCCGTCAATCAATCTCGACCGCCCGCCTGCGATAAGTAGGCCATGATCAAGCGAAGGTGGATCGATGCGCGAATATCGTCCTGACCGCCTCAACATTCCACTACGAAGCCGCCAATACCAGTTCCTGTCAAACGGTAGTCGGTCGACATCCGCCAGGACCATCAGCACGTGCGCACCGTTACGGACGATCTTCGCTACCACCGCCATAGGTGCATACAGCGGCCAAAGCTGTTGCAATACGAACCAGAGCGCTGTGGCGATCCGATGGTGTTCTATGGCATATCGAGCCAGCGGTGACGGCCACTTCCGTATGGCTTTGCGCCGAGCATCGAAATTCACCCGATCGGTGAGCGTGTAAGTGAGCCCCAAAGCGTCTATGGCAGGGTTGATAGCAACTACGCCGGCAATGCTCTTCTGCAGCGCACCTTCGAGAGCGGCATACCCGCCGGATGAGAGGCCTATCAGCACAGCGGCTCGCCCTTCTCCATGCTCACGGTCGACTACATCGTTGATGTCGTCAATCGCACCGGGCAAGAGGATCCGATCTCGAGGACGCCCGTTTACATCGGGGCTATCACCGATGCCGCCGACATCGAAGCGCAGGCCTGACACGGCTCCTCGCCCTGCCCACTCTCGCGCTAAAGCTGGCCACATCCGGGCGGGCCCGATATGGCACTCGGTCAGGGCGTTCAGAAACACGACCGTGGTTGCCGAGTCTCGGTCTGGTCGAGTCTCGATCCCGAAAAGTGAGGCGCGCCCGACCGCAACAAGCTCTTCAGTGACCGTCCCCCACTGAGTCATGAATCGTGCGGTCTGATGCACGGCTGCATCTAGCCCGTGCATCAGCACCGGCTCGAGCCTCGCAGGCCCTCCACCTTTGACTCCAAGGAGCCGTGTGACCTCATTGAGCGTGCCGTAGGGAACTTTCGCCACGACCGGCGTGACATCGACGATGTTGTCCTGGCCGCGCGCCACGCCAACTTGAAATCCCGCCGCCCTGAAGCGATTATCCAGTTCGGTAGAGTGCGCGCGATCATCACGAAAGAGAACGCTTACCGTTGTACTCGTCGCGTCAAGCGTCAACACATCGTCGAGTCGAAGGCTGTTCAGTCCTTCCACCGCCTTCGGCCCGAAAACGTACCCGGGAGTCTCGATAGACCCCTCTTCTCCAGAGAAAGATGCATCGAAAACTGTCCGGTGCAAAAGAGCCTGCTCACGAAGAAAGTTCTTTCCGGAGCGACACGGGTCCCAGAGAACCAGGGAGCGGATGTATTCCGACGATCTTGCGGCGGCCACGGCAGCGATCGTCGCACCCAGGCGCATACCAACCAAGGCGATATTGTCTGCACCGATTCGTCGCAAAAACTGGATCGAGTGCTCGACTGAAATGACCCACCGATCGACCCATTCTGGGTCGTTGTAGCTACCGACCGAATCACCAGTGCCGTCGTAATCAAATCGGAGCGACAAGAAACCATCCTGCGCTAAGCTCCGCGCAAGCTCGCGCATCGTTCGATGCGCCGCCCGCCCCTCCTCGCAAACGGGTGAGCAGATGACGACTGCGCCGAGTACCCGCCGCTCTTCCGGGAAAGTCAGCCAGCCGAAGAGCGGCCGCTCGTTCGGGCCGTACCATGTCGGCATTTCGACGATGCCGCTTTCGGTCCACGAGATGTTTTCACTCACGTCGCAGCTCTCCGTAGCGGTAGCGATCCTCCGTTTACGATGAACACGGTACCGGCGAACCGCGCATCTTTCCGAATCCGCTTGAATAGGACCGTCTTCGATTGCCCCGGCGCAACACCGAATCCGGAATCGACTGCGCGCCAACCTGGCACGTCCAGCGTCACAAACTGCGCAAAACGGCGGCTTGTCAGCTCGACGCTGGAGTCTTCGCCGTCGACTGTCACGGCATCGACGCTCAGGCCGAGCGTACGTTCCAGAGGCCTGTTCAGTCCTCCGGGCAGATGTGCGGTGTCAGCCAGCACCACTCCGTTGGTATCCACGAGCGACACCGCAACCACGTCGTACGTCAGCGGCCCAAAGCGGTGCGCCCATGACAGGTCGCGGAAGCCGTCGAAGAGTGCGTCGATGCCGACCTCCTCGGACGATCGCGGTGTCAGCGATACAGGGCGCTCGGCGGTATCGACCTTCAGCTCGCCGTCAACGAACAGGTCGACACGCAATGTGGCATCCAGAGGTGCCGGTGTGTCGTTGTGCACATGGGCGACGAGGCCGTTGAGACCCTCGTCGGAGATCGAGAGCGCGATCGGGGCGAGCGCTCTGCGCATCGCATACCAGGCATCCTTCGGCTGTCCGTCCGAATCGAGCAAGCCCATGCCAGCACCGGGAAGGCTGTCTTTCAGATAGAAGACGAGTCCGCCGCCCGAGGTGGAGTTCCGACGTCGCCACTCCGAGAACGTGCGTTCGACGAGCTGGGCGACGACGGCGCGTCCCAGATCGAGGTAGCGGTCTGGATCCGAATACCGCACCGACAGCGAATCCACACCGAAGAACTCCCGAACATAATGATCGCGCACATCCTCGAAGTCCCACGAGGCTCCCGCGTCGCGGAAAACCGCTCGTTTCCACCGTGGGTCATGGCCCGCGGCCGCAGAGCCACCGAACTCGCGATCGACGAGGTCGCGCGACGGCGGGATGGCGAACGCTAGACACTCGGCAGCGAACCGAGGGCGCGCCAGTCGCGCATCTTCAAGTGGTCGGAGGTAAGCGCCGACACCGTAGTAATGCGAGACACCTGTGTCCGGCCGCGTCGGAATGTCTCCGCCCCAGGGCGACGTCGGCACGAACGGAATGTCGCCGAGACACTCGCGCACGACGGTCGGCAGACGTTCAGTGAGCAACGGGAGTCCGCTCTCCAGAGCGACACCCGCATACGTCGCCTGCTGCGCGATCTCGCTTCCACCGCTGATGATCGCTATTGAGGGATGCCCCGAGAGGCGCTCGAGGTTCTGTCGCGTCTCGCGAAGGAAAAGCTCCTCCCATTGAGGATCGGCGGGTGGGTCGGAGAACGCCAGCATGCAGTCCTGCCAGACCATGACGCCGAGCTCGTCGCACAGGTTGTAGAACGTGTCCGATTCGTAGACTGTATCCCCGCTGACGCGGAGCATGCGTTGGTTGCCTGCCACGACGGTGTCGAGAATCGAGCGCAACCGGTCGCGGTCGTCGCTCAACCCAACCGGGTCGACCGGCATCCAACACGAGCCGCCGATAAAGGTCGGAACGCCGTTCACCACGAATCGGAAACCATCGTTCGAGCGATCTACGGCGACGCTGCGGAACCCGATCCGCCCGAGCACATGCACTTGCCCCGCGAATTGGAGTTCAACATCGTACAGCGGCTGCTCTCCGAGCCCGTGAGGCCACCAGATCTCGATATCGTCGAGTGTCAGAGACGCCTCGACCTTCCACTCCCCCTCGGAGACAGATTCCGCTGCGACCCTGACCTCCCGTCCACCAACTCGAAGGATGCCCTCTGCCGCTTCGGCGGGGTAGGTGTGGCCGCGCAGCCGAGCCATGACATCCACCCGTCCCCGCTGTCCGTCACCGACAGTCGCCACCAGACGGCGGGATGCGATGCGGAGCCCCGTCGAAGGGATGAGACGCACCCCTCGCCACGGTCCCACGACCGGTGGTACCGGGACAGCGCCCTTCAGGCGGCCGAAGAGCGACGCCCGGGCCCAGCGCAGGTCGGGCGATGCGAGTCGCGGCACCCGCCACCGTGCCCTGGGCCGACGCGGGAAGCTCTCGGCGGACAGGCTGCGGAAGCGGATCGCCAGGCGATTGTTCTCCTCGAGGGGGTCGATGTGCACGGCATCGGCAAGGAACATGTCGGCTGTCGAGCCGACCAGCCGATCGTTCAACCAGATTTCCGCCAGCACGGCGAGGCCGTCGAGCACCAGCTCAGCGCTCTGGCCTTTCTCGGCGGCGAACCTCACGTCATACCACCAGTCGACACCGTCGATGTCGACGCCGTCCCATGCTTTACCGTTGAGCGTCAGCGAGGCGGCTACGGTTCCCGGCACCACGGCCTCGGCCCATTTCAAGTCGTCGGTGTCGACCGGCGAGAGGACCGCACCCGAAGCGCACGACGCGAACCGCCAAGCCGCACCCTCAAGGATGTCCGGTTCGGCACGGATCGGACCGGCGGCTTTCGGGTCAGCCGTGCTCTGTTCGTCGTCGTCAGAGACCATGGTCCTCGGTCAGCGTCTCACGGACACGAGCCCACGACGCCGCCATGTTGTCGAAGGTGGCAGACACATCTACATTGCGCCCGCGCGCCAAACGTGCCAGCGCGAACTCCAATGACTTGCAGTCCGCGGCGATCATTCTGAGGGACTCGATCGCATCGTCAAGAGCCGTTCCGTCAGAGCGATCCTGCAACCAGGCCAAGTATGCCGCGCCTACTTCCGCACTCGCTCCACACTGTCGGAAGGTGCCGAATGCCCACTGATGGAAACCGTCAATACCGGCGGCGCGCAACCAGGGAAGGTCTGCATCGAGCCGCGCCTGGAATCGCGGCATCGGGTTATCTGCGGGCAGCGACGCTGCCTGCTCTTGGAGCGAGCGTCGGGACGCCACCACAAGTTCGTCCGCCGGGAGTCGGATCAGTCCGTCGAGCCGCACCGTCTCGACATACGGAGGCAGAGCACCGACCTGAGCCGTGTCACCCAGCCGGAGCACGCCGTCGAAATCCTCGCCCTCCAGCTCGAAATACGACGGGCCGTGGAAGTACCCCAGACGCCGTCCCTGAAGATCGATCGCGTTCGGCACGATCGTCGTCTTCGTGTGCTCGATCCGGTAGGAGACACCGGCGGTGTCGGGCAGATACCAGGAATCGACCTCGACCGTGATCAGCCGCCCCGAACTCAGATGCTCGACGACATGATCGACGAGGGGACGCCACGGATTCATCTCGAAGACCCGAATGCCGTACAACTCGCGTAGGTCCTCGGGCCGGAACTTGAAGAAGGTCCACTGATCGCCCTCGAAGTCTGTGGCGAGGGCGAACGCCGATGCCGCCAACGGCTCTAGACCGAGCGCGTGCAGCACCTCGATCCAGATGTCGACATAGCAGTTCGTCTCTCCCCAGGTGCGCTCCGAGCGATGCAGCAGGTGCGGCTCGTACGTCGCCGGATCGAGGTCGAGCACCCGTGTCACGGCCACAACGAGTTCCTCACCGGGGCCGGCCATCCACCGAGATTTGTTCCATAGCGCTTGAACAGAGCCAGGGTGATGCGCTCGAGTCCGAAGCCGATGCACGCCGAATGTGCGTGTGCACCGTCGGGTGTGCGCAGGTCGAAAGAGTCACCGAAATGCGATTCGTGGCAGTTCGCCGAGGTGATGGCGGTGCGCACGGATTGCGAGCTGACGGGGCAGGTGATCTCGAATTTCAGCGCCGTTGCGCGCTGGTTCGCTGCCAGCATCCGTCCCGCACGACCGAAGAAGGGATCGTTCGCCTCCTCGATCCGCACATCGAGCCCCAACCCGCCGAGAAGCTCGAATCCGCGCTCCAGCCAACGGTCACGGTGTTCGAGCGCGCCCGCCGGCGTACCGACGAACACGAACTCGTGCTGACGGAAGCTCTGCATGCGCACAGGATCGATGCTGGGCTCGTGCCTGAAGCAGTAGCCCTGCACCTCATAGCGCCAGCCGCCGACAGGAACCTCCTGCGGCAGCGTGGCATACAGCGGGTGGCAAGCAGCCGAGCAGAGGGCGACTTCACTCGGGACGAGCGCCTCGGTCCAGTCTCCTCCGGCATCCGCGATGCGTAGCAGCGCCGCGTGCTCGGCGTCGCCGCCCTTGAAGATCTCGATGGCGCCGATCAGGTCGGGAAACGACCTGAGATAGTCCGTCTTCTCGAATGCGTCGACCGCCATCACCGGCGGGAAGAAGAACTGCGGCCCGCCCTCCCCGGCGGCCGCGCGGGATGCCAGCGCCTCGATGCCACGGACGACGCGTTCGAAGTCTCCTGAACGCTGATAGAGGCCGTCGACCCCGCCGCTCACCAGCACACCTGCGTCGAGCAGCTCAGCTCGGAAGGCGGCACGCTCGGCCTGCACGGCCTCGTTCACCTCGGCCATCAGCGCTCCCTCTGCACGAGGAGCAACTGCGCATTGTTCGCATTGATCCGGTCGTTATTGACCATCAACTGTGCGCCGTATGCATCGCGCAGAAGACGACCGAGGGTGAAAGGCGACGCGTTGGCGTACCCGGCCATGCCACAGATCAGCAGTGCCTTCTGAATCGCCTCAATCAGCAAGCCTGATGCAGCGACCTTGAGCGAGTTCATCGATGTCGCGTAGCCGATGGATGCGCCGAGGTCGGGATCCTCGTCGGCCGCGCGGAAACGGGACCGAGCTCCGTGAACAAGATCGTGAAGCTCTTGCATCGTGAGAGCCAGTTCGGCCAGACGTAAAGCGCTGGGCGGCACGACTCCCGGCGTCTTTCGGGCCGCGCCCTGAACGAACCGGCGCGCACGGGCATCCGCCTCAGAAGCCATTCCCAACCACAGCGACGACCACAGGATGTGAGACACCGGCAGCATGGTCTGGCTGGACATGTCGCCGTACGGCGTCGCGAAGACGTGATCGAAGTTCCCATGTGCATCGAGGACGAAGCCCGAACTGCACGTACCGCGGAACCCGAGCGCGTTCCACTCCGTTGTGCGCTCCAGCGTGTAGGCATCCTTCTCGCAGACGACCAGAACCTGGTCGCTGGCGGCGCTCTCCGGCGTGCGGCGCGCGGTGGCGAGAATGGCATCGGCGTACTCGCCGTATGAGATCACCGGGGCCTGCTTTCGCAGACTGAACGAGTCACCGTCGGCCTCAACTGCACATGTGCTGCTGCGCACGTCTCCGCCGATGCCGATCTCGGTCGTCGCTGACGCGAGCAGAAGGCCCTCATCTGCGACCCGACGGCGGTAATCCGAGAATGCGGCGGAGTCGCCATGGCGCACAAGACACGCGACCTGAATCGAGTGCATCGCCAGAATCATTCCCGACGATGAACACCAGCGACCGAGCTCAGCAACTGCCTCAGCGACTTCGTCAACGCTGGCGCCCAGACCGCCTTCCTCGACCGATATCAGCGCTCGCAGCAGACCCGCATCTCGAAAGGCCTCTATCGATTCGGCCGGGAATCGTCCCGTCGCATCGACATCCGCCGCGTTCGGGCCCGCTACCTGTTCGCCGATCGCACGCGCTGTCTCTTTGAGATCGACGCGCATCCCGTCAGACATATCGCCCCTCAGACCGAGGCCGAGTCGACGAGACCGCTGAGCGCATCAGCAATGTCTGCGATGGATTGGAACGTGTCCTTCCGAAGAAGGGCGTCGGGGAACTCCACGTCGAAGGCATCTTCCAAGCCGAGCATGACGTTGACGCTCGCGTGCGAGGTGAGGCCGAGCGCGTAAAGATCTGCATTGCGATCGACGGCGGTGATGTCGACGGGAAGCTTGGCGTAATCGCCGAGGACCTTTCGAATGGTTTCTTCCATGGCGTGCACTTTCCACGGCTTGCGCCGTTCTCAGGTTCCTTTATGTTATCCGGTGGCGAACGGGGGAACGGGGATATCGGACCCCACCTCTAGGGGGTCCCCGGGCGGGATCATATGGCGACAACGACCGCGATCGCGAGGTCATGGGTGTGAGTGAGCGACAATTCGAGCTCCGCCACCCCGGCTGCTTCTGCAAGCTCGTCAGCCAGTCCCGTCAGCCGAACCGAAACCGAACCTCCCGGCTGTCTCACCACTTCGATCTCACGCCAGGTCGGCACTCGATCGGTCACGCGCAGTGCCTTCAGCGTGGCTTCTTTGGCAGCAAAGCGCGCCGCGAGGCTCTCCGCCGCCGCGGGCCCAGCGTTCTTGCCGCCGCAGTCATCGATCTCGTTCTCGGTGAACAGGCGAAACAGATACCGGTCACCGTGAACGGATAGGGCCCTTCGCACCTCATCGATCGGCTGGGCATCGATTCCGAGGCGCATCAGCCCACATCCTCGAGCGACACTTCCCACTCTGTCCGGATTCGGGTGGCTGGATGTTTCGTCTGTACGAGCATTCTGGTGACCGACTCCACGAACGACGCCGGACCGCAGACGAAGCACTCCGGTTCGGCTGACGGCGGCAGACCGAACAATTCAAGATCGAGCGCACTCAGACGGCCACCGCCGCGCCCGCGCTGCATGGGCCATGGCCCGTCCCCCGTAACGATGGTGGCGACGTCGGCGTCGTGCTCGGCGGCAAGCGCGTCGAGTGTCGCTTCATAGAGCCGACGGTTCAAAGACCTCACGGAATAAATGAGCTGCAATGGGCCGCGGTGAGACTGTGCCGCCCATGCACGCGCGACCGAAAGAAGCGGGACGATTCCTGTTCCACCGCCAATGAGCAGCAGCGGGCGCTCGTCGGTCTCACCCGGACGCCACGCCATGCGGTCCCCCTTAGGGCCGTCAATATACAACGTGCTTTGCAGCGGGATGTCGTCAAGAGCGACGCGGGGGACGGCGAAGCGAATGTATGTCGCTGGCCCGCGTGATGGAGCGTTGGCGATTGAGTAGCTGTGCGGCCGCTCCCACCGGCTTGCCCCTGGCAGCCGAACATCGGCATATTGGCCTGCACTGTGGCCAGGCCACGACGGCACCTCGACCACTGCTTCGCTGATGTCAATGGTGAGGTTCTCAACGCTCACCAGTGTGCCCAGACGCCATTGCGCATCGATGGACGCTGAGACGTCGGTTATGGCGTCAATCGGCATGTGCCACTCCCGGGACCCAGCCGCATTCGGGTTACGACTGTGATCGTTCCACTCTATGGGGAGAAGGATGCAGCCGCATGCCCCTGTTCGGGGCGCTACGACAAGGCGCTGTGCAGTGCACCACTCGCTTCGCCACGCGACGCACCCCAGCCGACGAGTTCGCTACCGTTGAGCCGTCGTCGCTGCGACGTAGCGCCGAGATCGATGGGGAGAACGACATGAGAATGCGGACCGACGGTCTGACCTGGCAAGAGATCGACGGAGAACTCGTGATCCTCGACCTTGTCGGATCGGTGTACCTCACGACGAACGGCTCCGGAGCGTTTCTGGCGAAGCTTCTCACCGAGGAACGCAGCGAACCGGAACTCGCCGAAGCTCTTGTCGCGCAGTACGACATCGACACGGAAACCGCGTCGGCAGACGTTGCCGCGTTTGTGGCACAGCTGTCGGAGAAGAAACTGCTCGTTGAGTCCTGAACTCTTGATCTCTCACAGCTCCGCATCGGGCAAATACGCCGAGGCCTGAAGTGTGAAGAGTTCCGCGTACACGCCGCCAATCCGCATGAGTTCGTCGTGCGTGCCGTACTCGACGATGCGGCCGCTGTCCATCACGTAGATGCGGTCAGCGTTGCGAACGGTGGAGAAACGGTGTGAGATCACGAGCGCTGATCTGCCCCTGATCGTCGACCGAAGTGACGAGAAGAGATCGTATTCCGCGCGCGGATCGAGCGCTGACGAGGGCTCATCCAACACGACGAGCGGTGCGTCGCGATAGAAGGCGCGCGCGATAGCGACTCGCTGCCATTGGCCCCCTGAAAGATCGTGCCCTCCGTCGAACCATCGCGACAGCGGTGTTTCGAAACCCAGCGGCAGCGCGGACAAGAACTCGTCCGAGCCCGCCGCCTCGGCCGCGGAGCGGATGCGACCTTCGTCAGGCGGTTCGTTCGCCCGACCCAACGCGATGTTCGTGTTGCCGTCCATGGCGTACCGCACGAAGTCCTGAAAGATGACCGCGGTACTTGCTCGCACCGTGCCGGGGGGAAGAGACGTGACATCCTGACCGTCCCACACAATGGACCCCGCATCAGCCGGGTAGAGGCCCGCGACCATCTTTGCGAGTGTGGTCTTTCCTGATCCGTTCTCGCCGACCAGCGCGACGACTTCCCCTTGTGCGATCCGGATGCTCACCCCATCGACGGCGGGCGTGTCGCGGCCAGGATATGTGAACGAAACGTCGCGCACTTCGATATCGCGGAATGCGCGAGGTTCTGCTGTGGCGTCGGCGAGGACATCCTGCGGAGCAGACGTGACGAACTCTTCGAGATCGTCGATGAACAATCCCGATTCGAAGATGGTCTGCACCCCACTCGCCATCGCCTGCACCTGCGAGGCAAGCAAGCGCACGGCAACAAGCGCCGCACCGGCCGACGCGACGCCGAGTGTGCCAGCGGAAATCAGCCACACCAGCACGAGAAGAGTCAGCCCCAGAACGACGGCTGACGTGAGCTGGCCTATCACGCTGTAGCCGGCGCGACGCCGCAGGTGCGCCTGCAGATCCGAGAGATACCGGGCATACAGTGCGTCGAATCGTGCCCGCAGACGCGCCGCGAGCCCGAAGGAGCGAACCTCGTGGGCGTCCTCACGATCGGTCAGCAGAAGAGCGGTATATGCTCGGTGGCGATAGGGCTGCGTCTGAGCGACGTTGAACCCGAACTCGATCCTGCTCTCCTGTCGGCTCGTGAAGAGCACAGGCAAGCCGCTGAGCAGCAGCAACGGCAGCAACAGCGGGTTGAACGCTGCGAGCGTGATCGCCAGCCCGATACTCGATGCGGCTGCACCGACCACGGCGATGGTTCCATTCGTGACCTGAAATGGCCGTGACAAGGCACTGTCGCGTACGCGTTCAAGCCGATCGAAGAAGTCCGGAGACTCGAACTGCCGCAGCTCGACACGGGTCGACACATCCAGAAGCCGTTGCCACATCGCCCTCGACACGCTCTCGCCGACGAAACGGCTGACAAGGCCCTGTACGGTGCCCGACACGGCGGTCGCCGCAGTCAACAGAGCGAGCGCGATGACGGCGAGGACCAGTGACGACACTGACGCGTCCTCGGTGCTTATCGCGAGGATTCCGCTCAGTACCCACTGCACGGAGAACACTTGCAATGCGAGAAGGCCGGCGCCCACCAGCTGCAGAATCACGAGCCAGACGAAGGGGCGACGAGCCGCCGACCACACCAGAGCCAGGCTGAAAGCGACGAGCCGCCACAGGCGGCGCGCGCTCTTGCGTTCGCTGTCTTGCGCTCGCGTATCGGCCACGCCCTGAGAGTACCCGTTCACCTTGTACCCCGGTCTGGGGCGGCTAGATCTCGCTCCAGCCCTGTACTCCCCTCCGGCAAGCGCATAGCATTTTCTCAGCCACGTGGATCGTCCACGGTCATACCCGGCTTCTCTTGGAGGAGAGACTCATGGCATACGAAGCACCCACGATCACTGAGGTCGGTCAGTTCGCCGACATTACGCTTCACGGCAACGACAAAGGCAAGGGCAACGGCGACTGGGGCCTTTCGGGCCATCAAGGAGGCAGCAACGGCGGCCCCGGAGGTCACAAGAACTGGCCTTGGAACTGACGGTCCGGCAGGATCAGGAAGGGCGGAGGGTCCGATCCCTCCGCCCTTCTCTTACGTCGGTGGGTCTTCATCGTGTCGACAGCCGCTCTCAGTCGGGGGGCAACATGGGGATGATTAGACTAGCGCGAGCGGTACTTGGCCTGCCCCCGCGTCGCTGGATTGATACGACAATTGCAGCCGTACTGGCGGTCCGCGTCGAGCGTGCTCTCGCGAGAGGGGGCGTCGACCGTGCAGCTCGCCTGGGTCACGTTCGCGTGGCGATGAACGGAAGCGCCGCGCCGACGGCGCCCCTCAGCTCAATCCGTCTGAGTTCGCGTGAACGCGAACAACTCGATATCGCATGGCGTGTGCTCGCGCACCGCCCGTTCAACGGCACCTGCCTACGCCGAGCGATTGTAGGTGGGTACTTTCTTCGAGCTCGCCAGCCTTTGCTTCGCATCGGAGTGGCGAAGTCCGCGGGCATCGTGACGGCACACGCGTGGGTGGAAGTCGACGGTATCGCGCTCGACCCGGATGCCTCCGAACGATACGCGGTGCTGTCACGCCCGGAGACACAGCTATGAACGAGAGCACCCTCTACGGCCTGACGGTCGCGACAGACTTCGAGGTGCCCGATGCACCGCCGTCTCACGGCGGCCCAGAGATCGTCATCCGAAACGGTCCGCCCCAGGATCGGTGGCCAACGCCACCTGAAGGCGATGTACTCCTGGCCCTCGAAGTCGAGGGAAGGCCCGATGAGCCGTGGCATCGTCTCGTGCGCGCGCCAGATGGCAGGCTGCACTTCCGCATGTCGTCGCTCGGTGAAGCGGTGATCTCGGAAGACCTTTCTGACATGCGCCTCACACTGTCGTCGGATGCGCCGCCCGATCTCGCATCGGTCCTCACCACGGGAAACCTGCTGTCCGTTCTCCTGCCGCTGAAAGGCTCCCCGGTATTCCATGGGAGCGCCGTCGAGATCGACGGTGAAGCGATCGCGTTCGTCGGAGATTCCGGCCAGGGAAAGACCACCACGGCAACCCTGTTCTGCGCCGAGGGCGCCGCGGTGGTCACCGATGATGTGCTCGTGATCGATGATGCCGAAACCGTCCCGACGGTGCGACGCGGACCGCGCGGTCTCCGGCTCCGCGCGGCCGTCAGTGAGCTGGGAGCGACGATCTCCGACGCCGAGATCTCTCGCAGCGCTGACGATCGGCACGTCGTCACCCCGCGGCAGACAGCGAGCGCACGCGTTCCGCTGAAAGCCATCGTGATTCCGCATCCCGAGCACGAAGGAAGCCCTGTCCGATTCGAACTACTGAACAGAAAGCAGGGGGCTCTTGCGCTCTTGTCCTACCCTCGACTCGTGGGCTGGAAGTCGCCGAGCGTCGTCTCGACGACGTTCCGAATCGCCACGCAGACGACGATGCGCGTTCCCGTGCTCGTGGCGCACATTCCGTGGGGGCCGCAGTTTCCCGAACACCTCATGCGAGACCTCTTCGACTTTCTCGATGACCGCGCGGGGTTGGAATGACTGCGTCGACCGGTGACCTCGTCGTCGACGGGCTGATCGGTTCGATCTCGGACGGGAGAGAACCCGAACTGCAGGCGGAGGTCGAGTCTTCCTGGCAACGAGCCGAGGACGATCTACTCCTTGCTGCGGACGTGCACGGAGTTGCGCCGGCACTGGCGCGATATACGCGCGAGCACGACGTGGCGACGGCTGAAGCCCGACGCCTGCTCGAGGCCGCAAGAACCCGCCAGCTCATGCGCCAGCTTTCGATCACGGCCGAGATTGCGCCGGCGGGAAACGCCCTCACCGAGAGCGGCATCGACTGGGTAGTCCTCAAGGGTCCCGCCGTGGCGAGCACACTCTGGCCGTCGCCGGAGATGCGCGAGTACCACGACCTCGACTTGTTGATCCGACCCGACCGGTTTTCCGATGCGATCGACGTGTTGCAGTCGGCCGGCTACCGTCTGCTCGATCAGAATTGGCCTCTCATCAGTCGGCAGTTCAGGGGCGAGCTCTCCTTTCTCAGCCCGCGCGGAGTCGTCCTCGACGTGCACTGGAGCGCGGTGAATCTGGCGGCCCTGCGATCGCGACTGCGATGGTCTATGAACGGTCTTCTCGCCCGCCGACGCACTGTCGCGATGGGAAGTGTCTCTGCGCCGACCCTCGACCCGGTCGATACGCTCCTGCATCTCGCTTATCACGCCGCACACTCGGGCGCCCACCGGCTGCTGTGGCTCAAGGATGTACAACTCGCGACACACGCTGTGCACGATCAGGGGTCCACGATCTTGGAGCGTGCCCAGAGCGCACGACTTGAGCTCATTCTCAGTGTGGTTCTTGACCGGGTCTCCGCTCTCTTCCGCGATGACACGGTGTCGGCCGTGGCTGAATCCCTCCCGCGCTCACCCTGGCGACGCCTTGTACGTCGCCGAGACATCGCGACCGGCCCGCTGCGCCCCTTCGCGACCGGCGGCACCCACCGAGGTCTGTTCATGAGCACGCGCACCACGGGCACGACAAGCGTGATCGCCTCGCTGGGTGAAGCCCGAGTGAAGCTTCAGCGTGGGCGTCGAAGCGACAACGCGGTGACGCCAGAACGAAACCCCCTGCATGAAGTCGTACACGACGACGACGCGCGCGCGAATTTCTTGCAACGCGTGGGCCGGTCAGAGAACTTCCGAGTGCGCTGAGGCCAACGATCTGCCTGGTCGCGGACGACCTCGGGCGCGGACGGATGACACGCCATGTCGTCTCCGCTACGCTCTCCCCCGCTCCAGCAGGCTCAGCGGGCCCGTGGGCGCGAGCATCACCGCGTAAGCGGCCGGAGCCGCACACAGCAGCAGCCATCCGAGGATGCCCGCGGCGAACGCCCCTGCCGGGCTTCCCGTCGTGTACACGCCAGCGGCGATGACCACGAGTACCAGACCGGCACCGGCGCAAAAGATGAGCACGCGCGCAAGCCGTGGTCGCGAGTCCACCATGGCGATTCGGCGCCAGAACACGACCTGCACGAGGAACCCGACGAGCAAAGCCGAGCCGATGACGTCACTCGGCCGATGCGCGCTGGAGATCACCGAGCACCACGCGACTCCGATGACGACCGCGCCTGTCGCGCAGGCGAGCCAGATGTGCCATCTGTCGGAGGGTGACAGGATGACCGCCACGAGCGCCAGCGCCAGCGTGATCGCGACGTGCCCACTCGGGTAGCTGTTCCCGAAGATGCCGGTCAGTCCCTCGGCTCCGGGACGAGGGAGCACCTGCTTCAGCGCCTCGGCGATCGAGAACGACGCCACGACGAAGATCAGGGAACGGATGGTCTCGCGCCATCGGCGGCGACGCAGCGCCAGTGTGCCGAGAACGACGACCAGGACGGCTAAGACGAACGGCATCACCTCGCGGAACTCGTTCGCCTCAGCACCGAGCGGGCCCGTGAGTGCAGACAGAAGCCGGAACGAGCCGACGTCGACCCGCCGCCCGACAACGGTCAGAACGAGCACGGCGTACACGCCCGCGCATAAAAAGAGAAGGACGGAGGCTCTGACGAGAGCTCTGGTCAGCGGGACGACGGAGACGACATCCTCGTCTGCTGCTGAACGGACTCGAGTGTCACGGCTGCAATCGACTCCACTCACCAGACCATTATCAATAGACGGGTTGTCAATACGCCCCGACCGGGTTCACGAGCACCTTCACCGTGCGCCACAGGATGATGATGTCGCCCATCAACGACCAGTTCTCGACGTAGTAGAGGTCGAGCCGCACGCTCTCGTCCCAGCTCAGATCGCTGCGGCCGTTGATCTGCCACATGCCGGTCAGGCCTGGCTTGATGAACAGTCTCCTGTGCACGTGGTTCTCGTAGGCTGCAACCTCGCGTGGCAGCGGCGGCCTCGGGCCCACGAGGCTCATGTCACCGACGAAGACGTTCCACAGTTGCGGCAGCTCATCGAGCGAGTACTTGCGCAGGATGCGGCCGATGCGCGTCACGCGCGGGTCGGATTTCATCTTGAAGAGCAGTCCGGCGCCCTCGTTCGCGGCGACCAGCTGAGACAGGTCGCTTTCCGACGAGGCCACCATGCTGCGGAACTTGTGCATCGTGAACGTGTCGCCATTGCGCCCGACGCGCTGCTGGGAGAAGAACGCGCCACCACGACTGTCCATGCGAACGAGCGCGGCCAGCACGAGGAAGAGCGGCGACAACACGACGAGCGCGATGCCGGAGAGCACCACGTCCAATGCCCGCTTCAGCACGTGCTTGGCGCCGTCGAACTGCGGGATCTCCACGTGGATCAGCGGAAGCCCCTCGACCGGACGGAAGTGGATGCGCGGCCCTGCGACATCCGTCAGGCCGGCAGCCAAGACCAGGTCGGTGGCCGCGCCCTCGAGCTGCCAGCTCAGTTCCCTGATGAAGCCGCGGTCATCACTGGTCTGCCCCGCCAGAATGACCGTGTCGACGTGCAAGTTGGTGGCCGCCATCGCGAGACTGGAGAGTTGGGCGACCACGGGAACGCCGAGGTTAGCCGAGTCGCCCGTGCCAGCATCCGTGTCTGCATCGATCGCCGCACCGACCACGTGATAGGTCGCACCACTGTTCCGCTCGAGCTGGTCGATCACGTAGGCGATGTCGGTGGCCGAGCCGCCCACCAGCGCCCGAGACAGGTACCGTCCCTTGGCCCGTTGTCTCGACAGCCACTGTCTCCACAGCAGCCGGCTGATCGTCAGCGCGAGGACGCCGATCGGGAGTGTCAGCACGAAAAATCCTCGTGCAATCTCGACCTTGCCTACCAGGAAAAGGATGGCGAGAGACCCGAATGTGAAGGCGCTCGCGCTGACGACCCTCCGATATTCCGTGAACCCGACGCCGATCACTCGGGGATCACGTGTGCGGAACGCCGAGAGAAGCACGAGCCACGTCACGACGACACCGAGCGTGATCAGCCAGTACAACTCGTCGAGTCCGCCGAGATCATCGCTCTTGAACCCGAATCGCAACAGAAAAGCTGCGGCCACGGAGGCGATCACGATCAGCGCATCGCTGAACACCAGGAGTGTGCGGTAGCTGCGGCTCCAGCGCTGTTCGGCCGACAGCTGCGACGCGCCGGCGGCGTCCTTGAAGCGCGGGAACGCGGGCCGGCCAACGACGGCTGACCTGTCATGCAGTTCAGTCATGCGCCACGCTCGCGGCACGTTCATGCGACGCAATGGAGCTCATCGAGGCGGCGCACAATTCGGGTTTGTGCGCCGCCAGGCTCGATGAAGGCACTTCACACCTCCGCCTCGGGTAAGCGGGTACGAGCAGTGAGACTTGCCCGTCTGGACTTTCGGGGAGCCCTCGGGAAAGACGAGCAAGCCTCAACTACGAGAAGTCTATTGAATACTGAGGATTTCTCATGCCCCTAATTGTGGGCATCCCCCAAGTGGGGACATTCGCAAATGGGTATGGGGTAACCACGGCGCGGCCGGGAAGCGAGGTGCCCCTGCCGTGCCCGCTCAGCCCAACAGATGAGGGACGGGAACTGGTCAGTTCGAGCGGTGAGCGCGTCGTCGAGAGACGACGACGGCACCTCCGCCGACGACGACGGCAGCGCCGGCGAGGCCGATGAGAGGCCACGAGATCGTGCTGCCGGTATCGGCCAAACCTGAGTCAGGGACGTTGACCGTCCCGCTGCTGCAGGATGTCTCGCAAGGGTCCACGGGAACGTAACTATCGGCTGCCGCAGCGAGTGGAGCGGAGAGAGTGACAGCAGCCACCACTCCGAGACCGCCGAGGCACGCCAGAATACGGCGTTTCATTGGTGAGCCTACCTTTTCGGGTTTGGAAGGCAATTCGGGTAGACCCAGTCTACCGGGAGCCCGTGCTTGAAACTCGCCCCCAATAGGGTGTATACGGTCAAGGTCTGCGCAACAAGCTCAAGTTCACCTCAGAACGTCGGCGCAGCCGAAAGAGACCCGTCGAACATCGCTCGCCCACACGCCGGGTGTGACCAGCGCTTGCACGTCGGCAGACGCCGTGGCCGCGGTTGCCTTCGCGCCGACGAACTGAAAGTCGTAGGTCGCCGTCGCTCCCGGGCCCAATTTGATCAAGACGTGGGCGACGGGATGCCCCTCATCCGTCGCTCGCTGAACCGCCACGTTCTTGCCGCCTCGTGTCGCGCCCACCGCCACGTAACCCTGTGGCGCGTACACGGCGACGGTGGTGTAGGTGTCGCCGGCCGGCACGCCTGAGAGGCCCGCACCTGTCACGTACCACGGCAACGACGTCGCCGCATCGGCCGGCGCATCGCTGGACAGCGTCACCCGCACGAGGTAGTTCGCTCGTCCGTCGGTTCGGCACTTCGCACTCGCCACCCCCACACTCGTGTGGAGGTAGTAGTCCATCTTCGCGCCCGTGGCATCGTTCAGATACACCCCGAAGCGCTGCTCAGCCGCCGAGGACTCAGGCAAAGCGCCGGCCAGATTCGTCCCCGCCAGAATCGCCTGCTCGTGCTTGTGCTCACTCCACACCAGCACACGTCTCTCGTCGCTCGCGCGTGTCAGCGCGGAAAGCATGGCGCCCGTGTCGAACTGTCCACTTGCGACCTTGTTGAAGATGTCTGCGGCGGCCGCGGCGAAGAAGACGTTCTGCTGCTGAGGGTCGCTGATGCGCGCGTACGACTCGCTCAACAGCACTTTCACCGCGTTCTCGCTCGTCAGCTGTTCACCATCGGCGATGTCGACGGGTCCTGTCGCCGCGAGGAGGTAGCTCAGCGCCACCGGGTCGATGGACAGCACTCCGTCGACCTGCGTACCGAAGCGCTTCTTCCACATGGCCCGAACCAGTTCGCCCGTCGTGGAGAAATTCGGCGTCAGCGTCGTGTCCTGCACCCACTCGCCGGTGATGTTTCCGTACAGCTTCTTCGTGGCCGGGGTCAGCGGCAGCACAGGGTTGTCGTAGTGCGGAAAGTCCGACGCGGATGCCTGACTCACCAACGAGATCGAGCCATCGTTCGCGCGCAACAGCGCCAGCGCCCCGACGATGCCGCCCGTCGACCGTGCCTCCGCGTTGTTCTGCACGACGAGCACGTAGTCGCGCGGCCCGTCGACACCGAGCATTCCCGGAAGAAGACGCGCGGCACGGCTGGCGGCATCCGTCACGGAACCGGCCTTCTCGAGGGCTGAGGTGAGCTTGTGCACGGCGTCGGTGATCACGCCGATCGTGTTCGACGTGTCGATGCTCCGAACCGTGCGGAGATCGGACTGCAGCGCGGTGTTCGCGCTCGTCAACGTGGGCGCAGCCTTCTGGAGCGGCTTCAGCGGCACCTTGCCGTCTACGGGCGTAAAGCTCTTCAGGTCGATCGTGCCCGCCAGGTGGGTCAGCGGAGTGACGGCCCGATCCGCGACGTCGGAGGCCGACTGCGCCAGTTGCCGCACGGCGGTGAGGTTGCCTCCGACGAAGGGCGTGAACTCGGCGACCCGCCAGATGGGGTCGCTCGTGTCGTCCCGTGCGACATGAAGGTGCTGGGCCAACGTGCTGGCCGTCGCCGACGCACCGCTCGTGTCGCCGGAGGCGATCTGCGACTGCACCCGGTCGACGAGCGGGAGGGATGCCTCCAGCTCGGACTTCGCCTGAAGCCCGCGGAGCCCCACCCACACACCGCAGGCGAGCAGCAGCACAACCACGCCGACGATCGACCATCCGATCACGCGCCGCCTGCCGCGCTTCGTTGCGCGCGCAGGAGATGCGACCGGATCAGACATGGAGCAATTCAACCAGACGGCCCCTGAGGACTACTCAGGACCGCTCTTTGAGTCGGCAGACCGCAGGTCCGGGCGCGATAACGGCGCCCACCAACGTCGTTCGCGCCGCCACTCCCCCGGGTCAGATAGGTTCGATGTGGGCGGCCGCGGCGCTGGATGCCTGTACTCCGCGCGCGAGCCCGCACAGGCATCCTGACGCCATCGACTCGCGGCATCGCTGTGCTCACTTCACGAGGAGTCCCATGAGAATCTCTGTGACCGGATGCGGCTACCTCGGTGCCGTGCACGCTTCGGCCATGGCGCAACTCGGCCACCGGGTGGTCGGCATCGACGTCGACGCGAACAAGATCGCACAGCTCTCTGAAGGCGAGCCGCCGTTCTTCGAACCAGGCCTGCCCGAGCTGCTCACCGAGTCGGTGACGTCGGGACGGCTGCGCTTCAGCACCGACGTGCGAGAGGCGGCGGATGCCACCGTGCACTTCATCGCGGTGGGCACTCCGCAGACCGTCGACGGCAACGCCGCAGACCTCAGCTTCGTGAACGCGGCCATTGACGCGCTCCTGCCCCACGTGGGGCCAGGACACCTGGTGGTCGGTAAGAGCACGGTGCCGGTCGGCACGGCAGCACGGCTCGCCGAGCGCGTGCGCGCCACCGGTGCTCGGCTGGTGTGGAACCCCGAGTTCCTCCGTGAGGGTTACGCGGTGCGCGACACCGTGGAGCCCGATCGGCTCGTGTACGGGGTCGAGGCCGACGACGAGACGTCCGTCGCCGTGCTCGACGCGGTCTATGAACATGCCATCGGACTGGGGACGCCGCGCATGGTGACCGATTTCGCCACGGCGGAGTTGGTCAAGGTCTCGGCCAACGCGTTCCTGGCCACAAAGATCTCGTTCATCAATGCGATGGCCGAGATCGCCGAGGCGACGGGTGCCGACGTGACGCAGCTGGCGGATGCCATCGGCTACGACTCGCGGATCGGCCGCCGGTTCCTGAACGCAGGCGTCGGGTTCGGCGGTGGATGTCTGCCCAAAGACATCCGCGCCTTCACAGCTCGTGCAGAGGAGCTGGGACGGGGCGAGGCGGTGACGTTCCTGAAGGAGGTCGATGCGATCAACCTGCGCCGGCGCGCCCGTGTGGTCGACCTTGCGAAGTCGGAACTGGGTGGGTCGGTCGTGGGGCGCAAGATCGCCGTGCTGGGCGTCACCTTCAAGCCGCACTCCGATGATGTGCGCGACTCGCCCGCGCTCGATGTCGCCGTGGTTCTCAAGGGGCTGGGTGCGACCGTCGTCGCGGCCGACCCGAAGGGGTTGGCGAACGCTCGGGCGAGGCATCCGCAGCTGGAGTACGCGGACGACGTGGCGGATGCTTTGCGTGGCGCCGACCTCACCGTTCTCGTGACCGAGTGGCCGGAGTATGTCGGACTCGACCCGGTCGCCACCCGCGAGCTCGTGGCACAGCCGATCGTGATCGACGGACGCAATGTGCTCGACCACCGCGCGTGGAAGGCGGCCGGCTGGCGCTACCGCGGCATGGGCCGCAGCTAGGCCGCGTCGCACCCGCACACAAAGGTGGCCCGGAACCAACGGTTCCGGGCCACCTTTGTGTGTTGCCGCGTATTACGCGTCGACGCGCTGCGACTGACGACGAACGATGAGGCGCACGGCGACGAACGCTGCCCCCAGCAGCACCAGGCCGCCGCCGACCCAGATGGCGAGAATCGACACGGTTGAGCCGGTGTCTGCCAGTCCCGAGCCGGAACTCGTGGCCGAACCACCTGCCGCGCCGCTACCCGCGCCACCGACGGCGAACGAGCCGCTGACGACAGCGCCCGAGCTGACGCCGGTGCCGGTCACGGTGTAGGTGCCCGAGGCGTCTGCCGGCAGCGTGACCGTCGCGCTTGCCGATCCATCAGCGGCTGCGGTCTCGTCCGCGGAGGCGATGGCGGCCCGGAAGGCCGCGACCGTGACGTTGCCCGCCCCGCTGACGGTCACATGCACGGTCTCACCGCCCTGGAAGGAGCCCGCCGTGAAGTGCACATTGACGGTGCCACCTGCGGTGAACGACCCACTGAACGATTCACTTCCGCCGCTGTAACCGGCAGCGTTGGCCGCAAGCGGAACCGCGAAAAAGCCCATGACGACGAGCGCGAGCGCAGCAAAGATCTTCTTAACCATGAGATAGTCCCCAAAACTAACAAGGTCGAACGGAGCCGCACGAGGCTGCTCGAAGCTGCCGAAACGACATTTGACACTTACCTTAGGGCAGATCCACAGCGAAAATCCAGTCCGTTTATTTTTGCCGGATGGACTCCTGGCGTCGATTGCACAGCCAGGCCCCCCGTGTGCGGGGCCTTCCCGACGAACTGGAACTGCACCGTGATCTTCTGCCCTGGAGGCAGCGCCACGGTCGCCGCGCCCACCGGGTGGCCGCCGAGCGTGGCCCAGTTGACGGGGAACTGCTTTCCGTCGCTGGTGGCGCCGATCAGCGTCGCGCCGCGGGGCGCGTACACCGACACGATGGTCTGGGTGACGCCTGCGGGCACGCCCGAGCCGCCTCCGCCGGTGACATAGCTCGGGAGCGATGTGGCGGCATCCGCTGGTGCATCGCTGGCGAGTGTGACAGACACGGCGTAGGTGGGCCGCTTGTCGGCCCGACACGTCGCCTGGCCCAGCGCGATAGAGGTGTGCAGGTAGTAGTCCATCTTGGCCGCGGTGTTGTCGTTCAGGTAGACGCCGAACTGCTGCTCGGACGAGGAGCTCTTCGGCAGGTCGCCCGCCAGCGTGGTCTGGGCGAGGGACTTCTGTTCGCCGGCGTTCGCACTCCAGATGAGGATGCGCCGCTCGCCGCCCGCTTTCGCCAGCGCTTTGATCATCGTCGTGGGGTTGAAAGACCCGCCGGCCACCTTGGCGAAGACTTCTGCGGCGGCGGAGGCGAAGAAGGCGTCCTGCATCTTCGGGTCGGGGTACCGCGCGTATGTCTCGCTCAGCAGCAGCTTGACGGCGTTGCCACTGGTGAGCCGGTCGCCGGTGGCGAGCGTGACGGGGCCGGTGGCCTTCAGCAGATAGCTCAGTGCCACAGGGTCGATCGTGAGCACGCCGTCGACCTCGGTGCCGTACTGACGCTTCCACATCTCGCGCGCGAGCTGCGCCGCCACCGGGAACTGCGGCGTGGCCGTCACGTCTTGGATGTACTCGCCCACGTTCGACTGGTACAGCGCGGTGGTCTCCGCCGACAGCGGCAGTACCGGCGACGAGTATTTCGGAAAGTCGCCGGTGGATGCCTGCTGCGTCAGCGAGATCGCGCCGTTCTCCACATGCACGAGCGCGAGTGCGCCGGGAATGCCGCCGGTGGAGCGCAGCTCCGCATTGTTCTGGAACAGCAGCAGGTAGTTGCGCGGGCCGTTGTGACCGAGCATCGACGGGAGCAGCGTGGAGGCGCGAGAGACGGCATCCGTGATCTGGCCGGCGGAGCGCAGGGATGTCGTCAGCTGCGTGACCGCCTTCGACACGAACCCGAGGGTGCCCGAGGTGTCGATCGCCTCGGCCCGGGTGAGCTGTGCCTGCATCACGGCGTCCGCCGCAGCGAGCGTGGGCTGAGCCTTGATGAGCGGCTCGAGCTGAATGGCGCCGTTCACCGGCCTGAAGGCGCTCAGATTGATGGATCCCGCGACGGCTGCCAGAGGCGTGATGGAGTCATCGGCCACGGTTGCGACGACATCGGAGACCTGGCGCACCGCGGTGAGGTTGCCGCCGACCCACGGAATGGCCTCGGCTGCGCGCCAGACGGGATCGGACGTGAGGCTTCTGGCCGACTCCGCCTTCTTCGCCAGCTCGGCGCTGGAGGCGCGGGCCGCGCTCACGTCGCCCTTGGCGACCTCTGTCTTGATCGTGGAGACGAGGGAGACGGATGCCTCGAGGTCTGACTTCGCCATCAGCGCGCGCACCGCGATCCACGCTGTGCTGGCGACCAGAACCGCCACCACGCACGCCGCGACCCACCATGCGGCGGCACGTCTGCGGCGCCGCCGGGCGGGCGAGCGCCCAGCGCCCTTCGAAGCCGCGGCGCTCTTCGGAGGCTCCGCGCTGTTCGGGGATGCTGTGGGCTTTCGAGATCCAGTGCTCCCAGTGCTCCCAGTGCTCCTCCGCGGCTCGGATGCCGGGGCGTCCGATGCGCCTGCGCTGCTCGACCGGTTCGAGTGTCGGCGGGGCACCAGAGAGCCGAGGGCGAGCTGCCGCACGTGGCGGCGCCACCGTGCCTCGACCATGGTGTATCCGGCTTCTCTGAGCTCGCCGGCCATCGCGTAGGTCAGGAACTTCGGCTCGGCAAGCTCCACCCATCCGGCGTGGGCGGAGTAGGCGCGAACGGCGCGCGGCTTCGCGGAGCGTGAGCCGAAGCGCCTGGCGATGCCGGGCTCGACCTGTCGGGGCACGGGCAACCTCTCGGTAGCTGACGGGTGTCAGTCGAACACAAACGGCGCCTGCGGACGCGCGGCGACGCGTAAGGCGCTGGAACCTGCGAGCTATTCAAGCAGAGCCCCGATGAATGCCGGGCGGTGACGGGATGCTGCCCCACGACCCTTCAGGAAAGCCCACTGAGTGATACCCGTTTGGTCTGCAGCCGCCAGCGCGCTTCGACCATGGTGCAGCCCTCGTGTTTGAACTCACTGACGGCCTCGGCGGTGAGCACGATCGGTCTGCGAAGAGCCACCCATCCGTCTTCGGCCGTGTAGACGCGCACCGCACGCGGCTTCGCGGAGGACGAACCGAAATGCGCCGCCATAGCGGGGTGGATCTGTCGTGACACCGGCATCAGCTCCTTTGACACAGGGAGTGCGCCGTCGCCGTCGACGTATCGCCTTTTCAGTATCGGTCGATGCGGCTGCTTGCAGCCTCAAAAAAGCACGCTCAAACCTGGAGCGTTCGAGGAGTCTCAGAGTGGGCGGACAGCGGCTGACACGGCTGCGGTCGCACCGTTGACACGGTCGAGTCTGTTACTCGCGAATGTCGTCGACGTTTTCGCGGTACCACTCGATGGTCGAGCGCAGGCCCTCTTCAAGACCGATCTGTGAGGTCCAGCCCGCGGCCGCGAGCTTGGAGACGTCGAGCAGCTTCTGGGGCGTCCCGTCCGGCTTGCTGGTGTCCCACGTCGTCTCGCCGTCGAAGCCGACGATGGATGCGATCGTCTCCGCGATCTCCTTGATCGCGACGTCGGTTCCGGTACCGACATTCACCTGCTCAGGGCCGTCGTAGTGCTCCATCAGGTGGAGGCACGCTGCCGCCATGTCATCGACGTGAAGGAACTCGCGCCGAGGGGTACCCGTTCCCCAGTTTGTGACGGATTCAGCGTTCGACCTCGCGGCCTCGTCGTATCGGCGGATGAGCGCCGGCAGGACGTGCGAACCCTGCGGAGAGAAGTTGTCACCTGGGCCGTAGAGGTTCGTCGGCATCGCGGAGATCCAGGGCAGGCCGTGCTGTCGCCGGGTCGCCTGCACCTGCATGATGCCGGCGATCTTCGCAATCGCATACGCATCGTTGGTCGGCTCAAGGTGTCCGGTGAGCAAGGCGTCCTCGTGGATGGGCTGAGGCGCGTACTTGGGATAGATGCACGAGGAGCCGAGGAAGAGCAGGCGCTCGACGCCGGCGTGCACCGCGGCATCCATCACGTTGACCTGAATCTGCAGGTTCTCGGAGAGAAAGTCGTGCGGGTAGGTGTTGTTCGCCATAATGCCGCCGACTCTGGCGGCAGCGAGGGCGACGTACTTCGGCTTGGTCTGAGCGAAGAAGTCGAATACGGCCGACCGGTTCTTCAGGTCGAGTTCTTTCGACGACTTGCCGACCGGGTCGGTGAAGCCTTCCGCCTCGAGCTTGCGCCACAGTGCGGATCCGACGAGCCCACGATGACCGGCGACATAGAAGGTCGCGTCGCGATCAAGCGGTCCCGGAGTGAAGTCTGTGTCGGCCATCAGGCGTTCACCGCTTTGGTGCCCCAGCTGGCGAGGTGAACGGTATCGATCCACTGCTCGCCGGCGTGCTGAAGAGCCTCGATGTCGGCGTCCACCATGAGCCTGGCGAGCTGCGCGGTATCGACCTCGGGCACCCAGCCGAGCTTCTCGCGAGCCTTCGAGGCGTCGCCGATGAGGGCATCGACCTCGGTCGGCCGCAGGTAGCGTTCGTCAAATCGCACGTGGTCTTCCCAATTGAGCCCCACGTGGCTGAAGGCGGTTTCGACGAAGTCGCGTACCGTGAAGTTGCCGCCGGTGGCGAGCGCGTAGTCATCGGGTTCGTCGGCTTGGAGCATTCGCCACATGCCTTCGACGTATTCGGCGGCGTAGCCCCAGTCACGAATGGAGTCGAGGTTGCCGAGGTAGACGGTATCTTGCTTGCCGGCCTTGATCGCGGCGACAGCGCGAGTGACCTTGCGAGTGAGGAACGTCTCGCCGCGTCGCGGCGATTCGTGATTGAACAGAATGCCGTTGACCGCGAACATGCCGTACGCCTCACGGTAGTTCTTGGTGACCCAGTAGCTGTAGACCTTGGCCGCGCCGTAGGGAGAGCGCGGATAGAACGGCGTCTCCTCGTTCTGAGGCGGCAGCGTGGCTCCGAACATCTCTGACGACGAGGCCTGATAGAAGCGGGTGTGGATGCCTGACATGCGCACTGCCTCGAGCATGCGCATCGATCCCACACCGGTCGTGTCGCCCGTGTGCTCCGGCTCATCGAACGAGACGCGCACGTGTGACTGGGCAGCGAGGTTGTAGACCTCATCGGGCCGCAGTTCACCGAGCAGACTCACGAGACGGGCGCCGTCGCTGAGGTCGCCGTAGTGCAGGAACAGCTTGGCGTCCGGATCGTGCGGGTCAACGTAGAGGTGGTCGATGCGGCTGGTATTGAAGGTGGAAGCACGACGGATCAGGCCGTGCACCTCGTACCCCTTCAGCAGAAGCAGCTCTGCCAGATACGAGCCGTCCTGGCCGGTGATCCCGGTGATGAATGCGCGTTTCGTCACGACCCCTTTTACTTTCGTTTGGAAGCGACCAACGATGCCAGCCATTCGGCGTAGCTGTCGATTGCCGCGTCTTCTGTGAGATGAGCGTCTCGGAACGCAAGCCCCGCGGCACCGAGCTTCGCGGCAAGTTCCGGATCGGACTCGAGCGCAAGTATTGCATCGACGAGGGCACGCGGGTCGCCCGCATCCACGCGGATACCGCCACCTGAGGCTTCGATCTCGCTTGCCGTGGCACCCCCAATGTTGGTGGCAGCGACCACCGGGAGCCCCGTGCTGAAATACGTCGTCAGCTTGCTTGGAACTGACATTTCCGATACACCGGCGAGCTCGTTCACAACCAGTACGTCGGCGCTTCCCAGTACTTCGAGAAACTCGCCATCGGCGAGAGGATCGAGGAACTGAATGTGCTGTACGCCTTCGGCTTGCGCCAGCAGCTTCGAGCGCTGATTCCCGTTGCCGAGCAGCACGAAACGCACATTGGCGTTCGTATCATCCGCGACACGTGCCGCTTCAACGACGTTCTCGAGACCCTGCTTGACGCCCATGTTTCCGGCGTGGAGGGCGATGACCTCATCGGGCCGCCAGCCCATGCGCTCGCGAACCGCGTCGCGATCGAACGGACCGACTGCGCCGATATGGGACCAGTTCCGGATCACGCGCACACGTGACTCTGGCACTGAGAGTCCCGTGATGGCCTGCATGCGAAAGCGGTCATGGATGACGCTAACCCCGCGCACCGAGCGAAGCGTCGCTCCCTCAATCGCCTTCATGACGCGTCCTAGCGTGGCACCGCCCTGGCCAGTCTCAGTCACGCCCAGACTGTAGAGGTCTTGCACCCACACGCCTCCTGGCAGTCGAAGGACACCCATCTTCAGCACGGCGAAGACTGATCCGAACAGCGCAGGCGAAACCGCCAATACGACGTCGGGCTTGCCCCAGCGGGCGAGGAGAAGCCGGAAGCCGTAGCTGCACTCCGAGAGCAGACGCATGATCGGGGACGGCGACGCGGGCACGTACTGTCGGCGCCGCTCGACACATACACCATCTTCGACAGTCGACATCGATCGGCGATCGAACCCGTCGAAGACCTTCCAGTCCGGGTAGTGCGGGTAGCCGGTGATGACTCGAACGTCGTGCCCGCGCTTGCTCAGGCCGCGAGCCAACGACGATGTGTAAGGCGCATTGCCGGTAACCTCGGGAGCGTAATGAAGCCCCACGATCAGAATGCGCATCCGAGGGTTCGACATATCCCGTAGCCTAGCCAAGGTAATAAGACTCCCCCTAAACCCTACGGGACCATCATGACTCACAGCCAGACCACCCCTTCGGGGGAGTCAATCCCTGTAATTCCTCTAAGCGCTGCCCCTGGGGAACGAGCGAGTTGGGATCGAGCAAGCGTCATTGTTTACTTGTGGGCCGTTGCCGAACTACTATTTGTCACCAACGCATGGCAGCCGAGCTCGCGAATCAGAATTTCCGTTCTACGTCTATTCGGTGCGGAGATTGAGGCTGGAGTAGTTTTCAGGCCGAGAACCAGAGTGCGATTTCCATGGAAGCTGCACATCGGTCGAGATGCGTGGATCGGTGAAGGTGTCTGGTTTCATAACCAAGACCACATTCACGTTGGGCACGACGTGGTCATCTCCCAAGAAACCTTCCTGACGACTGGCACCCATGCGCATCGCATAGACATGGCTCTTTTGACGCGCCCAATTACGATCGAGGCGGGTGCTTGGCTGACCTCTCGATGCATTGTCCTTGGAGGCACGACAATCGGACGCTCCGCTCTCGCAACTCCAATGACAGTCGTGAGGGGAGACATTCCTGCAAACACCATTGTGTCCGGAAATCCCGCCTCTATCGTGGGGCGCCGCTTCGAGCAAGAGAAGTAAACGCCAATGAGAATAGCTCACGTGGTCACATTGATTTCGCCGGACGGCGCTTTTGGCGGTCCGGTGAGAGTTGCCCTGAGTCAAGCAGAGGCGCTAATCGCGGCGGGGCATGATGTGCATGTGTATGCAGCTACTCTAGGGTTCGACGCCGTGCCGGAGCGGATAGGCACGGTCCCGGTGCACCTCTATTCGTCAAAGAAGCTGGTTAAATACAAGGGGTATGCCGCTCTTTACAGTCCAGACTTGCCCAAGGCTCTTCGAAATGATCTCGAATTTTTCGACATCGTTCATCTACACCAGTCGCGAGACATGGTGATGATCCCCGCCGGTCTCGAAACAATACGGAGCGGAACTCCGTATGTCTTGCAGACACACGGAATGATCCGGAAAACCAAAAACCTTCTCTTCAATCTAATCGATATTTTCGCTACACGCCGGATTCTAGACGCCGCGGCATACGTCTTCTGCCTTACAGAAGATGAAGAGCGTGATCTAAGATCAATGTGCCCAACGGTAACGCCGATAAGTCAGCTGACAAACGGACTCTCGGACGATCTGTTTGAAGAACGTGCAGGTGCCAATGGAAGCGATATCGATGTACTATTTCTTGCAAGGTTGGCGCCGAGAAAACGGCCCGAGGTCTTCGCAACAGCCGCGGCAACGTTGTTAGGGCGTATAGCGGGTGTCAAGTTCAGCCTAGTTGGACCGGATGAGGGCCAGGCGGCTGAAGTTCAGAGGATCATCTCCTCATCGGAGGACAGTGCTCGTCTAGTCTACGAGGGTGCTCTTTCCCCGGACCGTACGGCTGCCCGAATGCGTCAGGCCGATCTATACGTGCTACCCGCACTCGATGAGCCCTTTGGCCTAACAGTACTCGAGGCGATGGCAGTCGGGCTGCCGGTAATTGTTACCAACGAGTGCGGATTGGCCCCTGCGATCGAGCAAGCGTCCGCCGGCCTGGTTGTCGACGCTAGCGAAGAAGCACTGGCGAATGCCATCGAACGCTTGTGTCGGAACGATGACGAAAGACTCCGAATGGGTAAGAACGCGCGGCAACTGGCACGGCGGGACTATGGAATGTCTCCGATTGTTGATCGCCTTGTCGCAGAATACGAGAGGGCGCAGCGCCGTGGACAATAGCTCCTGCACCAAACGGCTCGTCATAGTACAACCGTATGTCCCACGCTACCGGCAGCCGTTCTTCAGCGGCCTTGTGGAGGCGTTGGCGACAGACGGTATCGAGTGCAAGGTCGTTGCCGGTCGACCGGCTGGCGCACAAGCAGCACGAGGCGACACGATGGGCCCAGCAGATTGGCTCGTACCCGCGAACCTGCGCCATATGGAGATCCTCGGGCACACGGCACGGCTGGGCGGTTCGCGCTTCGCCTGGCGCGATGCGGATGCGGTCATCGTCGGCCCGGAGGTTGCTTCTGCCGACGTCTACGCAGCCCTTCTGCGTCGTCGTCGTGGCGTCAGAGTTGGACTGTGGGGCCACATTAAGTCGTATGTATCGGCGTCAAGCCGAATCGAGAGACCACTTGAGCGATGGCAGCTACGCTCCGCGGACCATATATTTGCATATACGGAGGGCGGTACCGCCTACGCCCGGGAGCTCGGAGTACCGTCGGACAAAATTACGACCGTCATGAATAGTGTGGATGTCTCAGACATCGTTGCAGCTATGAAGCACGACACGGATTTGGACAGTAGTCTTCCGGTGGCACAATTCGATGGCAAGCCTGTCCTCGGTTTCATTGGGGGTCTCGACTCGAGCAAACGAGTCGGCTTCCTAGCAGAAGCGCTCGACGAAATTTGGAGACGAGACAGGCGTATAGTGGTTCTCGTCGCCGGAGACGGGGAAGCCGCGCACGTCCTAGATTCAGCCGTCAGCCGGGGGCAAGTAATAAGGCTAGGTTACGCTGACGCGCATATCAAAGCGGCCGTCTGGAAGGTAGCCCGTGCCATTCTAATGCCGGGGCGGATCGGACTCATTGCCGTAGAGGCGCTCGCAATGGGCAGACCCATAATCACGACAGACTGGCCGTATCACGCGCCCGAGAGAGAATATCTTTCTGAGGGCGTCTCGGTAATTACCGTGCCAGATAACGTCGTTGCATACGCTGAATCGGTCATCGCACTCGGACAAGAACCCCCAGCACTCCCGGAGTCAGGGTGGAGCTATCCAACGATGGACGACATGATCGCGAACTTTGCAATGGGAGCGCGGAAGCTCGTGCTCGGACAATAAAACGGGCTCTTCGCAGTTGAACCGTCCCGGGTTTGATGCCGCATCTTTTTGAGTTGAAAGGATGAGGTCATGCCTATGAAGATTCATCCCGCGTTGAGGGAGCGAGCTGTCCGGCTTGTGCTGGAGCCCCGGGCAGAGCACTCCTCGACGGCGAAGGCGATCGCGGGCGTGGCACGGCAGGAAGGCGTTGGCGCGGAAACGGTGCGCCGGTGGGTCGTGCAGGCCGAGATCGACGCCGGTGACCGTGATGGTCAGGACCCTGTCCCGCTGGTCCGCTGAAGACCTCGAAGCCGCGAACGCATCCGCACCACCGTGTTCCATGACGGCACCCACAAGACGATCGCCGACGTCGAGTTCGCGACCGCCGGCTGGGTCGACTGGTACAACAACCGCAGGCTCCACGGTAGCCTCGGCATGGTCAGCCCCGACGAATACGAGGCGGCCTACCACGCGGCCCTCAGCCGAGAGCCGCTTCCCGCATAGAAGCGGCAAAGAACCCGGGACGGTTCATTTGACGCCCATTTAGTTCGAGACCATCATGAACCAAACCCTGACCCTCGCGACGTAACCGAAACTGTCAAGCACCCGTGCAGCGGTCCCCCTGATTCTCACGACGCAGACGTTCCAACTCGGCCCGCTCGTCCAGATCCAACGGCGCCTGCGCCGCACGAGTGCGCGCCCGCTCGGCATGCACCCACCGGCCCAGAAGCTGCTCGCCGACCCGGATCTCCCTGGCAACCGCCGCGATCTTCCGGTCCGTGTCGATCACCAGATGCGCCGCCTCACGGCGATACTCCGGCGTATACGTCTTCCTCTTCTTGCTCGTGCCCATCCCGAACGTCCTCCCCGGCAGGCCCGCAAACAACAGGTCCCCACCCGGTCAATACCCGGGACCCCGGGTCAACCCCAGATCGGCTTGACAGAACACATAGGGGCATCCTCCCCGCACGCTTGATTCCGAAGAGCCCGTCCGCATCGCCAGTGATCTCGGGCGCGAGTACTGGAACCCAACGATCAGAACGTGCATCGGAGAGCTCGATACATCCCGTAGCCTATCCACGGCGACAAGGCTGCTCTGAGCGTTCGGAACCAACATGACTGGCGGTCTGACCCCCGTTCCGGGCCGCGATCCGCATCATCCCGTTGCGTGAGGCACCGGGCGAACGCTCTTGTTGGAATCGCGCGAAAGTCGTTGATTACATATAGAAGATTGTGACAATTCTCTTTGTGACAAACGCATGGCAACCGAGTTCAGTGATCAGGATCAAGGCTCTTCGCCTCTTAGATGCGGAGATTCACGGGAGCGATGTTCAAAACGCGCACAAATGGCCTCCGAAAGAATTGATTCACAGGACGGAACAGACGCATTGATAGTTTCTGACGACGGTGATTTCAGGGAACCAACTTCCCGGTTAGATGCAATGTCGCTCGAGCCAATACATGATCTACAGGGCGCGGCGCACCCCACCGCTCGCACACGATTCGGCGTAGCGCCCGTTACGTCGCCCTGGCGCGGCTCCTACGAAACGATTGCACGCTGCGCGATAGAGACGGCCCAGCATGACGAATCCAAGTCCAACGCATGAATTCTCAAGTTCGGGAATTACGATCCTTGTTCGGTCGCACAGTATTGTTCGGCACACCGGTCGCGATCAATGCTCTTGTCGGCATCGCCACAATACCGGCAATCTTGAGCGTAGCCGGCGGATTAATATGGAACTCCATAATTGTCGCGCAGGGCGTTGGCGGGATCGCGTCAGTCGCGGGTGCGTTCGGATGGGGCGCAACGGGGCCAACGATGGTCGCGACGAGCACTGCTCTCGGTCGTCGGCAGCTATACGCTGAATCACTAGTTGCTCGCATCTACCTCAGCCTGCCCATCATTTTCGTTCTTCTCCTCGGACTCGCCATCAGCACGGGCTTGTCTCCCGTAACGGTAATCGCAGCTTTGAGCGCGTACGTACCTGGACTCAGCGCGACTTGGTACTTCACCGGCGAGTCGAAGCCCATGCGTCTGCTAATGCTCGACACGCTACCCAAAACCACGTCAACGGCCGTTGGGCTCCTCACAATGCTCGCGTTCGAGAACGTTTTGTTGTTAGTAGCTCTGCAACTACTCGGGGCACTCGTCGCGGTGGTGTTAAGTGCTTTCATGATTCTTCGAAGGACATTCGATACGAACTCCTCCCGCATAGAAGTTGCTTGGCACCCTGCAACTATCTGGCTAACATTGAGGACCCAACTGGCGGGAGTCACTACTACACTGACAAGCAGCCTATACGTAAACGCACCACCAATTCTTGCCAATGCGTTCGGTCCTGCTGTCGCGATACCGTTCAATCTCGGGTATAAGCTGTTCCGGTATGTTCTAATGGGACTGCTACCTCTCAATCAAGTAATGCAGGGGTGGGTGCCATCGAACAAAAGACTCGTAGAACCTCGCGTCAGACTAGGTGCTCGTGTCACGTTTGCAGCGGCGGCATTCGCTGGAATCATGTCCTGGATCATCATGCCTCCCTTGGGCAGCTGGATGTCCGCCGCCAAAATCGAGCTCGAGTACGGAATGGCGGGCTTCTTCGGACTGGGTATATTCTCTGTCGTGCTCAGCCAGTACACCGGTTTGACCGTCCTGATGATGATGCGCCTGCGTAAGCAGGTCGCTCTTAGTACGCTGTTGGGTGCAGCCGTTGGCCTTCCGGGGATCGTGGTCGGCGGCACCTACTTTGGGGCGTCGGGAGCAGCAGCGGCATTGGGTGTTGCTGAAACGGCCGTGTTAGGTGCTCAGATCCTCTGGATACTTCGATATAGGAAACCGGTGTCGGGTACAAAAGGAGGATCGTCATGACAAGGCGTCCACACGCCCATCTGTATGGAACGGACGGGTTCGATCCCGACGTGAGCGCCAACTTGCACTCTTTCTATCGGGTTCTGGGCTATCTGACGTATGCGGTCACGAAGTTGGGGCGGGGTTCGCTGCTCGTCGTTCAGAGGCCGGGCGACCGGGGAATCGATGCATCCGCTTACGAGCAAGTCCACGTGTACGACTACATCGGCCGGGACATTGGAGGAACTCTTGAATCGCTCCTATCTCATCCAGACGTGCAGATTTTCACTAGCTGCCAAGCGCGCGGTGTCGATCTTGAAAAGCGTTTCCCGGTTTTTAGCGGCCGGATCCATGTTCAATTGCCTCCCGTAGATATTAGTCTATGGACCTCGCCCTCGATGCCCGCAGTAAAAGAATATCCACTGGTCCATGTCGGGAACTACAAGCCCTATTATGCCGAGGGTGTCGATACGTACGCGACTGTCCTATTCGAACTGGCGCGCATGGGAAGATTGAGTATATGGGGACGCGGATGGGATGACGTAAACGCGCCGCAGTCAGCGGTCAAAGGGCGCATTCGACTGAAGAAAGTATCGGAAGTCTATCGTCACAGCGGCTTGGCAATAGGAATGATGTACCCATTCCAGCGGGAGGTGACAATATCCGGACGATTTTGGCAGGCCCCGTTGAACGGCTGTTTAGTGATGTCAGAACCGAGCCTTTACGCAGATGGTCTGCCTGGAGTCGCTTCGTTTGAGACAGTGACTGACGTACTTGCGCTGGCTAATAACACTGATCGCCCGTCGAGCGTCGCCATCGCACGCGAAGCCAGTGCGTTTTGGCGCCAGTGCTGGGATGATTCGCTTCGTTTGGTACGCAGTCTCGTGCCAACTAGCGCCGCGGCTCGCTCTACATCGCTTCGTCCAGGTAGCAGCAGATTGATCGCACGCACATTCGATCGTGCTCGTCGTCTGCGGCATGGTGTATTTTGACGTTCTCTGACTGTTGTATTTTCTGATCGGTGTCTATAGTGGTGAAGCAACCTGAACCTGACCGCCCACATTACTTTGTTCCGCTCATCCGGCGGGCCGGCCTTGGAAACGAATTGTTCCCGCTACTTCGAGCGGCTGAGGCGGCTGCGTCGACGCCGCACGGCATATTCGTCCGACCGAGCTGGTTCAAACCACGGCTCGGCCCGTATCTTCGCCGAGAACGAGATCGGCGCGAATACTGGCGCATTTTCAGGGCGCCTACCGGGGCGGATGTGGTGAGGAGGCTGATCGTCGTGCCGATCGCACGTCGGGCACCTGTAGGCGCGCCTCAGGCTCGAGTTACATTCGAATCGGGTATGGACGGCTATTACAGCCGCTTTGCCCTTCCCGGAACATGGCACCGGTCTTTTCTCGAATCCATGTCCCGCCCCGGATCACTATCAGCTGGGCACCCGAACCAGCCCTTTGTTGGATTTCACGTTCGTCTGGGCGACTTTGCGCGGGCAAACGACGGCGTTGTCGCATCAACAGCAAACAACACGAGCACGCCGATAAGTTGGTATGTCTCGTGTGCGCAAATGATCCGTGAACTGCTTCCAGGGGTTCCCGTCATCGTTGCGTCAGACGGCAGTGACCTCGAACTGGAAGCGCTCCTCGCCATTCCAGATGTATGTAGATCTCGAACCAAGAACGCACTGGACGAAATGCTCCTGCTTTCGCAATCGACCGCCCTGGTCGGGAGTAGGTCAACATTCACTTCATGGGCTGCGTTCCTTGGCGAGGTGCCATTGTTGGTTGCCCCAGGCGGCAACGCCTACACGCCTCATGGAGATGTCACGGAAGTGGCCGATCCGCGCTCGGCGGCCGGTTGGCTCGAGCGAGCTTTGGCCAGGCTACAACAGTGAAGGCGGTCGATGGCTCGACGGCGGCCAGATGGGTGGTCTACAGCGGGGACGCGCTCACTTCGGGCGAGCTCTGCGCTAGGAGTTGCCGACCGACGAACGCCGCAGAAACGGCGAGCGCAATGACGAAGTAGAGGCTCCTACCATAGAGCGCCGGGCTAGACATGGCTCCCGGCCAAGTAGCGGCGAGTGCGGCCACGATGTAGGGCACTGAGAAAACTTTTCGCATCTTCCAGAGGCGCACAGCTGCCAGTATGGACAGGACGAAGAGAATGAGGGCGATCGTAAGCATGAGGAGGCCGCCGGTCTGCCACGACAGTAAGAAGTAGTTGTGTGTGTCAACCGTGCCATAGGAAAGCTGTCCCGAATCGTCGAATCCGTTGCCCACGAAGGGGTGCTGCCCTATTCTGTCCAACGAAATTTGCCACGTGTAGAGGCGTAATGACAATGTTGAGCCATTGCTGCCTCCCGCGGTCGAGATTCCCTGCGAAGGATTAAGCGCACCTGTGAAGCGTTCACTTATGGTCGTGAAAAGGTCCCATCGGCTATTAGCGACGAGGAATGCAATTGCCAGCACGAAAAGGGCAGAGGCGCGCCGGAACGCGCGAGCCACGTTCGGAATGTAGAACTGACCGACAAGTGTGCCAAAAACTGCTATGACGGCACCCGTTAGACCAATTGCTACGATAATCCCGGTCACGTTCAAAACAATGAGGATGATCTGGACGGCGGGACCGAGCCGGCCCGAAGGGCGCAGGTGAAATAGTATAGCCAGCGCGACGCCGGCCGATATCGCGAGCCCCACCGGATTACCGGCCAGCCCAGCGAGACGAGTGTTATCTCCAGCCTGGTAGACCGCCTCGGCTCCACCAATGCGGAGGAGCGCGCTAAGGGTAGCTAGCGCAGAGCCAAGACAGTACGCCCAAGCGAGCCCCGCGAGATCGCGGCCAATAGCGACGGCACACGTGATTACGCCTCCAACAACAAACAGAGAGAAACAAACCTTCAACGCGTTGGCGAAACTCTCCGGCGGATTATCCGGGTGGTAGAGCGAAGTCACACACAAGCCAGCACTGACGAGCCCCGCAACGAGCGCGAACGGGATGGCAGCGCGTCTCGCGGTTGGACGTCGAATGACCACGGCTGCCCAGCAGACAAGCGCGATCGCAAGAAGCGAATCCGATGCCGTCAACTGTGGGCCAACGCGTAGCTGGATTAGCGGCAACAAGGCCACGCCCAAGCGAGTGAACAACACAGCTGTGGCAACGCTCCGGTGATCGGGAGCCTTGCGCCATCGTCGGGCCAAATCTCTAGAATCGATGTCTGTCAATGCGCCTCCGACGCGGAAGCGCCGTCGCTCCTGCGGTTGCGAGAGAATACGAGAGAGGACAATTCTTCGGATGAAGATTGCTGGGTCGGAGCTCTCTCCGAGCCGAGGGTCTCGAGATTCGGGTGGCTTTCCATATTCTTGGCGCTAACCCAGTAGCACGTTTTATCATCGGAGAGCTACATTTGGTGAGCAGTCTTGACTATCACGCACTAGTGAGCCTGCTCTCCGGGTGCAATTACCGCACGCAGGGTCCGCCAAAGAATTAGGATGTCGCCCGTGATGCTCCAATTCTCTACGTAATATAGGTCGAGTCGTATGGCGTCTTCCCACGACAACGAAGAACGGCCGCTGACCTGCCAGAGGCCGCTCATCCCAGGCTTGAGAAGCAAGCGTCGGCGTGCTGCATCGTCGTACAAGGCGACCTCGCCTTCGCGCTGGGGGCGTGGACCAACGAGGCTCATGTCCCCCTTGAGTACGTTTACCAACTGAGGAAACTCGTCCAACGAGTACTTGCGTAAGGTGCGGCCGATTGGTGTGATGCGCGGGTCGTTCTGCACCTTGAAGAGTGGCCTTCCATCCGTGCCCTGCGCGGCGAGAAGGTCTGCTAGCTCGGCGTCAGCGTTGACCTTCATGGAGCGGAACTTCAGCATATGGAAGGGGTTCCCCCTGAGACCTACTCGCTCCTGCTTGTAAAAAACTGGCCCCGCGCTGCTGGTCTTCACCGCGATAGCGAGCGCCAAGAACAACGGAGAGAGCAGCACCAGAAGAATGCCCGAACCGATGATGTCAAAGGCTCGCTTAGTGAACAGCGTGCGCCCGTCGTAGCGCGGAGTCTCCACGTGGATCAGTGGAAGGCCTGCGACCGGGCGGGTATGGATGCGCGGGCCGCCGATGTCAGTGAGGCCTGGAGCTACGACGAGATGGTGCTTGCCCGGCTCGAGGCTCCAGCTGAGCTGGCGAACGCGATTCGGCGGCAACGAGTCCGAGCTCGTGATCACCACGGTGTCGGCGCCCGTTGATTCGAGCGCGGCGTGCACATCGTCAATCGAGCCAAAGATGGGAATATCGGTGCTGCCGATGCGCGACGGCGCGCTCATGGTCGGAGTGCACGCTCCAACGACCATGTATCCAGCGGTGGGCTGGCGGCGGAGTTCCCGCTCGAGGTGCTCGATGCTTTGCTCAGATCCCACGAGAACGACACGTGACGAGTAGCGGCCTCTCATGCGCTGCACATTGAGCCATTGCCGCCACATCCACCGTGAAGCGAAAAGTATTATCGTGCCCAACGGGAATGCCATCAGGATGTACCCACGCGCCACATCGATGTGGAAGAGGAACGCCACGATGGCAACCAGGCCGAAAAGTCGCAGACTCGCGTCGGCAATGAGCTTGTATTCACTCGATCCGTTACCGACAATTCGATACCCGCGGGTCCCATAAAAGCTGAGCAGAAGCATCCAGCCGGCGATAAGTGCTATCGAGAGAACCGTGTAACTGATGGCGAGGTCGCTGAGGTCACCGCGAAAAGAAACATTGCTGGAGTCGAGCCCGAACCACGCGATCTGCACTCCGAAGACGACCCAGACGAGCACAAGCAGATCAGTGAGGACCAGTCGCGACGAATAGACGTCGCGCCAATCACGCGTCGCACGCCTCTGCTTTTCTGGCGTGCTGGTCGAATTACCCATTGCCGGCCCCGGAGACTCTCAATCGAAAACGGGGCGATTCCGGCCCTCTGCCGACCTTACTCTGAGCCTTCATTGCATAAGAGCGATGATGTCGCTGCGTAACGCGTGCGACACCTGAATTGGGGACGCCTACCACGTAACGCCCCCGTCACCGGATATGGAGACGGTGTCATTCGACCAGAGCCAGAGCGTCGAGCCTGAACGTGCGAGCGTCACCCCGGCGGGTGAGGTGGCAGACGTGAGGCATCCCGTCAGGGTGGGCGAGGCACCGCCGACGGCCAGTGTCTCGATGGCTATGCCGGAGCATCCTGTCACGCCCGATACCGCCAGGGTGTAACCCGAGTCTGCGGCGGTGGTGAGCGCCAGCACTCCGGGAATCTGCGCTGCCGACCAGTCACCGGAGCCCGTTCGTGTGTAGACGGCGCCTGCGCAGAGCACGGCCGTCGAGTTCGAGGCGGCCGAGACCTTCAGGGCTGCCGAGCACGGGGCATCCTCGGCGCCGGCCGCGGTGTGGATGGTCGAGGCATCCTCCGGATCGACGTAAGTCGCCGACGAGAGGTTCTGCGGATACTCCTGCCAGAACTGCCCGCCGGTGAAGCTCGAGTAGGTGCTCGGCGCGCAGGAAGCGCCTGCTCCTTCGACGGCCGAGAGGCGGGTGTCCGTGGCGTCGTAGAGCGCGAGGGTCGTGTGGAAGCCGTAGCCGCTCGTATCCAGCGCATTCCACGTGGCGCCCGCGTCGGTGGACTTCTCGATGACCGTGTCACCGCCGGTGCACGCACCCGGTGTGGCTCGGTAGGCCTCGGTAGCGCTCACCGCGACGAGCACACGTGGCGCCGCCGTCATGGAAGCAGAGGCGGGGGCATCCGTGGATGTAGGGGTGGGCGTGAATGTCTGGGGGTAGTTCGTGAAGGTCGGGATCGGCCCTGCCTTGCCGGGGGAGCTCGGATGCGTTGCTGTCAGCGCCCAGGCGACGAGGAGAGCGTCGAACACGAGAAATGCGCAGATGCCGATGATCGCCCACAGGTGCCTGCGCGCCAACGGGCGGAAAGCACTCACGAGACCTGCCTCGCGGCCGACCCGGGCGGCTCGAGCTCGGCGCTGTCTGCCGGGACCACGCCTTCTCGTACGAGCGCTCGCACCACCCACCGGGTGTCACGGTCGATTTCGACGCCCACCCGTTCGTACACCTCTAGCGATTCCAGGTAAGGGTCCTCGATGTCGTCGTCTTCGGGCCGCTCTGGCGGGGCGAAGCCGCGATGCGCGGCGATGGCCGCGACCCTCTCCACCGGACTCCCCAGCTCTGCCAGCTCGCTCGCGTCGATCGACTCGGCCAGCCGGGCGAACTGCTTGAGCGTGAACGTGAAGCGATTGGCGCGAGGCAACAGCGACACCAGAGCCGCGCGATGTTCGCGCGTCGCCGCGAGCACGAGCTGCGACCGCTCGATCAGCGCTTCGTCGAGCGGCGTCGAAAGATGGGCATCCGGTCGTCCGCCGTAGCGACGGGACACGACCTGAGCTTCCTCGGGCATGCGCTGGCCCCGGGCGGCGATGGTTCCGGCGCTCAAGACACGGAACGGCGCATCGACCTCGGCGAAGCGTGCACGCAGCAACTGCTGCGCGATCGCGGAACGGCAGATGTTGCCGGAACACACAACGAGGATCGTGAACGCTTGCGCGTCGAAAGGCTCAACCGGCATGCTCTAGACCCCGGCCGTGCGCCTGGCGCCCTTCGAGCGCCGCTTCTCCAGCGCCTTCAAGTCGCTCTTATCCTGGCTTTCGGTGTAGCCGTAACCGTAGCCGCCGTAGCCGTAGCGGCCGTAGCCGTAGGCATCCGGACCCTTCGTGGGGAGCATGGTCACGATGAAGCCCGCGAGGCGCGCATTCACGTTCTCAAGCGCGGTGACGGCGCCCTTCAGCTGGTTCTTATGCGTGTGGCCTGCGGAGACCACCACGAGCACGCCGCCGACGCTCTTGCCCAGCACCGCGGCATCCGTCACCGGCAAAAGCGGAGGCGCATCGAAGAGAACGAAAGAGAACTGCTTTTCGAACGTCTCGAGCAGGTGCGCCATGGCGCGCGAGCCCAGCAACTCGCTCGGGTTCGGTGGGATCCTGCCGGCCGGCAAGACATACAGCTTGCCCTTGCCCCACGGCTGCACCACATCGACGAGCTCGGCACGCCCGATCAACACGTCGGTCAGTCCCACCGCGCCCTCGAGGCCCATGTACTCTGCCAGCTTGGGCCGACGGAGGTCTGCGTCGACGACCAGCACCGTATGGCCGGCCTCGGAGAGCGCGATCGCCAGGTTGGCGGTCGTCGTCGACTTGCCCTCGCTGGGCACCGACGAGGTCACCACGAAGCTGCGGGTGCTGCCCTCGGTGGTGATGAACTGCAGGTTGGTGCGCAGCGTGCGGAAGCTCTCAGCCCGCGGACTGCGCGGGTCGGCCTGCACGATGAGCGGGCGCGAGGATGCCTTCGGGTCGTAGGCTATACCACCCACGATCGGCACCTGGCTGATCTGCTCGACGTCGCGTTCGTTGCGGATGCGCGTGTCCAGCGTCTCGCGCAACACGGCGACGCCCACCCCGAGCGCAAGACCCACCAGCAGTCCGAGCGCGATGTTCAGCGGCACGTTGGGGCTCGATGGTGCTTGCGGCACCGTGGCGACCTGCACTCGCGTCAGCTTGACGGGAGAGGCAGTGGAACTCGTGTCATCCGCCGTCGACGGCGTCTCGAGCTTCTCGACGACGCTGGTGAGGCTCTGCGCTGTGGCGTTGGCGATGTTCGCCGACTCCGCTGCACTGGTAGAGGTGACCGTGATCTCGATGAGCGTGGTGTTGAGCGGCGAAGACGCCGTCACCATCTTTCCGAGCTGGGCAGCCGTGAGGTTGAGCTTCAACGCCGCCGCCACGGGCAACAGCACCACCGGAGTGCCGACGAGGTCGGAATAGGTCTGCACCCGAGCCTGAGTGAACGTGTTGCCGGACTGCAGATCTTGCACCGTGTCGCCGCCCTGGGTAGAGACGAACACCTTCGACGTGGCCTGGTACTCGGGCGTCTTCACGATGGAGAAGACGGCGGCCGCAGCCACGCCGACCAGCACGAGCGCCAGAATAAGAATCCAGCCTTTGCGCAAAACCCGGATGTAGTCGCGTAGCTCCACGTCACCGCCTCCCCAATACTCCACGCGTGCGGGCGCGGCGCACGCGCACCCACCAATGTTGCCACAACTAGACGCCCGACTGGCGCATACGCCGTCGCAGCACGATGACCCCTACCGTAGAAGCGTGATGCACACGACCCCGCCCGCGGCCAAACGGAGTGATCTCACGGGCGTGCTGTGCGCACTGGTCGGCTTGGCGCTGGCAGTGGTCGGCGTGCTGGTGTTCGACGCGCTGAGTCAACGCGGCCGCATCCCGACGGATGCCTACACGCCGCTCTCGTACCTGGTCACGTGGGTGCCGATGGCCGGCGCGGTTGTCGTGTTCTGCGTGCTGCGCCCGCAAGCGGTTCGCGCGACTCTGCGGTTGCGCTTGCAGCTCATCGACCTGCTGTGGGGGGCGGCGATCGGCTTCGCGTGCCGCATGATCGCGATCGCCACGAACCTCGCGGTGTATGGAAGTGCGGGACTAGGCGGCGCGCCCTCGATCGCAGGGTCGGTCGACCCGTGGCTGGTCTTCGGCGGCCTCGTCGCTCCAATCGTGATCGCCCCCGTCATCGAGGAGGTCTTCTTTCGAGGGCTCGCCCTCGGCAGCGTGTACGGCCAGCTAGGCGGCCGGAGCCGACGCGGCCCAGCGTCGGTCATCGCCGTCGTCGTCACGGCAGCGGTCTTCACGTCGGTGCATCTGATCGGGACGCCGACGGCCGCTGCCGCTGCGACGGCCGCCGTACCGGTTTTCGTGCTCGGCGCTGCCGCCGCGGCAGCCACGCTCGGGACGGGCCGTCTCGGTGCGGCACTCATCGGACACGCCGTCTTCAACGCCATCGCGGTCGTCGTCACGTTTCCCTGGTGAACACTCCGGCCGCATCGCGGAATCGGAGGGCGATCGCGATGGCCGTGAGGCGTACCCGACGCTCAATCCATCGCGCGCTTCACGAGCGCAGCCGCGTCCGGATCCACGCGATCGAGGCGCTGGTCGCTGCGGGAACTACTCGCTGACCGTCTAAAAAGGCCGAATACCGACGAAAGGGGCCGGGCCTGAAGGCCCGACCCCTTTGGAGATCGCTGTAACCGAGTGGCTACTTGATCACCTTGGTCACCGTGCCGGCGCCGACCGTGCGGCCACCCTCGCGGATCGCGAAACCGAGGCCCTCCTCCATGGCGATGGGCTGGATCAGCTCGACCGTCATGTCGGTGGTGTCACCCGGCATGACCATCTCGGTGCCCTCGGGCAGCGAGATGACGCCGGTGACGTCGGTGGTGCGGAAGTAG
>Ga0164242_10000240_pt1 | contig 69296 bp, 65 predicted proteins | sample OricomgcompostMG_FD_108783 | JGI IMG/M metagenome (GOLD analysis project Ga0164242, IMG submission 108783) | Miracle-Growth compost microbial communities from Emeryville, California, USA - Original compost - Miracle growth compost (MG) ... | reverse complement strand
GTAGCGGCGCGCGATCGCCTCGTTGAACGCGTTGACCCCGGCGGCCTTGCCCGACGCGGCGATCGTCGCGATCACCCGCTCAATCGTGGCGACGATCTCTGGGTGCTCGGGCTCGCCGAGACGCCCCAGCGAGGCCGCCAGATCGGCGGGGCCGATGAAGACGCCGTCGATGCCGTCGAGGGCGAGGATCTCCGGCAGGGCCTCGAGGCCGGCGGCCGACTCGACCTGCACGGTGACGCTGAGCGTAGTAGCCGCATGCGTCAGATATCCGGCCGTTCGGTTCCATCGCGAGGCGCGGGCCAGCGCGCTGCCGACGCCGCGGATGCCCTCGGGCGGATAGCGGGTCGCCGCCACGACGGCCCGCGCCGCGTCGGCCGACTCGATCATCGGGACGATCAGGTTGGTCACGCCGAGGTCGAGCAGTTGCTTGATCGTCACGGGATCGCCCGACGCGGGCCGCACCAGCACCTCGACGGGGTAGGCGGCGACCGCCTGCAGCTGGATCAGCGTCGAGCGCAGGTCGTTGGGCACGTGCTCCTGGTCGAGCATCAGCCAGTCGAGCCCCGACCCGGCGCAGATCTCGGCGGTGTAGGCGCTCCCGGTGGCGATCCACATCCCGATCTGGGGTCGCGCCGCGAGGCGCTCGAGCCAGCCGTTCACGATGCCTCCTCGCGGGCGAAGGTGCACGACACCGTGCCCAGTGGGCCGTAGTCGGCGACGAAGGTGTCGCCGGGCAGCGCGAAGACGGGCTTGGTGAACGAGCCGGCCAGGATCACCTCGCCGGACCCGAGCGGCACCCCGTGGGGCGCGAGCCGGTTGGCCAGCCAGGCCACGCCGTTGGCCGGATGGTTGAGTACGGCGGCGGCGACCCCGGACTCCTCGATGGAGGCGTTGCGGAGCAGGAGGGCGGAGACCCAGCGCAGGTCGACGTCGTGCGGACGGACGACGCGGCCGCCGAGCACGATGCCGGCGTCGGCTGCGTTGTCGGCGATGGTGTCGACGATCGTGCGCAGGTGGCCGGTCTCGGGGTCGCTCATCTGCACCCGGGCGTCGAGGATCTCCAGGGCCGGCGTGACGTACTCGCTCGAGCGGAGCACGTCGTAGAGCGTGACGCCGGGGCCCTTGAGGTCCTCGCCCAGGATGAAGGCCAGCTCGACCTCGATCCGGGGCTGGATGAAGCGGCCCGCCGGGACCGTGCCCCCGTCGTCGAAGAACATGTCGTCGAAGAGCGCGCCGTAGTCGGGCTCGTCGATGGAGACGGCACGCTGCATGACCTTCGAGGTCAGGCCGATCTTGCGACCACGCACCGCGCGGCCGTCGGCGACCTTCAGCTCGACCAGCGCCCGCTGCACGGCGTACGCGTCCTCGATCGTCATGTCGGGGAAGTCCAGCGAGAGCTGGCGGATCGGCGTGCGCGTGCGCTCCGCCTCGTAGAGCCGCCGAGCGCAGTCGGCGACGGTCTCGGTCAACATCCGGGCCTCACCGCGTGAGGAACGCGACGGCGGCCGGGTTGAAGGTGGCAGGGTCCTCGAAGTGGGGCCAGTGGGCCACGCCCGGCATCTCCAGCACCTCGGCGTTGGGGATCAGTCGCGCGACGGTCTGCGCGGTGCTCATGTACTCGCTGTGGTCCTTGCCGGCGGCGACGACCAGGGTGGGGGCCTGGATGGCGGCCCACTGCTCCTCGGGGATGAGATTGCGGTCGCGGGCCTCGGCGTCCTGGAGGATCAGGAGGTGGTCGATCGTCTCGCGGGTGTCGTCGCGGCGGTAGATCGCCTGGCGCAGCGCGATCAGGTCGGGGAGGCGGTTGGCCTCGTCGGCGATGAGGTGGGCGAAGACCTTGTGCATCGACTCCCAGCTGGGGTTGTTGACCGCAGCCGTGCGCTCGGTCCGGATGCGGGCCATGTTGGACGCCGTCGCGATGAGCCCGGCGGGGGACATCAGGATGACCTTGTCGACCCGCTCGGGGTGGTGGACGGCGACGGCCGCGCAGACCCAGGCGCCGAGCGACATGCCGATGAAGTGGGCCTTCTCGACGCCGAAGTGGTCGAGCACGCCGAGCACATGCTGCACGTAGGTGGGGATCTCGTAGTCGTAGTCGGGCTTGTCCGAGAAGCCGTTGCCGATCATGTCGATGGCGATGCAGTGGAAGTGCTCGCTCAGCGCCGTCAGGTTGGGAGCGAAGGTCTCCCAGTGGCCGCCGGTGCCGTGGAGCAGGATCGCGGTCGGCAGGTCGGGGGAGCCCGCCTCGGCGTAGCGGGTGCGAACGCCGCCGATCTCGAGGAAGCCCTGCCGGAACTCGAGCTCGCGCAGGAAGCCCCAGATGCTGCGGTAGTCCTCGGTGTCAGCAGGCGCCAGCGCGCCGGTCTCGGCGCTCAACGTCGTCGTCTCGCTCATGGGACCTTCCGTTTCTGTCTCGTCACGCCGTGTGGCGTGGATCTCAATCTGACGCTATCGTCGGAATCGGGCGTCGTGCTCGTAGTGTGCCGTTCTTTCTCGTCTTGCACCAGTGATCAGGCGTCAGTCGCCGCCGGATCGGGGCAAGGGAAAGAGTGGTTGCGATGCTTGTTTCTGACAGTAGTATGCGATAGAAAGAGACGCCGGCAGGGCCGGTGATCCGGGCCCGCTCCAGGCGGGCCGCAGCCGATCGATCAGTGAGTGGGTCTGATAGCAATGCCCGAGGACGAGCGCATCCGCCCGGTGAGCCGGCGCGAGCTGGCGACGCTGGCCAATGAGTTCGCCGTGGTGCGTGTATGCCTCGACACGACCGGCAACGGCCCCCGCCTCCTCGTACAGGACGTCGAGACCGGCGACGAGATCTTCCTCGAGCCGCTCGAGCTCGCCTGCCTGTGCCTGGCCACACCCGAGGACCGGCTCGGGTGGATGAAGGTGGGCGCCTACCGCGACGAGCGCGAGCCCGGGGGTGAGGCATGACCACCGACGTGGCGATCGTCGGTCTGGGCATGACGGCGATGTCGCTCCAGCCGGGGCGCGTGCCCCAGGACCTGGCTCGCGAGGCCGTCGGTCTCGCGCTCGCCGACGCCGGCCTGACCCACGCCGACGTCGACGGTCTGCTCGTCGGCTCCTCGCAGGGCGTGCGCCCCGACCGGCTCGGGGTCGCCTTCGCGGCCCAGGGCGGCTTCGGCGACCTCCGCCTGCTCGAGCACGTCGAGATCAAGGGCGCGACCACGATCGCGATGGTCCAGCGCGCCCAGCTCGCGATCGCCACGGGTGCCGCCCGCACGGTCGTCTGCGTCTTCGCCGACGCGCCGCTCGTGGAGGGCAAGGGCGCCGGCTCGACCTATGCCCACAGCGGCGGCCAGTCGGGCGTCCGCGGCCTGGAGCGCGCCTCAGGCGTGCTCGGCTCGGTGCCGACGTACGCACTGCTCGCGCAGCGCTGGATGCACGTGACCGGTGCGAGCGTCGACGACCTGTGCGCCATGACGACCACGACGCGGGCCTGGGCCCTGGGCAACCCGGCGGCGGTCGTGCGCACGCCGCTCGACGCCGAGGGCTACCTCGCCTCCCCGCTCATCGCGGAGCCGCTGCGACGCCTCGACTGCGCCCGCCCGGTCAACGGTGCCGTCGCCGTCATCGTCAGCGGTGACACCACGGCCGGCCACGCGGCCCGCATCCGGGTCAGGGGCAGCGGTCGCGAGCACCCGGTGCGCCACCGTCGCGCCGGGGCCGAGTCGTGGTTCGGTGGCGGCCGGCGTGCCGTCGACGACGCCCTGGCCGAGGCCGGCATGGCACGCAGCGACCTCGATCTCGCCGAGCTGTACGACCCGTTCTCGGTGGTCACCCTCATGCTGCTGGAGGAGTACGGCCTCACCGGTGGCCGCACGGCCGGCGACTTCGTCCGCTCGGGTGAGACCGGGCCCGGAGGCTCGCTGCCGACCAACACCGGGGGCGGTCAGCTCTCCGGCTTCTACCTCCAGGGCATGACCCCGCTCGCCGAGGCCGTGATCCAGCTCCGCGGCGACGGCGGCGACCGCCAGGTCGTCGGCGCCACGACGGCTCTGGTCGGTGGCATCGGTGGCCGCGTGGACCACCACGCCGCGCTCGTCCTGGAGCGTGCGGCATGACCGCCGTGCTCACGGCCGACTGGCTGCTCGCCGACACCCTCGCCCCGCACGTCGAGGGCGACGCCCTCGCCCCGTTGTACGACGGCGCCGCCCGCGGCGAGCTCGTGCTCCCGTTCTGCGCCTCCTGCGACCTGCCGCTCGACCTCGACCAGCAGGTCTGCGACGGCTGCGGCGCGGCAGAGATCGCCTGGCGCGCGTCGGCGCGGACCGGCGTCATCCACTCGCTGACCCTCATGCACCGCCGCGAGCCGGGCCTGGTCGTGGCGACCGAGCCGTACCCCATCCTCGACGTCGAGCTCGACGGCGGCCACCGACTCATCATGACGACCTGCGTCCCGCCGGCGTCCCTTCCACGCATCGGCGACCGGGTCACCGTCGCCTTCCGCGAACTGGGCGGGGTCATGATCCCGTCCGCCGTCCTCGATCCCACAACTCCCTCAGCTACGGAGGCCCGCTCATGACCACGATGGACAACGACGTCGTCGGCACGGTTCCGACGACCGGGACCTTCGACGTCTCGACCATCGTCAAGAACCACCGCGTGCACGGCTCGGTGTACACCTCTCCCGAGATCTTCCACCGGGAGATGGAGACGATCTTCCGCACGGGCTGGGTCTACGTCGCCCATGAGAGCGAGGTCGCCGAGCCGGGCGACTACCTCACCCGTCGCATCGGTCGCGATCCGGTCGTCGTCGCCCACGGCAAGGACGGCGTCATCCGGGTCCTGCAGAACCGCTGCAGCCACCGCGCCAACCGGCTCTGCAACGCCGAGTCGGGCAACGCCACCTCCTTCCGCTGCCCGTACCACGGCTGGACCTTCAGCAACGACGGCTCGCTGACGGCGGTGCCGATGCGCGACGGCTACGGCGAGGAGTTCGCCAAGGTCCGGGCCTCGCTCGGCATGGTGGAGACCCCCCGCGTCGACAGCTACGGCGGCTTCATCTTCGCCTCGCTCGCTCCCGACGGCATCTCGCTCAAGGAGCACCTCGGCGGCGCGATGGGTGCCATCGACCGGGTCCTCGACCTGTCGCCGACCGGCAAGATCGACCTCAGCCGCGGCTGGATGAAGCACCTGCACCACGCCAACTGGAAGATGGTCGTCGAGAACAACGTCGACGGCTACCACGCCCTGTTCACCCACGCGTCCGTCTACGACGCGATCCGCCCCGCGAAGGTCTCCCACGTGCCCTCCAAGGTGCAGACCGTCGTACGCGACCTGGGTGGCGGCCACTCCGAGATCGACTACTCCGCCGAGTACCGCAAGCTCGACGAGGAGTTCGTCTGGTACGGGCGGATCCCGCGCGCCAAGCTGCCCGAGTACGTCGAGGCGCTGGAGAAGGCCCACGGGCCGGAGAAGGCGCACGACGTGCTCGTCATCGGACCCTCGCACACCCTCATCTGGCCCAACCTCTTCCTCGCCGAGATGAACGTGATGTACGTCGAGCCCGTCGCCACCGACGAGACGATCGCCTACACCGCGGCCGTCATCGTCCCCGGTCAGGAGAAGCTCAACGAGCGCACCATGAGGCGCTCGGAGGGCGCGATGGGCCCGGCCGGCTTCCTCATCGCCGACGACGGCGAGATCGGCATGCGCAACCAGGCCGGCCTCGCCGCCCGCGGGCCGGAGTGGCTCGAGCTCTCCCGCGGTCTGGAGACCGACGTCGAGGACGAGACCGGCATCGTCAACCACGACAAGAGTGCCGAGACCCCGCAGCGCGGCTTCTACCGCCAGTGGGCGAGCGTCGTAGGACAGGAGATCCCCGCATGACCATGATCGCCGCGCAGGACCAGCCCGCGGTGCCGCTCAACCTCGGCGCCGCCCCCGGTCCGCTGCCCGCCCCCGACGCCGACATCGTCAGCTTCCTCACCTACGAGGCCCGGCTCGCCGACGAGGCGCGCTACTCGGAGTGGGAGCAGCTGTGGGACGACGACGCCCTCTACTGGGTGCCGATGCGGCCCGACGACGACCCGGCCAAGAAGCTGTCCTACATCTACGACAACCGCAACCGGATCAAGAGCCGGGTCGCCCAGCTCAACACCGGCAACCGCCACTCCCAGACGCCGCCCTCGGTGATGCGCCGGCTGATCTCCAACATGGAGGTCACCGAGACCGACGAGGCCGCCGGCACGGTGACCGTCGCCTCGAACTTCGCGCTCTTCGAATACCGCTACACCCAGCGGGTCTGGGCCGGCCGCGTCATCCACCAGGTCCGTCGTACGCCGGACGGCCTCCGTCTGGTCCGCAAGACCGTGCACCTGATCAGTGCCGGCGGCCCGGTCGACACCCTGGCCTTCCTGATCTGACCCCCAGCCGTTCCGGGCCTCGCGGCCCGCTTCCCGTACGACCCCGAAGTGAGGTAGCTCGTGCTTATCGGTGACATCTCGACCAACAACGCTCGCCGCGTCCCACACAAGAAGGCGATCGTCGTAGACGGGCGCACGTGGACCTGGTCCGACGTCGACGAGCGCGCTCGTCGACTCGCCAACCACCTCCTCGAGGGCGGTCTGCGGAAGGGCGATCGCGTGCTCGTGATCGCCCGCAACACGGTGGAGTGGCCCGAGGTCGTCTTCGCCCTCGCCAAGGCGGGCTTCATCGCGGTGCCGATCAACATCCGGCTCGCCGCCGACGAGCTCGCCTACGCCCGCGACGACTCCGGTGCCCGGGCGGCGGTGATCCACACCGATCAGGTCGAGCGCTTCGGCGCCGAGCTGAAGAGCCTCGATGTGGTGCTGGAGATCGGCGGCAGCACCGTGGGCACCGACTACGAGACGGCCCTGGGCGCAGCTGAGACCAGCGACCCGACGCCGGCCGACCTCGTGCCCGACGACCCGCAGTTCATCCTCTACACCAGCGGCACCACCGGCCGCCCCAAGGGCGTGGTCAACACCCATCGCGGGATGCTCGCCCAGGTCGTCGACACCACCATCGTCACCGAGGCCAACCGCTCCGACGTCTACCTGGCCACGACGCCGTTCTTCACCGCCGGCGGCATGGTGCGCACGCTGTCGTGGACGTACCTGGGCCAGACCATGGTGATCCACCACCGCTTCGACCCCCAGGCCGTGATCGACGAGATCGAGCGCAGCCGGATCACGTTCACCACCTTCATCCCGACGATGCTGCAGCGCACGCTGCGCATCCTCGAGGAGGGACCGCCCCGCGACATGTCGAGCCTGCGCCGCATCAGCTACGGCTCGGCGCCGGTGCCGCCGGGCCTGGCCGAGAAGGCGATGCGGCTGCTGGGCTGCGACATGCAGCAGCGCTACGGCCTCACCGAGTGCGGGGGACAGGCCACGATCCTGACCCCCCAGGACCACCGCGACATGGTCGCCGGCAAGACCTCGATCCTGACCTCGTGCGGCCAGGAGACGCCGATGTGCTCGATCCGCATCGTCGACGAGGACGGCAACGAGCTGCCCGCCGGCGAGATCGGCGAGGTCGTGATAGTCAGCGACGCGGCGGCGGTCGGCTACTGGAACATGCCGGAGGCGACGGCGAAGACCTTCCGCCCCACGGGCCTGTGGTCCGGCGACCTCGGCTACCTCGACGAGGAGCGCTACCTGCACATCACCGGCCGCAAGACCGACATGATCATCTCCGGCGGCTTCAACGTCTACCCGGGCGAGATCGAGCGCGTCATCGGCCACCACCCGTCGGTCGACATGGTCGCCGTCGTCGGCGTCCAGGACCCCGAGTGGGGCGAGACGCCGGTCGCGGTCATCGTGCCCAAGGGGGAGGTCGACAAGGAGGCCCTCGCCGGCGAGATCCAGGCCCTGTGCCGCGAGCAGCTGGCCGGCTACAAGCAGCCGCGCCGCATCGAGTTCGCCACGGAGTTCCCCCTGGGACCGGCCGGCAAGATCCTCAAGCGCGAGATCGCCGAGCAGCTTCGCGTGGCGGTCGGTCACTGATCATGTCCACGTCCCTGTCCACCCCCGAGGTCGAGCTTCGGCTCGACGCGGCCGGGCTGACCAGCGCGACCGTCTGGCAGCTCACCGCCGACCGGGCCGAGCTGACGCCGGAGGCGGAGTTCGCGGTCGACGAGCACGGTCGCCGCTTCACCTTCGCGGCGTTCCGCGAGCTGGCCCTCGGCATCGCCGCGGGCCTGGCCGAGCGCGGCGTACGGGCGGGCGACGTGGTCTCCTGGCAGCTGCCGACGAGCGTGGAGTCCATGGCGCTCGCCGTCGCCCTGGCGCGGCTCGGCGCCGTCCAGAACCCGATCATCCCGATGCTGCGCGCCAGCGAGGTCGAGTTCATCACCCGGCAGGTCGGCGCCCGCCTGCTGATCGTGCCGCGCGCCTACCGCGGCTTCGACCACGCGGCCATGGCCGACGACGTACGTCGCCGGGTCGACGGCCTCGACGTGCTGGTCATCGACGAGGCCTGGCCACGGGGCGATCCCGACCGGCTCCCCGAGCCCTTCGAGCCGGGCCCCGACGCCGCCACCTGGATCTTCTACACCTCGGGCACCACCGCCGCGCCCAAGGGCGTCCGGCACCGCGACGCCGGGCTGCTCGCGGCCTCGCGCACCTTCGTCCTCAACCTCGAGGCGACCGCGGAGGACCGCTGCGCGGCCTTCGTGCCGGTCGCCCACGTCGGCGGCATCACCCACCTGCTCCACGCGCTCCTGGTCGGCCACGCCCTGATCGTGAGCTCGGTCTTCGCCCCCGAGGCCAACGCCGACCTCCTCATCGAGCAGGGCGCGACCCTGATCGGCTCGGGCCTCCCGTACACCAACGAGTACCTGCGGATCTCCGAGGAGCGCGGCGTCGCCCCGCTGTTCCCGCGCGCACGGGCGGTGCTCGGCGGTGGCTCCGGCCGGCCGCGGGCGCTCAGCCGGGCGGCCGCGGAGCGGCTCGGTGGGGTGGGCATCATCTCCGGCTACGGCATGACCGAGTGCCCGTACATCACCTGGGGCACCCCGCACGACACCGACGAGCAGCACGCCTGCTGTGAGGGCATCCCCGCCCCAGGCGGTGAGGTCCGGATCGTCGGCGAGGACGGGCGGGTGCTCGGGGTCGGCGAGATCGGCGAGATCCGGGTGCGCGGCCCGCAGCTGTTCCTCGGCTACGTCGACGCCTCCCTCGATGCCGACGCGCTCGATGCCGACGGCTTCTTCCGCAGCGGCGACCTGGGCTTCCTCGACGCCGACGGACGGCTGGCCGTCACCGGCCGGATCAAGGACGTCATCGTGCGCAAGATGGAGAACATCTCGGCGCAGGAGGTCGAGGCGGCGCTGATCGGCGACCCGGACATCGCCGACGTCGCCGTGATCGGCCTTCCTGACGAGGTGACGGGGGAGCGGGTCTGCGCGGTCGTCGTGCCGCGCGATCCGCAGTCGCCGCCGGACCTCGCCTCGGTGCAGGCCTACCTGCGCGGCACCCCACTCAACATCCGCAAGTTCCCCGAGCAGGTCGAGGTCGTCGAGTCCCTCGCTCGCAACTCGCTCGGCAAGCTCATCAAGTCGGATCTGCGCGACCGGTTCCTGCGGGACGCCGATCGCGAGCCTCAGACCATGGGAGACGACATGACCGAGACCCCTTACTCCACGATCGAGTTCGAGGTCGACGGCCACGTCGCCACGATCACCCTCGATCGCCCGGACCGGCTCAACAGCTTCAACCAGACGATGACCCAGGAGATCGCCCAGGCGTGGGCGCGGGTCCGCGACGACGACGACATCCACGTCGCGGTGCTGCGTGCCAACGGCGAGCGCGCCTTCTGCACCGGCATGGACGTCGGCGAGGGCGCCTGGTGGTCCCACCTCAACACCTGGAACCAGGAGGACCCGGGCGTCCTGCTCGGCCCCCGCCACCATCGGGTCTGGAAGCCGGTCGTCTGCGCCGTCCACGGCATGGCCGCCGGTGGCGCGATGTACTTCATCAACCAGTCCGACATCGTCATCTGCTCCGAGGACGCCACCTTCTTCGACCCGCACGCCAACGGCGGGATCGTCTCGGCGCTGGAGCCGATGGGCATGCTCGCCCGCGGCATCCCGCTCGGCGAGGTGCTGCGGTGGGCCCTGCTGGGCAGTGACGAGCGGATCACCGCCGAGACGGCGCTGCGCATCGGCCTCGTCACCGAGGTGACCCCCACCGCCGAGCTGCGCGACCGTGCCCGGCAGCTCGCCGACGAGATCGCCGCGCGCCGTCCCGAGGCGATCCAGGGCACGGTCCGGGCGATCTGGGAGTCGCTCGACATGACGCCGTCGACGGCGCTGCGCAACGGCCTGTCCTACACCCAGCTCGGCAACGCCGGCAGCGGCCGCACCGACTCACGCACCAACAAGCGCACCCCGCGCTTCCGCTGATCCGTCCAGCTCGATGAGGAGACAATCGTGACGATCCAGACCGAGGAGATGCTGAGCTTCAGCCTCGTGATCGGGGGCGCGGAGACGACGGCTGCCGCCGGCCGCACGTACGAGACCATCGATCCCTACACCGGCCGACCGTGGGCCGTGGTGCCGGACGGGGACGCCTCCGACGTCGACCGCGCGGTCGCCGCCGCCCGCGACGCCCTCAACGGCCCGTGGGGCAAGCTGAGCGCGACCGAGCGCGGTCGTCTGCTCTACCGGCTCGCCGACGTCATCGAGGCCGAGGCCGACCGGCTCGCCGACTACGAGGTGCGCGACGGCGGCAAGCTGCTGCGCGAGATGTCGGGCCAGATGAGGGGCCTGCCGGACTACTACCGCTACTTCGCCGGCATGGCCGACAAGCTCGAGGGCTCGGTCATCCCGACGGGCAAGTCCAACTACCTCGTCTACACCACCCACGAGCCGGTCGGCGTCGTCGGCGCCATCACGCCGTGGAACTCCCCGCTGCTCCTGCTCACCTGGAAGCTCGCCGCGGGCCTCGCCGCCGGGTGCACGTTCGTGATCAAGCCGAGCGACCACACCCCGGTCTCCACCCTCGCCTTCGGCCAGCTCTTCGAGCGCGCCGGCTTCCCGGCGGGCGTCGTCAACGTGGTCACCGGGTGGGGTCCCGAGACGGGCGCCGCGCTGGCCTCCCACCCGGGTGTCGACAAGATCGCCTTCACCGGCTCGACCGGCACCGGCATCAAGGTCGGCCAGGCGGCCATCGCCAACATGACCCGCTTCACCCTCGAGCTCGGTGGCAAGTCGGCCCAGGTCGTCTTCCCCGACGCCGACCTCGAGGCCGCGGCCAACGGCATCGTGGCGGGCATCTTCGCCGCGACCGGGCAGACCTGCCTGGCCGGCTCCCGGCTGCTGGTGCACGAGAGCGTCGCGAAGGAGCTGGTCGCGAAGGTCGTCGCACGCGCCTCGACCATCGTGCTCGGCGACCCGCGCGACCCGGCCACCGAGATGGGCCCGGTCTCCAACGCCCCGCAGTACGAGAAGGTGCTCTCCCACTTCGCCTCGGCTCGCGAGCAGGGCGCCACGATCGCGTACGGCGCCGAGCCGGTGCCGGAGCTGGGCGGCTACTTCGTCCGCCCGACCGTACTCACCGACGTCACTCCCGACATGCGCGCGGTGACGGAGGAGATCTTCGGGCCGGTCCTGGTCGTCTCCACCTTCCGCGACGAGGACGAGGCCGTCGCGGCCGCCAACGGCACCGAGTTCGGTCTGGCCGGGTCCGTGTGGACCAAGGACGTGCACCGGGCCCACCGCGTGGCCGGACGACTCCGCGCCGGCACGGTCTGGGTCAACGCCTACCGCGCCGTGGCCCCGAGCGTCCCGTTCGGCGGGATGGGAGCCAGCGGCGTCGGCCGCGAGAACGGCCTCGAGGCCGTCAAGGACTTCACCGAGACCAAGGCCGTCTGGGTCGAGCTCAGCGGGGATACCCGCGACCCGTTCACCCTCGGCTGACCACCCACACGCCCTCCAGACCCCCTCCACACAAGGACCACCACCATGTCAGAGAAGATCGAAGCAGTCATCGTCGCCGGCGCGCGCACCGCGATCGGCACCGCCTTCAAGGGCACCCTGCGTGACACGACCGCCCTCGAGCTCGCCGAGGTCGTCGTGCGCGAGGTGCACCAGCGCTCCGGGCTCGAGGTCGACCAGATCGACGACATCATCCTGGCCGAGTCCAACTACGGCGGTGGCGACATCGCCCGCCACGCCGCCGTCGTCAACGGCATGACCCACGTGCCGGGCCAGGCCGTCAACCGCCACTGTGCCGGCGGCCTGACCGCCATCGCCAACGCGGCCGCCCAGATCGTCTCCGGCGCCGAGCGTGCCATCATCGCCGGCGGCACACAGTCGACCTCGACCGCGCCGATCCAGCGGTTCCGCACGCCGGGCACGGTCGACGAGTTCACCGAGCGGTGGATGTCGCCGACGCACCCGGACACGCCCGAGGCCCCGAACATGGACATGTCGATCTCCGTCGGCTGGAACACCGCCAAGGAGGTCGGCCTGACCCGTGAGGAGATGGACGCCTGGGCGTTCCGCTCGCACCAGCGTGCCGTCGCGGCCATCGACGCCGGCGCGTTCAAGGACGAGATCGTTCCCGTCCAGGCCCGCCAGGCCGACGGCACCACGGTGAGGTTCGAGGTCGACGAGCACCCGCGCCGCAGCACGACGCTGGAGAAGCTCGCCTCGCTCAACCCGCTGCACCCCGAGATCCCCGACTTCTCGATCACCGCCGGCAACGCCAGCGGCATGAACGACGCGGCCGCGGCCGTGATGGTCGTCGCCAGCGACCTCGCCGCCTCCGAGGGCCTGGAGACGCTGGCCGTCGTCAAGGCCTGGGCCGCCACGGCCACCGACCCCGGTCGGATGGGCCTGGCGCCGCTCGACGTCATCCCGAAGGTGCTCGACCGCGCCGGGCTGAGCATCGGCGACATCGACCTGTGGGAGATCAACGAGGCGTTCGCCTCGGTGCCGGTCGCTGCCTGCAAGAAGCTCGGCATCGACGAGGACAAGGTCAACATCTTCGGCAGCGGCTGCAGCCTCGGCCACCCGGTGGCCGCCTCCGGCACCCGGATGGTGATCACCCTGGTCAACGAGCTGCGCCGGCGCGGTGGTGGCACCGCCGTCGCGGCCATGTGCGCCGGCGGCGGTCAGGCCGGTGCGCTCGTGATCGAGGTCCCCGCTCCCGCGACCGCGAAGTGAGCCCGCGGTGAGCGGCACTCGCGGATCGACGTCGCCGGCGCAGACCCTCACGCTGCCCGGAGAGGGTCTGCACCTGGTCGCCGACCGGTGGGCACCGGAGTCCGACGAGGCGCCCAAGGGCGTCGTCGTACTCCTGCACGGCGGCGGTCAGACGCGACACTCCTGGCGGCGTACGGGGGAGCGGCTCGCCGCCGCCGGCTGGGTCGCCTACGCCGTCGACCTCCGCGGTCACGGCGACAGCGACTGGGCCGCCGACGGCGACTACGGCATGACGGCGATGATCGCCGACCTCCGCGCGCTGGTCGGCCGGATCAAGTCGGTCGAGCCCGCGGTGCCGGTGTCCCTCGTCGGTGCGTCGCTGGGCGGCAAGGTCGCGCTGATCGCGATCGGCGAGGACCCGTCACTGGCCGACTCCCTGGTGCTGGTCGACATCGCGGTGAGCGTCGAGCGCAGCGGGGCCCGCCGGGTCAAGGAGTTCATGCGCGGCGCGCCCAACGGCTTCGGGTCGCTGGAGGAGGCCGCCGAGGCGATCTCCGGCTACAACCCGCACCGCCGCCACGGCGGCAGTCTCGAAGGCCTGCGCAAGAACCTGCGCCTGCGCGACGGCCGGTGGCACTGGCACTGGGACCCGGCGATGATGGGGCTCGACCGGCCGGAGGACGAGGACCAGGACTCTGCCATGAGCGCGGCGATCTATGCCCGCTCGCGGGCCGCGGCACTCGCGCTGCGCCATCCGGTGCTGCTCGTGCGCGGCGCCCATTCCGACGTCGTCTCCGACGAGGGTGTGGCCGAGATGCGGGAGCTGATCCCGCACGCCACGGTCGTCGACGTCCGCGACGCCGGGCACATGGTCGCCGGTGATGACAACGACATCTTCACCGTCAACCTTCTCAGCTATCTCGACGAGACGCTGGCCCACCAGCCGCACGAGCAGGAGTGAAGATGAGTGTCGACATAGAGGCGGCCGGCAAGGTCCTCAGCGGCCTGCGCCCGTTCCCGGTGGCCATCACGACGATCGACGGTGGCTTCGCCAACGGGCTGATGTCGCTGTCGGCGGGAGCGGCCAGCATCATCCCCGAGGCGCCGCGCGCCACGATCAGCCTGACGAAGTACAACCTGACCCACGACATGGTCGTGCGCTCCGGAGTCTTCGTCATGCATCTGCTCAGCGCCGACGACGACCAGATCGAGGAGTCCCTCGAGATCTTGATGACGCTTGGCGGCAGCTCCGGCCGCGACGGCGACAAGGTTGGCAAGCTGCGCACCAAGACCGGTGTCACCGGCGCTCCGGTGCTGCTCGGAGCGCACAGCTATGTCGAGGCGCGGGTCGTCGGCACCCTCGACGTGCAGGAGAGCTCGATCTTCGTGGGCGACGTGGTCGCGGCCGAGGTCCTCCACCCGGGTCATCGCCTGCAGATCGGCGAGGCGTGGAGCAAGCTCCCGCCTGAGTGGATCGAGCAGTACGAGACCAACCACGGCCCGCAGCTGGCCAACGCGCGGGCGCGCCGCTTCGGCGACGCCGGCTGATGTCCGCGCTGATCGAGCAGAGTCCCGCCGGCACGTGGGAGCTGCCCGAGGAGCTGGTCGCGCTGCGCGACACGGTCCGCAGGTTCATGGAGGCCGAGGTGCGCCCGCTCGAGGCGACGCTCCCGCACGATGCCGCCGGACTGCCGCGTGAGCTTCTCCTGCCGTTGCAGGCGAAGGCCCGTGCGCTCGGTCTGTGGGCGCTGCAGACCCCGCAGGAGTACGGCGGCGCCGGGCTGAGCCTGCTCGGTCAGGTCGTCGTCGCCGAGGAGGCCGCGAAGTGCCGCATGGGCGCCTTCTTCCCGGCCCTGGGTGCCTTCGGCGGCAACCCGCCGATCGTCATGTTCGGCGCCACGCCGGAGCAGTTCGCCCGCTTCGCGCAGCCGATACTCGACGGGACGGCGACGAAGGCCTACACCGCCATCAGTGAGCCGGGCGGCGGCTCGGACCCGGCGCGCGCGATCCAGCTGAAGGCCGTCCGGGACGGCGACCACTACGTGCTCAACGGCGCGAAGATGTGGACCAGTCACGCCGACGGTGCCGACTGGGGCGTCGTCTACGCCCGCACGGGTCCGGGTCGCGACGGGATCTCCTGCTTCGTCGTGGAGCGCGACACGCCCGGGCTGAGCATCCGCCGGATCGACGTGATGGCGTCCTTCTCGCCCTTCGAGCTCCATTTCGACGACGTCCGCATCCCGGTCGACCAGCGGATCGGCGAGGAGGGCAGGGGCTTCGCCCAGGCGAGCTCGACCCTGGTCCACGGTCGCATCCTGTACGCCGCCGGCCCGATCGGCATCGCCCAGGCGGCGCTGCGGATGGCGTGCTCCTGGGCGAAGGACCGCGACGTCTTTGGCGGCAAGCTGGCCGACCAGCAGGGCATCCAGTGGATGCTGGTCGACAGCGAGGTCGAGCTGCGCGCGGCGCGACTGCTGACCTACCAGGCGGCGTGGAACGCCGACCTCGGCAAGGACGTCCGGGTCGACGCCTCGGTCGCCAAGATGTACGCCACCGAGACGGCGTACCGCGTCGTCGACAGATGCATCCAGATCCACGGCGCCCTCGGGCTGGCCGACGAGCTGCCGTTGGAGCGTTGGTTCCGCGATCTGCGGGTCAAGCGGCTCGGCGAGGGCGCTACCGAGGTGCAGCGCGTCGTCATCGCCCGTGACCTCCTCAGGTGACCGCTGCGCTCCTCTCTTCCCGTCCCACCCCTACCGACCGGAGACCGCTGTGAAGACGAATCTGATGTTCCCGATGCGGGCGGTGAAGCACTATCCGCAGTGGATCGGCGACGGCAGCCTGGGGGAGCTGGCCCGCTTCGTGGAGGAGGCCGGCTTCGACGGCTTCGCGATGAGCGAGCACCCCTACCCCGACAAGGCCTGGCTCGCCAACGGCGGCCACCACGCCTTCGACCCCTTCGTCTCGCTCAGCATGGTCGCCGAGGCAACGCGCCGCCTCCGGCTCATCACCTATGTGATGGTGGCCGGCTATCGGAGCCCCTATCTCGCTGCGAAGGCGGCCGCCAGCCTCGACCTGCTCTCCGGCGGTCGGCTGACGCTGGGGATGGGCGCCGGCTATCTGGAGACGGAGTTCGAGGCGCTCGGCGCGGACTTCAAGCGACGCGGCAAGCTCCTCGACGAGGGCATCGCCGCCATGCGCGCCAGCTGGACGGGCGTCGATCATGACGGACCGGAGTTCGGGACCGCCGACCACATCGCCCTGCCGCTGCCGCTCCAGGTGGGCGGACCGCCGATCTGGATCGGCGGCAACAGCGGGGCCGCGCGCCGTCGGGTCGTCGAGCTGGCCGACGGCTGGATGCCGATCGCTCAGTCGGCCGAGATGGCGGCGATCACCAGGACGCCGCCGCTCGAGGACCTCGACGCGCTGCGGGAGCTCATCGGCGAGCAGGTCCGGCGGCGCACCGAGCTGGGCCGCGGACCGCTCGACGTCAGCTTCGTGCCCTTCGAGAAGAGCCTGTTGCGCGAGGGTGCAGTGGCGTTCGCCGACGCGCTGGCGCCGCGCGTCGAGGAGTACGCCGACGCCGGCGTCACCTGGCTGACGATCGAGCCCTCGAGCCGCTCCTACGACGACTTCAAGCGGGACGTCACCGAGATCAGCGAGCGGCTCAAGCTGCGATAGCTCCCGCCCAACCTGACACTGGTGACCACCTCGGCCGAGCCGCTCAGCGGCTCGGCCGCTTGGCGTTGGGGCCGTCTACTGCACGGTCTGACACGGTTAAGACTCTAGAAAAGTGACGCCGGACACATTTTCTCCGGCGATCCTCTAGCGGCGGGGATCCGCTTCATCTAACGTCATTGTCACCGATCTGAACCCGTACGACCGAAGGGACTGCCGTCGATGACGCAGCATCTCGTCTTCCTCCTGCTCGGCCTGGGCAACGGAGCCGTCTTCGGCGCGTTGGCCCTGGCCATCGTGCTGACCTACCGCAGCTCCGGCGTGGTCAACTTCGGCAGCGGGGCGATCGCCCTCTACACGGCCTACATCTACGCCTTCCTCCGTCAGGGCAAGCTGCTCCTGCTGATCCCGGGGCTCCCCGACGCCTGGGACTTCGGCACCCCACTCGGGCTCTGGCCCGCGATGCTGATCGCCCTCGCCATCAGTGCCTTGGTGGGGTTGGTGCTCTATCTCCTGATCTTCAGACCGCTGCGCACGGCGCCACCGGTCGCCAAGGCGGTGGCCGCGCTCGGCGTCTCGCTGCTGGTCAGCAGCCTGGTCGCGGTCAAGCTCGGCACGACGCCCGTCGCGGTGCGGCCGATCTTCCCGGCCAAGGTGTGGCGCCACGGTCAGATCGTCATCTCCTCCGACCGGGTCTACTTCGCCGCCGCGATCCTCGTCATCGCGATCGCCCTGATGGCGGTCTTCCGGTTCACCCGGTTCGGCCTCCACACCCGCGCGGCCGCCGAGACCGAGCGCGGTGCCTACCTGAGCGGCATCTCGCCGGACCGCATCGCGGCCTACAACTGGATGCTCAGCTCCGCGGTCGCCGGCATCGCCGGCATCCTGATCGCTCCGATCGTGCCGCTCGTGCCCGAGGCGTACACCCTGTTCATCGTGCCCGCGCTGGCCGCCGCCATCGTCGCCCGCTTCGAATACATCGTGTGGGCGGTCGTGGCCGGCATCGTGATCGGTGCGCTGCAGTCCGACGCCCAGCACCTCGAGGCGCAATACACCAAGCTGCCCTCGGCGGGCCTGCCCGAGCTGATCCCGCTGGTCCTGATCATGCTGGTGCTCGTCATCCGGGCGCGTGCGCTGCCGGGTCGAGGCACCATCATCCTGCAGTCGCTGGGCCGGGCTCCGCGCCCCCAGCGCCTGCTCTCGACCAGTGCCGTCATGGCGGTCGTCTCGGTGTTGGGCCTGGTGCTGCTGCACGACCGGTGGCGCAACGGCCTGATCGTCACCTTCATCATGGCGATCATCGCCCTCTCCACGGTGGTCGTCACCGGCTACGCAGGCCAGGTCTCCCTGGCCCAGCTGACCATCGCCGGCACCGGCGGCTTCATCCTCGGGCCGATCGGCGATCACCTGCACGTGCCCTTCCCGATCGCCCCGATCCTGGCCGCCCTCGGTGCTGCCGTGCTGGGTGTGCTCGTCGGGCTGCCGGCGCTCCGGATCCGGGGCCTACCGGTCGCGGTCGTCACCCTGGCGATGGCGTTCGCGGTCGAGGCCCTCTGGTTCCGCAACAGCGACTTCGTCGGCGAGGCGGGCGTGCACGTGCCCACCCCGTCGCTCTTCGGCTGGGACCTCGGCATCGGCTCGGGCCTGGGCTATCCGCGCATCCGGTTCGGCATCCTCTGCCTGGTCGTGCTCTTCGCGGTCGCCATCGGCGTCGCGCTGCTGCGGCGCAGCCAACTCGGCTCGCAGATGCTGGCCGTCAAGGCCAACGAGCGCTCGGCCGCTGCTGCGGGCGTCAGCGTCGTGCGGGTCAAGATTCTCGCCTTCGCCATCGCCGCCTTCATCGCCGGCCTGGGCGGCTGCCTGCTCGCCTACCAGCAGCAGACCATCACGGCCACGTCTTTCTCGGCCATGGCCGGGCTGGCGCTCTTCGGCACGGTCTATCTCTGTGGCGCGACCTCGATCTCGGGTGGTCTGCTCGCCGGCGTCTCCGCGACCAACGGCATCCTCTTCATCCTGATCGACGAGGTCTTCTCCGCCAGCGGCTGGTATCCCGTGGTCGCCGCGGTGCTGCTGGTCTTCACTGTCATCCTCAACCCCGAGGGCATCGTCGGCCCGGCCCACTCCTTCCTCGCCAAGCAGTGCAGCAAGGGCGCCGCGGGGGCCATCGGCTCCGTCGTCGCGCGCGCCGAGGCCGAGCTCACCGAGCCGATCCCGGCGACCTTCGACCCCGAGGCCGGCACGGAGCTGGAGCTGAGCGACGTCTCGGTCCGCTACGGCGGCGTGGTCGCGGTCAACGGCGTCTCGTTCAAGGTGCCGCAGGGTGCGATCGTCGGCCTGATCGGTCCCAACGGTGCCGGCAAGACGACCCTGATCGACGCGATCAGCGGCTTCGCCCACCACGAGGGCTCCGTGCGTCTCGCGGGCGACCCGATCGAGGGCAAGGTGCCGCACGCGCGCATCCGTGCCGGACTCGGTCGCACCTTCCAGGCCATCGAGCTGTACGACGACCTCAGCGTGTTGGAGAACGTCAAGGTCGGCCTCACCGCTGCGGGCCACCGCGAGGAGACCGAAGGGGTCCAAGGCTTCGGTGACGCGGAGCGACTCGATGCGACCCTGCGCCTGCTCGGTCTCAACGACGTGCGCGAGCGCCCGGCCAGCGAGCTCTCCCAGGGTCAGCGCCAGCTGGTCTCGATCGCCCGCGCCCTGGCCGGGCACCCTCGGGTGCTGCTCCTCGACGAGCCCGCCGGTGGCCTCGACACGGCCGAGAGCCAGTGGCTCGGCGAGCGGCTGCGCCGCATCCGCGACGCCGGCGTCACCATCATCGTGGTCGACCACGACATGGGCCTGATGCTCGGCCTGTGCGACCAGATCACGGTCCTCAACTTCGGCGAGGTGATCGCGTCCGGCACGCCGGCCGAGATCCGCGTCGATCCCCGCGTCGCCGAGGCGTACCTCGGCACCCACGGACAGAAGGCGGTCACCGCATGATTCCCGAACCGAGGTCCGAAGGACAGTCCGCTGCCCCCGTGCTGGAGTGCCGCGGCCTCGCAGCCGGCTACGGCGCCGTGACCATCGTCCGCTCCGTCGACCTGAGCCTTCAGGCCGGCCGGGTGCTCGCGGTGCTGGGGCCCAACGGCGCCGGCAAGACGACCCTCATGACAACGCTCGCCGGCATGCTGCCGCGCATCTCGGGCGAGGTGCTCGTGGGCGGCAAGTCGCTGCCCAACGCACGACCGGGTGCGGCCAACAAAGCCGGCCTGGTGCTCGTCGCCGACGATCGCGCCCTCTTCACCGGGCTCACCGTCCGGGAGAACATCCAGATCGCCCAGCGGTCCGGTGGGCCCGACCTCGACGCCGTCATGGAGATGTTCCCGGCGTTGAAGAAGCGGCTCAAGGTGCCGGCAGGGGCGGTCTCCGGCGGCGAGCAGCAGATGCTCGCCGTCGCGCGTGCTCTCGTCCAGCAGCCGAAGGTGCTGCTCATCGACGAGATGAGCATGGGCCTGGCTCCCGTCATCGTCGAGGAGCTGCTCCCGATCGTGCGTCGCATCGCCGACGACACCGGCGCGGTCGTGGTGCTGGTCGAGCAGCACGTGCAGCTCGCGCTCGAGGTCGCCGACGAGGCGCTGGTCCTGGTGCACGGCGACGTACGCCTGCAGGGGAGCGCCGCCGAGCTGGCAGCCCACCCGGAGCGTCTCCAGGCCGCCTACCTCGGCGAGACGGCTGCGGCCGTATGAGCGGTCCCATGAGCGGATCGCTGGCGGGCAAGGTGGCCTTGATCAGCGGCACGGGCGGCGGCATCGGCCGCGCCGGTGCGCTGCGGTTCGCCGCGGCGGGTGCCACCGTCGTCGGCTGCGACGTCGACGCCTCGCGTGCCGCCGAGACCCAGGACCTCGTCACGTCCGCCGGCGGCACGATGCTGACGGTGGCCCCCGTCGATCTCGGCGACTACGGCGAGTGCTGCCGGTGGGTCCAGGAGGCGGTGTCGGCGTACGGGCGCATCGACGTCCTGTGGAACAACGCCTCCTCTGGCGTCTTCGCGACCATCGAGTCGATGTCGCCGTCCGACTGGGACCGCTCGATCCGCAACGAGCTGAGCCTGGTCTTCCTGGCGACCAAGGCGGCCTGGTCGCAGCTGGCGACCGACGGCGGCCTGATCATCAACACCGCCTCGGTCGCCGCCCACGGCGGCAGCGTCGCCGGCATCGCCCACTCGGCCAGCAAGTGGGGCGTGCGCGGCATGACCCACGTGATGGCGGCCGAGGGTGCCCCGCTCGGGATCCGGGCGGTCAGCATCAGCCCCGGGGTGATCGAGACGCCCGGCTCCTCGGCCCAGCTCTCCCAGCCGGGAGTGACGGAGGCGCTGATGGCGCGCTCCCTCGTGCCGCGGCTCGGGCAGCCCGACGACATCGCGGCGTTCGCGGCCTTCCTGGCCTCCGACGACGCCGCTTTCGCGACCGGCGCCGACTTCCGCATCGACGGTGGTCTCATCAACCGCTGATCGGCCCCCGGTCGAGCTCACCACCCGCCACCCACATCTCGCCGCCACAGATAGCACGCAGGGCCCCTGTCGCCAGGGGCCCTGCGTGCTGTCCGTGTTCGATGGTCGGCTGCCGGTAGGGCCGCCGCTGAGGCCTCAGCCGCCGATCAGCGAGCGTTGCGCGGTGACATCGACGAGCTTGATCCGGGGGCGGCCGGCCGCGCGCCCGAGCGCCTTCTCCTCGGCGTCGATGCGCGACCAGGCGTCCATGCCGACACCGACCTCGGGGACGTCGGCGGAGGGCTCGGCGAGGACACCGGCGTCGAAGTCGGCCACGAGGGCCGCCACCGTGTCGCGGGCGTCCCACTTGTTGGCGCCGATGCCGCCCGACGGGCCGCGCTTGATCCAGCCGGCGACGTACACGCCGGGGGAGACGCGACCGTCGACGTTGGGCACGACACCGCTGAGCTCGTCGAACGGGAGGCCCGGGATGGGGCGGCCGCGGTAGCCGATGGCGCTGAGCACGAGACCGGCGTCGATCTCCTCGCCGTCGTCGAAGCGGACGCCGCGCACGACGGTGTCACCCAGCAATTCGCTCGGGCGCAGCCCGAAGCGGAAGGTGAGTCGGCGCTCGGCCTCTCCGCCGGGGAGGCTCTTCAACAGCTCGATCTTGTGGGCGATGATCGGGTCGTCGCTGGTCGCGTCGACCTCCGCGGGACGGGCGGCGAGCCCGAGGTCGGGCACCTGCATGAGGCCGATCAGCTCGCCCGCAGTGAAGGCGGCGTGCTCCGGGCCGCGACGCCCGACGAGCACCACTTCACGGATCTTGCTCTGCGCCAGCGCCTCGAGCGCGTGGGCGGCGATGTCGCTCTTGGCGAGCGCCTCGGGGCTGGCGAGCAGGATCCGCGCGACGTCGAGGGCGACGTTGCCGTTGCCGATGACCACGGCGCGCTCGGCGGTGAGGTCGAAGTCGAGGCCGGCCTGGTCGGGGTGGCCGTTGTACCAGCCCACGAAGTCGACGGCGGAGGCGGAGCCGGGCAGCTCCTCGCCCGGGATGCCGAGGCGTCGGCCCTCGGAGGATCCGGTCGCGAAGACCACGGCGTGGTGGCTCGCGGAGAGCGCCTCGAGCGAGACGTCGGTGCCGACCTCGACACCGAGGTGCACGGTCACCTCCGGCCGCTTCAGCGTCTTCTCGATCGCGGTCGCGGCGCTCTTGGTGTCGAGGTGGTCGGGCGCCACGCCGTAGCGGACCAGGCCGCCGGGCGTGAGCAGCTTGTCGACCACCGTCACCTCGACCTTGACGCCCCGCACGGCGAGCAGCGCATCAACGACGTAGCCGCCGGTGGGGCCGGTGCCGACGACGGCCACCTTGAGCGGGCCGGGGTTGCTCGAGGTGAGCACCTCCTCACGCGGCGGTGGCGCATACGACGACCGCTCGGGCAGCGCGTACCAGGCGTTGTTGAGTGCGAGGAACGGCTCGTCGATCGGATCCATGTCGTAGTCGGGGGTGATGGCGTCCACCGGGCAGGCGTCGACGCACGCGCCGCAGTCGATGCAGCTCGCGTCGTCGATGTAGAGCATCTCGGCGGTGCCGAAGCCGGGCTCGCCAGGGGCGGGGTGGATGCAGTTGACCGGGCAGACGACCACGCAGGCGGCGTCGTTGCAGCAACTTCCGGTGATGACGTGCGTCATGGCATGAAACCTGTTCGACTTCGGGGCAGGGGAGGGTCTGGGTCAGGGGAGCTGCGGCGCAGCGTCGGGCGTGGTCGTGACGACGCCCATGCCGGTGATCCACTCGGGCACCGGCTCGTAGGCCACGACCTCCATCGGCGTGCTGCCGGCAGCGACGGCGGCGATCCAGGTGCGGACCTCGTGCGCGCCGACGCCGGCAGGGACGATGTCGTCGTTGGTGAAGGTCGCGAAGCTCTCGGGATCGTCGGTGACCCGCTTGAGGAACTGCTGGTCCCACGCCGGATCGATCTTGTCCCGGGCTGCGGCCCGGCCGGCCTCATTGACCGCCAGGCGTTCGGCGTCGGAAAGCCCGGCCGCGGCCGCCTCGAGGCTCGGCGGCGAGTGGGAGAGGCCACCCGAGCCGACGTAGAGGACCCGCTTGCCCAAGCGTGCGAGCTCCTCCCCGACGAAGCGGCCCAGAGCATAGGAACGCGCCGGGCCGGCCAGCGGCGGAGTGGCGCAGTTGAGGTAGATAGGGATCACCGGCACCGTGGGCAGATCGCCGATGAGATGCGAGTACGTCTGGCCGAAGCCGTGGTCGAGCGCGACCTTGCGGACCACCGTGACGTCGAAGTCGTGCTCCAGCAGCGCGGCGGCGAGCGGCTCGGCGATGTCGGCGGGCACGTCGTAGCTGCCGGTGGGGGAGCCCAGGTCGCCGAGGCCCTCGGCGGCGAGCATCACCGCGATGGCCGGCACGCTGTCGGTGAAGGCCCGACGGTGGTCACTGCCGAAGAACACGACAAGATCGGGCGCGAACTCCGTCACGCGTCGCCGGGCCTCGTCGACTCCCGCGCGGAACGTGGCGCCGTAGGCGGCCTCGGTGTCGCGAAGCATCCCGGGACTGTGCGAGGCGCAGACGACCATCGTGGCGCCACTGAAGCTCTCGGACATGGACCCTGCACTTTCTGACATGGATGAGACATTCTGATCGGTCGATCTCGGCACCGATCGAGGGTTTCAATCTAACCCTCGCGACCCGCGATCGGAAGAGAATCTGACAGATGAGTCACTTTTTCACTCTGTCGCGAGGGGCGGCCGCTTGCTTCGGTCTCGACCCTCGGAGAAGCTCTGGACGGGCGTCGGCCGCCACCCCGTGCGGGGCGGCGGCCGACGTGTCGCACGGGTGTTGTTCAGCCTGCCTTGGGCAGCGAGTAGAGCGTCGCGTCGGCGGGGACCAACTGGTAGTTGGTCAGCGTGCCGTCGGCGTTGGCCTCGGCCAGGATGCCGTCGGAGCTGCAGACGTTGGGCGAGATCGCCATGGCCTTGCCGTTGCACTGGAACTTCGCGCCCGCCGCGAGCGGGTACGTCGTCGGCGGTGCCGTCTTGAGGGCGGCTGCGATGCCGGCCGGCGAGACGTCGCTGATCTTCGCGGCGTTGAGGGCGTTGATCATGCCCAGCATGGGGGAGTAGCCCTGGGCCCCGACGAGGGTCGCACCGCCGCCGTCGCCGTACTTCGCGACGGCCGCGTCGAACAGCTTCGTCTCAGGGCTGGCCGGGTCGAGGTCGGAGGTGGTGACCACCTTCACCCCGGCGTAGCCGCCCGGGATGGTCTGCGCGCCGGCCGGCGAGAGGCACTGCGAGAGCGCGATGATCGGCGTGCTCGGGTCGACCGTCTTGATCGCCTGGATCGCCGAAGTGCAGAAGCTGTCGTTGCCGAAGACGTGGTAGAGGCCCGGCTTGCTGGCCGAGGCGGTCGTGATCTGCGGCGTCATGTCGGCGGTGCCCGGCGGGACCGCGGTGACCGTGAGGTTGATGCCCGCGTTCTTGTAGAGAAGCGTGCCGACCTGCTTCGCCGGACCCTCGGCGCCGGGCACCGCGATCACGACCATGTCGGCGGAGGTGGCGCCGAGCTCCTTGCCCTCGGCCGCCGGCACGCCGAAGTAGGACAGGCCGTTGAAGAGCGAGTAGACGTAAGGCGAGCTGAGGCCGGCCTGGGTGCTCGCGGCGCCCGCGACCAGCGGGATCTTGGCCGGGGAGAGGACGGCGATGGTCTGGTCGACCTCCGCCAGGGTGCCCTCGATCACGGCCGCGGCGTGGGCGGAGACCATCTGGTTGGCGCAGTCGGTGGCGGCCGCCGGGTCCTGGTGTGACTGGCAGACCTTGACGTTGATGGGATGGCCGCCGATGCCGCCGAGGTAGTCGTTGGCGTAGCCCGCGGCCGCCTCGGCGCCCTTGTATTCGTCGGACTCGTCGATGGCCGAGCCCTGGCCGTCACTGATCACGCCGATCGTGATCGGCGTGCCGGTGGCCTTGTTGGGAGTGCCGAAGACAGCGCTGTCGGCCGTCGATGTCGAGCCGGTGGAGGCGGGGGTGCCACCGCTGGTGCTGTTGCTGCCCGAGCCGCATGCGGCGAGCGTCAGGGCCAGGGCGGCCGGAAGCGCGATGCCCAGCGCCCGACGGCCGGATCCGGAAACGTGCATGGTTTCTCCTAGGGAGGAAGACCGGCCGACCAAAGTGAACAGCCGTGTCAGATACGTAACACCGGTGATCCTGACATGACGTACGTCACACCGCAAGGGTATGGACGATGTTGTCCAGACTTTGCTGTTGGCGCCGCGTGGACATCCCTGATGGCGCGCATCGCCCGACTCCTGCGGTAGTTGAATCCGCGTAGGAGTGGGGCAGTCCGAGGCGGACACGGGTGTCAGTAGTGGCCGATCCAGTCGCTGCTGTTCCGGGCCTGCGATCGGTCAGGGCACGAGTGCCGTGTAGCGCCAGTCGAGCACCGGCGCGGGGTCGGCGCCGGCTCGATGTGCGGTGACCAGCGAGCGGAGATGCAGGGCCGCTCCTTGCTCCAGGGACGTGTGGCCGAGCACCTCGATCTGGCTGGTGAGTGTGTCGCCCTCGCGGACCGGCCCGGTGTGGTCGCACGACTCCCAGCCGAGGATGGTGACCAGGTCGGGCAGTGCCCGGGTGAGCTGGGCGAGCGCGAGGCCGATGGTGTGGCCGCCGTAGACCAGGCGCGATCCGCCCACCCGCTCGTCATGGTGCACGGCCGCGATGTTGAGCGAGAGGCGGGCGAGCTCGGGTGCGGAGGAGACGACGTCGCCCGAGGTGATGAAAGAGTGCCCGACCAGCTCGTCCGTGGCGGCGGCCGCCCCGGTCCGGGTGCGGTAGGTCGCCAGGTCCCACTCCTTCGGCACCGCCCACTCGGGGGCGCCGGCGGCCTCGGGGGCATCGTCGGGGGAGACGCCGATCGTGGAGAGGTCGTGGTCGCGCAGCACGCGGTCCGAGGCCGCGTCCGGGCCGACGGGCAGCATCGCGCAGCGGTAGAAATCGAGCACCGTGCGCCCGTGCTGGTCGGAGGTGGTCATGTGCAGAGCGGCGAGCCCGGTGGCCGCCCGGCCCGGCTTGGGGGCGTTGTCGCGCAGACCGACGACCTCCGTGCGGGTCCTCAGGGTGTCGCCGATGTGGGGGAAGCGGAGGAAGCGCAGGCCGCGATAGAAGAGGTTGGCCTTGACGTGGTGGGTCGCGAGGGTCGACTGCCCGATCGCGAGGTCCCACACCAGGCCGGGGCTCGCGAGTGGCGTCGGCTCGCCGGTCACCTGCTGCGACAGGCCATGGTCGAGCGGCAGCCGGAGTCGATCGCCGAGGATCGTGCGGTGGGCAGCGGCCAGGCCGTCCGTCAGGGTCACCGCAGGTGCGGTCTCGAAGGTCATGCCGACCTCGAGCTCGTCGAAGTAGGGTCCCCCTACGGCTGTCGACATCGGCTCGCTCTTCCTCTCCAATGGCCCGACGCGGGCTCGCCTCGGCGCATGTTTATATGGACATCGCTGTCACATCATCGTAGACAGCGTCCATCGTTACGCGTGAAAGACTTGACCACAAGTGTCAGATCTAGCACGATCGAAGAATGAGCTCCCTGACTGCCGAAGAGTCCTTCCTGGTCCGCACCGTGCGTGACTTCGTCAACCGCGACGTGAAGCCCACCGTCCGCGAGGTCGAGCACGCCAACGAGTATCCCGAGAAGTGGATCGACCAGATGAAGCAGATCGGCATCTATGGCCTCGCGATCAGTGAGGAGTACGGCGGCAGCCCGGTGTCGACCCCCTGCTACGTGCAGGTCACCGAGGAGCTCGCCCGCGGCTGGATGAGCCTGGCGGGGGCGATGGGCGGCCACACGGTGGTCGCCAAGCTCATCGGCCTCTTCGGCACCGAGGAGCAGAAGCAGCGCTACCTCCCGCAGATGGCGACCGGCGAGCTGCGCGCCACCATGGCGCTCACCGAGCCCGGCGGCGGGTCCGACCTCCAGGCCATGACCACGACCGCGCGCCATGACGGCGACGACCTCGTCATCTCCGGCGCGAAGACCTGGATCAGCAACGCCCGACGCTCCGGCCTCATCGCGCTGCTCTGCAAGACCGACCCGACCGCGGAGCCCAAGCACAAGGGCATCTCGATCGTGCTGGTCGAGCACGGCCCCGGGCTCACCGTCTCCCGCGACCTGCCCAAGCTCGGCTACAAGGGCGTCGAGTCGTGCGAGCTCGCCTTCGACGACTACCGCATCCCGGCCTCCGCCGTGCTCGGCGGCGTCGAGGGCCAGGGCTTCAGCCAGATGATGAAGGGCCTCGAGACCGGCCGCATCCAGGTCGCCTCGCGCGCCCTCGGCGTGGCGACGGCGGCCCTCGAGGACGCGCTCGCCTACTCCCAGCAGCGCAAGTCCTTCGGCAAGCCGATCTACCAGCACCAGTCCATCGGCAACTACCTCGCCGACATGGCCACCAAGCTGACCGCGGCGCGCCAGTTGACCCGCTATGCCGCCGAGCGCGCCGACGCCGGTGAGCGGTGCGACATGGAGGCCGGCATGGCCAAGCTCTTCGCCTCGGAGGTCGCGATGGAGATCGCCCTCAACGCGGTGCGCATCCACGGCGGCTACGGCTACTCCACCGAGTACGACGTCGAGCGCTACTTCCGCGACGCGCCCTTGATGATCGTGGGCGAGGGCACCAACGAGATCCAGCGCAACGTGATCGTCAGTCAGCTGGTGGCGCGCGGCGGGCTCTGACGGGCCACGCGCCGACCGGCGCCGACCCGGCCGACGTGGGCCGGTGTCACCGAGCTTCGACGAACCAGGCCGGCAGGATGAAGATGCCGGAGGCCTCGACGGTGACGCCGCCCTCGTCGGCGATGTGTCCCACGGCGAAGACCTTGCGCCCCTCGACCCTGTCGATGCGACCCTCGGTGCGGAGCCGGCCCAGCGGCGTCGGACGGCGGTAGCGCAGGGTGAGCGTGCCGGTCATGCCCCAGTGCCCGGAGGCGTGGACCGCCTCGCCGAGGACGTGGTCGAGGATGAGCGCCGAGGCGCCGCCGTGGACGAGCCCGGGCGGCCCCTCGTAGCCCGCGCCGAGCTCGAAGCCTCCGGCGACGCTGCCGTCGGGGCGCTGCTCGAGCACCACCGGCGGGGCGATCGGGTTGCGTACGCCGGTCACCGGGCTGGCCCAGCCGCGCTGGACCTCGGCGATCGTCGCCTGTACGCCGTAGGAGCCTTCCATCTGCCGGGCGCGCAGCCGGCTCGCGATGTCCTCGATCGCGCTCGTCGCCTCGGCGATGACCTCGGGGTCGACCTCGGTGCGGATGGTGGCGTCGATCAGGGCCCGGACACTGCGCGCCAGCGGACCGTACAGCTCCTCCTGCCGCGCGATCTCGGCCGGGTCCACGGGCGCGTCCTGGAGGAATCCGGTCATGATGGGATCATATCTGACAGAAGCGTCCATTTTGAAGGTGGTCAACCAACGTGACTGGTCCGAGGACGGCATCCGACTACGAGGCGCTCGCCCGGATCGCGGCGGCGCGACACAGCTGCCGCGCCTTCGACCCTCGCGAGGTGCCGCGTGCCCGGGTCGAGCGGATGCTGGCGCTGGCACAGCGCACGGCTTCGTGGTGCAACACCCAGCCGTGGGAGGTGATCGTCACCGAGCCGGGCACCACCCGGCGCCTGGCCGAGCGCCTCACCGCGGCGGCGGCGGGGGAGCGAGGGTCCGATCTTCCCGGCCCGCAGGCGTACACCGGGGTGTACCGGGAGCGGCGCCGCGAGGCCGGCTACGCCCTGTACGCCAGCCTCGGCATCGAGCGCGCCGACGCCGCCGGCCGCGCACGGCAGGCGCTGGAGAATTTCCGCTTCTTCGGGGCGCCGCACACCGCGCTGATCACCTCCGACCGCGACCTCGGCACCTACGGTGCGATCGACTGTGGCGCCTATGTCGCAGCCCTGCTGCTGGCCGCCGAGAGCCTCGGCCTCGGCGCGATCGCACAGGCGGCCATCGCCACGGTCTCCGGCGCCGTACGCGAGTTCCTGCAGCTCCCGGCGGACCGCCTCGTGGTGTGTGCGGTCTCCTTCGGATACGCCGACGAGGGCCACCCGGCCAACAGCTTCCGCGTCGGCCGGGCGGCCCTGGATCAGGTCGTCACCTGGGTGTGAGCCTCAACGCCCCTGCCACACCGGCGGACGCTTCTCGGCGAAGGCGCGAGGACCCTCCTTGGCGTCCTCGGAGCGGGCGATCATGGGCAGCAGCCGGGTGGTGAGATCCCAGCCCGCCTGCTCGTCGGGACGCTCGCCGTCGTACTGGCCCAGCGCGATCTGCTTGTGCGCCTGCACGGCCAGTGGAGCGTTCGCCGCGATCCTGCCGGCCAGCTCCAGGGCCGCGTCGAGCACGGAGTCCGCGGGGACGACCCGGTTGACGAGGTGCAGCTCCAGCGCCGTCGCCGCGTCGATCGCCTCGCCGGTGAGCAGCAGCTCCATCGCGACCGTCGCGGGCAGCTTGGCCATCAGCCGGAAGGCTCCGCCCGCACCGGCGACCAGGCCCCGCTTGACCTCGGGCAGCCCGAAGGTCGCGGTGTCGGCGGCGACGGCGAGGTCGCTGGCCAGGACCAGCTCGGTGCCGCCGCCGAGCGCGGGGCCGTTGACGGCGGCGATGGTCGGCTTGCTGATGGCGTGGCCGACGTAGCCGGCCAGGCCCCACCTCTCCCGCTCCGGGCCGGCGGGGATGATCCGCTCCCCGCGGCTCAGTGCCTTGAGGTCGGCGCCTGCGCAGAATGCCTTGTCGCCCGCGCCGGTCAGCACCACGACCCGTACGGCCGGGTCCTGATCGGCCTGGGTCAGCGCATCGCCGACGAGGAGACACATCTCCTCGTTGACCGCGTTGCGGGCCTCGGGCCTGTTGAGCGTGATGACCATGACGCCGTCGCGGATCTCGCTCAGCGCCGCCGGAGCGGCGCTGGAGGCGGTACGCGGGGCGTCGGTGGGGGTCGTCGTCATGGCTGGGACTCTCAGTCGCTGGACGGGAGGGGCTTGGCGCTCTTGATCTCCAGCAGCACCCCGTCGAGCGCGAGCGAGCCGGCGCCGCCCTTGGTGGCGAGCACCTCGATGGTGTTCTCCGCGTCGACGTACCGCTTCCCGAGCACGGTCCCGCCTGCCGCCTCCGCGTCGAGGGTGAGGCCCTCGGCGGCCGTGCCGCCGAGCTCGATCATCGGGGCCCCGCCGCAGGTCAGGATGCCCTCGGCCGTGCCGGCCTTGACCACGATCACCTGGGTGTCGCAGACCTGGCTCTGCAGGCGTGCGCCGTTCTTCAACATCGGTCGTTCCTCCATGACTGTCATGACTATGCGCTCGCGACGATGCTCGCCACGATCTCCTTCCTCAGGATCTTGCCGGTGGCGGTGCTGGGCAGCTCGCGGAGGAAGACGATGCGGTCGGGGGTGCGCGAGCTGCGCAGGGTCGCGCGGACGTAGTCGCGCAGCTCCTCGGCGTCGGGCTCGCTCCCGGGCTCGGGCACGACGGTGGCGACGATCGCCTGGCCCCAGTGGTCGTCGGGCACGCCCACGACGGCGACCGACCGCACGGCGGGGTGGTGGACCAGGACGTCCTCGATCTCGGCGGGCGCGATGTTCTCCCCGCCGCGGATGATCGTGTCGTCGTTGCGTCCGACGATGAAGAGGTAGCCCTCGCTGTCCTGGTAGGCCAGGTCGCGGGTCGGGAACCAGCCGTCGGGGTCGAGCACGGACCCGGCGCCCATGTACTCGCCCGAGACCTGCGGTCCGCGCACCCACAGCTCGCCCTGCTCGCCCACGCCGACCGGCTCGCCGTCGGCCGAGCGGATGACCGCCTCGACGCCCGGCACCGGACGGCCGATCGAGCCGAGGCGTGCCCGGACCTCGGGGTCGGTGCTCGTGAGCGCCTCGCGGTGGTCTTCGGGGCCCAGCAGGGCGATCGTCGAGCTGGTCTCGGTGAGGCCGTAGGCGTTGACGAAGCCGACGTTCTCGAAGGAGACGAGCGCCGCCTCGAGCGTCGGGCGGGGCATCCGCGCGCCGCCGTAGGAGAGCGAGCGCAGGCTCGGCAGCTCGGCGGAGGCGCCCCGCAGCAGCTGCACGATGCGCTCGAGCATCGTCGGCACCACCATGGCGGAGGTGACCTTCTCGCGACGCGCCAGCTCGAGCCACTCGGCGGCGTCGAAGTGGGGCAGATAGACCATCCGGCGACCGGCGTAGAGGTTGGTGAGGATGGTGCCCACCCCGGCGACGTGGTACGGCGGCACGCTGATCAGGGCCGCGTCGGTCTCCTCGGCCGAGCCGAACTCGACGGTGCCCATGACGTAGCTGAGCAGGTGGCTGTGGCGCAGGATCACGCCCTTGGGGGCGGAGGTCGTGCCACTGGTGAAGAGCACGACGGCGGGGGAGTCGGGGTCGACCTCGACGGGCGGCAGCGCCTCGGTGCGGGCGCGGGCGGCGGCGAGGAGCTTGTCGGTCGCGATCACCGGTGCGGTGATGCCCTCGAACGGGGTGGTCACGTCGGGGTCGATGACGACGATCGCGTCGTCGACGCGGTTGATCAGCTCGGCGAGCTGCCGGGCGCCGAGGCGGTAGTTGACCGGGGTGAAGGGGAGGCCGGCGTGGGCGGCACCGAAGAGCAGCACCGGCAGGCCGAGGCCGGAGTGGCCGAGGAAGACCACGTGCTTGGCCTCGGTCTCCTGCAGCTCGCTGCCGACGGCCGCGACGAGCGTACTGAGCTCGTCGAACGTGTAGGTCTGTCCATCGACGGTGAGGGCGCCGCGATCAGCGTGGGCCGACGTGGTCATGTCGAGGATCAAAGAGATGGTCATGGTGTTGCCGCTCCCGCTGCACTCGTCGTTGCTTGGCGATGACTGTAATCGCATTTCTGACGCCATGTCTATGACTTGGTTGCTGCGATCAGGCGTAAGTGTCAGGCTGTGCGACCTAGCATCTGACAGCCGAGGATATATACGATGTAATCGGCGTCACAACCGTAGTCGACCCGAGGAGTGTGCCGTGCCGAGTGTCCGTCAGGAGGCCGCGTGAGTGCCCTCAGCCATCTGTACGTGCCGGGTGACGCCCCTGCCCGCTTCGGCAAGGCGGAGGCCTCGGGCGCGGCTGCCGTCATCCTCGATCTCGAGGACGCGGTGGCCCCTGCGGACAGGGACACGGCCCGCGGCCACGTCGCCGCGCATCTGGCCACCGCGCCGGCGGACGGCGTGGAGCGCTGGGTGCGGCTCAACGCCGAGGAGCCGATGGCGCTCGACGTCGAAGCCGTGGTCGGCCCGACGCTGACCGGCGTCGTTCCCGCCAAGACCGCCACCCGCGACGACCTCCTGCGCCTCGACGCTCTCCTCGCCAAGGCGGAGGCGCGGTGCGGGCTGCCGCGGGGGCGCATCGCGGTCGCGCCGCTGATCGAGTCCGGCCTCGGCGTGGCCAACATCCTCGACATCGCCGGCGGGCCGCGGGTCACCACGCTGCACCTCGGCGAGGTCGACCTGGCGGCCGACCTCGGGCTCGAGCCCGGCGGCGACGAGATCGAGCTCCTGTTCACCCGCAGCCAGGCGGTCGTGGCCTGCAGTTCCGCCGGCATCGAGAGCCCGGTGGCCCCGGTCTCGACCGAGTTCCGCGACCTCGACGCCTTCGCGGCCTCCACCCGGGCGCTCCGTCGACTCGGCTTCTTCGGCCGCGCCTGCATCCACCCGGCGCAGGTGTCGGTCGTCCACGACGTCTTCACCCCGACCGCGGAGCAGGCCGCCCGGGCGGCCGACGTCCTGCGCCGACTCGAGGGCGGCACCGGCGTCGCCGTCGACGCCGACGGCCGCATGATCGACGAGGCCGTCGCCCGACAGGCGCGTCGCATCCTCGCTCAGGCCGCTCCGGCCCGCTGACCATCCACCAACCCACCTCCCCGGCGGTCCGCGTGGCTGCCACCGACGAAAGGCTGCACGCCATGGCACTGGCGATCACTGAGGACCACGAGGCGCTCGCCCAGGTCGCGAAGTCCTATCTCGAGCGGGTCGACGCCCGCGCTGCCGCGCGCGCCACCCTGGACGGGGCTGCGCCCGGGGTCGGGCCCATCTGGACGACCGTCGCCGAGATGGGCTGGCTCGGCCTCCACCTCGACGAGGAGTACGGCGGCTCCGGCTACGGCCTCGCCGAGCTCGCCGTCGTGCTGGAGTGCCTGGGCCACGAGCTCGCTCCCGGCCCCTTCGTCCCGACGGTGGCCTGCTCGGCGCTCGTCGCCGCCTCCGCCTCCGCCGACGTACGGACCTCGCTGCTGCCCGGCCTCGCCGACGGCACTCGGATCGGTGCCGTCGGGCTGGCCTCCGGCCTGACGCTGTCGGCTGACGGTCGCCTGGCGGGGGAGAGCCGCGCCGTGCTCGGAGCCCCGGACGCGCACGTGGTCGCCCTCGTCGTCGGTGACGACGTGGTGCTGCTCGACACCGACACCGCCGGTGTCGCCGTCCGCGCCGACGAGGGCCTCGACCCGACCCGCAGCATCGGCACGGTCGTCGTTGACTCCGTCCCGGTCGCCGACGACCGGGTGCTGGTGGGTGCGGCACGTCGCGCCGTCACCCTCTTCCGCATCCTCGCGGCCGCCGAGGGCGTCGGCAGCATCTTCGCCTGCGTCGAGTCCTCCACCTCGTACGCGAAGGTCCGCGAGCAGTTCGGCCGGCCGATCGGCACCTTCCAGGCGGTCAAGCACCACCTGGCCAACATGCTCGTCGACGCCGAGCTGACCGCCGCGGCCGCCTGGGACGCGGCCCGCTCCATCGACCTCGACGGCGCCTGGTTCGCAGCGGCGGTCGCGGCCACGCACACGATCCGCGCCCAGGCGCAGACCGCCCGGCTCAACATCCAGCTCCACGGTGGCATCGGCTTCACCTGGGAGCACGACGCCCACCTGTACCTCCGCCGCGCCGACACGGTCGCCGCGCTGCTGCGCGACGGCCGCGACCCGGCCGTCGACGCGGTGGAGGCGCGGCGCGCGGGCACCGCCCACGGCGCGCTCTTCGAGCTGCCCGCGGAGGCGGAGTCCTACCGGGCCGAGGCGCGCGCCGCGGCGGCGAAGGCACGCAGCCTCGCCGACGACGAGCGTCGCGGCTTCCTCGTCGACAGCGGCTACCTGGTGCCCCACTGGCGCGCACCGTGGGGCCGTGGCGCCGGCGTCGTGGAGCAGCTCGTGATCGAGGAGGAGTTCGCCGGCATCGACATCCCCGATATCGGCATCTCCGGCTGGATCAGCCTCACCATCTCCCAGGAGGGCACCGAGGAGCAGCAGGCACGCTGGATCGACGACGTCCTGCGCGGCCGCACCAACTGGTGTCAGCTCTTCAGCGAGCCCGACGCCGGCTCCGACGCGGCCGCGGTCCGTACCGCCGGCAAGCGCGTCGAGGGCGGCTGGATCGTCAACGGCCAGAAGGTCTGGACGAGCACGGCGGCCAGCTGCCAGTGGGGGCTCGCGACGGTCCGGACCGACCCGACGGCGGCCAAGCACGCGGGCGTCACGATGATGGCGATCGACATGAGCCACCCCGGCGTCGAGGTCCGTCCGCTGCGCGAGCTCAACGGCGACACCCTCTTCAACGAGGTCTTCTTCACCGACGTGTTCGTGCCCGACGCCGACGTCGTCGGCGAAGTGGGTGCCGGCTGGAAGGTCGCGCGTGCGACGCTGGGCAACGAGCGCTTCTCCATCGGTGGCGGCAGCGGCTCGATCGCCTACCGGGTAGAGGACCTGATGGAGCTGCTCGACAAGACCGAGGGCCTGCCGGCGTACGCCGAGCACGAGGTCGGGGTCATCCTCGTCGAGGCGCACACCCTCCGCCTGCTCAACCTGCGCCAGGCCTCCCGTGCCCTCGCGGGCGTGCGTGGCGGTCCGGAGGCCAACATCACCAAGCTGGTCAAGGCCGAGCACTCCCAGCGCCTCACCAATCTGGCCATGCAGCTGGCCGGCACGGCCGCCGTGACGGGCCACCGTCCCGAGGTCACCAACGAGTACCTGTTCTCGCGGTGCCTCACGATCGCCGGCGGCACCTCGGAGATCATGCGCAACACGATCGCCGAGCGGCTGCTGGGTCTGCCGCGCGACCCGCTCGCGCGATGAGCGTGACCAGCGCCATGAGCACGACGCACACGGCGAGTCCCGTCGAGGCCTCGCGAGCGGCAGCCGAGCTGCCGCTCGCGGGCCTGACCGTGGTCAGCCTGGAGCAGGCGGTCGCGGCACCGTACGCGACCCGGCAGCTGGCCGACCTCGGTGCTCGGGTGATCAAGATCGAGCGGCCCGACGGAGGTGACTTCGCGCGCGGCTACGACGACACCGTGCACGGGGAGTCGAGCTACTTCGTGTGGCTCAACCGCTCCAAGGAGTCGCTGTCCCTGGATCTGAAGTCGCCGCAGGGCAGGCAGATCCTGGGGGAGCTGCTCGAGGACGCCGACGTCTTCGTGCAGAACCTCGGCCCGGGCGCCACCGCCCGGATGGGGCTGTCCGCGGCGGATCTCGCCGAGTCGCACCCGCGGCTGATCGTCTGCGACATCTCCGGCTACGGGCCCGACGGGCCGTGGCACGACCGCAAGGCCTACGACCTGCTCGTGCAGGCGGAGGCCGGCCTGCTGTCGGTCACGGGCTCGGAGGAGGAGGTCGCCAAGGCCGGCATCTCGGTCGCGGACATCGCGGCCGGGAGCTTCGCCTACTCCGGCATCCTCGCCTCGCTCTACACGCGGGCCACGACGGGGCGGGCGCCGGCGGTGTCGGTCTCGCTCTTCGAGGCCCTCGTGGAGTGGATGGGGTCGCCGGCCTACTACACCCGGTACGGCGGCAGCAGCCCGCGCCGCACCGGGGCGCGGCACGCCACGATCGCCCCGTACGGTCCCTTCGTCGCCGGCGACGGCGAGGCGGTGCTGCTCGCCGTCCAGAACCAGCGGGAGTGGCTGCGGCTGTGCGCCGAGGTGCTGGAGGTGGCCGACCTGGCCACCGACCCGCGCTTCGCGCGCAACCCCGACAGGGTGGCGCATCGCGACGAGCTGGAGGCGATCATCGCCGCCTGCACGGCCGAGATGACCGCAGACGAGCTGGAGAAGCGGCTCGAGGCCGCGGGCATCGCCCATGCCCGGATGAACACCATGGACGAGCTCTGGGCCCATCCCGTCCTGGCCGGTCGCGACCGGTGGCGCCAGGTGGGCACGCCGGGGGGTGAGGTCGACGCGCTGCTGCCGCCGGCCACGCTCTCCGGGGTGGAGGCGAGGATGGCGGCCGTGCCGAGTGCCGGCGAGCACAGCGAGGCGATCCTCGCCGCGCTCGGCCGCACGTCGGTCGAGATCGCGGAGTTACGGGAGGCGGGGGTCATCTGACCCCCGCCTCGCGGGTCACTTGGGCTGGAAGCGCAGGGCGCCGTCGATGCGGATGACCTCACCGTTGAGGTAGTCGTTCTCCGCGATGTGGGCGACGAGCGAGGCGTACTCCGACGGGCTGCCCATGCGGTTGGGGAACGGCACGGCCGAGCCCCAGAACTTCTCCGCCTCCTCGCGCTCCATCTTGAACGCCGGCGTGAAGAAGGTGCCCGGCGCGATCGCCATCACGCGGATGCCGAGCTTGGAGAGGTCGCGCGCCGCCGGGACGGTCAGGCCCACGACGCCACCCTTCGCTGCGGAGTACGCCGTCTGGCCGATCTGGCCCTCGAAGGCGGCGATGCTGGCGGTGTTGACGACCACGCCGCGGCTGCCGCCGGCGTCGGGCTCGTTCTTCGCCATCTCGGCCGCACCCAGACGCAGCACGTTGAACGTGCCGTTGAGGAACAGGTTGACGTACCACTGGAACTGCTCGAACGGCGCCGGCTCCCCGTCGCGGCCGACGACGCGGGACGCGCCGGCACTGCCGCCGTGGGCGTTGACGACGACCCGCAGGGGGGCCAGCTCGGAGGCGGCCTGGAGGGCGTCCTTGACGCTCTTCTCGTCCAGGACGTCGGTGCGTACGTAGGTCACGTTCCCGCCGAGCTCGGCCGCGAGCGCCTTGCCGCCCTCGTCGTTGAGGTCGGCGATCACGACCGCCGCGCCGAGGCTGGCCAGCTTGCGGACGGTGGCCTCACCCAGACCTCCTGCGCCTCCGGTGACGACCGCCGATGCCTGGCTGATGTCCATGTCCTGTGTCCTCTCGTGTGCCTTCGACCGGGATGTGCACCGGCTCACACTAAACATGACACAAGCGTCAGATTGAATCAAGAGTACGGGGAGCGATGCTCCCACCGCCGCGCCACCGGGCGCGGTCGTCACACACGAACGTGTCAGATGATTCAGACGGTGTGGCTGAAGAAGCCGCGCTTGAGGCAGGCCACCAGGAGGCTGATGATCTGCTCCTCGGTGGCCTCCGGCGTCATCTCGCGCAGGGCCTCGGGCAATCGCGTGAGCACCGCACGGAAGATCAGCGCGCCGCAGACCGGGTCGAACGGGTAGGACCGCTGCACCGGCGTGAGGGCCGCCTCGAGGGCCAGGTCCATGGTGGCCTGGGCGTGAGCGCCGATGGCGAGGATCAGCTCGTCGTCGGTGGTGTGCTCGGTCCACACGTCGATCGAGCCGCTGTAGGTGTCCATGTAGGCCATGAAGTCGTGCAGCCAGGCACGCAGCTCGGTCTCGTCGTCGGCGGTGAGGTCGATCTGCCGGATGCGGTCGGCCAGCACGTGGGCCTTCGCCGCCGCCTCCACGGTCACCACGACCAGCAGGTCCTGCTTCTCGCTGAAGTACTTGTAGAAGGTGCCGCGGGCGAAGCCGGCCGCGGCGACGATGTCGTCCACGCTGGTGCGGAAGTAGCCCTTGCTCGCGAACTGGGCCGCGCCCGCGTCGACCAGGCTCCGTACGGTGGCCGCGGCCCGCTTGCTCAGGCCGTGGCCACGCTCCTCGATCGAGAGCCCCTCGGTCGACGGCGTCGGCGGCAGCTCGATCGGGCTCGACCCGACCGTGCGGTGGGCCAGGCCGGTCAGCACCGCGTCCGGGGTCTGGGGGAAGATCAGCTGCTGCAGGAAGAGCGAGAGGTTGGAGATCAGCACCTCGGGGTCGACGTCGTAGATGCGGTCGGTGTGCTGGAAGAGGTTGAGCCGGTGGACCAGCGCGCTCACGATCGTGGCCGCCGTCACCGGGTCGATCCCGTCGACCGAGGCCTCCTCGAGGCGCGCGGCGAGGCGCTTGTTGTACTCGGTGATGAAGCCGAGGACCTCGGGTCGGACCGCGTCGTCGACCGACGCCACCACGGCCCACTGGACGAACATGGTGTTGTACTTCTCGAAGACCCAGCTCCACTCGCCGAGCCACCAGTGCAGGTTGTCGAGACCGACGTCGGTGGGGCCGAGCTGGCCGATCCGGCGCGCGACCCTGATCAGGGCCGACGCGCACTCGTTGAGGAGCTCGACGAAGATCTCGTCCTTGCCGGGGAAGTACTGGTAGAGCGTGGCGCGGGAGACGTCCGCGGCCCGGGCGATCGCGTCGACCGAGGTGTTGAAGAAGCCTTGATCGGCGAAGAGCCGCAGCGAGACGTCGACGATCTTACGGCGCGTGTCAGCACCCCGTCGGCCGACCTCGGGGCTCGACGGGCCGTAGCTGGAGCGGCGTACGATCGTGTTATCTGACATAGTTAGTCAGCATACGCTCAGGTCGCGCCGCTGGGGCGGATTCGAGGTGTGGTCCGCGTCATGCGGGCTCATGCCGGGTCATGCCGGGGCGCCGCCCGGGATCAGGAAGTCGGCCGAGCCGCTGATCGCCACGGCCCCGGTCTGCCGCGAGCAGGTCAGCGAGACGGTGACCAGGCGGCTGCCGTCGGCCTGGTCGGTGACCGTCTCCACGACGCCGGTGCAGGTGAGTACGTCGTCGGGCCAGACCTGCTCGCGGAACCGGACCTGGAAGCGGCGCACGTGCTCGGCGCCGAGCCAGTCGGTGGCGAAGGTGGCCAGGAGGGCCGACTGGTGCATGCCCTGGGAGAAGACCGACGGGTTGCCGGCGGCGCGGGCCATCGTGTCGTCGTAGTGCATCGGGTTGAGGTCGCCGGAGGCCCCCGAGTAGCGGACGAACATCTGGCGGGTCAGCGGACCGAAGTCGCGCGGCGGTGCGGTGGTGCCGGGTGCGAGGTCGATGGTCTGCTCGGTCACGAGGCGTCTCCCTTCGGGGCGGTCTGGATGAAGGTCGCGCGGGCCTCGGCGACCAGGTCGCCGGCCTCGTTGCGGAACTCGGTGACGACGACCGCGAACTGCATCTCGCCGCCGCGCTTGCCGGGCTTGGTGTAGCGGTCGACGACGCGCTCCTGCGCGATCAGCCGGTCGCCGGCGCGGGGGAGCGGGCCGTGGAAGACGTACTCCTGCTCACCGTGGAGCAGGCGTCGCCGGTCGAAGCCGACCGTCACGCGGCTGCCGGGCGGCGCCCACATGGTCGCCGTGGTGAGGAAGGTGGGCGGGATGATCGCCTCCGGCCCCTGGTAGGCCGGGTTGTCGGACTGCATCGCGGCCGCGAACTCGCGGATCTTGCCGCGCTCGACGTACACCTCGAAGGGGGTCCCCACGGCGCCGACGGGCGAGGCCTCGGGGGTCGTTGTGGTCATCGGATGGTGCTCGCTCTCTGGTGGGTCGTCGTGTACGCCGTCAGGTAGTCGTCGACCAGCGCGACGGCGGTGCGTGGGTAGCTGTGCGCGGTCGCCTCGTCGAGCCCGTCGCGGATGAGGAGGACGGCGAGGCGGTTGGTGATCAGGCTCAGCACGACCGCCGCGAGCAGCCGGTAGTAGCCGATGTCGCCGGTCAGCTTGCCGCCGAGCTCCTCGTAGCGGCGCAGGATGCCCTCGTCGTCGGGGGTGCCGGGCTGCCGGGTGAAGCCCAGGGCCTCGCACAGGTAGCGCTCGAACATCAGCCACCAGCCCACGTCGATGTCGGGGGGACCCGTGGTCGCGCCCTCCCAGTCGAAGAGCGCGGCGACGGTGAGGTCGTCGGCGAAGCTGATGTTGCCGACGCGGGCGTCGCCCCAGACCACGCCCTCGGCGGCGGTGTCGGGCCGCGCGGCGACCAGCAGGTCGAGGGCCTCGCGGATCAGGTCGGCCCCGACCGCGAGGTCCTCGGCACACCAGGCGTGCCAGGCGACGATTTCGTCGAGATAGCGCTCCAGCGCCGTCGTGCCGGGCCGGCCGGCGGCGTCCGCTGCGCCGGCCGCGTCCGAGTGGCCGCGGAGATAGGCGAGGTCGTCAGGGTCGTCGATCGCGTGGACGGCGACCAGCGACCTGAGCGCGTTGTCGTAGAAGCGGGCCCGCTCCTCGGCGGAGAGGGTGGTCGTCCAGCCGCGCTTGTGCCAGCTCGGCACGTCGGAGGGCACCCGTCCCGCGACCCGCGTCATCAGATAGAACGGAGCGCCCAGCACCGAGGGATCGGCCTCGGTGGCCACGATCTCGGGGGTCGTCACGCCCGGGTGGCGACCCAGGCGGCGCATGACCTCCGCCTGGCGCAGCGCGTCGGGAGCCACGAAGACCTGGTGGACGTCGCTCTGCATGCGCAGCACCAGGTCGCGGCTGGTCGTACCGCCGGTCTCGTCGGTCCAGGACGCGGTGAAGAACGCCGTCATGCCGGAGTAGCCGGCGTCGGGGGCCGTCAGGTCCGAGAGCGCGAAGTCGGCATGACCGGCCGGCGCGAGGCGCGAGGGCAGCCAGGCGAGCAGCGCGTCACGCAGGCGCGTCTCTCGGGCCGCGCGGTCAGCGTGTCCGGCCATCGGGATCCCCTCTCGGTCGCTGCGTTGGCCAGATCGGGCCGATCCGGCCCTCATAGTTGACCACGACTGTCAGAATAATGCCATGACTGATCAGCAGGAGAGCGTGCGGCTGGGTGCCTATGCGCTGCCGGGACGAGTGCCCGACCCCCGCCGGGGCATCGCCCAGGCGGCCGAGGCGGAGCGGCTCGGACTCCAGACCCTGTGGCTCAGCGAGCGATGGGGCACGAAGGACTTCGGCGTGCTGGCCGGCGCCTTCAGCCAGGTCACCGACCGGATCCGGATCGCGGCCGGCGTCACCCATCTCCAGTCGCGCCATCCTGCGATGCTCGCGTCGATGGCGATGACGGCCCAGGCGCTCTCGGACGGCCGTCTCGTGCTCGGCGTCGGTCGCTCGGTCGACGCGATGTGGGCGGCCGTCGGCCTGCCCGCCTCGACCAACCGGTCGATCATCGACTCCGTCGACATCTTCCGCCGGCTCTGCCGAGGCGAGAAGGTCCGCTACGTGGGCCCGGCCGGCGACTTCCCCTCGCTGCGGCTCACCGACGTGCCCGACCAGCCGGTGCCGCCGGTGGTCTTCGCGGCCATCGGCCCGAAGGGGCTCGCGCTCGCCGGACGCCACTTCGACGGCGTACTCCTGCATCCGTTCCTCACGCCCGACGCGGTCGCCCGGTCGGCGGTCGCGGTGCGCCGCGCGGCCGAGGAGGCCGGGCGCGATCCCGCCTCCGTGCGGATCTACGCCACGGTCGTGACGGCCTCCGGCCTGCCGCCGGCCGAGGAGGCCGCCGTCGTCGGCGCCCGCGCCGTGACCTACTACCAGATCCCCGGGTTCGGCGAGCAGCTCGCGACCGTCAACGGCTGGGACCTGCGCGACCTCGAGCGGCTGCGGGCGCACCCCACGCTGGCCGCCATCAGGGGTGCGGCCGACTCGGTGCGCACCCGCGAGGAGCTCACCCGCACGGCCGAGGCCCTCCCGGCGGAGTGGACCCGTGGCGCCGCGGCCCTCGGCAGCCCCGAGGAGTGTGCCGCCGCCTTCGAGCGCTACCGCGTCGCTGGTGCCGACGAGCTGGTGCTGCATGGCAGCACCCCGGACCAGCTGGGCTGGCTCGAGAAGCTCGGTCGATGACCTTGTGAAAAGGTGACGCAACTGCCAGAATCGCGTGGTGATCGGCGTCACAGGCGGTCGGATCGAGAGGACAACCATGCACGACTTCCCAGGTGTGTACGTCGCCGGGCGCTGGCAGCCCAGCGCGGGCGAGGTGCGTGAGGTCGTCTCTCCGGCGACGCTCCAGGTCGTCGGTCATGTCAACGACGCCACGCCCGACGATGTGGCCCTGGCCGTCGCGGCAGCGCGCGAGGCGCTGGAGAGCAAGGAGTGGGCCGGCACGACCGCGCTCGAGCGCGGCGAGCTGCTCGGCCGTCTCGCCGACGCCATCGAGGCCCGGGCGGACGCCTTCGGCGACCTGATCTCGGCCGAGATGGGATCGCCGCGCAGCTGGGCGAGCTTCGGGCAGGTCGGCACGGCGCTGGGCGTCTTCCGCACCTACCAGCGGCTGGCCGGGACGTTCCCCTTCGAGGAGACCCGGCGCTCGGCGATGGGCGGCGAGGTCGTCGTCCGTCAGCTGCCGGTCGGCGTCGTGGGTGCGATCCTCCCGTGGAACGCCCCGCTCTTCACCGTCGCCCTCAAGCTGGCGCCGGCGCTCGCGGCCGGCTGCACCGTCGTGCTCAAGCCCTCGCCGGAGGCGCCCCTGGCGATCGCGAAGCTGAGCGAGCTGTTCGACGAGATCGGCCTCCCGGCCGGCGTGGTCAACATCGTGCCCGGCGCGGTCGCCACCGGCGAGGCGCTGGTGGCGCACCCGGGCGTCGACAAGATCAGCTTCACCGGGTCGACCGCGGCGGGCAAGCGGATCGCGGCCACCTGCGCCGCCGACGTACGCCGCGTGACGCTGGAGCTGGGCGGCAAGTCGGCCGCGATCGTGCTCGACGACATCGAGCTCGACCGGCGCACCGTCTCCGGCCTGCTGTCTGGCGTCATGTCCAACAACGGCCAGGTGTGCGTCGCCCAGACCCGCATCCTCGCGCCCCGCTCCCGCTACGACGAGATCGTCGATGCCCTCGCGGGCGCCGCCGACCGGCTCGTCGTCGGCGACCCCTCCGACGCGGCGACGCAGGTCGGCCCGGTCATCTCCTCCCAGGCCCGCTCGCGCATCCTCGACCAGATCTCCGCCGCGGCCGAGGCCGGTGCGCGCGTGGTCACCACGACCGGCGACGAGCCCGGCCCCGGGTGGTACGTCCGCCCGACCGTGCTGGCCGACGTCGACAACGACATGCCGGTCGCCCGCCAGGAGCTCTTCGGGCCGGTCGCCGCCGTCATCGCCTACGACACCGTCGAGGAGGCGATCAGGCTGGCCAACGACTCCGACTACGGCCTGGCCGGGGCGGTCTGGTCCGCCGATCGCGACCGCGCCTACGAGGTGGCGGCCCAGCTGCGCGTCGGCTCGGTCTCCATCAACTCCTCGGCGCCACTCGACTTCGGCAGCCCGTTCGGGGGCTTCAAGCAGTCCGGCACCGGCCGGGAGGGCGGGCCCGAGGCGATCGCCTCCTTCCTGGAGCCCCAGACCATCATCCGCTGAGAGGAAACGAAACCGCATGCAGACCCAGGCAGCAGTCCTGTGGGAGCGCAACACTCCCTGGTCGGTCGAGACGATCGAGCTCGACCCGCCCAAGGCCGAGGAGGTGCTGGTCGAGCTGCACGCTTCCGGCATGTGCCACTCCGACGAGCACATCGTGACCGGCGACATGCCGTTCAGCCTGCCCTGCATCGGCGGCCACGAGGGCGCGGGCGTCGTCCTCGAGGTCGGTGAGCACGTCTCGTGGCTCAAGCCGGGCGACCACGTCGTCTTCGGCTTCATGCCGTCGTGCGGCCGTTGCCCCTCGTGCGCCAGCGGCCACCAGAGCCTGTGCGACCTGGGCGCCAAGATCTACTCCGGCCGCCAGATCTACGACGACACCGCCCGCCACCACGTCAAGGGCCAGGACCTCGCGCTCGCCTGCGGCATCGGCTCCTTCTCGCACCACACCGTCGTGCACGAGGCCAGCTGCATCAAGATCGAGCCCCACCACCCGCTCGACCGTGCCTGCCTCCTCGGCTGTGGCTTCGTCACCGGCTGGGGCTCCGCGGTGTACGCCGCCGACGTACGCCCCGGTGACACCGTCGTCGTCGCCGGCGTCGGTGGCATCGGCGCGGCCGCCGTGCAGGGTGCCCGCCTCGCCGGCGCCCGCACGATCACCGTGATCGACCCCTCGGACTTCAAGCGCGAGCAGGCGCTCAAGATGGGCGCCACCCACGTCGCCGCCTCCTGGGACGAGGCCCGCGAGGTCGTCGCCGAGGCGACCTGGCACCGCGGCGCTGACAAGTTCATCTGCGCGATGGGCGTCGGCCAGGGCGAGCTGATGGCGAAGGCGCTGGCCATGACGGCCAAGCGTGGCCGGGTCGTCGTCACCAACATCCACCCGATGGCGGAGAAGTCGATCTCGGTGAGCCTGATGGACCTCACGCTGATGGAGAAGCAGATCGTCGGCACGCTCTACGGCTCGGCCAACCCGCGCTACGACATCCCGCGGCTGCTTGAGCTCTCCAGCGCCGGCGACGTCGACCTCGACGCGATGGTGACCCGCACCTATCCGCTCACCGGCATCAACGACGGCTACGACGACATGCGCGCGAGCCGCAACGTCCGCGGCGTGTTGCGCTACCCGGCGGCTGAGAGGGCCTCCGTGTGAGCACGGCGGCGGGCCCCCTGGCCGGCCTTCGGGTGATGGAGTTCGCCGGCATCGGCCCGGGCCCCTTCGCCTGCCTGATGCTGGCCGAGCTGGGCGCCGAGGTGATCCGGATCGACCGGCCCGCCGCCGTGGGCTCGCCGGCCCGCTCCGTGCTGGGACGCAGCCGTCCCAATCTCGCGGTCGACCTGAAGTCGGCCCAGGGTCGTGACGTCGTGCTCCGGCTCCTGCGCGACGTCGACGTCGTCGTCGAGGGCAACCGGCCGGGCGTCATGGAGCGCCTCGGCCTCGGCCCCGACGACTGCCTGGCGGTCAACCCCGGCCTCGTCTACGGCCGGATGACCGGCTGGGGTCAGGACGGGCCGCTCGCCCAGCGCGCGGGCCACGACATCACCTATGCCGCGCTGACCGGCGCGCTCCACGCCAGTGGGGGAGCCGACAAGCCGCGCACCACGCTCAACCTCGTCGCCGACTTCGGCGGTGGCGCGATGTTCCTGGTGGCCGGCGTCCTCGCCGCGCTCCACGAGCGGAGCCGGTCGGGCCGGGGGCAGGTCGTCGATGCCGCCATGGTCGACGGCGTCTCGTCGCTGATGACGATGGTCTACGGCAACCACGCGGTCGGCCGTTGGGAGGACCGCCGCGAGGCCAACCTGCTCGACGGCGGCACGCCCTACTACGACACCTACGCCTGCGCCGACGGCCGCTTCGTGGCGGTCGGCGCGATCGAGCCCCAGTTCTTCGCCGAGCTGATGCGCGGCACGGGCCTCGACTTCGTCCAGCACGACCGCGCTGCCTGGCCTGAGCTGCGGGCCGCGCTGACCCGGGTCTTCCTCACGAAGACCCGCGACGAGTGGGCCGCCATCTTCGACGGCGTCGACGCCTGCGTCGCGCCGGTGCTGAGCCTGGCCGAGGCCCCGCAGCACCCGCAGCTGGCCGAGCGCGGCACCTTCACGTCGTACGCCGACGGCCACCTGCCCCGGATCGCGCCGCGCTTCTCCCGCACGCCGGGCCTGGCCCCCGGTGAGACCCGTCCGGTCGGAGCGGACTCGATCGAGGTGCTGCGGGCGAGCGGCTTCACCGCCGACGAGGTCGGCGAGCTCATCGCCGCCGGGGTCGTCGCGGCTGCAGTGCCGGCGCCGGAGGCAGACGTGCGACCAGGAGAGGTGCGGGTCTGATGGATCTCGCCGTCTGGGCTGCTCAGCACCCCGACAAGCCAGCGGTGGTCGACGAGACCGGCGCGCTGTTGACCTATGCCGAGCTCGAGGCCGCCTCCAACCGGATAGCGCACCACCTGCGTGGCCTCGGCCTGCGCCGCGGCGACCACATCGCGATCGCCTCGGAGAACCGGCTCGACCTCTTCCCGATCCTGTGGGCGGCGCAGCGCACCGGCCTGTTCTACACGCTGGTCAACTGGCACCTCACCGCCGATGAGGCGAGCTACGTGGTCACCAACTGCGAGGCGACCGTCCTCCTCGTCAGCGCCACCCTCCGCGAGCTCGCGGCCGACCTGCCCGCCGTGCCGCACCGGCTCAGCTTCGGCGGCCCGCTGCCGTCGTACGACGCCTTGGAGCCTCTGGTGGCCGGACTGCCCGAGACTCCGGTCGACGACCAGTCGGAGGGCAGCCCGATGCTCTACAGCTCCGGCACCACGGGGCGACCGAAGGGCATCCTGCCGGCGATGCCGGAGGCGCCCTTCGGCACCGGTCTGCGCTTCGACCACCTGATGCAGGCGAGCTTCGGATTCGACTCCTCGACCATCTATCTGAGCCCGGGTCCGCTCTACCACGCGGCACCACTGGGCTGGAGCCTCGGCGCGATCCGCTCGGGCGGCACCACCGTCTTCACCGACCGCTTCGACCCCGAGCGGGTCCTGGCGCTCATCGAGCGGCATCGGGTCACCCATGCCCAGTTCGTGCCCACGATGTTCGTCCGGATGCTCAAGCTGCCCGCCGAGGTGCGGAGCCGCTACGACCTCAGCAGCCTGCGCCTGGTCATCCACGCCGCGGCGCCGTGTCCCATCGATGTCAAGCGGGCGATGATCGACTGGGTCGGGCCGATCCTGACGGAGTTCTACTCCGGCAGCGAGGGCAACTGCTTCTTCATGATCGGCTCCGAGGAGTGGCTCGCGCATCCCGGCTCGGTCGGGCGCCCGGCGATGGGCGAGGTGCACGTCTGCGACGCCGACAGGCGCGAGCTCCCGCCCGGAGAGGTCGGGCAGGTCTGGTTCGGCGGGATGCAGCCGTTCGAATATCACGGCGACCCCGAGAAGACCCGCGCCGCCTACGACGAGCGGGGCTGGTCGACGCTGGGCGACCTGGGCCACCTCGACGAGGAGGGCTACCTCTACCTCTCCGACCGGCGCACCGATCTGATCCTCTCCGGCGGCGTCAACATCTATCCCAGCGAGATCGAGGACGCACTCATCCTCCACGAGGCCGTGGCCGACGTCGCGGTGATCGGGCTCCCCGACGAGGAGTTCGGGCAGCGCGTGCATGCGGTCGTCACCCCGGCGCCGGGCGTCGACCCCGGTCCGGAGCTCGAAGCCGTCCTCGACCGCCATCTGCGCGGTCGGATCGCCGGCTTCAAGGTGCCGCGCTCCTACGCCTTCGAGGAAGTGCCGCGGCTGCCCAGCGGCAAGATCCTGCGCCGCGCCCTGACCGAGCGCTACCGGACCGCAGTGCGCTGAGGCCCGGCCGGCCGCGGGCTCAGCGCTCGCCCGCTCAGGCGTGAGACCTCGCTGGCGATGCGGCGCCTCGGGCAGCCCGAGGAGATCGCCGCCGCGTACTCGCCTCGGCAGCGTCGAGCTACACCCCGCCGGTGCCGTGCTCGCGGTCGCGGGCGGGGCCCTGGATGAGGACCAGCATCACCTCACGCGGCGTCCGGCGATCCAGACCGCTGCGACGTGATCGGCGCTGGGCTGGGCGAGCGCCCGGCCCAGCGGCCGGTCGAGCAGCACCAGATCGGCGGCGGCGCCCACCCGTACCCGTCGGGGTGCGCCGCCGGGATCCGCGGGGTCACTGAGGTAGCCGGCCAGCGCAGCGGCGGCATCGACCCGCTCGTCCGCGCCGAGCACCGCGCCGTCGTCGGTGCTGCGGGCCACCGCGCTGGCGATCACCTGCCACGGATCGGCCGAACCGTAGGGCGCGTCACTGGAGGCGCACGTCGGCACGCCGGCGGCCAGCAGGCTGGCGTAGGGATAGAGCAGCGGCAGGTCGGCGGCGTCGACGTCGCGCAGATAATCGCGGCCACGCATGCGCAGGAAGTCGGGCTGGGTCACCACCCGCAGGCCCAGGTCGCGCAGCTGCGCCCGCTGCTCCGGGGGTACGACGGCGGCGTGCTCGATCCGGTCGCCGGGACGTGCGCCGACCGTCTGCAGCGCCGCGAGGCTCAGCAGCAGGCTGAGGCGGGTCACACAGTGGATGGCGACGGCGCGACCCGCCGCGTGGGTCGCCTCGATGACCGCCACCAGCTCGTCGAAGGTGGGCAGCTCGTGGTCGCGCAGGTGCAGCTTGCGCGGACCGGCCGCGATCCCGGCCGGGAGCGGCTCGTCGAGCGGCGCGCCCAGGAGGGTGAGGCGCTGCGGCAGGTCGCCGGAGGTGACGGCGTCGGTCAGGATCCGCAGGCCCGTCGGATCGAGCTCGGGGGTCGCGTCGGTGACGCCGGTGACGCCGTAGCCGGCCAGCTGCTGCCCGATCGGCGCCAGCGAGGGCGGCGCCGGCGGGAGGGCCGCGCGGAGCCGGTCGTCATAGCGCCACAGCCGCCCGGTCGGCGCACCGTCAGGGGCACGCTCGACGTCGGTCGACCCGTCCAGTGCCGCGGCGACCCGCACCAGCGCGGGCGTGTTGAGCATCCACAGGGCGCCGCTGCGGTGCTGGAGGCGCACGGGCCGGTCGGGCACGAGGAGGTCGAGGCGGTGGCGATCGAGATCGCCCGCGACGGACTCGTGATAGCCGACGCCGCGGATCCACTCGGGCTGCGCCGGCGCGTTGCGCAGCGCAGCGGCCAGGCCGTCGAGATCGTGTACGACGCCGCGGGAGCAGTCGACCGACTCGGCCGCGCTCGCCATCGCGAGCAGGTGGAGGTGGTGGTCGTGGAGCCCCGGGATCAGCGCGCCGCCCGTCCCGTCGACCCCCTCGAGGCCGTCGACGTCATGACTGCCGCTCGGGCCGTGCGGGCCACTCCGCGGTCGTACGTCGGCGACGACGCCGTCGGCCACCGCGACGTCGCAGCGCCGGCCGTCGACCTCGACGTCGTGGATCCAGAGGTCGCTCACGTGCGGGTCCTCGGGGCGGCCACCGCCGCGATGCCGCCGGCATGCTCGACCTGCCAGCCGGAGCCGGCGCGACGCACCGTGTGCTCGGGGACCTCGCCGGCCGACGCCTCGGCCGCCACATGGAGCATCGAGACGTCGATCAGGCGCGCCTCCTGCCCGTCGAGGGCATCGGCCGCGGCCACCGCGGCCGCGACGCCGCTGAGCGGATCAGCGAGGGCGTCGCCGGCCGGGATCGGACGACCGCGGTCCTCGGCAACGAGGCCGGCCGAGGCGGCGACGTCGTCACCGAAGCCGACCGCATCGGAGTCGCGCCCGCGGGCGGTGATGCTCAGCCACGACGTGCCGGCCGCGACCACCTCCTCGGCGATCAGGCCGAGGTGGCGCAGGGCCCGGGGCCGGGAGGCCTCCAGCACCAGGTCGGCGTCGGCGATGAGCCGACGGAGCTGGTCGAGCTCGGTGTCGAAGTCGAGGACGAGCTGCTCGTGGCCGTGGTGGAGGAGGTCGAAGAACGCCGCCGGGCCGCGCCGGGCGCCGTCGGGCCGGCTGCGGCTCTCCACCTTGACGATCCGCGCGCCGTGGGAGCCCAGCAGGTGAGCGCAGAGCGGGCCGGCCCAGAGGCTGGTCAGATCGACCACGAGGGGCGGCTGGTCGCCGCGGCGGCGGCGCTCGCCGAGCGCGCGCACGATGACGCCGGGCCGGTCGGTCGGCGGTGTCCGCGGCACGGCGCCGCCCGGCAGGGCGAGGAGCCGGAGCCGCTCCTCGGCCTCGGCGGAAGTGGTGGAGGCGAGCCACTCGGCGAGCGTGCCCCACGGATCGGCCAGGGCGTCGACGGTGGCCTCGACGAGGGCCGGGATCAGGTCGAGGTCGGAGGGCCGGGCGAGCGAGAGACCGACGTAGCCGTCGGCGCTGGGCAGGATCCGGAAGGCCCCGCCACATGACCAGGGGGCGTTGCGACCGAGGCCGCCGTACGCCGCGCGCTCGCCGAGCAGCCCCGGGATCGACAGCCCGAGCAGCGATAGCTGCTCCTGCGTCCAGGCCGCAGAGCGACCAGCGGCGACGAGCGGCGGGCCGTCACGGCGGCCGGTGAGCGCCATCGCACCCGAGGCGGCCCAGGCCGCGACCGGGTCGAGCGGCGGGCCAGACAGGGGACCGGACAACCGCCCAGGGGACTGTTCAGACGATGGCATCGACCAGTCCCCACGCGAGGGCCGTGTCGGCCGGGATCCGGTCGGCGGTGAGGGCGAGGTACGCCGTCCGCCAGCGTCCGATGCGGGCCGTGAGCGACACCGTGCCGCCGGCACCCGGGATCAGGCCCATGGCGAGCTCCGGCAGCTGGAAGAAGGCGTCGGGCCGGGCGTTGACGCGCCCCGCGAACGACGGGATCTCGACCCCCGCACCGATGCACGCGCCGTGCACGTCGACGGTGACCCGGTCGCGCAGCTCGTGCACCAGGCGACCGGCGCTGCGAGCGAGGCGGACCAGATGCGCCGCCGCCGGGCTGGCCGTGCCGAACTCCGCCAGATCGCCTCCGGCGCAGTACGACGGCCCCGCACCGCGCAGCCTGACCTCCGTGATGGAGGGGTCGAGCCGGGCGAGCTCCAGCCCCTCGATGAGGGCGTCGCGCATCGCGGTGCTGTAGGCGTTGTGCCGCTCCGGGCGGTTGAGCGTGATGGTGAGGGTGTCCTCGTCCCGGTCGAGCAGCACCAGGTCGTCGGAGGGGGCGGCCGCGCGGTGCTGGGTGCGAGCCCGCCACGCCGCGAACTCCTCACCCGCCAGCAGCTTGGAGTAGGCGAGCGACTCGAGCAGCAGCCCGTCGGCGACATCGGCCCGGGCGGTCGCCGGAAGGAGGTTGGCCATGGTGAGGGCGGCGGTGGGAGCCGCGGTCACGGTCTGTCGGATCCGCTCGGCGGCTCCGGCATCGGCCGACACCCAGGCGCGCCCGGGCCCCGCGGGTGCGAGCGTCGTCGTGAGGGCATCGAGCAGCGGCGTCAGCAGGTCGGGCACCGGACGCGTCGCCTCTCCGACCGTGACGACCGTGGGCCGGGTCAGGGCGTCGCACGCCGTCGCCAGGTCGATGTCGCTGACGTCGTGGAGCGCGTCGAGGTCGACGAAGACCAGAGGAGGCTGCTCGGGGTCCCCGGTCAAGGTGGCGGCCTCGACGAGCTCCTCGAGCGATGTCCCCATGGTGGCGCGGGCCTTTCTGATCGCGACGTCCCGGGTGAGCATAGAAGGCGACCCGTGCGACGGACGCGACACCTAGAGCCGGATCAGAGGACGAGCTCCGCCATCGTCCGCAGCAGCGGCAGATCGCCCGCGATCAGCAGGGTGGTGGCGGGCGACTCCTTCCAGGCCTCGAGGTCGTCGCGGATCTTCTCCTTCGGACCGACCAGCGACACCTCCTCGACCATCGCGGTGGTGACCGCCGCGACCGCCTCCTTCTGGTGGCCGCCGAGGAAGAGCTCCTGGATGCGGGTGGCCTCGGCCTCATACCCCAGGCGACAGAACTTCTCGAAGTGGAAGTTGGCGCCCTTGGCGCCCATGCCGCCGACGTAGAGGGCGAGCGCGGGCCGGAGCCGGTCGGCCGCCTTCTCGATGTCGTCGTCGATCGAGACGCTCGCCATCGGCAGGATCTCGAACTCCTCGGGTGTGCGGCGCGCGCCCGGCTTCGACCAGCCGCGACCCAGCTCCTCGAGGGCGTCGGCCGCCTGTCGCGGGGAGAAGAGGATGGGGAGCCAGCCGTCGCCGATCTCGGCGACGAGCTCCACGTTGCGCGGGCCCTCGGCGGCCAGCAGGATCGGCGGACCGGGCTGACGGGGATGGGTGATCAGGCGCAGCGGCTTGCCCAGCCCGGCGCCGCCGGGGTAGGGGAGCGGGTAGTGCGGGCCGTCGCTGGTGACCGGCTCCTCGCGGGCCAGGGTCTGCCGCACGATGTCGACGTACTCGCGGGTGCGGGCCAGCGGACGCGGGAAGGGCGCGCCGTACCATCCCTCGACGATCTGCGGACCCGAGACACCGAGGCCGAGGGCGAAGCGCCCCTCGGTGAGGTGGTCGAGCGTCATCGCGGCCATCGCCATGGCCGTCGGCGTACGCGCCGACATCTGGGCGATGCTGGTGCCGAGTCGCAGCCGGGTGGTGGCGCTGCCGTGCCAGGCGAGCGGGGTGAGCGCGTCCGAGCCGTAGGCCTCCGACGTCCAGGCGGAGTCGAAGCCCAGGACCTCGACCGCTAGCAGCGTCTCCCGCACCTCGGTGCGCGGCTTGGAGCCCCAATAGCCGATGTGCCAGCCGAGCTTCATCAGGCCTCCGCCCCCGTGGTGTGGGCGCGGGCGATGACCTCGTCACGTCGCGAGGTGATCGTGCTGGCGCTGGCACCGCTGAAGCCGCCGCGAGCCGCGTGCGCATAGTGCTGCTCGAGGGCCTGGTCGATGGGAAGGCCGTCGTTCTCCCGCCAGTCGTCGCGCAGGGCGCGGACCTTGGCGGTGTCCTGCTCCGCGATCGCCGAGGCGAGGCCGAGGGTGAAGTCGAGCAGCCCCTCGTGGGGCACGACGTGGTTGGCCAGCCCGATCCGCAGCGCGGTCTCGGCGTCGACGAAGTTGCCCGTCAGGGAGAGCTCGCGGGCTCGGGCCGAGCCGATCCGGCGGGGGAGCTGCACCGCCACGGGACCGGGGTAGACCCCGACGCGCAGATGGGTGTCGGCGAAGCGCGCCCGCTCGGAGGCGACGATGAAGTCGCACGCCAGCGCGAGCTCGAGGCCGCCGGTGACTGCGGCGCCGTTGACCGCGGCGATGACGGGCACCCGGGAGGCCGCAGTGGTCGCGATGAACGGCGGGATGTCGACGATCCGCTCGACGCCGGGATTGCGCAGGTCGAGGCCGGCGCAGAAGGCCGGATCGGCACCGGTGAGCACGATCGCGCCCAGGTCCTGGCAGTCGGTGATCGCCTGGCAGGTGGCGGCCGCCAGCTCGGCGTTCATCGCATTGCGGGCCTCTGGGCGATGCAGGGTGATGACGGCCACGGCACCGTGGCGTTCGATCCGGACGACGTCGCTGGCATCCATGGCGTGCCTCCTGGGCTTGGTCAGATCGGCACGGCGAGTGACGACCATTTCTGACAGTACTGTAGCCAAAGATGTCAGTGCGTCGATAGGTGTCCGCGCAAGGCCTCCATGCCGGCCGCGAGGAGCGGGGCGAGCTCGCTCTCGGGGTCGTCGAGCCAGACCTCGTACGCCGCGATGGCCAGGCCCAGGCTGACCTGGGCCACGGTGCGCGGCAGCAGCGCGGTGGCCGGCTGGCCGGTGCGGGCGCCGACGTATGCCGCGATCACGGCGCGCCATTCGGCGTAGCGCAGCACGGAGTGGGCCTGGAGGGCCGGCGTGCGCATGATCAGGCCCATCCGCTCGCGGTGTGACGGGGAGGTGTCCGCGGGGAAGGTGTTGAAGGCGACCACGCCGCGCTGGACCGCCTCCCACAACGGCAGGTCGGCAGGCATCTGGGCGAGCGTGGTGCGGAACGAGGCGATCGTGCGGTCGAAGCCGCCCCACGGGATGTCGTTCTTCGAGGGGTAGTAGCGCGCCAGCGTGCGCCGGCCGATGCCGACCTCGGCGGCGATCTGCTCCAGCGGCGTGGCCTCGAAGCCCTGCTCGGCGAAGAGTCGGAAGGCGACGCGCTCGATCTCGCCATGCGAGGTGGACGCGGGCCGGCCGCGCAGCAGTGTCGTCGTCATGAAGAAAATCTAACAGAGGTGTTCCATTAATGCCGTGTGTGCCATTAATCTGGCGGCGGCAACGTCACACCATCGACAGGAGCAGATATGCGGCACGACAACGGCACGACCGGCACGGCCGTCGAGCAGACCGGCGAGCTCGCCGCCGACCACCTCATCGAAGAGGTGTCCATCGACGGCATGTGCGGCGTCTACTGATGACCGTCACCCTCGAGGGCGCCTGGGCGCTGTCGCCGTCGGTGGCCCTGCGACCGGAGCGATTCGGCGCGCTGGCCTACCACTTCGGCACCCGGCGGCTGACCTTCCTCAAGCGACCCGAGCTGGTCGCCGTCGTACGCGGTCTGGCGACGGCCGACGACGTCGAGGCCGCCCTCGAGGGGGCCGGTGTCCCGGCCGAGCACTACCCCGCCTACCTCGCCGCGCTCGACGGTCTCGCGGCGACCGACATGATCCAGGAGCGTGCGGCATGAGACTCATCGACCACTTCGAGTCGGGGCTCGACGCTCCGATCTGCCTGACCTGGGAGCTCACCTACGCGTGCAACCTCGAGTGCGCCCACTGCCTGTCCTCCTCGGGTCGCCGCGACCCGCGTGAGCTCACGACGGAGCAGTGCGAGGCGGTCATCGACGAGCTGCAGCGGATGCAGGTGTTCTACGTCAACATCGGCGGCGGCGAGCCGACGGTGCGGCCCGACTTCTGGCACCTGGTCGAATACGCGGTCGCCCACGACGTGGGGGTCAAGTTCTCCACCAACGGCATCCGGCTCACGCCCGAGCGGGCCGCCTGGCTCGCCTCGACCGACTACGTCGACGTGCAGATCTCCCTCGACGGCGCGACCGCCGAGGTCAACGACCGGGTGCGCGGCGCCGGCTCCTACGACACCGCCATCGCCGCGCTGCGCAACCTCCGCGATGCCGGGTTCAAGGACGCGAAGGTCAGCGTCGTTTGCACCCGGGAGAACATCGGCCAGCTCGACGAGTTCAAGGCGATCGCCGACGAGTACGGCGCGACGCTGCGCCTGACCCGGCTCCGCCCCTCCGGTCGCGGCGCCGACGTGTGGGACGACCTGCACCCGCTGCCCGAGCAGCAGAAGGTCCTCTACGACTGGCTGATGGCCTCGGGGGAGCGGGTGCTCACCGGTGACTCGTTCTTCCACCTGGCGGCCTTCGGCGAGTCGCTGCCGGGTCTCAACCTCTGCGGCGCGGGCCGGGTCGTGTGCCTGATCGACCCGATCGGCGACGTCTACGCCTGCCCGTTCGCGATCTACGACAACTTCCTGGCCGGCAACCTGCTCGCCGACGGCGGGTTCGCCCGGGTCTGGCGTGAGTCGGAGCTCTTCACCGAGCTGCGCGCGCCGCAGACCGGCGGCGCGTGCTCCGGCTGCGCCCACTACGACGGCTGCCGCGGCGGCTGCATGGCGGCGAAGTTCTTCACCGGGCTGCCGCTCGACGGCCCCGACCCCGAGTGCGTCCAGGGCTACGGCGAGGCCGCGCTGGCCGAGCCGCGCGGCATCCCGGCCGCCAGCCGCGACCACTCCCGCAGTGCTCCGACCCGCAACGCGCCCGTGCTGCTGACCCTGTCGCGCCGCAGCGACCTGAAGGACCTGAGCAGCCCGGCCGCGCCGCCCGTCTCCGCCTGCGCCGAGTCGCCGCTGGCCGGCTTCGTCCCCCAACCCGAGAGAGTCTGATGAGCAAGCTCGACAACCCCTGGAAGCAGAACCCCTGGTTCGAATCGGTCGCGGTCGCCCAGGAGCGCGCTCGCAAGCGTCTCCCGCAACCGGTGTACGCCGCCCTCCTGGCCGGCTCGGAGCGCGGTCAGACCCTCACCGACAACCAGGCCTCCTTCGCCGAGCTCGGTCTGGCCCCGCACGTCGCGGGTCACGCGGCCAAGCGGTCGATGGAGACGACCGTGATGGGCCAGAGCCTCAGCTTCCCGGTGATCATCAGCCCCACCGGCGTACAAGCGGTGCATCCCGAGGGCGAGGTCGCGGTCGCGCGGGCGGCGGCCGCCCGCGGCACCGTCATGGGCCTGTCCAACTTCGCGTCCCGTTCGGTCGAGGACGTCGTCGCCGCCAACCCGGCCACCTTCTTCCAGATGTACTGGACCGGCGACCGCGACGTCATGGTGCAGCGGATGCAGCGGGCCCACGACGCCGGCGCCTGCGGCCTGATCGCCACCCTCGACTGGTCCTTCTCGATGGGCCGCGACTGGGGCAGCCCCGAGATCCCCGAGAAGGTCGACTTCAAGACCGCCGTGCGCTTCGCACCCAAGGTGGTCACCAAGGTGCGCTGGATGCGCGACTTCGCGAAGGCCGGCTTCATCCCCGACCTCACCGCCCCCAACCTCGCCCCTCCCGGTGGCGAGGCGCCCACCTTCTTCGGCGCCTACTACGAGTGGATGACCACGCCGCCGCCCTCGTGGGACGACGTCGCCTGGATGCGCGCGACCTGGGCGGAGATCAGTGGCCGGCCCTTCATGCTCAAGGGCGTGTGCCGCGTCGACGACGCCCGGCGCGCGGTCGATGCGGGTGTCGACGCGATCTCGGTGTCCAACCACGGCGGCAACAACCTCGACGGCACGCCGGCGGCGATCCGTGTCCTGCCCCCGATCGCCCGGGCGATCGGCGACCAGCTCGAGGTCGTGATGGACGGCGGCATCCGCCGCGGCTCCGACGTCGCCAAGGCGCTCGCCCTCGGCGCCCGTGCGGTCATGATCGGCCGGGCCTACCTCTGGGGCCTCGCGGCCAACGGCCAGGCCGGCGTGGAGAACGTGCTCGACGTGCTCCGCAGCGGCCTCGACTCCGCCCTGCTCGGCATGGGCGTGGCCTCGATCGACGAGCTCACCCCGGCCCACCTCGTCGTGCCGGACGGCTTCGAGCGGGCGCTCGGGGCATGAGCGTCCTGGCCCACACCACGTGGCCGGAGGTGCCCTCCGACGGCCTCGTGGTGGTGCCGGTCGGCTCGATCGAGCAGCACGGACCGCACCTGCCCTTCGACACCGACACCGTGATCGCGACCGCCGTCGCCCGAGGCGTCGTCGACCGGCTCGGCGCCGGCATGCTGGCGCCGGCGCTCTGCTACGGCTCCAGCGGCGAGCACCAGGCGTTCCGAGGCACGGCGTCGATCGGCACCGAGGTGCTCGGCATGGTTGTCCTCGAGCTGGTCCGGTCGCTGCGCACGTGGTGCGAGCGGGTCGTGCTGGTCAACGCCCATGGCGGCAACATCGCGGCCCTGGCGGCGACGGTGCGGCAGCTGCGTGCCGAAGGACACGACGTGGCCTGGGTCGCCTGCGCCACCGAGGTCGTCGACCTCCACGCGGGTCGCACGGAGACCTCGCTCATGCTCCATCTCGACCCGGCGCGGGTGCGGCTCGACCGTGCCGAGGCCGGCGACTGCCGCCCGATCGCCGAGCTCCTGCCGGCCCTGATCGCCGGTGGGGTCGCCGCCGTGTCTCCCAACGGCGTGCTCGGCGACCCGGCCGGCGCCTCGGCCGCCGAGGGCGTCGCCGTGCTCGGCGCGATGGTCGACGAGATCTGCGCGCTGGTGACGGACGGTCACCCGGACGCCGACGGCAGGCTGCGCGAGCCGGCGGCGGCTGTCCGGTGAGCGGCCGGGTCGCTCTGGTCACCGGCGCCGCACGGGGCATCGGGGCGGCCGTGACGCGGCTGCTCGTGGGGGAGGGCTATCGCGTGGTGGCCCTCGACTGGTGTGCAGGCGACTCCTCGCCGCTGCCCTATCCGATGGCCCGTCGCGCCGATCTCGACGACCTGGTCGCCTCCTTGCCGGCCGACACGATCATCCCGTGGGTCGGCGACGTGCGCGACCCGGCGGTGCTCACCGGAGCCGTCGCAGCGGCCGTCGGGACGTGGGGGCGACTCGACGTGGCGGTGGCGGGGGCAGCCGTGATGGCCGGCGGTGCTCCGCTGTGGGAGGACGACAGCCTCGCGCTGCAGTGGGCGATCGACGTCGAGGGCGTGTGGCACACCGCCTCGGCCGCGATCCCGGCGATGCTGGCCGGGCCCGATCCGTCGGGGTGCCGCTTCGTCGCGGTCGCGTCGGCGGCCGGCACGCGCGGGCTCTTCCGGCTGGCGGCGTACACGACCGTCAAACACGCCGTCGTGGGTCTTGTCCGTGGGCTGGCCCAGGACCTGGTCGGCACCGGGGTGACGGCGGTGGCCGTCGCGCCCGGCTCGACCGATACCGCGATGCTGCGCGCCACCGCCGAGGTCTATGCGACCACCACGGACGAGCTCGCCGGCCACCAGCTGCTCCAGCGGGCGCTGGCGCCCGACGAGGTCGCCGCGACGATCGCCTTCTGCTGCTCGCCGGCCGGCGCAGCCCTCAACGGCAGTGTGGTCAGCGCCGACGGCGGGTTCTCATGAGCCTGCCGACCGGGTTCGCGGTGCGGATCCGTGACGACGTACGCCGCCTCGACGACGGCCGGCTGCTGGTCGGTGGCTCGCCGTTGCGGGCGATGCGGCTCTCACCCGAGGCGGTGGGCCTCATCGACGGCGCCCGCGTGGTGGTGCGCTCGCCGCAGGCGGGCGTCGTCGCGCGGCGCCTGCTCGACGGCAATCTCGCCGACCCAATGACGGGCCCGCCGGCCGCGGCGGCCGAGCTGACGGTCGTCATCCCGGTGCGCGATCGCGCCGACCAGCTCGACCAGTGTCTCGCCGCGCTCGCGGGCCTGGCCTGCATCGTCGTCGACGACGCGTCGCTCGCGCCCGATGCCGTCGCGGCGGTCGCCGCGGCCCACGGCGCGACCCTGATCGCGCTCGAGACCAACGTCGGACCGGCCGGCGCCCGCAATGCGGGTCTGCGGCAGGTCACCACGCCCTACGTCGCCTTCGTCGACTCCGACGTCACCGTCTCGGCCCGGACGCTCCAGGCGCTGGCAGGGCACTTCGCCGACCCGGCGGTAGCGCTGGTCGCGCCTCAGGTCCAGGGCATCAGCCGGTCCGCCCGGCCACCGTGGTTCGAGAGGTACGACGCTGCCGCCTCCTCGCTCGCACTCGGCCGTCGACCGTGCTCGGTGCGGCCGGGTGCCGCGGTGGGGTGGCTGCCGGCCGCCTGCCTCGTCGGCCGAGTCGCCGCGCTGGACGACGGCTTCGCACCGGATCTTCGGGTCGGCGAGGACGTCGACCTCGTGTGGCGGCTCGTCGCCGACGGCCGGGTGGTGCGCTACGACCCCGCCTACGAGGCGCGGCACGACGCTCGCACGACGGTGTGGGGCTGGCTCGCCAGGAAGGTCGTCTACGGAAGCGGTGGCGCCGAGCTCGGTGCACGCCACGGCTCGGCGATCGCCCCGGCGGTGCTCTCGCCGCAGATGGCCGCTGCCGCGGCGGCCGTGCTGCTGCGAAGCCGCTGGTCGGGGCCGGTCGCGACGCTGGCCGTCGCCCTCGGCGCCCGCTCGGTCCGCACGGCCCTGCCGCCGGTCACGGGTCGCACCGCCTTGGCCGCGCGGCTCTCGATCACCGGCCTCGGCTGGGCGGTGCGCCAGGAGTCTGCCCTGCTCCTGCGGCACTGGTGGCCGGCGACGGCGGTGCTCAGCCTGGTCAGCCGGCCCGCGCGGCGCGCGGTCGCCACGGCCCTCGTGGTCGATCTAGCGGTCGCACTCGCCGTCGAGCGTCCCGGTATCGATCCGGTCACCGGCTGGGTCGGCCGCCGCCTCGACGACCTCGCGTACGGCGCCGGCCTCTGGCTCGGGGCGCTGCGCGCGAGGCGACTGCGTTGCCTTGCGGTCAGGCTGGCGAAGTAGTGTCCGCGAACGTGTCGACTGACGAAGGCAGCACCTACCGGTGGGACGAGTGGACCCTCGACGATCTGGTGGCCGCCAAGGCCGACGTCCGGGTCAGCCTCGTGGTCCCCGCGAAGGACGAGGCGTCGACCGTGGGACAGATGGTCGAGTCACTGCGAGCCAGGCTCATGGGAGCCTCGGCGCTCGTGGACGAGCTCGTCGTGATCGACTCCGACAGCAGCGATGCCACCGCTCGCGTGGCCGCCGATGCCGGCGCCGCCGTATACGCCGCGTCGTCGATCCGGCCCGACCTCGGCAGCCTTCCAGGCAAGGGCGAGGCGATGTGGAAGGCGCAGTTCGTCACCACGGGTGATGTCCTGGTCTTCATGGACGCCGACCTGATCGAGTGGGACACGCACTTCGTTCCCGGTCTGCTCGGGCCGCTGCTCACCGAGCCCTCGGTGGCGCTGGTCAAGGGCTTCTACCGCCGCCCCGGCCCGTCCGGTCTCGACGGCGGCCGGGTCACGGAGCTGGTGGCCCGCCCACTGATCTCGCTGCTCCACCCTGAGCTCGCCTGGCTGGTGCAGCCGCTCGCCGGCGAGTGGGCGATCCGACGCGACCTCTTCTCCCGGCTGAGCGTGCCGTGTGGGTACGCCGTCGAGCTGGCCGCCCTCGTCGACACCGCCGCCCAGCGCGGCGTGGAGGCGATCGCCCAGGTCGACCTCGGGCGCCGCGACCACCGGCACCGGGACCTCCACGATCTCGGTGCGATGGCCACCCAGATCCTTTCCGCGATGCTGACCCGGCAGGGACGTGCCCCGATCGACGGCGCCGAGCTCATCCAATATCTGCCGACCGCCGGTCCGAGCGAGCCGGCGAGCCGACACGTGGTGCTCGCCGAGCGGCCGCCGGCGCGCGAGGTGGAGCCGTGCTGAGGCTGGGGCGCCACACCTTCGCCGACGACCAGGCCCTGATGATGGCCATCGTCAACCGCACCCCGGACTCGTTCTTCGACCGGGGCGCCACCTGGGCCGAGGACGCCGCCTTCGACCGCGTGACGCAGGTCGTGGAGCAAGGCGCCGAGATCGTCGACATCGGTGGCATCAAGGCCGCCCCCGGGGCCGAGATCGGCGTCGCGGAGGAGAAGGCGCGAGTCGTCGACTTCGTCGCGCGAGTGCGGTCGGCGTTCCCCGAGCTGGTGATCTCCGTCGACACCTGGCGGGCGGAGGTCGCCGACGCGGTCTGCGTCGCGGGCGCCGATGTGATCAACGATGCCTGGGGCGGCGCCGACCCGGAGCTGGTCGACGTGGCCGCGGCCCACGACGTGGCCCTGATCTGCACCCACACGGGAGGTGTCACGCCGCGCACCCGGCCCTACCGGATCGACTATGCCGACGTCGTACAAGCGGCGATCGACGACACCGTGGCCTACGCCGAGCGTGCCCTCCGCGCGGGCGTGGCGCGCGAGTCACTGGTCATCGACCCCGCCCACGACTTCGGCAAGAACACCTTCCACTCCCTCGAGCTGACCCGTCGCCTGGGCGAGATGGTCGCGACCGGGTGGCCGGTGCTGGTCTCGCTGTCCAACAAGGACTTCGTCGGCGAGACGCTCGATCTCCCGGTCGGGGAGCGGCTGCTCGGCACCCTCGCGGCCACGTCCGTCTGCGCGCTCGCGGGAGCGCGGATCTATCGGGTGCATCAGGTCGTGGAGACCCGGCAGACGGTCGACATGGTCTGGACGATCGCCGGCCGCCGGCCGCCGGCGCGAGCGATCAGGGGGCTGCAATGACCCGCATCGTGCTGGTGCCGGGGTGCTGGGCGCTCCTGCCGCGCTTCGCCTCGTCGATCGACCCGGTCGCCGACCTGCGCGCTGCCTGCGACAAGGCCCTCTCCTGGCTGGGGGAGGCGCCGGAGATCGTCGCCGACGGGGTCGGGCACGAGGTCGCGGCCGCTCTCCTCGATGCGCGTACGACGTCGTCCACCGAGGCCGGCCGGTCGGTGCTGGTGGTGGCCAACGGCTCCGCGTGCCGCACCGAGAAGGCACCGGGACACCTCGACCCTCGCGCCGAGGGCTTCGATCAGCTGATCGGCACCGCGCTCCGTACGCCCGATCCGGGGGCGCTGCGGGCAGTCGACGCCACTCTCGCCGCTGAGCTGTGGGCCGACACAGCGGTCCTGCCGGCTCTGGCCGATCTTCTCGACGGTGCCCGCACGCTCGACGTGGGCTATGACGCCGTGCCGTACGGGGTGCAGTACTGGGTGGTGCGATGGGAGGCTCGATGACAGTGACGCCGGGGACCCCGGGAGCCCCGAGGGGTCTGGTCAACCTGCGTGATCTGGGGGAGGGCCCGCTGCCGGTGACGGGCATCCTGCTGCGCGGCGATGCGCCGCTCTCCGGCGACGTGGCGCCCGATCGTGTGGCGTGGCCACCGCGCACCGTGATCGACCTGCGCGGCGAGGCCGAGCGTGGGGAGGCGCATCCGCTGGGCGAGGTGGCCCGCGTCGTCGACCTGCCGCTGCTGGGCGGAGGTCGTCGCCGCGGACCGAGGAGTTGGCCCGACCGCCTCGCCGAGATCTATCTCGGTCTCCTCGAGCCGCCCGGCTCGGAGCGGCTGGTCGAGGCGATCGGCCTCATCGCCGAGGCGGAGCCACCCGTGCTTGTGCACTGCACCGCGGGCAAGGATCGCACCGGTGTAACCGTGGCCGTCGCGCTGCGCCTGGTGGGGGTCGAGACCGAGGAGATCATCGCCGACTACCTGCTGACCGGGGAGGCGATGCCGCTTGTACTCGCCCGGATGCAGGCCACCGTGCGCGAGCAGACGGAGCGAACGCTTGCAACCCCGCCTCCCCACATCGCGGCGACCCCGCGTGAGGCCATGGCGGAGTTCCTCGAGGCACTGGACAGCCATGACGCGGGCGCCGCGGGCTGGTTCCTCGCCCACGGCGGCGCCCCGGACACACTGGCGCGGCTGCGCTCCAGGCTGATCGGGCCGCCCACGGTGTGATGCCTCCCACGAATTCGGAATCACGATTCCGGATCGACTACGCTGATCCGGAATCATCATTCCGTTTCGAGAGGATCCCGGTCATGGCTCTGGCTGGTCGGCGCGCGCACTATCAAGTCACCTTCGCGGTGCTGGCGGTCGGAGTGGCGGCGTACGCCCTGCTCCAGTCGCTGGTGACGCCGGTGCTCACCACCGTGCAGGGTGAGCTGCACACCACGCAGAGTGCGGCGACGTGGGTGCTGACGGCGTACCTGCTGTCCGCGTCGATCTTCACCCCGATCATGGGCCGGCTCGGCGACATCATCGGCAAGGAGCGGGTCTTCGTCGCCACCCTCGTCGCGCTCGCCGCCGGCTCGGTGCTGGCGGCGCTGGCGTCGTCGATCACCGTGATGATCGTCGCCCGCGTGATCCAGGGCATCGGCGGCGGCGTCCTGCCGCTGGCCTTCGGCATCATCCGCGACGAGTTCCCGAAGGAGCGCGTGACGGGCGCCGTGGGCGCGATCGCATCGCTGAGCGCCGTCGGCGCGGGCCTCGGCATCGTGCTGGCCGGCCCGATCGTCAACGCCCTGGACTGGCACTGGCTCTTCTGGATCCCGATGATCCTCACCGCTGCCGCCGCGATCGCCGCGGTCGTCTTCATCCCCGAGTCACCGGTCCGTACGTCGGGTCGGATCTCGTGGGCGCCGGCCCTGCTGCTCTCTGCGTGGCTGGTTGCCCTGCTCGTCGCCCTCAGCGAGGCACCTGACTGGGGCTGGGGCTCCGGCAAGGTCATCGGCCTGCTCGTCGCCGCCGTCGTCCTGGCTGCGGCCTGGGTCTACTCCGAGCAGCACGCTGCGACCCCGCTGATCGACATGAAGATGATGCGTCTCACCGCGGTGTGGACCAACAACCTGGTCGCGCTTCTGATCGGTGTCGGCATGTACGCGACGTTCGCGTTCCTCCCCGAGTTCGTGCAGACCCCGAGCGTCGCCGGCTACGGCTTCGGCGCCAGCATCACGCAGTCGGGCCTGATGCTGCTGCCTTCCTCGATCACGATGTTCCTGGTTGCGATGTACGCCGGCCGCATGGCCGTCAAGGTCGGCGGCAAGCTGCTGGTCGTGTCCGGCTGCGCCATCGGCGTCGGCGCGATGGTGATCCTGGCCTTCGCCCACACCGACAGGTGGGAGATCTACCTCGGCACCGCGATCATGGGCGTCGGCTTCGGCCTGGCCTTCTCGGCGATGTCGGGCCTGATCGTCGCGGCCGTCCCGGCAGAGCAGACCGGCGTCGCCTCGGGCATGAACGCGAACATCCGCACCATCGGTGGATCGATCGGCTCGGCGCTGATGGCGAGCATCGTCACCGCCCACATCGGCGCCTCGGGTATGCCGACGGAGTCGGGCTACACCGCTGGCTTCGCGATGCTCGGCGGCGGCCTGCTGCTGGCGGCTCTCGCTGGTCTGCTGATCCCTCAGCTGCGCCCTCGGGCTGCGGCGTCCAGTGACGCCGACGCTCCGCACGCGGAGCTCGGTCTGGTCGCGGCTGGCACCCTGGTCGGCGATCAGAGCGAGTAATCGTGCCTAGGATCGGTGCTGTGGCTGACACGAGCACGGAGACGGGCACGGACGCCGAGACCGAGAAGCAGGCTCCGATCCGTACGCCGCGCCGTGATGCCGTGCGCAACGGCGCGCGCATCCTCGAGGCTGCCCGCGAGGTGCTCGCGGAGTCGGGACCGGAGGCCAGCATGGAGGGCATCGCCAGCCGTGCCGGCGTCGGTGTCGGCACCATCTACCGCCACTACGCCAACAAGGACGCCTTGATCGACGCCCTGGTCGGGCGCGTCATCGACGAGCTCGACCAGGCCGCCGACAAGGCCCTCGCGGCGGAGGAAGGCGCGGGCCTGGAGAGCTTCCTGCTGGCGCTGGGGGAGTCGTTCTCGGCGCATCGGCGCTATGCCGGGCTGATGCTCGGCCGCGGTGACGAGGCCGGCGCCGATCGCATCCGGGGCTATCTCGACGAGCTCACGACCCGTGCGCGAGCCGCAGGGACGCTGGCAGCGGAGACGACGCTCGGTGACGTCATGGTGCTGGTCTGGAGCCTCCGGGCGCTGGTCGAGATGACCGGCGACATCGCACCTGACGCCTGGCGGCGCCTTCTCGATGTCCAGCTCACCGGACTCCGTGAGCCCGGCCCGAGCAGTGCAACCCCGGCGTTGAGCCTGGAGCAGGTGCGTCAGATCTCGGCCTCGCCGACATGCAGCCGGCGTGCCGGCTGAGCAGAGCTCGCGAACCGAGGGGATGGACGACTCGGTACAGCCCAGCGACGGGTTGAAGATCGTTGTCGATCACGGCTTGGATGGTCTCTGGGTTGCTCGCCCGGGCACTGATGGTCGCGAGGTAGTGGTCGGCGCGGAAGTCACGCATCTCTGCGATCCCGCTCCATGGGTCTGGGGGGTCCTCGCTCGCCGTCAGGCGACGGGGCAGTCCCCACGATCGTTACCGACTTCTTTTGTGGACTGCCTCAAAGAGGTGATCCCCAGGCCACAGGCCTGGTGCGGATGGGCTGGCCTGTAAGCCGTTTCGGACACCTTCTGGCTATGACATCAGCCCGCGGGTCGGTCAGTCGGGTGGATCCGGCGCAACGATGGCACGCACGATCGCCGCGACCGCGGCCGAGGTATCCCTCTCGACAATCGCGAGGACCTGCGCGGAGGTCTGGGGCGTGAGTCGACGCCACGATGGTGAGCCTCGCGAAGGATCTCTGGGTGGTCGGTGGCGAGGCGGGTGAGGAGGGTGCCGGCATCGATCAGTTCGATGCCATGCTCGGCCATCCACGCTCGTGGGAAGTGTGCGACGTTCTGGGTCAGCAGCACGTCGGCGTTGGCCGAAGCGCGGCGGCGAGCACGTGCCGGTCCTTGGGATCCATGTCAACCTTGGCGACGCGGGCCTCGTCACGCTTCCTGACCTCGACCAGCGCGGTGGGCAGGTACGCGTCCAGCCGGTCGACCAGAAGGTCGGCATCCTCCGGTGCGAATCCGAACTTGCTGATCAGGTTGCGGGTCGTCTCATCGAGGCGACTCACTCCAGCGGAGGTCGAGCGCGCCGAGCTTGGCGGCGTACACGACGTAGTCGCGGAGCGTCCGAGAGATCAGGATGTTCGCGTCGGCGAGGATGACCGACAGGCTCAGTCGTCGTTCCCGTACTTGTTCGCCAGCCCGGCGACGACCGCCATGTGGTCCTCGTCGAGGAACTCGCGGAGCTTCTGGATCGAGGAGGCCGGGATGCGGTGGTGTTTGCCGACCATCCGGAAGCCGACTCCCCGGCGCTCGATCATCCGCATCAGGGTGGGGCGAGACATGCCGAGGATCGCGGCGGCCTCGGTCGTGGTGAACTCCTGCTTGACAGGGACGACGAGCGCGCCCACGGTCTGCTCGGCGTCGAGCAGGGCGAGCACCTTCTCGGCGCTCTCGCGCGGAAGCCGCAGAGTTACCTCGATCTCGTGTGCGTCACCGGCGAGGCTCGAGCGCAGGGCCTGGACGTCCTCGGTCAGTGCGCTGGTCATGTCGCCTCCCGGGAGCGCCGGATCACCTAAGTGCTCTAAGTGTACATCGGCGGACGGGTGGGCGGATTCGCCGGTCAAGGCGAGCCTGCGATGTACCACTGATGTAACAAGGCAACAGAGAGAGGCGGTGGGCCATGGAAGACGTTGGCAGATGTTTCTGCAGGTCAGGCCACGGGTATGGAGCTTCATCGCAGGTCGTAGGATCGCCGGGATCACATGATCAACATCTGAGCCCACGCGCTGCCGAGAACGAGCTTGACCACGACCACCAAGTTCATCGAGGCAACGCGCTCGGTGCCGGAGGCCCTCCGGCACCGAGCAGGTCGTCGAGGGCCGCAGCTGCGCGGGACTGTGCATCATGGAGCAGGTGGGCGTAGGTGTTCAGGGTGACCTGGGCGCTGGCGTGGCCGAGGCGCTCCTGAACAACCTTCACCGACTGTCCGGCCTCGAAGAGCAGCGAGGCATGGGTGTGGCGGAGCTCGTGGACCGTGATCCGGGGGAGGTCCAAGTCCGGATGGGCTGCACGGTAGTGCTTCTGGACACGTTGGAAGGCGGCGTGCAGCCCGGACTGGGTTGCCGCCCTGCCAGGGGTGGAGGGGAAGACCGGGTCTGCGGAGCGCAGGCCACGTAGGGGAGTGACGTTGCCGGTTCCGCCGACGAGCAATGCGGGGAGCTCCTTGCGCCAGTCCTGGAGGAGGGCGGCGCAGGTCTTGTCGAACGTGACGGTGCGAGGTCGACCGCCCTTGACCTGGCCGATGACGTAGCGCTCGGCGAGTGGGAGGCTCTCGTCGTAGTGCAGCGCCCGTTCGATGCGCATCTCGTTCCTGTTGAAGTCGAGGTCGCCCCAGCGCAGCGCGAGGATCTCGCCCGAGCGCAGCCCGGTGCGAGAGAGCAGGACGAAGGCACGTGCCCACGGCTCGTCCTCGGCCAAGGCCCAGTCGCAGAACCGGGTCAGCTCGTCGACGTTCCAGATGGTGAATGGCTTGACTCGCTTCGCCTTCTCGCCCTTGGGCCGGCCGGCGTGCTTGGAGTTGGCGGGGTTCTTCACGATCAGGCCCTCGTCGAGGGCCGCTAGGAAGAGCGTGTTGACCCAGTTGGCGTATCGGGCGACGGTCGAGGTCGCCAGCCCCCTACTTCGCCGCTTCTTCGACGGCTTCTGCTTCAAGCCGTTCTCGAGTCCGCGGTAGGCGGCGGCGAGGTCGGTCGGCCGGATGTCGGCAAGTCGGAGGTGCCCGATGTAGGGCTCCATGGCATCGACTGCACGCTGGATGTAGAGGCGCGTGCCGTTGCTTCCTCCGTAGCCGTCGACCCACCGCTGGGCGTAGCCAGCAAAGGTGTCGCGGCCCAGCGGCCGTGCCACGCCTCGGACGACGTCGGCTCGAAGCAGGAGCAGTTCCGCCTCCGCCTCGTCGTAGCTCGCGAAGCCGCCACGCGACAGATAGCGGTCGCCATCCTCCGGGCGCGCCGCGTCGGCAGGGACGCGGATCTCCAGACGCCAGCTGGTGCCGCGCTTCGTCGCGTACGACGTCACCGAGCCGGTGCCGTGAGCCCGCGGAGCGCGTTGTTCGGACTTCCGCCGGGCCGTCATGCGCTCGCCTCGTCGTCGACTCCGAACGTACGGAGGAACGGGCGGCGGGGGATGAGCACCCGTCTGCCGATGTGGACAGCCGGGATCGTGCCGTCCTCGATCGCGTGGTCCACCGTGCGGGGATCGAGGGTCAACAGCGCGGCGACCTCGTTGCGGGTGAGGACCTCCCGATCGCTGACGCGGAGCTCGGCCCACGTGGTGATCGGGGCGGCGATCGTGTGGTTGCTCATGTCGATCAGGTGCGCGGACCGCTCCGCTGGAGGGGTCTGTCCGCATCTGGATGCGCCTGGTTCGCCGCGATGATGCCGAATGCTCGGCACCCGCCAATTAGGGTGAAACGTCGCATGGAACGTCGCATGGAGTTCTTCGGAGGGCATTCTGAGTACCGACTTTTCTGGTGTTCCTGCAGGTCAGGCACCAGATGGACCCTCCCGGCTGCCGGCGGCGGTCCTGTGGGACATGGACGGCACCCTCGTCGACACCGAGCCGTACTGGATCGACACCGAGTTCGCGATGGCCGAGAGGTACGCCGCGAGCTGGTCACGTGAGGACGCGCTCTCGCTGGTGGGTAACGACCTGCTGGAGTCGGGTCGCTACATCAAGAAGCGGATGGAGCTCGACCTCAGCCCCGCCGAGATCGTCGAGGAGCTCCTCGACGGTGTGGTCGCCAGGGTCGAGGAGGCGGTGCCGTGGCGTGCCGGCGCACGCGAGCTGCTCACCGAGCTCCACGATCGCGGAGTGCGCTGCGGTCTGGTGACGATGTCCTACGAACGGTTCGTCGCGCCGATCCTGGCCGAGCTGCCACCCGAGACGTTCACCGTCGTCGTGACCGGCGACCAGGTCGGGCAGGGCAAGCCGCACCCGGAGCCGTACCTCACCGCCGCGGCCGCGCTCGGCGTACGGGCGGCCGATTGTCTGGCCATCGAGGACTCCAACACCGGTGCCAAGTCGGCCGAGGAGGCGGGCTGCACCGTCCTGGTGGTGGAGAACCACGTCCCCGTCCTGCGGGGCCGGCGCCGGGTCTTCCGTACGACGCTCGCCGGCCTCTCGGTCGAGGACCTGCCCGGGCTGCTGGTCTGAGCGCACCAGGCGGCCGCGCCGCTGTCAGTCGAGGTCGGTGTCGTCACCGCCCGCGTCGACCGACACCGCCTCCGGGAGCGGAGGGGGCGTGCCACCGTAGGCCGGGCAGAGCGCCTGATGGGCGCACCAGGAACACAGCTTGCTGGGACTGGGCCGCCAGTCACCGGAGGACTCCGCCGATCGGATCGCCTGCCAGATCGCGTGGATCTTGCGCTCGGTGGCACGCAGGTCGTCCTCGTCGGGGACGTAGCGCAGAATGTCGCCGCTGCCGAGATAGATCAGTTGCAGCATCGCCGGAACGACTCCGCGGGTGCGCCAGATCACCAGGGCGTAGAACTTCAGTTGGAAGAGCGCCTTCGTCTCGAAGGCAGGGCCCGGGATCCGTGAGGTCTTGTAGTCGACGATCCGGACGCGTCCGTCGGGGGCGATGTCGACGCGGTCGACGAAGCCGCGCAGCAGCAGCTTGGACTCGAGCAGGGTCTCGACGTACAGCTCGCGCTGCGCCGGCTCGAGCCGGCGCGGGTCCTCGAGGGTGAAGTAGCGATCGAGGACCGTCCGGCACGAGG
>Ga0164242_10000239_pt1 | contig 69385 bp, 63 predicted proteins | sample OricomgcompostMG_FD_108783 | JGI IMG/M metagenome (GOLD analysis project Ga0164242, IMG submission 108783) | Miracle-Growth compost microbial communities from Emeryville, California, USA - Original compost - Miracle growth compost (MG) ... | reverse complement strand
GGCCATACGCGTCGCCAGAAGCAGGCGGACGCGCCGCAGGGCAAGTTCATGACGGAGCGTAAGGCATGAGCGCGCCGGCCATGGAGACGCCGCGCACCGTCGCCGTGATCGGCGGCGGCCAGGCCGCGGGCTGGGTCGTGAAGACGTTGCGCAAGGAAGGCTATGCGGGCCGTCTCGTGATGATCGCCGACGAAGCGCATCTGCCCTACGAGCGTCCGCCGCTCTCGAAGGCGGTGCTCGCGGGCGAGGCGGATATCGAAACGGTGCGCATCGCGAAGCCCGATGAATTCGCCGCCCTGAATGTCGAAGCGTGGCAGCCCGATAGCGCGACGTCGATCGACCGCGCGGCGCGCATGGTCACCACGCGCTCGGGGCGCGAAGTGAAGTACGACCGCCTCGTGATCGCCACGGGCGGTGCGGCGCGCAAGCTGCCCGCGAGCATGGTGAAGAGCGCGCACGTGACCTATCTGCGCACGCTCGACGAAGCCATGGCGCTGGGCGAGCGGCTGCGTCGCAGCCAGCGCGTGCTGGTGGTGGGCGGCGGCTGGATCGGGCTCGAAGTGGCCGCGACGGCGCGCAAGCTCGGCGTACAGGCCACGGTGGTGGAGGGCGCGCCGCGCCTGTGCGCGCGCTCGCTGCCGCAAGATGTCTCCGATTTCCTGCTCGACCTGCACCGCGAGAACGGCGTGGACGTGCGGCTGAACGCGGCGCTGGTGTCGCTCGAAGACCAGGCGTCGGGCGGCGTGCGCGCGACCTTCGCCGACGGCAGCGCGCTCGACGCGGATTTCGCGGTGGCCGGCATCGGCCTCGCGCCGCACACGGCGCTGGCCGAGGCCGCTGGCCTCGCTGTCGAAGACGGCATCGTGGTGGACGAATTCGGCGAAACTTCGGACCCCTGCGTATTCGCTTGTGGCGACGTGGCGAACCATCCGAACGCATGGCTCAAGCGCCGCGTGCGGCTGGAGTCGTGGGCCAATGCCCAGAATCAGGCGATTGCCGCGGCCAAGGCCGTGCTCGGCGTGAAAACGCCCTATGCGGAAATTCCGTGGTTCTGGTCCGACCAGTACGACGTGAACCTGCAGATTCTCGGCGACATCCCGGCCGGCGTCGCGCCGGCGCTGCGCGGTAGCCTCGAAGCAAAGCGCGCGACGCTCTTCTTCGTGGAAGAGGGACACCTGCGCGGCGTCATTGCGATCAACTCGGCGCGCGACCTCAAGCTCGCGCGCAAATGGATGAGCCAGGGGCGCGCGGTCGACATCGCGGCGCTCACGGACACCAGCAAGGCCCTTGCTTAAGACCACACACACGAGACAACACGGAGACGGGACGACAGGCATGAGAACTTTCGACACTACCATCGGCCATCGCGGCGGCGCCACGGTCGTCGAGCCGTTCAACGGGCCACTCACGCGCGGCTCGATCATCGCGCGGCTCGAACGGCTGCCGACCAACGCCATGCAGGTGCGCGCGCGTATCCTGATCGGCCTTGCCACGTTCTTCGACGGCTTCGACGTGATCGCGATTGCCGCGACCCTGCCGATCCTGATCCAGAAGTGGCACCTCACGCCATGGGAGATCGGCTTTCTGATCGCCTCGGGTTCGGTGGGCCAGCTGTTCGGCGCCTTCCTGTTTCCGTGGCTCGCGGAGCGTCACGGCCGCGTGCGCGCGATCGCATGGAGCTCGGGCGTCATCGGCGTGACGAGCATTGCCTGCGGTTTCGCGCCGACCTTCATGGTGTTCGCCGCGCTGCGCGTGGTCCAGGGCTTCGGTCTGGGCGGCGAGCTGCCCGTGGCGGCGACGTATATCAACGAGGTCAGCCGCGCGCATGGCCGTGGACGCTTCGTTCTCCTCTACGAGATCGTGTTCCCGGTCGGCCTGCTGGCGGCGAATGCGCTGGGCGCCTGGATCGTGCCGCGCTTCGGCTGGCAAACGATGTACTTCATCGGCGCCATGCCGCTCGTGCTGTTCTTCGTGCTGCGCAAGCTCGTGCCGGAGTCGCCGCGCTGGCTCGCCGAACGCGAACGCCTGCAGGAAGCCGATACGGCGGTGAGCGCCTTCGAGCGCACCGTCAGGGGACCGCTCGAGCCGGTGACGAACGCCGCCGATTTCGACGCGATCGTCAAGCGCCATCCGAAGCGCAGCATGAAGGACCTGTTCGGGACGGCTTACCTCAAGCGCTCGCTCGCGGTGGCCATGCTGTGGATGACCTGCGGCTTCATTCAGTACGGGCTCTCCACGTGGCTGCCGACGATCTATCGCACCGTCTATCATGCGCCGCTGCAACTCGCGCTCAATCTCGCGGTGGCCGCCTCGGTGCTCGGCGTGCTGGGCTCGCTCACTTGCGCGCTGCTGGTGGACAAGGTGGGCCGCAAGCCCATCATCAACGTGTCGTTCGTGCTGTGTGCGCTGTCGCTCGCGCTGGCCGGCATTTGCCATGCGATGTCGGTCTACGTGGTCGCGACGTTCTGTGCGCTTTCGCTTGGCTTCCTCGCCTGCGGATTTATCACGGCCTACGTCTATACGCCGGAGCTTTACCCCACCAGCATTCGTGCGCTGGGCTGCGGCGTGGGTGGCGCGTGGCTGAAGGTGGCGGCGATTTTTGCGCCGACCATCGTCTCGAAGACGATGATCGGCGGTAATCTGGATGTGGCGTTCTATATCCTTGCCGCCGTGCCGTTCCTCGCTGCGTTGGCGGTGCATTTTCTCGGCATCGAAACGAAGGGCAAGGTGCTCGAGCAACTGGAGGCATAGGGAGCGTTGGCTCGGGGTGGGACGGAATCCCGTGTCGGCATGAGTGCGGCGCGAAGCTCGCGCCGCGCCGCTCAGTTCGGCAGCAGCGCGCCGCTGCGAACCGGTTCCGCGCCCGCGACGCACGCCACCTCCATCCCGGCGGTGGCGAAGCGTGCGCGCTGGCGTGCGTACAGCACGCCCGCAACGGAGTTCCTGACCGTGACCACGCGATCGGTCAACGGGTCGACGATATCGGCGATCGGATGACCGGGCTCGACCCGGGCGCCCACTGGCGTGCGGAACACGATCACGCCGGAGGCCGGGGCGACGAGCGATTCGCTGCCGGCGAACGGCGTGGGTCCGAATTCGAGCGGCGGCAACGGCGCCGGCGTGCCTTCGATCACGCCGCGATGCGTCAGGTATTCGACGATGGCGTTCGCGTCGTGTTCGGCGAACGAGTACGATACGTCCGCCTGGCCACGCAACTCGATCGTTACGGATATCGAACCATTGGGAATGGGGTAGCGGTCCCCGTGGCGCGCCCGCAATCCGGACCAGCAAAAGCTGTGGATCTCGTCGAATGGATTGCCGATCGAGTTGAGCGCGAGCAGCGACGCCTTCGCGTCGAGATAGCGCGCGAGCGGCTCCACCTCGGACCACACGTCGGGGTTGGTGTAGAGATGCATGGCGGCTTCGAAGTCGCAGTGCAGGTCGAGCACCACATCGGCGTCGTACGAGAGGCGCTGCAGCGCGAGGCGCTGCGACTGAAGCTCGGTGCTCGGCGTTTGCTCCGCGAGCGCCTCGCGCATGACGGCGCGCACGGCAAGCCGATTCTGTTGCGCGTTGCCGGTGAGGCGGGACTCGATGCGCGGCATCACGAGCTCGGCGAGATCGTGAAAGTGGCGGTTGAAGTTCGAGGCGGTGCCGGTTTCGAAGCGGCCGAGCATCTGGCCGAGCAGATGCTGGTTCAGGCCGATCGGATTGGGCACGGGAACCACCACGATCTCGCCGCGCAGCTTGCCCGCCGTCTCCAGCGCGGCAAGCCGCCTGCGCAGCGCCCAGGCGACCAGCATGCCGGGCAATTCGTCGGCATGCAGCGACGACTGGATGTAGATCTTCTGCCCGCCGGACGGGCCGTAGTGGTAACTCGTCAGATGCCGCCCGGTGCCGAGCGCCGGGGAAATCAAGGGATGTGTCCGGGTTTGCATGATGAGGTGATGGTGCCGATGCCGGCCGATGCTGTTAGCCGCCGTACACGTCGAAGTCGAAGTACTTCGACTCGATTTTCTTGTACGTGCCGTCCTTGATGATGTCGGCGATGGCCTTGTCGAGCTTCGCCTTCAAATCGGTGTCGTCCTTGCGCAGACCGATCGCCGCGCCCGCGCCGAGCAGGCCCTGCGGATCGCTCATGTCGCCGCTCGCGAACTGGAAGCCCGCGCCGCGCGGCGTCTTCAGGAAGCCCTGTTCGGCCTGCACGGCGTCTTGCAGCGCCGCGTCCAGACGGCCCGAAATCAGGTCCGCGTAGACCTGATCCTGGTCCTGGTAAGGCACGATCGTCACGCCCTTGGGCGCCCAGTTCTCCTTCGCATAGGTTTCCTGGATCGTGCCCTGCTCCACGCCCACCGTCTTGCCCTTGAGCGATTCGGCCGTCGGCTGGAGGCTCGAGCCCTTCCGCGCGACGAGGCGCGTCGGCGTATGGAACAGCTTCGACGAGAACGCGATCTGCACCTCGCGTTGCGGCGTCATCGACATCGACGAAAGCACGCCGTCGAACTTCCTGGCCTTGAGCGCCGGGATCATGCCGTCGAACTCGCTTTCGACCCACACGCACTTCGCGTTCATGCGCTTGCAGATCTCGTTGCCCATATCGATGTCGAAGCCGACCAGCTTGCCGTTCGCGCCCTTCGATTCAAACGGGGGATAACTCGCATCGACGCCGAAACGGACGGTGGACCAGTCCTTCGCGAAGGCAGAGGTGGCGATCGTCAGGATCGCCAGGGACAGGGCAAGCTTCTTCATTGACGTGAGGTCTCCAGTATCGACATCGGTGCCGCCGTGAATGGGCGGCGTCTTCAAGCAGAGCAGGGTTCATCCGCAAAGTTGAATAGACAAGATAACGAATGGAGATTGTTTGGTTAAGTAGGGTTTTCGCTGAAGATGCGGCGTATGAATCCAATTAGTACGGGCGTTCGTGCGAAATACGCGTGATTGGGCATGCTGGATCGAAGATGTTCATGTTTAATGTATAGACAACAAATGTATTCGTAATCGAAGCGCGCGATTGATTGACGGGTGGCTTGCGTCGCGCGGCCGGTTAACGAAAAAGCCCAGACCGCATGAGTCTGGGCTCTCGTGCATCGGCCAGGTTTACCGCGCCTTCACGCGGGACCGGCCTTGTTGCGGCGCCTAGCTGCCGTACACGTCGAAGTCGAAGTACTTCGATTCGATCTTCTTGTAGGTGCCGTCCTTGATCATGTCGGCGATGGCCTTGTCGATCTTCGCCTTCAAATCGGTGTCCTCTTTGCGCAGACCAATACCGGCTGCATCCGAGGGGATTTCCTTGCCCGCGAACTGGAAGTCCGCGCCGCGCGGCGTCTTCAGGAAGCCCATGTCGGCTTGCACTTCATCCTGCAGCGCGGCGTCCAGGCGGCCCGAGATCAGATCGGCGTAGACCTGGTCCTGATTCTGGTAAGGCACCACGTTCACGCCCTTGGGGGCCCAGTTCTTCTTCGCGTAGGTCTCCTGAATCGTGCCTTGCTCGACGCCCACCGACTTGCCCTTGAGCGAATCGGCCGTCGGCAGCAGGGTGCTGCCCTTCCTGGCGACGAGGCGCGTCGGCGTATTGAACAGCTTCGCCGAGAAGGCGATCTGCTGCTCGCGCTCCGGCGTCATCGACATCGACGAAAGCACGCCGTCGAACTTCTTGGCCTTGAGCGCCGGAATCATGCCGTCGAATTCCTGCTCGACCCACACGCATTTCGCGTTCAGGCGCCGGCAAATTTCGTTGCCGAGATCGATGTCGAAGCCAACCAGCTTGCCGTCCGCAGCCTTGGATTCAAACGGCGGATAACTCGCATCGACACCAAACCGGATGGTGGACCAGTCCTTCGCGAACGCGGAGGTGGCGATCGCCAGGGTCGCCAGAAACAGGGCTAGCTTCTTCATTGCTTTGGGGTCTCCAGTATCGACTTTGGGGCCGCGGCGCAAGTCTGCGGCATCTTCAGGAAAAGGCAGTGCGAGCCGCCAGTTGGATAGACAAAATAGACAATCGGCGATGGGCGGTTAAGTAGGGTTTTCGCTGAAGAGGCGGTGGTGGATTTGGTCGCATCGAGGAATCGGGCGAACACGCTGACCACGCCCCCTGTGGCCCACCGCGTAACCGAAGTCGCGTGCTTTGCCATGAGCGCCCCGCGCGGTCCTGAATGCGCGTCCTGGTGCATGGCGATTCGCACCGAGGGTAAACACCCGCTCGAGATCGGCTAAATTTCCTCCCGATCTTGCCGTTATAGTTTCCATATACGGTTAAATGTTTCGTGTATGGAACAAAAATAATGAAAAATTGGTCGATCAACCTGCGGCTCGCCCTGACGGTCGTGACGCTCGGGGTGCTGGTCATCGCAATGGGCGTCATGAGCCTGTTCGGCATGGAGACAACCACGCGTGCGCAGCACGAGGCGTATGCCTTGCATTTCGCGTCGGTGGTGGCGCTCGGCAAGTCGGGCACGGCAATGTCGCGTGCGCGCTTTGGCCTCGACTGGGCGATGGCGAATCCGCATTCGCCGCAACTCGGCGTGCAGCTCGATCGCGCGCAGACGTTGCTCGACGAATCGGACCGCTGGTGGCAGCAGTTTCGCGCGCTACCCAAGCCCGCCGAGTTGCAGACCCTCACCGACGATCTCGATACCCGGCGCGGCGCGGTACGGCGCGAGGCGATCGACCGCCTGATCGTGGCGATTCGTCATGGCGACACGGGCTGGATGGACGAACATCGGGCCGCCCAGCTGATCGGCCTTTATTCGGCGATGAACGCGAGTCAGACCGCGCTCGAGCACGATCTGGACGAGGCCGCGCGCCGCGCCGATGCGCAATCGAGCGCGCGATTCCACACACTCGGCGTGCTGTGCGGCGCGAGCATCGCGCTGGCGCTGCTGATCGCATACCTGAGCTGGCGCGCTTTGCGCCGCGCGGTGATGGACCCGCTGCGCGCGGCGATGGCGCATTTCGAAGCCATCGCCGCCGGCGACCTGACGACCCGCATCGCGGTTCACCGCGCCGATGAAATGGGCCTGCTGCTCGAGCGTCTCGCGGCGATGCAGACGCGATTGCGCTCGACGATGGAGCAGGTGAGCACGGGTGCGAACGCAATGGCGACGGCGACCCAGCAGATCGCCACCGGCAATCTCGATCTCTCGCAGCGCACGGAGGAGCAGGCTTCGTCGCTGGCGCAAACGGCTTCGGCCATGCAGGAATTGATTGGCACGGTGCAGGCCAATGCCGCCAATGCGCAGCAGGCGCGCGAGCTTGCGCTCGGCGCGTCGGATGTAGCGGGGCGCGGCCGCGATGCGGTCACGCGCATGGAGCAAACCATGCACGAGATTCATGCGAGCTCGTCGAAGATGACGGACATCATCGCCACGATCGAGAGCATCGCGTTTCAGACCAATATCCTCGCGCTCAATGCGGCCGTCGAGGCGGCTCGCGCGGGCGAGGAAGGGCGCGGCTTCGCGGTGGTCGCGGGCGAGGTGCGCAGCCTTGCGCAGCGCTCCTCGGCGGCGGCCAGGGAGATCGGCGGGCTCATTGCGGGCTCCACGGCGCGCGTGGCGAACGGCGCCGAACTCGTGATCGAGGCGAGCGGCGCGATGGAGGCAATCCAGGCATCGACGACGCGCGTCGTCACGCTGATTCACGATATCGCCGCCGCCTCGCGCGAGCAGAGCGAAGGCATCGAGCAAGTCGGGCTCGCGGTGACGCAAATGGATGAGGTCACGCAGCAGAACGCGGCGCTCGTCGAAGAGAGCGCGGCTGCGGCGGCCTCGCTCGCGGAGCATGCTCACTCGCTCAACCTGCTGATCGCCGCCTTCAAGGTCGAGCGCAGCGCGGGGTGAGCCGGCTGTCCACGCAATAAGCCATGGAGTCCTGAATGAATAGGCGGCCGCACCCGAAACGGTTTCACTGAGCGTCGACGCGTGTGGGCACGACATCCGCCGTCACCGTCGTTGCGGGCATCCCGCCGAACTGCAGCGCCGCGAGCTGGGCATAAAGCGGTGAATTTCGAAGCAGTTCCGCATGACGACCTTGCGCGACAATGCGGCCCTGGTCCAGCACGACAATGCGGTCGGCCTGCTGCACCGTGGCGAGACGGTGCGCGATGACCAGCGTGGTGCGGTTCTGCGCGGCGTTGTCCAGCGCCGTTTGCACCAGTCGTTCGCTCGCGGCGTCGAGCGCGCTGGTGGCTTCGTCGAGCAACAGGATGGGCGGGTCCTTGAGAATCGCGCGCGCGATCGCAATGCGTTGACGCTGCCCGCCGGAGAGGCGCACGCCGCGTTCGCCCAGAAACGTGTCGTAGCCTTGCGGCAATGCCTCGATAAAGCCGGTGGCGGCAGCCATTTCGGCGGCGCGTCGCACTTGCGCGAGGGGGGCGTCGGGCAGGCCATAGCGGATGTTATCGAGGACGCTGCCCGAGAAGATCACCGACTCCTGCAGCACGACGCCGATGGCCTGACGCAACGCGGCGAGCGAGACATCGCGGGTCGGGACGCCGTTGATGAGGATGCTGCCCGATTGCGGGTCGTAAAAGCGCAGCAGCAGTTGAAACAGCGTGGTCTTGCCCGCGCCGGACGGCCCGACCAGCGCAACGTGCTCCCCGCGCCGCACATCGAGCGAGAAGCCCGAGAGCGTGGCGATGCCGGGGCGCGATGGATACGAGAAGCTCACGTTGTCGAAGCGGATGCCGTCGCCATGGGCCGGTAGCGGCACGGTCGTCGGCGCCTCGGCCACGGGCGAGCGTGCGGCCAGCAGTTGAAGGATTCGCTCGGTGGCGCCGGCGGCGCGCTGCAGATCGCCCCACACCTCGGCAACGGCGCCCACGGCGCCTGCCGTGAATACCGCATAGAGAATGAACTGGGACAGTTGGCCGGCCGTCATGTTGCCGGCCAGTACCGCCTGCGCGCCGAGCCAGAGCACGAACACGATGGCGGCGAACACGAACACGATCACCACGGCGGTCAGCGCGGCGCGCGCGCGGATTCGCGTGAGCGCGGTCTCGAAGGCCGTTTCCACGGCGCGGCCAAAGCGCCGCGTCTCGAAGCGCTCCTGCGTGTACGACTGCACGGTAGGCATGGCGTTGAGCACTTCGCCAGCCAGCGCGCTTGCGTTCGCCACCTTGTCCTGGCTCGCGCGCGAGAGTCGCCGCACGCGCCGGCCGAAGATGACGATGGGTGCGACCACCACCACCAGCGTCGCGATGATGTAGCCGGACAGCACCGGGCTCGTCGCGACCAGCATCGCCACGCCGCCGACCGTCAGCAAGGCGTTGCGCAATCCGAGCGACAGGCTCGTGCCGACCACGGTCTGGATCAGCGTCGTGTCGGTGGTGAGCCGCGAGAGTACCTCGCCCGTCTGCGTGGTCTCGAAGAACTGGGGGCTCATCCGTATCACGTGGTCATAGACGGCACGCCGCAAATCGGCCGTCACGCGCTCGCCCAGCCATGAGACCCAGTAGAAGCGCAGCGCCGTGGCGCCGGCGAGGATCAGCGAAACGACGAAGAGCGCGATGAAATAGCGATCGATGTGCGCGCGCTCGCCGCTGGCAAAGCCACGGTCGATCAGGTATTTGAATGCGACCGGCAGCGCCAGTGTCGCGCACGCCGAGGTCACGAGCGCCAGCAACGCGAGCGCCCAGCGTCCCGCATAGCGGCGCAGGAAGGGAAGGAGCGCGAAGAGCGGGGCGACGCGCGACGAGCGGGCAGGGGTATCGGACATGGGGCGTTCAGGACGAATCGACGATGTGTCGATTATGTCAGTCCGCGCATCGCGGGGCGTCCGTCACGTACCGGGGCGGATGAAAAAGCGCCAATTAACCGGAGCGTTTGCTGCCGAGATAGGCGGCGACCGCCTTTGTTAGTGCGAGACTGCCCAATTCCTCCGGCGATGCGAGACGCGCGGCAATGATCTCGCGATTATCAAGCCGCAACGCGGGTAGGCGATCGAGGCGCAGTTCGAAGAAATGCACCCGGTCTCTGCGTCCGTCCCAGATGCCGCTGGCGCTGCCTGCGGGGACCAATGGGGCTGTCTGGCGCAGCGAGAGGCCAATCTCCTCGTGCATTTCGCGCAGCGCCGCCGCATCGGGCGCCTCGCCGCGCCGCAGGCTGCCGCCGGGAAAATTCCACTCGGCCCGGTACGACGACTTCAGCAGCAACAGCGCCTCGCCGACGTAGATGGCGACCAGCGCGCCTTCGTGGCGAGGCCGTCGAATCCGCCACCACGCGCGCGCGAGCCGGAATCCGAGGCGAAGCGCCATGCGCCAGACGGCGTCGATCAACATGGCCGATCGTGGGCGCTCAAGGATCGGCATGAGGTCTTTCCTTTTCTTTCACGATTGAAGGATTGCCCGGGGCGTGTGCATTGGTATGGCTTGCGCCGCCTGGCGTGGATATGGGCGGCGCTGGGCCGGTCGGGCAGGATTCTACAGCGTTTAGATTATATGGATGACTGAATATCGACATGGCTAAACCGGCCGTGGGTCGGCGTCTGCGCACGTTGACGCGCGTCACCGCGCCATGTCTAATCGAGATGGCTGCGCGAACGGGTGGAGGCGCCCCAAAGCGCCTTGCCATCGTTATAGAATCTTCGCTTTCGCCGCCCGCCCCTCAGGATTTTCGATGATCAAAAAGGTCGATTCGCCCTTTCAGCAGATCAAGGCACTCGTTCGCAAGCGTATTCAATCCGGCGACTGGAAGATCGGCGAGCGGATTCCCTCCGAGCTCGATCTTGCTGCGGAGTTTGGTGTCGCGCGGATGACGGTGAATCGGGCGCTGCGCGAGCTGACCGACGAAGGCGCGTTGCAGCGCATCCTGGGGGTCGGGACGTTCGTTGCCGAGGAAAAGCCGCAATCGAATCTGCTGATGATCGCGCATGTGCGCGACGAGATTCACGCGCGCGGGCATCAGTATCGCTGCCGCGTCATCAGTCAGACGCGCGAGCCGGCGTCGCCGGAGATCGCGGCTGCGTTTGGCTTGCCGGCCGACGCCCCCGTGTTTCACGTGCTCTGCGTACACGAAGAGAATGGCCGGCCGATTCAGCTCGAGGAACGGTATGTGAATCCGGCCGCCGCACCGGACTTCATCGATCAGGATTTCCTGGTCGAACCGCCGTCCGAGTATCTCTACAACAACGTGTCGCACTACGAACTCGAGATCGAGCATGTCGTCGACGCCGCACTACCGAGTGCCGAACAGGCAAAACTGCTCGACATGCGCGCCGACGAGCCATGCCTGACGCTCACGCGCCGGACATGGACGAACGGGCTACCCGTTACGTTCGTGCGCTTCGTACACCCAGGCAACCGCTATCGGCTGGGCTCGCGCTTCAAGCCCGGCGCCACGCGTCATCAGATCTGGTGATTTTCCGGCTTGCCCGGCGGCAAGCGCAACGCGCGGGCGGCCGCTCATTCCTGTGTGCCGCCCGCGTGCCCTGCCCTGTTTTCAGAACTCGCTCGCCTGCCCATCGTTTTTCGACCACAGGACCGGAAACAGCGGATGTGCGAGCGGCGCGCCCTCGGGCAATGCTTCGGCGAGGCCCGGGAAGTCGGGCGATGTTTTCCAGCGGCGCGGCGCATGGCGAATATCGTCGCCGACGAAGCGGATCGAGAACGCGCGCCTGCGGTTGCGCGTGCCGCCCGATGCATGCAGCGTCAGCATCCGGAAACACACCATGTCGCCCGGTTCGAGCGCCCAGCGCCGGATCGGGAATGCCTCGCGATTTGCTTCGATGTCCGGAAGATCGGCGAGGCTCCCCTCCGGAAACCACTTCGCCTCCTTGTCCATGAACGTGCGCGGCATCAACCATGGGCCGAGATGCGAACCCGCGACGAATTCGAGCGTCGATTCGAGCGGAACCGGGTCGACCGGAATCCACATGCTGACGTTGTCGTCGCCTTCGATGTTGTAATAGGGCTGGTCCTGATGCCACGGCGTGCGCTGCTGCGTGCCCGGTTCCTTCACGAGAAGATGGTCGTGATGCAGGCGGACCGTCTCGACGCCCATCAGCGCCGCCGCGACCGATGGCGCGGGCGAGCGCGCAATGAACGCGCGATAGGCGGCGTTGTGTTGCCAGTTGCAGAAGTCCTCGAAGAACCAGCCAGGGTCGTCGGGGCGGCTCGCGACCTTCGAGCGCGGGCTCGGATGGGCAAGATTGCGCTCGATGCCTGTCTTGAGCGCCTCGATCTCGTCCGCCGAAAAAATGCCCTTGATGCACACGGCGCCGTCCGTGCGAAACGCGTCGATGCGTTCGGGCGTGACCGCCTGTGCGACGCGCTCGCGAATATTCGTGGTCATGGTCGCTGTCTCGGTGATGGAATTCATTGCTTCGCGCCGTAAATGTCGAAGTCGAAATATTTCGCTGCGATCTTCTGGTATGTGCCGTTCGCACGAATGGCGGCGATGGCGCCGTTCAGGCGATTCTTCAGGTCGGGATCGTCTTTGCGCAACCCCATTGCCACGCCATGGCCGATGATGCGGGAATCGGTCACGTCGCCGCCGGCGAATGCGTAGCCCTTGCCGCGCGGCGTATTCAGGAACGCGTAGCCGGCCTGGGTTTTGTCCTGGAAGGTTGCGTCGAGGCGGCCATTGACGAGGTCGGCATAGACCTGATCCTGATTCTGGTACGTCACGATCGTGACGCCTTTGGGGGCCCACTCGGCCTTGGCGTAGGTTTCTTGCGTCGTGCCCTGATCGATGCCGATGCGCTTGCCGACGAGCGAAGCGACGGTGGGTTGCAGCTTCGAGCCGAGCGGTGCGACGAGCGCCCCCGGCGACGAATAGAGTTTGTTCGAGAAGTCGATCTGCTTCAGACGTTCGTCGGTAGCGGTCATCGCCGACATGATCACGTCGAACTTCTTCGCGCGCAGCGCGGGAATCATGCCGTCGAAACCTTGCTCGACCCATACGCATTTCGCATGAAGCTGCGCGCAGATCGCGTTGCGCAGATCGATGTCGAAGCCGGCCAGCGAGCCGTCGGGCTGCCTGGCTTCGAACGGCGGATAGGTGGGGTCGACGCCCCAGCGAATCGTCGAGGTATCCTGAGCAAATGAAACGAGCGGCGCTGCGGCAAGCGAAACGGCGAGAAACTTGACGATCCGGTTCATGCTTGTTCCCCTGATAGGGTCGGTGCGACGGACCGGGTCCGTGCGGCCGGTTGGGTTCGAGATCTCGATGAAACTGTTGCGCAGTCTAGACCACCTTGATTGGCATGTGCAAGCAAGAATGGCGTGGTGAGTCCGGAAGCAACCGGGAAGGGCGAGTGCGGGGCGAAGGGGAAGCGCCGTGAGAGGCATGAAATAGCCTGATTTACGCGAGATTAATCGTGTGACGGGCGAGGAGAAGCATTGATAGGTATTTGCCCTATTCTACAGTTATGAACCGTAATGGCGGGTTTACGCCTGGGTTTTCAGGCGTGAAAATGTCTATGCAACTTGTCGTGCGATATGAGCGATGCCGCTCAGACGAACAGCGCGTAACATCGAACCCGTTCTTGCGAATGTTGGGAGATGCCATGAAAACAGCGGTATGTCCGCTGCACGGACCAACCACGATCGTCGGCACGAATGCATATGGGTTTCCGGTTTATGCGTGCTGCCTGGACGACGTGCCCGTCGTCAAGCCCACTGACGCATGTACGCGGGAGCCGACGCCGCGCGGCTCCGATCGGCCTCGACCCATCCCGCAAGCGAAGAAGCGCAAGGAATGAGGCTGACGATTGGCTTGCCGTGCGTCGATCCGGAATGGATGAATACGTTTGCGCCCCGGGCTGCGCCGGGTCCATTGTTTTCTGCAGACAATATATATTTATGTAATCGGTGACAAATCACCGCAATGGATGTTAAAAAACCGATAACTGTAGCGGCAAAAGGAAACCGCTATATATGCCGCTGCGCCGCCCATTATTTCCATCAGGGATAGTGCCCATCGCCCCTGCATCGACTGCTGATGCAAACTACCTTCATCCTCCTCTTCAAGCCGTTCCTTATAACCCATAAATGTTTTTGGAGGACTCATGGCACAGCGCATTGCCTACGTAACTGGCGGAATGGGGGGTATTGGAACCGCAATCTGCCAGCGGCTGCACAGCGATGGTTTTACCGTCGTCGCCGGTTGTGGCCCGAATTCACCCCGTCGCGCAAAATGGATCGAAGATCAAAAGGCGCTGGGTTTCAATTTTGTGGCTTCCGAGGGTAATGTCGCCGATTGGGAATCGACCGCCAAGGCTTTCGATAAAGTAAAGTCGGAAGTCGGCGAAATCGACGTGCTCGTCAACAATGCTGGCATTACGCGGGACGTCGTATTTCGCAAGATGACCCGCGAAGAATGGATCGCCGTGATCGATACCAATCTCACGAGCCTCTTCAACGTAACGAAGCAAGTGATTGACGGCATGGTTAATCGCGGCTGGGGGCGCATCATCAATATTTCGTCGGTCAATGGCCAGAAGGGCCAGTTTGGTCAGACGAATTACTCGACCGCCAAAGCGGGTATTCATGGCTTCACGATGGCGCTAGCTCAGGAAGTCGCTACGAAGGGGGTGACGGTCAATACTGTTTCGCCTGGATATATCGGCACCGACATGGTGCGCGCGGTGAAACCCGAGGTGCTGGAAAAAATCGTCGCGAGTATTCCGGTGCGGCGCCTTGGCGAGCCGCATGAGATCGCATCCATTTGTGCGTGGCTGGCGTCTGCCGAAGCGGGATTTTCAACCGGCGCTGACTTCTCGCTCAACGGTGGGCTGCACATGAGTTGAGCCCACGGCATCATGGGATGTCGAGGTGACGATCGATACGATCCCTGGCTGGCGGATGACGTCAGCCAGGGATTTTTCATTCAGGGGTGCGAATACGGGTCCTGAAGCGGCGCATGGCTTGTCGTGCGGCGCCGATGATGCTGCCGGTGCCTCGACTGCGATTTGGACTGCGCTTCCGGTTTCGGTTGTTTTGAATCGGCAGCGGGACGGGCCGGCCGGGAATGAGTGGCATGCCCGGGTTGCAGCGTGCTCTGGCCTTCGCCGAAGTGAAACGTCTGCGAGGTTTGCGCGTGAGCGGCTACCGGCAGCGACACCGCCATCAGTAACAGGCATTTCGAAAATTTCATGCGCGCTCCTTTTTCTGATCGTGCCGAGTATATATGCTGGGTGCTTTTCGGGAGCGACCACGATGCTCCTCGTTAATCGGCAACGGCTCTGGGGCTCGCTGATGGAGATGGGGCAACAAGCTGGGGAATCGCGCACGACGCAGTGAATCTCTCGTACGTCGCGCCGCGCGCGTCAGACCTTCTTGCCCTGGCCCTGCTGCCAGTCTGCCTGGGGCGGCTGCATGCCGTGCTGGCCCTTGTACGGCGCGATGGGTGGCGAGGACCAGCCTTCGAGCAGGCTCGGGTCGAGCCTGTACACCTCGACGCCGAGCGGCCGGCATACGTCGATGGGGTCGCGCGCATCGGGGCCCCACATCGGCACCGAAAGATCGCCGCCCGGGCACGTCGACATCGCGCACAGCAGATCGATTTCGGCGAAGAACTCCAGATAGTCGCCCGGCTTCGCGGGGCAGGCCTTCATGAAGTATTGGTCGTCGTCGTTCAGGCCCGTGCACTGAAACACGTTGAGCACGTCGTGCACGTCGAATTCGGTGAGCCCGTACGGCGCGATCGCGCGAACCAGATTCGAGTGGCAATGGAAATGAAAGTCCTCGCCGGTCAGCATCTTGTTCACGTAGGGGTCGCAGCGCGTGCCGAGCAGATCGTGCACGCGGCCGCCGTCGCCGTCGACACCGTAGCCTGCGAGCGTGTCGTCGGTGATCGTGACCATCGGGCGCAAGTAGGGCAGCGTCGACCAGATGCGATCGAACGTCGACACATGCGCGGCCTGCAACTGGCGCGTGCGCGACGCCCACATGCGTTCGCGCGGATTGTGCCGGTTCCACATGTTGAAGTCGGCGACCTGCGGGCCCTCCAGCGTCACGATGCGGAACACGTGGCCGGCCGGCACCGTCCACGCGAAGCCGCTGCGGATCGGCACGACGTGCGATTCGATGCGTTGCCGCGCGTCGTGGCGCTGCGCGATGGCCGAATAAAAGGCTTGGTCGACGTTGAGGACGGAGCCTTGGGTGCCCTGCTGGGCGAGCCGATAAGCGGCGGGATAATTCGACATGACGGAATCCTCATTAAATCGCAAACAAGCGCCCGAGCTGCGGCTCGCTATCGTCCACGCCGGCAAGACGCAACGCGTGCCACGCCATCGCGAAGTTGCTCGATATCACGGGCTTGCCGCTCGCCGCTTCGAGTTGCGGCACGAGACCCGCGACACGCAGGCTCGTGCAGGAGACGAACACCGCGTCCACGTCGGCGTGTTGGGCGAGTGGCTCGATGGCCATGTAAAGCGAACGGGCGTCGATGCGGGCAACGGCGTTGTCGTCCGCGAGTTCGAACGACGCCATGCGCGTCACCGCAATGCCGCGCGCTTCAATATAGTCGCGCATGAAATCGTTGATCGAGCGGATATAGGGCGTCAGCAGCGCAATACGCGGTGCTTGCAGCGCCCCGAGCGCCGCCACGGCAGCCGTGATCGGCGTCGTGCAGGCAATGCCGGGACGCGTCTCGCGGATGCGCGCGAACACGCGTTCCTCGCCGATCACCATGGAGGCCGAGGTGCAGCCGAACGCCACCACGTCGAGCGGCTCGCCGGGCAACAGCAGGCCGGTCGCGGGCGCGATGCGCGATTCGATCTCGGCGAGCCGCGCCGGCGTGATATCGGGCGAGTTCTCGAGACGGCTTTCGTAGAACGCAACGCCGCGCTGGCGCAGCAGGTGGCGCCATTCGTATTCGATCGTGTGGTCGGTCGCCAGCACGATCAGGCCGATCGCCGCCCGCTGCGCGATTCCCGCGTCGAGCGCGAAATCGAGCCTGGTGCAGGCGTCGGGTTGCAGCGGTGTGGGGCTCATGCGATGGTCATCCCTGCCAGGTCGAGCTCGGGCGTGCGCGCCGCCATGATGTCGGCAAGCAGTTGTGCGGTGCCGCACGACATCGTCCAGCCCATATGGCCGTGCCCCGTGTTCAGGAACAGGTTGCGGTGACGCGTGCAGCCGATCAAGGGCGTGCCTTCGGGCGTCATCGGACGCAGGCCCGCCCAGTAGCCCGGCTTCGTATAGTCTGCGCCGTTGGGAAAGAGTTCGCGCGCCGCGCGCAGCATCGGCGCGAAGTCCGCGGGGGCGTGGTGCGTGTCGTAGCCCGCGAATTCGGCCGTCGCGGTAAAGCGCAGTCGTGCGCCGAAGCGCGCCCACGCGACGAGATGGTTTTCGTCCACGCCGCCGATTTGCGGCGGGCGATGCTCGGGCCCGACCGGAAACGTCGCCGAATAGCCTTTGACGGGGTAGACCGCCAGGCGGTAGCCGAGCGGGCGCGCGAGGATCGGCGAGTACGAGCCCAGTGCGAGCACGAAGTCGTCTCCTTCGATCAGGCCTCGCGGTGTGCGTACGCCGGTGATGCGGTCGCCGGTCGCTTCGATGCGGCTAATTGGGGCGTCGAACACGAAGCTCACGCCAAGCCGCTCGCAGACTTTTTGCAGCTCGCGGGTGAACTGGCGCGCGTCGCCGCTTTCGTCGGTGGGGCAATAGATGGCGCCGGCGATCTGCTCGCGCGCGCGCTCGAGCGCCGGTTCGCGCGCGATCACCTGGGCCGCGTCCAGCGTTTCGAGCGGCAAGCCGTTTTCCGCGAGGATCGACATGTGCGAGCAGCCACGCTCGAACGACGCGGCGTCGCGATAGAGATAGAGGAGGCCCTGGCTGATCCGGTCGTATTGCAAGTGCTCTTTCGCGGTCAATTGCTGCAACTGCTCCTGCGCGTAACGGCACAGGCGCACCTTGCGCGCCGTGTTCTCGCGCGAGCGCGCCGCGGTGCAGTTGCGCAGGAACCGCGCGCACCACGCCCACATATGCGGGTCGGCGCTCAGCCGCAGCTGCAGCGCCTGGCCTCCGGTGAACAGCGATTTCAGCAGGATGCCGGGCGCGCGCGGCGAAGCCCAGGTGTAAGCGTGGCCCGGCGCGACGAGTCCGGCGTTGGCGAAGCTGGTTTCGAGCGCAACGCCTTCGCGGCGCTCGACCACGGTCACGGCGCGGCCGTCCAGCGCGAGCCAGTACGCTGTCGTGACGCCTGCAATGCCTGCGCCCAGCACGATGGTTTCCATGCGCGCCCCCTGATCTTCCACGAAATATAGGCCTGCCAGCGCTGTTGCGCGGGTTTTATTCGCGCATACCCTATACCAGCCAGGCGCTCTTCGAGACCTATCATGGAGAAGGCGTCCTTGCGCCTCACCACGCCCTGTCCACACGCGCGGCGCTCGACGCTCGGCACTCGGCACGTAACCATCATTACGTTCCGCTAACTGACTGCTGGCTTGTCCGCTTCGCGCAGCATCGCGCGGATTCACAGTCGGCGTCGCATGGGACCGCACCCGGCCTGATGCGCCGCATGCGGTCGACAGGAGCCGCTAACATGAATATTCAGAACAATGGCCTAACCGATGCCGCACGCGTGTTGCGGCACACCTTCAAATTGGCGATTCTCGGCCTGGCGGCGTGTGCCGCATTCGTCCCTGGCGCGGCGCGTAGCCAAACCATCAAGATTGGCGTGCCCGCGCCGCTTTCGGGCAGCAGTGCCAACGCCGGCACCGATATCGTCGATGGCGCGAAGCTCGCGGCCGCGAAAATCAATGCCGCCGGCGGCGTGCTCGGCAAGCAGATCGAACTCGTGCCCGAAGACGACGCCTGCGATGCGCAAACGGCCGTGCAGGCCGCGCAGAAACTCGTGGATGCGGGCGTGGCCGCCGTGGCGGGCGGCTATTGCTCGAGCGCCGCGCTGCCCGAGCTGACGACCTTTCATCGCGCGGGCATTCCCTATGTGATGGATGCGTCGACGAACCCGAAGCTCACGGAAATGGGTTACGACAACGTGTTCCGGACCATCGGGCGCGATGACGAGCAAGGCCCGTTCGCGGCCAGTTTCATCGCTCATTCGCTGCACGCGAAGCGCGCCGCCGTGATCGACGACAACACCACCTATGCCAAGGGGCTCGCGCAGAACACGGTGGAGGCGCTCAAGAAAGACGGCGTCGACGTCGTGTACGCCGACTCGATCACGCCGGGCCAGATGGATTATTCGCCGACGCTCACCAAGGTGGCGTCGCTCAAGCCCGACGTGATCTACTACACCGGCTATTTCTCCGAGGCCGGCTTGCTCGTGAAAGAGGCGCGGCAACTGGGCCTGAAGATGACCCTCATGGGCGGCGACGGCACCAACGACCCGACGCTCATGAAGACCGCGGGCCCGGCGGCCGACGGCATGATCATCACCACCTCGCCGCTCGCGCAATTCCTGTCGGGCGCGCACGGTTTCGTGGACGCTTACACGAAGGCCTATGGCCATGGTCCCGGTCCCTATTCGGTCTATGAATACGATGCCGTGGGCGTGACCGCGAAAGCCATCGCCGATGCGAAGTCGACGAGCCCCGCCGCGATCATCGCCGCGCTGCACAAGATCAAGGACTATCCGGGCGTGACCGGGGTCATCGGGTTCAATGCGAAGGGCGACCGCAGCCGCGCAGTCTATATCACGATCATCGTGCGCAACGACGCGTTCGCGGCCTATCAGCGCCAGGACGCAGCGGGCAAGTGGGTCGCCATGAAGTGAGCGCGACAGCGCAGGTGTCACGGCCATGAGCGCGTTTTTCCAGTTCGTCGTCGAAGGGCTGACGATCGGCTCGTTCTACGCGCTCGTGGCCCTCGGCTACACGATGGTGTACGGCATCATCCGCCTCATCAATTTCGCGCATGGCGACCTGTTCATGGTCGGCGCGTTCATCGGCTGGACCTGTCTCGCCACGCTCGCGAGCGCGCACCTGCCGCTCGCGCTGGCGCTGCTCGCCGCCTTCGCGGCGTCGATGGCGGCCACCGGCGGGCTCGGCGTCGTCATTGCGCGGGTGGCCTATCAGCCCTTGCTGCGCGCGCCGCGTCTCTCGATTCTCATCACGGCGCTGGGCGTTTCGCTGTTGCTCGAAAACGCCGTGCTGCTGATGTATGGCGCCGGCTTCATGACCTATCCGCACCTGTTGACCCAGGCGGGGCTGAACGTGCACGACGTGCGTATCACGTTTGCGCAGATCGGCATCGTGACCGCCAGTTTCGCGCTGATGCTCGCGCTCTACTTCTTCGTACACCATACGTTTTTAGGCACCGCGATGCGCGCGCTCGCCATCGATCAGGACGCGGCGCGCCTGATGGGCATCCACGTCGAGCGGATGATCCATCTCACCTTCTTCATTGGCTCGGTGCTCGCTGCCGTAGCCGGCGTGATGGAGGGGCTCTACTACACGCAGATCAATTTTTTCATGGGCTTCGTGCTGGGCTTGCGCGCGTTCACGGCGGCGGTGCTGGGCGGCATCGGCAACATTCCGGGCGCCATGGCGGGCGGCTTCCTGATCGGGCTGCTCGAAGCGTTCGGCGCGGGCTACGTGTCCTCGCGCTGGACCGACGTGTTTGTATTCGGTGTCCTGATCGCCGTGCTGGTGGTCAAGCCCACGGGCCTGTTCGGCGAGCGCGTCGTGGAGAGGATGTAGCCCATGCGCGCGCCGGCTTCGATGCCCGCCGCATGGCCCAGGCTCGCCGTTGTCGCGTTGCTCGCCGCGGCGATCGCGCTGCCCGCGGTCTCCAGCAACTACGTGATCGACGTCGGGCTCACCATCGTCACGTACTCGATTCTCGGGCTCGGGCTGAATATCGTGGTCGGCTATGCGGGGCTGCTCGATCTCGGTTACGCGGCCTTCTTCGCGATCGGTGCCTATACGACGGCGCTGCTCGAAACGCTGCTCGGTTTTTCGTTTTGGGAGACGCTACCGTTCAGCCTCGGGTTCGCGGGCATATCGGGGATTTTCATTGGCTATCCGACCTTGCGTCTGCGCAGCGACTATCTGGCGATCGTCACGCTGGGCTTCGGCGAAATTACTCGCATCGTCGCGACCAACCTCGAGATTACCGGCGGCCCGAACGGGATCTACGGCATTGCCAGCCCGAGTGTGTTCGGCTACGAGATCAGCTCGCCGCGCGCGGTCTACGAACTGGGCATGGCGTTCTTGATCGCCGTTCTGGCGTTCGCCGTGCGTCTGGGCCGCTCGCGCCTCGGGCGCGCATGGACGTCCATTCGCGAGGACGAAGCCGCCGCCGAGGCGGTGGGCGTCGCCACGCTGCGCGTGAAGCTGCTGGCTTACGTGATGGGGGCGCTGATCGGCGGCATTGCCGGGAGTCTCTTCGCCGCGCGCTTCGGCACCATCGATCCTACCGGCTTCACTTATTTGCAGTCCGTAACGATACTCATCGTGGTCGTGCTGGGCGGGCGCGGCAGCATTCCCGGCGTGATTCTGGGCGCGATCATCGTCGGCGGCGTGCCGGAGATGCTGCGCTTTCTGAACCTCTGGCGCATCTTCGGGTTTGCGCTTGCGCTCGTGGCGCTGATGCTGTTGCGCCCGCAAGGTTTGTGGCCGGTACGCGCGAAACGCGCTATGCCGCAGGCGGCGCCGTCAGGCGCGCAGTTGGCCGATCGCCTGGCCGTGCCGTTGGGCCCGGCGGCTCCCGAGGCCCCGGCAGCCGCGCAAGCCGCGGGCGAAACGCTGCTCGAGATACGCGATCTCACCTGCCGCTTTGGCGGCGTGATGGCGATAGGCGGCATCAGCTTCGTCGTACGCAGCGGGGAGATTCTTGCGCTGATCGGCCCGAACGGCGCGGGCAAGACCACCGTATTCAACTGCCTTACGGGCGTGATTCGCGCGAGCGGCGGGCGCATGCTCTGGCGCGGCGCGCCGCTGGGCGGCGGCGCGCCGCATCGCAACGTGCGGCGCGGCATCGCCCGCACGTTTCAGGGCATTCGCCTGTTCGGGCACATGAGCGCGTTCGAAAACGTCTTGACCGGCATGGACCACCGGCTGCGCACGTCGCTCCTCGCCGAGCTGGCGGGCACGCCTTCCGCGCGCGCCGAAGCGGCCGGGCACGAGGCGCAAGGCATGCGCTGGCTCGAGATGGTCGGGCTTGGCGGGCGCGCGAGCGAATACGCGGGCGATCTGCCCTACGGCGACCAGCGCCGGCTGGAAATCGCCCGCGCGCTCGCCAGCGATCCGCGCCTGCTCCTGCTCGACGAACCCGCCGCCGGGATGAACCCGACCGAGAAGCACGCGCTGATGGAACTGATCCGGCGCATACGCACGCTTGGCGTCACGGTCTTGCTGATCGAGCACGACATGACCCTGGTGATGGGCGTATCGGACCGGATCATCGTGATGGATCACGGCGTGATGATCGCCGAAGGGCCGCCCGCGCAGATCCAGGGCGACGCGCGCGTGATCGACGCTTACCTGGGCACGGCCGACGAAGACGGCGACGCCAGCAACACCACCGACGGGGAGGAATCGCTGTGGGGCTCCTAGAAGTGCGCGATCTGCGCGTGAGCTACGGCAACATCGAAGTGCTGCACGGCATTTCGCTCGACGTCGGGCCGGGCGAGATCGTCGCCTTGCTCGGCGCCAACGGCGCTGGCAAGACCACCACGCTCAGAACCATCTCGGGGCTGCTGCGCCCGCGCGGCGGGCGCATCGCGCTCGATGGCCAGGCGCTCACGGGACTGCCGGCCCACCGGATCGTCGCGCTCGGCATCGGGCACGTGCCCGAGGGCCGCAGGATATTCGGCGTGCTGACAGTCGAGGAAAACCTGCGGCTAGGCGGCTATCTGATGCGGCGCGACGCTGCCGTGCTCGAGCGCCGCATCGCGGCGCTCTATGAGACCTTTCCCCGCCTGGGCGAGCGCCGCGCGCAACTGGCCGGAACGCTCAGCGGCGGCGAGCAGCAGATGCTGGCCATCGCCCGCGCGCTGATGCTCAAGCCGCGGCTCGTGCTGCTCGACGAACCGTCGATGGGGCTCGCGCCGAAGCTCGTGCGCGCGATCTTCGGCATGATCGCGGACATCTGCGCCGAAGGCACGGCGGTGCTGCTCGTCGAGCAGAATGTCCGCCAGGCGCTGCGTATCGCGCACCGCGCCTACGTGCTGGAAAGCGGCATGGTGGCGCTCGCGGGCGCGTCCCGGGAGTTGGCGCAGGACAGCCGCGTGCGTGCCGCGTATCTCGGCGGGAGTGCGTCCGCGACCGGGTGAGCCGGCGCTTCATTCGTGAGGAAAAATGCGCTCCTGACGCCTAAACTGATCTAGAGGACCCACACCGCTGAAGCGGTGGTTCGTAGGGCGCCGGCGGACGCGGACACGTTGTCGTGCCGGACGGTGCCGAGTGATCGAGGTGAACATCATGATAAGGCGCGCATTGTGCCGGCTGCTGTTCTTGCTGGTCGCACTTTCCCTGAGCGCGGCGGCGAGTGCCGGGAGAGGGGGCGGCTGGTATCACGGCGGTGGCGGCGGTGGCGGCGGCTACGGCGGCATGAACCATGGCAGCGGCTGGAGCGGCGGTGGCGGTGGCAGCTGGGGCGGCGGAGGGTGGAACAGCGGCAACTGGAATGGTGGCTACCACGGGGGGTATCACGGCGGTTATCACGGTAGCGGCTGGTATCACGGCAGCTATTACCACGGTGGGTACTATTACGGCGGTTACTACCATGGCGGCTACTACCACGGCTGGTATGGCTGCTGCGGGTCCGTGAACGTGGGTTTCTATTTCGGTCCGGGTTTCGTCTACGGTTATCCGTTCTACCCGTACTACTATCCGCCGTATTACGCCAGCGTCTACTATCCGTACGTCTCCGGCGACCTGTTGCAGCCCACCGAGTATGTCGAGCAGGGGCAGGGGCAGGTCCAGGCTGGCAGCGCCGACATGTACGACCAGGGCGCCGCCGCACCGCAACTCGCCTTCTGGTACTACTGCGAGAAGCCGAAGGGCTACTATCCCTACGTCCGGGCCTGCCCCGCGGGCTGGCAGAAGGTGCCGGCGCGGCCGCCTGATAGTTGAACGCCGGGCCCAACGTTTAAGGCGGGCCAATCGGGGATCGGGGGACGCCCGCACCCCGATCCGCTCGGCGAAATCATTTCACCATTCGCGAGTGGCGGTGCAAAGCGGTCCCGCAGCACGACAGCAGGAAAAGAAACTGCTTGACGCGGCACCAGGTACCGCGTACTGTCGTGCACCAAAGTCTCAAAAGTGTTCGATTGCTGATCAATTGCCGCTATCCGCGGCTCTCGTTGGCCTCTCCTTTTTGATTTTTCATTCGCCCTTATCTCGAGGGCGAGCAACTTTATTCGTCTGTTTAAGGAATTACTAGTGGAAACCGGTACTGTCAAGTGGTTTAACGATACGAAGGGTTTTGGCTTCATTACGCCGGACAAGGGTGGCGACGACCTGTTCGCACACTTCTCGGAAGTGCGCGGCACGGGTTTCAAGACGCTCGCAGAAGGCCAGAAGGTCAGCTACGAAACGAAGCGCGGCCCGAAGGGCCTCCAGGCTTCGAACATCACGCCGCAGTAACGCTATCGAACCGCGTCCGCCTGCTGTACGCTGGGGCGGCGCGATTCTCTCGCCTTGCCGTGGCGCTCGTGCGCCACGCTTGCCAGCCATCTTTTCTCGCATTCCTGTTCCCGCCGCGCCTGCAGGTTCACTGCTGGTTGAAGGCGTGGTGTCTCTGGCTCGCCCGGTGTTCGCGCGCGCTACTCGCTATCGGGTTCCTGCCGGTCGGCTGCGAGCCCGGCGCGCCATTGGCGGTGTCGCTCGAGCGCATGGCTCGGGAGATCCGGAGCCCAGGCGGATTGCCGGGCTTCGACGCCCCCAGTGTCGTTGCTTGCTGGCAGCAGGTTTGCACAGATGCGTTTTCGACGTATGTGCGCAACGTATGCGCATATACACCGAACAACGCTGAACATCACCATGCGTGCAAGCGTTGCAGTGACCGGCGATGTTCGCCGACGCTCTGCATTGACGCGACGCTACGCTCTCTGGAGGCATTGATTTGGCAAAAGAAGAACTGCTGGAACTAGACGGGGTCGTGGACGAGGTGCTGCCGGACAGCAAATACCGCGTCACGCTCGAGAACGGCGTGGTCGTGAATGCGTATGCATCGGGCCGCATGCGCAAGAACCACATTCGCATTCTTGCCGGTGACCGGGTGACGCTCGAGTTGTCGGTCTACGATCTTTCGAAAGGGCGGATCAACTTCCGCCACAAAGACGAGCGCGCGCCGACTGGGCAACCGCGGCCCGGCATGCGCCGCCGATAAGCGCGCCATGTTCCGGACACGCGCCCGCGCCTTTGAGATGCGCGGCGCGGTGTTCGAACGCTGGCTCGTGCCATGAAGTCCTGGTGATTGCGCGTTCAGTCGCGTCGCCAGGCGCACCTCAATCGGTCCCGCGCGGCTGCGTTCTGTGGCGCGCGAGAAACCGGTCGAGTTGGCCCGCGAACGCCTTGCCGTCGCGCGCGCTGAAAGGCGCAGGGCCACCCGTGTCGATGCCTGCATTGCGCAGTTGATCCATGACGTCGCGCATCGTCAGCCGCTCCTGAATATTTTCACGCGTAAACCAGTTCCCGCGCGGATCGAGCGCATGTGCGCCCCGCTCGAGCACCGCTGCCGCAAGCGGGATGTCCGCCGTAATCACCAGATCGCCCGACGCGACCAGTTCGACGACGCGGGCATCGGCCGCATCGAAACCCGCCGGCACCTGGATCGATTTGATGAAGGGCGACGGCGGCGTGCGCAAATATTGGTTGGCCACCAGCGTCACCGCGACTTCGGCACGCCTGGCGGCGCGAAACAGGATGTCCTTGATGATGACGGGACAGGCGTCGGCGTCGACCAGCACTTGCATGAAGGCAATTCCAGTACGTTAAAACGCGATCATATCCCAAGGTTCGCACGGGCCTTGCCGTGATCCGGAATGGCGCCGCCGAGCGCCACTTCAACGCAAAAGTCGTGGATGGCCGTCACCATCTGCTGCAGCCCGGGCTGTTCGAGCGGATAGTGTCCGGCGCTCTCCAGCATCGTCACCTTCACCGGCACGCGCCTGATTCGTTGCAGGAACAACTGACTCAGGTGCAAGGGCGTCCAGCGGTCCTGCGCCGGTTGCGTGAGCAAGATCGGACACACGTCGAAGTCCCCGGGCTCGACGACTGGCCGATAGCCCGTATAGCTGGCCAGAAAACGCAGCGTCACCCACTTCCCCGCCGAGGTCTTGTCCGCCATGCAGGCCTTGAGCGCAGCGGGGTCGTTCACGAGCGAGCGCATCTTGCTCGCGGCCGCCATCGGCATGCGCAGACCGGCGAGCGGCGTGCGCGCGGCGAGCGCCGCGAGCGGCCCGCCCACGCGGCTCATGAAGCGGTTGTATGCGGTCTCGTCGCGCACCTGCTGGAGGCGTTGATCGAGAAACGTCATGCCGACAATGCCCTTCACCTTGCCGTTCTTCGCCGCGACGTGATACGTCTCCATTCCGCCCGCGCTCAGTCCGTAGAGCACGATGGGCCGGTCGTCCCGCGCCCGTTCCGCATCGATGAGGTCGCTGCCGGCCTGCACCCAGTCGTCGTAGCGAATGGGCTTGCCGCGACGGACCTGGGTCAGCCCGTATTCCGGCATGTCGATCGCAATGGTCTCGAAGCCTCTGCGGGCGAGCGGCGCGCCGAGTATCGTCGACATCTGCCGGCCGTTGGTGCCTACGCCGTGGAAAAGAATCACCTTGAGCGGCGCGCGGGCATTGCGATAACAGTCGAGATGGACGCGGTGTCCGTGCCACGACCACCATTCTTCCTGCGGCACCTGTGCCGGCTTCAACTGGAATTCGACAGGGAGAAAGCCTTGAATCTCTTTCCAGCTTGCTTGTTGCGCATAGGTCGTCATTCGAAATCTCTCTTGATGCGGTCTCTTGCGTACCTTCGATGGAATCGCCCGAAAGACGGCCGAATGACACGAATAGTGCGTGCCGGATGGGAAAACACCAATGCTGGGACGGGACAATTGTTTTAGTATTTGGGCCAAACCGACGCGTCGAGGGTTTCTCCGCATGAGCTTCTGGGATTTCACCCGGAGTCCGGCCAGCGCCCGGCTGCTGGTCGATTTCGGCGAGGAGCGCGGCCTGCCGCCCGCGCAGTTGCTCGCCGGCACCGGGTTGTCCGCCGCGCAGATCGACGACCCGAACACGGAGCTCACGGCGGCCCAGGAACTGCGGCTGTCCGACAACCTGCTGCGGCTGCTAGGCTATCCGCCCGGCCTTGGCCTCGTGCTCGGCGGGCGCTACCACTTCTCCGCGTACGGCGTTTGGGGCTACGGCCTGATCGCCAGTGCCACGGGGCGCGACGCGCTCGCGCTGGCCATGCGCTTTTTGCCGCTCACCTATGCGTTCACCGTGATTACCTACCGGGAGACGGACGACTACGGCATGCTGAATTTCGGCGCGCCGGAGTTGCCGGACGCCCTGAGCCGGTTCTGCGTGGAGCGCGACATGGCAGCGGCGGCCGTGCTGCTGCATGAAGTCGGCGGCGCGGAATTCGCGCTGTCGAGCTTCGCGCTGCAAGCGAGCAAGCCGCGCGAGGGGCGTGGTTCACGTGACTCACGTGATTCATGGGAGGCATGCGAGGCGCGGCTCGGCGTTCAGCGTCTGCACGGTGTCGAGCCGGTCTACGGCGCGCGCTCGAACTGCCTCGTATTCCAGCGCGCGTGGCTCGAGCGCAAGCTGCCGCAGGCAAACGCCACGACCGCGGCCATGTGCGAGCAAATGTGCAAGCAGTTACTGGAGGCGCGGCGCGCGCGCGTGGGCACGTCGGCGATGATCCGGCATTACCTGAATGCGACGTGGGGCGGGGTGCCGCTTTCGCTGGAAGAGCTGGCGCGCATGATGAACACGAGCACGCGCACGCTCAAGCGCAGGCTTCAGGAAGAGGGCACGACGTTTCGCGCGCTGCTCGACGAATCGCGCAGCGCGATGGCCGAAACGCTCCTGAGCGACGCACGCTTGACGCTCACGGAGATTGCGGAGCGGCTCGGGTATAGCGACTTGTCGAGTTTTTCGCAGGCGTTCAAGCGATGGCATGGGGTGGCGCCGCAGATCTATCGCGCAGGCAAGTCGCCGTTTTCATTGGGGGGATGATCTTGGTGAAAGAAGACTTTGCAAAATTGGCGGCGGACCTCGAGCGCTTGCTCAAGCTGCGCAGTCTGCCATTCGGGATGACGCTGTGCGAGCGGCGCGAGGACATGGAGGCGATTCATCGTATTCGCCGCCCCAAGGCGATCCATACGCTCGATCAGATCGTGGGACAAGCGGCGCGCCTGGGTTTTACGATCGGCGTCACGGCCGAAGATCTGGTGGGCTCGCAATGCCGCTCGGTCGTCGGCCTTGGAAATGCCAAGGACGACGAATGGAAATCGGGCCGGCAAATGGCGGGCGTCTGGTATGCGACGCTCGAGGATTCCCGCGCCCATCAAGCCGCCATGCACTGCGTGCCGGACGGAAAATATGAGGCGCTGGTGGTGTCTCCGCTCGCCGCGGGCCGCATCGACCCGACCATCGCACTGTTCTACGCAACGCCTGGCGCCATGATGTACTTCATCAACGGCTTGCAGTGGTCGGGGTACAAGCGTTTCGACTGGAGCGTGGTGGGCGAGTCGGCGTGTGCGGATTCGTGGGGGCGAGCGTTGCAGACCGGCGAGCCGAGCCTGTCGATTCCCTGCTTTGCGGAGCGCAGATACGGCGGCGTGCTCGACGACGAGATGCTGATGGCGCTGCCTCCCGCGATGCTCGCGCAGGCCATTGCGGGCATGGAGGCGCTCGCGAAGAACGGACTGCGGTATCCGTTTGCGCAGTACGGGATCCAGCAGGACGTGCGTGCCGGGATGGCGGCGAGTTACGCGAAAACCTAGGATGCTGCGGCGCGGCAACTAGCGCGCTGCTTGGCGCCGTTCTTGCCAGCAGCGCAAGCCGAACAACGGCGCGAGCCCATAAGCATGGTCGAGCATGTCCGATTGCAGGCGTTCGTACGGCTCCCAGCGCGTCTCGTCGACATAGAGCAAGATCTCCAGCGCGATCACGGGCTGGCTCGACTGCAATTGGCGGATCACGAGCGGCATGTCGCGGCGGACCGCCGGATGGTCGCGCAAGTGCGCGCTCAGATAGAGGCGGTAGAGACCGAGATTCGTGCGCCCTGGCGTGTCGTCGGGCGCGAATGCCGCGATGGGCCGGTCGATATCGTTGCGCAGGCGTGCGAGCAGCGCTTCGTCGGGAAAGCGCACCGTGTCGGCATCGAAATGAATTGCGTGCTTCACGCGCCGGCTGCCCGACTCGGTCATGCCGCGCCAGTTCTGGACGCTATTCGTTAGCAGAACATAGGTTGGCAGCATGACGATGGAGTTGTCGAAGTTCCGCACCTTGATCGTGTTCAGCGCCATGTCGATCACGGTGCCGTCGGCCACGAAGCCTGGCACTTCTATCCAGTCGCCCACCCGCACCATGTCGTAGACGGTGAGCTGAATGCTGGCCACGAAGCCTAGCAGCGAGTCGCGGAAGATGATGATGAGCAGCGCCGTCATGGCGCTGAGGCCGGTGAGGAAGTAGGCGGGCGAGCGCTCCATCAGCACGGAGATCACCGCGATCAGGGCGATCACATAAAGCAGGATGGTGGCGATCTGCAGGAAGCTCTTGATCGGTCGCTCGCTCGCGGACGGGAAGTGACTGTAGCGCTCGCCCACGCTGGCGAGGAGCGCGAGCGCGGCGCGCAGGAGCGTGTACACCATGTAGCAGGCCGCGAGCAGCGCCAGCGGATGCCCGAGCATCGCAATCAGCGGAAATGTCAGGCCGGAAAGCAGGGGCGCGGCCGCGTAGACGATGATCGCGGGCACGAGGGGGGCGAGCCGGTGGAACACCTTGTGGCGCTCGGCGGCGCGTAGCCACTTGCGGCGCTCCTGGCGCGCGAGACGGCCGACGATCATCAGCATGATCGTGCGCGTGGCGAAGTAGCAGATCGTGCTTGCGAGCAGGATCGCGAGCAGGAGGGCGGCGACGAGCAGAACGGCGACCAGCGTGCTGTCGGTATAGACATGGAAGTGATGCCAGTCCGGCCCGCCCTCGAAACGCAGCGCCTTGTCGAACATAGAACCCTCCAGTGCCGGCCAAACCGGCTCGCCGGGCAGGTCCGGCCACCTGTTCCACTTTCGCCTGCTTCAGGCCTGAGCGACCCGGCTCCGGCGCGGGAGCGCTTGCCGATACGCGTTGGGCGCGGCGCCGCACGCCTCGCGAAAGCGATGGCTGAAGTGGCTCGCCGCAAGCTGATCGCCAAGCCGGGCGAAGCGCTCCAGCGTTGCGTGGGCGGCGCTCGGCGTGCCGGTAGCTCGGCGGTAACGGGTGGGGGAGCGGATCGAGCGCTATGGGCCGATTGCAGCGAGTTGACCACGGCGAATTGACGACAGTATACGCTCCGGCCTCGCCGCACGCGGGCCGTCGGCGAGAAATGCGCAATCCTGGACAAGCGCGTGCGGCCCGGGCGCATCGGTTCCGAGCGGACCGCTTATTGCACGGTGTCGTTCCCGATCGTTGCGCGCGCAAATAACGCGCAAGGTGGCGGGTGCGGACAGTCACCGAATGTCCTGTCGATATTCCATGGATGAAACGCCGGCTCGCAGGTGAATCTATTTGGATATCGACTCATCGCTATTGAAAGGTGTAATGACCCGATATTAAAGGGTATTGGGGAAAACCTGTAATTTTAGACGGTCGAGTTTCAGGCCAATCGAAAGAGACGGCTGGCAACTTTATTGGGCCGCCGCGCCATTGCCGGGCATTTTGTCCGCCCCAAGAATCTCACCCATCGCCAACCGCTTTCGAAGCGGCCGCAAACGGCGACTTCTGGGGAGACAAGCGCATGCAATTCACACTGAACGGCCAGCCTTTCGAGTTCGACGGCGACCCGGACACGCCCCTGCTGTGGGTGATCCGCGAAGCGGCTGGACTGACCGGCACCAAGTATGGCTGCGGCATCGGCGCGTGCGGCGCCTGTACTGTGCATCTCGAAGGCGAGGCCACGCGCTCGTGCGTGCTGCCGGTCTCGGCAGTCGCGGGGCGCGCCATCACCACCATCGAAGGGCTGGCGCCCGATGTCTCGCATCCGGTGCAGCAAGCGTGGATCCGGCAGGACGTGCCGCAATGCGGCTACTGCCAGTCGGGCATGGTGATGGCCGTGGCCGCGCTGCTCAAGCAGCACCCGCATCCCACCGACGCGCAAATCGATCAGGGCGTGACGAACCTGTGCCGCTGTGCGACCTATCACCGTATTCGCGAGGCCGTCCATGTCGCAGCGAACGCTTGAGCGCATGCGCCACGCCGAGGGCGCCGATGATGCGAGCGCGCGCGCTCCGCAGCGCGAGGCCCGACGCGCCTTCCTCAAGACCGGTCTCGCGATTGCGGGCAGCCTCGTGCTGCCGCTCGCTTTCAGCGAATACGTGGAGGCTGCCGAGGACGGCACGCGCTTTCGCGAGATCAACGACTGGGTTCGCGTCGACCCCGATGGTCGCACGGTCATCGGTCTTTCGCAGGCCGAAGTGGGTCAGGGCGTCTACACGGGCCTGCCGCAATTGCTGGCCGACGAGATGGACGCCGACTGGCGCAAGGTGAGCGTGGAGTTCGTCACGGGACGCGACGCTTATCGCATTGCCGCGGCGAACGAGCGCCCGCAGCAGTTCGTGGGCGCTTCGATGTCGGTCACCATGTTTCAGCAGCGCTTGCGCGTGGCGGGGGCGCAGGCGCGCGAGGCGTTTCTCGCGGCGGGCGCGCGGCGCCTGGGCGTGCGGCCCACGCAGTGCGCGACGAAGAGCGGCCGCGTGATCCATCTGCAAACGGGGCGCTCGCTGGGCTATGGCGAGTTGCTCGCGGACGCGGCGCAACTGCCGCTCGATCCGCAGCCGCGCCTGAAGGCGCAGTCGGCGCGCACGCTCGTCGGCCAGCCGCTGCACAAGCTCGACGTGCCCGCGAAGGTGAACGGTAGCGCCGTGTTCGGCATCGACGTGAAGGTGCCCGGCATGCTCGCGGGCGCCCTCAAAATGGCGCCCACGCTCAACGGCAAGCCCGTGGCCGTGCGCAATCGCGAGGCGGTGCGTGCGTTGCCGGGCGTGGTCGAAGTGGTGCAGGCGAAGGACGCCGTGATCGTGGTGGCGAACACCTACTGGCAGGCGAAGCAGGCGTGCGACGCACTCGATGTGCAGTGGGACGACGGCGCAGCGCCGGCGGACAGCGCGGTGATTCTCGCGCAACGCAAGGCCGCGCTGATGTCGGCGCATGCGGTGACGGCCACGCGCATCGGCGACGCGCCCGCGCAATTCGAAACCGCGGTCGCGCGGGGCGCGTCGGGCGCGAAGGTGATCGAAGCCGACTACCACACGCCGTACATCGTCCACGCGCCGATGGAGCCCGTGAACGCGACGGTGCATGTGCGCGAACACGAGATCGAGGTCTGGGGCCCGATTCAGGGGCAGGACAAGGTGCGCTGGACGCTCGGCGCCATCTTCAAGCTGCCGCCCGAGAAAGTGATTGTGCATACAACATTTCTGGGCGGCAGTTTCGGACGCAAATACGTGCCCGATTTCGTGATTCACGCGGCCGTTGCCTCGAAAGCCGTGGGCCGGCCGGTGAAAGTGACCCGCTCGCGCGAGGACGATATCCGCCACGGCTTCTACCGCCCCGGCGTGTCCGCGCGCATGCGCGCCGTGCTCGGCGCCGATGGCTACCCGAGAGCGATGCATTTGCGCGTGGTGGGGCAGTCGCTGTACTGGTCGATCAAGCGCGACTACTTCGAAAAAGCGGGCGGCTGGGACGAGACCATGCTCGACGGTCTCTACGATCTCGGCTACGCGGTGCCGAATCTGCTCGTCGATTCGGTCAGCGTCGACCAGCGCATTCCCGTGAGCTTCATGCGCAGCGTGGGCAGCACGTCCAGCATTTTTTTCCTCGAAAGCTTCGTGAACGAACTCGCGCACGCGGCGCGCATCGATCCGCTCGACTACCGGCGCACGCTGCTGCGCGACGACCCGCTCGCGCTGCGCGTGCTCGAACGCACGGCGGCGCGGGCGAACTGGGCGCGCAAGCCTGCGCCGGGCGTCTATCGCGGCCTCGCATACAGCCTCTACACGGGGCGCGGCGGCGCATTCACGACCTATGTCGCCATCGTCGCCGAGCTGCGCATGGTGGACGGCAAGGCGAAGCTCGAACGCGTCGTGTGCGGCGTCGATTGCGGCCAGGCGATCAATCCCACGCTGATTCGAGAAATGATGGAGGGCGGCATTGGTTTCGCGCTCACCAATACGTTCAAGAGCGAAATCACATTCAAGGACGGCGCGGTGGTGCAGGGCAACTTCTCGGACTACCCGCTTCTGTATCTCTCGCAGATGCCGAAGGTCGAAGTCGAGATCGTCGAGAGCGACCGCACGCCGCAAGGTTGCGGCGAGGTGGCGCTGCCACCCGTTGCGCCCGCCGTGGCTGCCGCGCTGTTCGAGGCGACCGGCACGCGGTTGCGCACGATGCCGCTGGAACAGGCGCTGGTCTGAACATCAAATCGCATTTTCCTCACAATAAAGACTCGATCATGATACGGATTCCTTATTTAGTCGCGCCGCTCGCAGGCCTTTTGCTGGCGACTGGCGTATGCGCCGAACCGGCCATCGATGCGGCCCGCGCACGCCAGATCGCCACGCAGCACGTCTGCTTTGGCTGCCATGCGGTGGACAAGAAGCTCGTGGGACCGGCGTGGCGCGACGTGGCCGCGCGTTATGCGGCCAAGCCGGGCGCGGCCGCCACGCTGGCTGCGCATATCCAGAACGGCAGTTCCGGCAACTGGGGCGCCGTGCCGATGCCGCCCAACGCAATCAGCGCGGGCGACGCGCAGACCGTCGCGCAGTGGATTCTCGCGGGCAGCAAGGCCGAATGAGGGGCGCGAGTGCGTGTTTCTGAAGCCGGGCCGCGCGGGCGGCCCGGCAGACCTATCCATAGATAAGTATTGCTGATAAAAAAATCCGGAGATCTTGATGAAAAAGATGATTGCGGCCGCATTGCTCGCCGGCACGTCGGCGCTCGCCTGGGGACAAAGCAGCGTCTCGCTCTACGGTATCGTCGACACGGGCATCGAGTATTACAACCATGCGGCGAACGGCGGCTCGTTCGTGGGCATGCCTTCGCTCACGGGCGAAGTGCCGTCACGCTTCGGCCTGCGCGGCCAGGAGGATCTGGGCGGCGGCTACAAGGCCTTCTTCGTGCTCGAGAACGGCTTCGCGCCCAATAGCGGTGCGCTCAATTATGGCGGCCGCCTGTTCGGGCGCCAGGCGAATGTGGGCGTGAGCAGCGACTACGGCACGCTCACGCTGGGCCGCCAGATGAACATGTCGATGTACGTGCTGTTCAACGCGGACGTGATCGGGCCGTCGATTCATTCGATGGCGAGCTTCGACAGCTATCTGCCGAACGCGCGCAGCGACAACGCCGTGGGCTACCTCGGCAAATTCCACGGCGTGACGGTGGGCGGCACCTATAGTTTCGGGCGCGACGCGGCGGGGCCGGCCGGACCTTCGGCGACCAATTGCGGCGGCCAGCTTCCCGGCGACGCCGTGGCCTGCCGCCAGTACACGATGATGCTCGCCTACGACAACGCGTGGGGCGGCGCGGCGGCCTCGTACGACGTGATGTACGGCGGGCCGGGCGCTTCGGCGCCGCTCGTGAGCAGCGCCGACACCGACAAGCGCGTGATCGTCGACGCCTATGTGAAGTTCGGCGCGGGCAAGGTGGGCGGCGGCTGGATTCGCCGCAATACCGCGGCGGAAGAACACGCGCAATCGGATATCTTCTTCCTTGGCGCGGAATACTACGTGATGCCGATGCTCGCGCTCGATGCCCAGGCGCTGCGCTACATCTTGCGCGATCATTCGAATTCGACGCTGCTGGTCGCGCGCGCAAACTATTTCGTCTCGAAGCGCACGACGCTTTATGCTTCGCTGGGTTACATGATGAATAGTGCGCTCGCGGCGAACGCCGTGGCCGCGGCGGGCACGGTGCCGCTGGGCGCGAACCAGTTCGGCGCGATGATGGGGATCCAGCAGCGCTTCTGACGCGACGCCCGTCGCCCGCCGCGTGCGGGCGACGGCGGATAGCCGGGGACATCTAGGGAAAACGGAGAGGAGCACATGGCGACAGACCTGTTGAGCGCCGCGCTGGCGGATTTGCGCGCCGACGCCGTGGTGACGGGCCACTTCTCGCTCGCGGCGCCCTGGGCGTTCGTGAAGCCGGCGGTCGAGGGCGCGGCGTTCAGGACCGCTTTCGGCGGCCCCTACTACATCGTCGTCGAAGGCATGGAGCCGCTGCGCGTGGAGGCGGGCGACTTCGTGCTGCTGCCGCACGGTCACAAACACGTGCTTGCCTCGGCGCCCGGCGTCGCGCCGGAGCCCTTCGACGATCTCGTCGCGCGCCAGGGCATCCGCCCGAGCTTCGACACGCCCTTGCGGCTCACGGCGGGCGGCGGCGGCGAGGTTTGCGACCTCTATACGGGTATCGTGTTTTACCGCGAGGCCGTGCGCAATCCGCTCTTTTCGGTGCTGCCGCCGCTCATTCACGTGCGCGCGAACGATTCCGCGGTCGGCCCCTGGCTTGCCGATACGCTGATGGCCTTCATCCGCGAATCGATGGCGTGCCAGCCGGGTTGGGCGGTCGCGGCGGCGCGTCTTGCCGACGTGCTGTTCGTGCAATTGTTGCGCGCGCATCTGGCTTCGGCGATCAGCCATACAGGCTGGCTGCGCGGTCTCATGGATCCGCAGATCGGCCGCGCGATCGCGCAACTGCACCGCCACCCGGAGCGCGACTGGACCGTCGAATCGCTGGCGGCCACGGCGGGCATGTCGCGCTCGCGCTTCAGTGCGCGTTTCGTCGAGCTGGTCGAAGAGACGCCGATCGGGCACCTCACCGCGTACCGCATGTATGTCGCGAGCGGCGCGTTGCGCGATTCGCGGCGGCGGCTGATCGAGATCGCGACGAGCGTGGGCTATGCCTCCGAGAAGGCGTTCATTCGCGCGTTCCGGCGCTGGTCTGGCATGGCGCCCAAGCAGTACGCGCGCAGCATGCGCGATTCGCACGGCGCACCTTATGCGCCGGACGCGCTGTATGCGCCGTCTTCGCGCGCCACGCCGCCCTAACGCGGCAAGAACGGCTGGATCGCCGCGTCGCTCATGCCCGCCGCGCGCGCCGCTTCCACGATCTGCGTCCAGCTTTCCTTGTCGACCGGAATGCCGCTCGCGCCGCGTACGCGGCGCGTGGCGTCCTCGCGCTCGCCCGGTAGCAGGATCGCGTCGACACCGGGCTCGCGGCGCGTGGCCTTGAGCCAGTCGACGAACGCGTCGGCTTCGTCGTCGCGCGCGGGCGCATCGAAGGCCTCGGGATTCACGATCACCGAGAACATGCCGTTGACGATAGCATTCGTGGTCACCAACGTTTCGGCATGCGAAGTGAATCCGCCCGTGAGCGCGCCCGCAAAGATCTCGCACATGGCGGCCAGCCCCGAGCCCTTGTGACCCGCCACCGCGCCGCCGAAAGCGAGCAGGGCGCCATGCTGGCCTTCGCTGAAGAGCGCACCGGGGTCGCGCGTGGGCGCGCCGTCATAGTCGATCAGCGCGCCCGCGGGTGCGTCCACGCCCTTGTTAAACGCCACGCGCACCTTGCCCGCGGCAATCGCGCTGGTCGCGAAATCGAGTACGAGCGGCGGCCGGCCCGGGCGCGGAAAGGCCGCGCAAAAGGGATTCGTGCCGAAGCGCCGGTCGATGCCGCCGAACGGCGCGACAAGCGGGTCGCCCGCCACGTTCACGAAATGGAACGAGGCGAGCCCGGCCTGCGCGCACTGCTCGGCCCAGTGGCCAATGCGGCCGATATGATGCGCGTTGCGCAGGCCGAGCGCGCAGATGCCCAACTGCTTCGCGCGCGCGATGCCGCGTTCGATCGCCTCGTACGCGACGACCTGGCCGAACGCGCGGCCGCCTTCGACGGTGAGCACGGCGCCGGCGTCGCGCACGAGCCCGGCGTGGCCGTTGAGCTTGAGCTCGCCCTCGCGGCACGCGCGCATATAGCGCGGAATCATGCCCACGCCGTGCGAGTCGTGGCCCGCGAGATTGGCGGCCACGAGATGATCGGCGACGAGCTGCGCCTCGCGCGCCTCGCTGCCGGCAGCCTGCCAGATGGCGACGACGAAGGCGTGCAGCGACTGCGCGTCGATGAGAACTTCGGAGTACGGAGCGATAGTCGATTCGGGCATGGCGATGTGAGCGGGAGAGCAGGGAAGAGGGATCAGGTGCGTGAAGCGATTGCCTCGCCGGCCAGCGCCGGCGCATGCGGCGCGCGCAGCGGCTCCACGCGGCCCACCAGCAGCAGATAGCTCGCGGCGCCCAGCACGCAGAAGCCGCCCGCGACCACGAGCGGGATCGTGAACGAGCCTTGAGTGAGTTGCAGCATGACGCCCGTGAAGGTCGTGAGCGCGATGCCCGCGAGGTTCGACGCGAAGTTCTGGATGCCCGCGAGCGAGGCCACGTGCTGCGGGGTGGGCGCGACGTCGGCAGGCAGCGACCAGATGCTGGCCGCGGCGGCCGCCAGACTGCCGTAGGCCACGGCGAAGAGCGCGAGCATCTCGTAGATGCCGGGCACGATAGCAGTGAGCGTGATGACCGAAGAGAGCAGCATGCCGCCCACGATGCAGGTTTTGCGCGCCGCCGTGAGGCTCCAGCCGCGCCGCACCAGCGCGTCGGAGATCCAGCCGCCCAGCCAGCCGCCGGGAATGGAGGCGATGGCGGGCAGCGTGCCCAGCGTGCCGAGCGACTTGAGCGAGAAGCCGTGCGCTTCGACGAGATAGCTTGGAAACCACGTGATGAAGAAGTAGATCACGAAGTTCAGGCAGAAGAAGCCGAGCATCATGCCCCAGACCGTGCGGTAGCGGAACAGCGTGGTCCAGCGGACGGCGGACGTGGGGCCGGTCTGCGCGGCGGCGGCCGGGTTGGCTGAAGCGGCCAGGGTGGCGGGGTTGGCGGGAGCCGCTCGCTCGCGCGAGAAGGCCGCGTGCGCGGCGGGTTCGCGGTAGATCGCGGCCCAGCCCGCGATCCACACGAGCCCGAGCACGCCTGTGATGACGAACGACGCCTTCCAGCCCCACGCGGCGATGATGGCGGCCACTACCGGCAACGAGAGCGCGGAGCCCACGCGCGAGCCGCTATCGAAGATGCTGGTGGCCAGTGCGCGCTCGTCGCGCTCGAACCATTGGCTCACGAGTTTCGCGCACGAGGGATACGCGCCGGCTTCGCCCACGCCGAGCATCAGGCGGCAGCCGAACATGGCGGCAAAGCCGTTGGCGACCGCCGTCGCCGCCGTGAAGACCGACCACCAGCCCACCGCGAGCGGCAGTGCGAGGCGCGCGCCCACGCGGTCGACGAACCAGCCGAACGGCAACTGCATGACCGCATAGGTCCAGAAGAAGCCGCTCAGCAGCAGGCCCATGCTCGCGGGCCCGAGGCCGAACTCTTTCATGATGTGCGGCGCGGCCACCGCGAGGTTGGCGCGGTCGATGTAGTTGACCGCGATCGCGAGAAAGCAAAACAGGACCACCAGCCAGCGAGCCTTTTCCTTCATGACATCGTCTCCTCCTCGGGCGCCGGCGCGCGGGTGGCGCCAGGGCGGGTTGCCGGTTGCGCGCGAGCGGACAGCAAGCGCGGCAGTGGAAAAAACCGCAATGCGTGAAGTGAAACCGAGGTGTAACGCGTGTGGCGCGCGCGCGGATGCTGCGGCGCGTCATGTGTTTTCGTGCGGTTGCGCGGCGCGTCTCGGGCGCGGTGGCCGCCGGATAAAGTCAGACAAAATTAGACCAGCGCTGCGCGGCGGTCAAGCGGGGCTAGCCCGCATGCCCGCCGCGCGCGGGCAGGGCGAAGATGCCGCGCGCCGCCGTTTCGTGAAGTGGCGTGCGGTGGTGATTATCGCGAGCGCTTGCGCGTTGCCTTCTTCGCGCCTTCCTTCGTGGCGCCCGCACGCGGCGTTTCCTTTGGCGCGGGGGCCATTGCGGCGCCCAGGTCTTCCAGCCATGAGAGCGCGTCGGCATAGGCGAGGAACTGGCGCAGATAGCCCGGCGAAAGTTCGCGCATGAGCAGCAGCGCGCGGTGCACGAGACTGCTCGAATTGAGCGGCCCCGCATTCTTCGGCACTTGATCGAGCGACTGTCGCACCTGCTGGTCGGCGCTCAGCTTCGACCAGACTTCGCGGAAATAATCGAGCAGCTCGGCAGGCGGACCGCTGCGGGCGAGATGATCTGGACTGCCAACTTGTGCGGCGAGCTTGCCGTGCGCAATGCCGCCTTGTCGCGACGCGTTTTCCGCATCGGCCGAGGTGTCCGGTATTGCGTCCGATGCCGCGCGTTCGAGCCCGGCGGCATAGTCGGCGAGCAACGCATCGATGCGCGCATCGAGCATGCGGCGCGCCGCGCCGGCATGCATGCTCGCGCGCCGGTCCAATGCGTCGATCAACGCGAAACGCACGGGATCGAGCCGGTGAGCGCCTTGCGCGCGCCAGGCTTCGAGCGTGGCGCGCGCGCGCGGGGTTTCGTCGCGTGCGCCGTCACTCATGGCCGTCGTGCGCCGTCGCGCCTGCACGCACGCTGCTCGCGGGCCGCGGCACCGCCGCGATTTCCACGCGGCGATTCTTCGCGCGGCCGGCCTCATCGGCGTTCGAGCTCACGGGTTGCTCCGAGCCGAACGCCGCCGCGAACACCGACGCCGCCGGCACGCCCGCATCGATGAACGCGCGCGTCACGGTGAGCGCGCGCTCGGCGGAAAGCTCCCAGTTGTCGGCGAAGCGGCGGTTGCCTGCGTGGACCTGCTGGTCGTCGGCGAAACCGCTCACCATGAGGATCTGGTCGCGGTCGCGCAGATAGGCCGAGAGCGGCCCCGCGAGGCTCTTGAGCAACTCGCGCCCTTGGGGCTGAAGCTGGTCGGAGTTCAGCGCGAACAACACGTTGCCGCTGATGCCGATGCGCCCGTTCACGAGCGTCACGCGCCCGGCCGCGAGCGGCCCGGCCAGCGCCTGCTCGAGCGTCTTGCGTCGCTGCGTTTCGATTTGCCGCTGCTTGACCTCGTTGGCGAGGCGCGTGGACGCTTCGAGCTGCATGCCGATCACGCCGACGAGAATCAGCACGAACGCGCCCAAGAGCGCCGCCATCAAATCGCCGAACGCGGCCCAGACCGGCGCGGTGGGCTCCACGCCGCCGTCGATTTCGTCGTTCATGCGGCCTCAGCCCCCGCTCGAGCGCTGAAATGCTGGAGGTTTTCGACGATCTGCTTCTGCGAAAGCAGGCTCAGGTCGATCACTTCCTTGGCCTGGGCGACGTAGTAGGCGAGCTGGTCGTCGCTGCGCGCGAGCGATTTGTCGAGCGCGGTTTCGATGCGCTGCAACTGCGTCATGAGCTTGTCGTTCGACTCGCCGAAGTGCTGCACGGCTGCCCCGAACGCATCGCCCAGGCTCGCCATTTCGACGGCGCTGCCCGTGACCTGGGCCGCTGCGCCTTCGAGCGTGTGCGCGCCGCTTTGCACTTGCTGGTCGAAGCGCGCGCCCACGCGCTCCATGAGGCCCGCGGAGGTTTGCACGAGTGTGTCGATGGCGGTGCGCTGCTCGGTGCTCGCGTGATTCACGGCGTCGAGCAGCGTGGTGACGGTGGAGAGCAGACGGCTGCGTTCCTCGAGCATCGCGGTGTCCTGGACCATGCTCTCGGAGAGCTTCTGGCGCAGCTCGGCGACGACTTCGGCGGCCACGCGCGGCGCTTCCGATGCGGCATCGACGAGGCGCGCGATTTCGGCGATGGTGCCGTTGGCATGCGCTTCGGTCTGCGTAGCGATATCGTTCGCGGTCTTCGCGAGCGCATCGCAAATGATCTGCTGGCGTTCCGCGGCCTGCGTGCTGGCCGCTTGCCATGCCGTTGCGTTTGCCTCGGCGGCGCGTGCGATTTCCGCAATCGTGCCGCTCGCATGCGCTTCGGTCTGCATAGCGATATCGTTGGCGGTCTTCGCGAGCGCATCGCAAATCGTCTGCTGGCGTTCCGCGGCCTGCGTGCTGGCCGCTTGCCATGTCGTTGCGTTTGCTTCGGCGGCACGCGCGATTTCCGCAATCGTGCCGCTCGCATGCGCTTCGGTCTGTGTAGCGATATCGTTCGCGGTTTTGGCAAGCGCGTCGCAAATGACCTGCTGGCGTTCCGCAGCCTGCGTGCTCGCCGCCTGCCACGCAGCCGACGAAGCCTCCGCCACGCGCGTGATTTCGGCGATCGTACTGTTCGTATGCGTGCTCGCGTGCGTGGCAATCTCGCTCGCAGTTTGAGTCAACGTCTCGCACACCGCCTGCTGGCGTTTCGCCGCCTCGGTGCTGGCCGTCTGCCACGCAGCCGTTGCCGCAACGGTGGCACGCGAGACTTCAGCAAGCACGCCTTTCGCGTGCGCTTCGGTCTGCGCGGCAATCGCGTCGGCGGTTTGCGTAAGCGTCGCGCAAACCGCCTGCTGATGCTCCGCCGCCTGCGCGCTGGCCGAGCGCCATTGGTCGCGCAGCGTGTTGCCCATCGCGCCGAGCGCTTCGCTCCACGTTGCCAGGCGCACTTCGTCGCGCGCGACGAGTTGCGTCTGCAGATTCGCCTGTGCTTCGCTCACGGCGCGCAAGAGCGCGGCCGAGTGCTGCTCGAAGGTCGCGGCGGCCGCCGAGAGCGCCTGCTGGTTGTCGCCCGCGAGCTTTTCGCCGGCGCGTTCCTGGCGCGCGAGCGCGTCCTGCCACGCCTGCGAGACGTCGGAAGCCGACGTCGCAAGACGCGCATCGACGTCCTGCACCAGCTTGACCGAGCGTTCCTCGAAGCTCGCGGCGAAACGTTCGAGCGCGCCTTGCAGGTCGTGCGCGAGCGCTTCGCCCGAGCGGCGCTGGTCCGCGAGCGCCTCGTTCCAGATGCCGGCCACGCGCGCGGTGTTGGCCTCGAAACCCGAGGCGAGGCCGTCGAGCTGACGCTCCACGGCCTGCGTGAGGGTGCGGTGCAGCGCGCCGCTTTCGCGTGCGAGACCCGCCATCGTCGCTTCCACGACGGGGGCGAAGGCCGCGCCGGCGGCGCGCGCGCTTTCGGCCGCGCTGGCCTTGAGCGATTCGCCCACCGAGGCCGCGAGGCGCGCGTACGCCGCCTCCGCGTTGCCAAGGAACGCCTGCTGGCTCGCGAGCTGGCGTTCGCCGAGCGCGGCGCCCTGGCGCTCGATGGCCGCCATCATCGCTTCGAGGCGCTCGACCAGTTGGGGCATTGCCTCGGCCTGACGCTGCATCAGCGCGAAGCGCGTCTCGCGCTGATGCGCCTGGGAGAACGGGCGCAGCGTGGTGGCGATCTGCGCGTCGAGGCGCTGGGCGGCGTCGATGCGCTCGCGGCGGCACAGCGCGGAAAGAAGGCCCAGCATCGCCGAGCTGGCCACGCCCGCGATCGAGGTGCCGAACGCGAAGCCAAGGCCACGGATCGGACCGGCCAGCGCGGCACGGATGCCGTCGAGATCGGTCGCGCCGTCGAGCGCCACGCCGGTGCCGCGCAGCGTCGTCACCATGCCGAGCAGCGTGCCCAGCATGCCGAGCAGCACGAGCATGCCGACCAGATAGGGCGTGAGCGAGGGGCCGGGCAGCGCGATGCGCTCGCCTTCGATGCGCGCGCGCACGGCGCTGCGCAGGCTCGGATGCAACGGCTCGAGCCAGGCGCCGAGCGAAGCGGCGGGCCTGGGCGATGCGCCCACGGCGCCCACCGCGCGCGCGAGCGTGGCGGTGGCCTGGGTGTAGCGATACAGCTCGAACGCGCCGCCCACATAGCAGGCGCCGATCAGCACGGTGACGGCCAGCGCGAGCGGATTCGAGCCGGCATAGCCAGCGGCGATCCAGCACACTGCGGCAAGGCCGGCGAGGAAAACAACGAAATCGATACGAAGTCTGGACATAGCGTTTGGGTTAGCGTGCGCTACTAGCAGGCACGAAGGGCCGCGAGCAGCCCTTCGACCGGTTGAAACCGAACATCCAGTTCGGCGAGCAATACGCTCTGGACATCTTTGCGGAACGCGTCGAGCCAGGCGCCGGGCGCGGCCGCGCCGGTGCGGCTGGCCGGTGCCGTCGGTGCCGTCGGTGCCGTCGATGCGGCGGCCGTCGCCGCGGCGGGCTGTGTCTCGACACCTTCCGCAGGTTCGGTGCGCTCTGCGTCTGGCGCGCTTTCGGCTGCGGCCTGCGCTTCACGAGCCGCAGCTTCACGAGCCGCAGCTTCGCGGGCCGCCTTGCGCAGACGCTCGAAATGCGCGCCCAGCAAGCCGGGCACCGTGCCGAACAGACTGCGCTCGCGTGCGGCGAGCGAGCGTTCCATGGCGGCGTCGAGCGCCGCAAGCCTGGCCATGGCGGGCGACACCACGGCGAGCCGGCTGCGCAGACGCCCGCGCAAGTCGCCGATATCGGTTTCCATCTTCTGCTGCAGCGCGAGGTAGCACTGACGAAAGACCGTGTAATCGGCGTCCGTGTCGGGCATCTCCGGAACCGGCGCTTGCTGCTGTAACGGCTGCGATGCGCGCGCGTGACCGTAGACGCCGCTGCGGCGCGCTTTCGCGGGCGCGAGCACGCCGTCGAGGGCAATCGCCTTCGACAGCGCGGAGCGCAGGCTCAGGCACCGTTGCGCCTCGTCGTCGCCGTTCGCGCGCGCACCGCCCGCTACCGCAGGGGCAGGCGTGGCAAGCACCGTCGAGAGCGCGATCGCGTCCGTCCAGCCGAGCCACTGGCTCAGCCGGTCGGCGAGCGGCTGCGGCGAGGCCTGTACCTCGGTCTCGCCAAGGCGCGCCAACAGGCGAACGAGGGCCGGACCGCTCAGTGATGTGCGCGCCGACGTGCGTTGCGGGGGATGGACCATACCACAGGAGGCAAAAAAGGCATGAGTTTACACGGCGGCGCGGGGTGGCTCGCGGTTTTGCGTCTAAACTGTGTCTCCCGCAAGGGCGCTGCCGCCCGCGCACGAGGAGATTCCCATGGCGTTTTCCAGTCTGAGCGCATTCGCGCTGGCCCTGCTGATCGTGGCCGGCATGCCGGGGCCGAGCGTCGCGGCCCTGGTGGCCCGTGTGCTGACCAGCGGCTTTCGCGACGTGCTGCCGTTTCTCGCCGCGATGTGGATTGGCGAGGCGGTCTGGCTGACCTGCGCCGTTGCCGGGCTTGCAGCGCTCGCGCATACCTTTGCGCTCGGGTTTCTCGTGCTCAAGTTTCTGGGCGTCGCGTATCTGCTGTTTCTCGCGTGGAAGATGTGGTTTGCGCCCGCCGAGTTTCAGGCAGCGAGTCTGCCGGGCAAGCGCTCGCCGCTGCGCATGTTTCTCGCCGGGATCGCCGTGACGCTCGGCAACCCAAAAATCATGATTTTCTATATGGCCTTGCTGCCGACCATGGTCGATCTTTCGCGTGTAGGCGTGCTCGCGTGGTCGGAACTGGTGCTCACGATGCTGGCGGTGCTCATCGCTATCGATCTCGCCTGGGCGCTGTTCGCGGTGCGCGCGCGGCGCTTGCTCACGAGCCGCCGCATGGTGCGGGCCGCAAACCGCAGCAGCGCAATCGCCATGGCGGGCGCGGCGGTGACGATTGCGGCGCGGTAGTACACGCGCTCCGTAGGGACATCGTCGAAGGTTCCGCGCCTCGTTCTACACTTTTGCTCCACCCACAATGCCGCCTACGGCCACCCGCATGCCCTCACTCGCCCGCTCGATCGAGACCTACATCCGCGCCAAGGACGGCAACCGTCCGCACTTGATTGCCGATGCGTTCGCGCCCGATGCCACGCTCGACATGACGCTCCGAACCAGCGAGATCGCGTTTCCCGCGCACGAAGAAGGCGCGGACGCCATTGCGCGCGTGCTCGTGAGCGAGTTCGCGCAGCGCTACGAGAACGTCTATACGCTGTGCGTCGGCGCAGCGCCCGAGCCGTGCGCCACGTTCGACTGCGACTGGCTCGTGTGCATGACCGAGAAGGGCAGCGGCGCGGCGCGCGTGGGCTTCGGTCGCTATGCATGGCGCGCGTCGGGCGATACGGGTCGCGTCGCCGCGCTGCACATCGTGATCGAGGCGATGCGCACGCTGCCGCCGCAATGGAGCGCCGAAATTCTCGCTTGGGTCTCCGGGCTCCCATATCCGTGGTGCCCGCGCGAGGCGCTCGCCGCTGGCGCGCCCGCATGCGAGCCGGTGCAGTCGGTCCTGCGTGCGCTCACAGACCGCGCCTGACGCCGCGCTTCACCCCTTCGTCGCGCCAAACGTGAGCCCGGCCACGAAGTGCTTCTGCATGGCGAAAAACATCGCCACAGAAGGCAGCGCCGCGAGAATCGAGCCTGCCGAGACCAGATTCCACGCCGTCGTCCATTGGCCTTTGAGCGCCGCCACACCCACCGTGATGGGCGCGGCGTCGTCGCCTTGCGTGAGGCACAGGGCCCAGAAGTAGTCGTTCCAGACGAACGTGAACACGAGTATCGCGAGGGCCGCGAGCGCGGGGCGGATCAGCGGCAGGATGATGCGAAAGAACACCGTCCATTCGTTCGCCCCTTCGATGCGTGCCGCCTCGACCAGTTCGTAAGGCAACTGCTTGATGAAGTTGCGCAGGAACAGCGCACAAAAACCGGTCTGAAACGAGAGGTGAAAGAGGATCAGGCCGCCCACCGTGTTGTACAGGCCGAGCTTGAGCGTGAGGTCGCGCACGGGAATCATCAGCACCTGAATGGGCACGAAATTGCCCGCCACGAAGGTGGCGAACAGCGCCGAGTTGCCCGGAAAGCGATAGATCGCGAGCGCGAAGCCCGCCATTGCCGCAAGCGCTATTGCGCACACCACCGAAGGCACGGTGATCAGCACGCTGTTCCAGAAGTAATGCAACATGGGCGACGTGGTGAGCGCTTCGCGATAGTTGTCGACGAGCGCGAAGTGTTTGGGCCAGCCCCAGTAGTTGCCTTCGCTGAGCTCCTCGCTCGAGCGCACCGAAGTCATCAGCACCGCGATCATCGGCAGCAGCCAGATGATGAGCGCGACCGGCAGCGAGAGCTTGTACAGGCGGCGCGGTGCGGGCTTCCATTTGTCGATCGGGGTTGGAAACATGGCGAGTTCCTCAGGTATCCAGACTATCTGCCGCTGACGTCTTCAATGCTCGCTGCTCAGCAGGCGCCGCAGGTGATAGACGATATAGAGCAGCATGATGGCGAACAGCACGACGGCAATCGCGGCGGAGTAGCCTAAACGGTAGTATTTGATCGCCTGGTCGTACATGTAGTAAGCGAGCACGGTCGAACTTTCGAACGGGCCGCCGCCCGTCATCACCGATATCAGGTCGAAGCTGCGCAGCGCGCCAATCACGGTCACGACCACGGCCATGAAAGTCGTCGGCCGCAATTGCGGCAGGATCACGTGCCACAGGAGCGTCCAGCCCTTCGCGCCTTCCATGCGCGCGGCTTCGATCTGCTCGCTGTTGAGCGTCGTGAGGCCGGTGAGGTAGAGAATCATGCAATAGGCGGTTTGCGGCCATAGCGCGGCGAAGATGATGCCGGGCGTGGCGTAGCGCGGGTCGCCCAGCACCGGAATGCCATGCCCCGCGATGAGCGCGAGCAAGCCGAAGGTGGGGTCGTAGAACCACGAGTAGATGAGGCCGACCACCACGCCCGAGAGCACGAACGGCGCGAAGAACAGCGACTTGACGATGCGCATGCCGGCCACGGCCTGGTTCAGGTACAGCGCGATCGCGAGCCCCATGGGCGGTGCGAGCAGGAACAGCGCGAGCCAGATGACGTTGTTCTTGAGCGCGGTATAGAAAGTGGGCGCGTGAAAGAGCTCGATATAGTTGGCGAGGCCGATGAAATTCGCGTCGCTCATGCCGTCCCAGCTGTAGAACGAGAGGCGAATGGTCGAGAGGGTCGGCCAGACCACGTAGATCGCGACCATGATGCAGGCGGGCGCGAGAAACAGACACGCCGCGCGGCGCTGGCGGCGCGCGGTGGGCGAGACGCGGCGGCGCGGCCGCCCGTGGGGGTTCGTGGCGCGCGGCGCGCCAGCGCGCTCGCTGCCGCCGCCGGGGGGTTCTGAGGTCATGTCGACGCGATGTGTCATGGTCTTGGCCGCAAGCGGCGCGGTCGATGGAACCGAGGCAGGCGTCACAGAACGGGTCACGGCAAATCTCCGGATCGAACCGCATGGCGGCGGCGCGTGCGCGCATGCAGCCGATGCGCGTGAGCAGGCGCCGCCGCCGTGGCGGTCTTATTTCTTGTAGATGCGCTTGCGCGTCTGTTCGAGCTGCGCGAGGATCGCGTCGATCTTCGTTGGGTCCGCAATGAATTGCTGCATGCCCTTCATGCCCTCGTCGGCCATTTCCTTGGTCATGTCGCGGTCATAGAACTGCGCGATGCCGCCCTTCGTGTTAGCGAGGATCTGGAAGCCGATCTTCGAAATGGGGTCGTCGGGTTCCGGCGACTGGCTGTTCGCCGAGAGCGATCCCAGCCCGTTGGCGAGCTGCGCGCCGATCGCCGGCGTTTGCGTGAACGCGAGGAACGCGCGAGCGTCGGCCTTGTTCTTCGCTTTCGCCGGAATATGCAGCGATTCGACGGGACCGTCTTCGGCGGTCGGCACGTTCGGGTCGATGATCGGGAACTGGAAGAAGCCCATCTGCTGTTTCACGGTCGGACTGAAGCCGCCCGTGATGAAGGTGCCCATCAGCATCATCGCGGCCTTGCCCTGGAACAGGAACGGCTGCGCGGCGTCGAGATCGTAGGAGAGCGAATTATCGATGAAATAACCCGCGTCGAGTAGTTGCTTCCACGTCGTATAGACCTTCTTCACGCGCGGGTCGGTATAGGGCACGTCGCCGGCCATCAATTGCTGGTGGAACTTGTTGCCGTTCAGGCGCAGGTCGAGATAGTCGAACCAGCCCGCGAGCGTCCACGCGTCGCGTCCGCCCACGGCGATGGGCGTGATGCCGGCGGCCTTGAGCTTCTTGCAGTCGTCGAGGAAGTCGTTCCATGTTTTCGGCTCGTTCGCGATGCCGGTCTTCTGGAACAGATCCTTGCGATAGAACATGCCCCACGCGTAGTAGACGGTGGGTGCCGCGTACTGCTTGCCCTTGTACGACGAGGCCTCCTTCGTCGAGGCGTACATGCTGTCCCAGTTGTTCTTCTGCCAGTCGGGCGTGAGGTCCTCGAACAGGCCGCGCTGCGCGTAATAGGCCATGCGTTCGCCGTCATGCCAGTTCACGATGTCGGGCGGCGCGGTCATGAGCCAGTTCGGCAACTGCACCTTGTAGGCTTCCTCGTCGACGAACGAAACCTTCACGTCCGTGCCCGGATGGGTCTTCTTGAACTCGTCGATCACCTGCGTCCACACGGCGCGCTGGCTCGCGCCCTTGAACGCGATGTTCACTTCGAGCGTGCCGGCCTGCGCCGGCGTGGCGAGCGCGCCCGTGAGCGTGGCCGCCGCGAGCGCGACGGCAGCGAACAGGGTGCGGGGTTTCATGGTCATGGCCTGTCTCCTGGGTTTTACGTCGTTGTCAGTGCTGCGTCGTTGTCTGGGTCACGCCGCGCGCGCTGGCGAGTGCGGCGGGTGCGGTGTGCGATAGGCGCTCACGCCTTGCGGTTCGACTTCGCGCGTGCCGATCACGAAGGCGTCGTCGGGAATCGTCGTGGCGATGCGGTGCGTAGCGGGGCCGTAGTTGAACACCCACGTGAGGCCGCCGCGGCGGCTCACGCGCACGGCGTCGCCAAGCGGCGCGGGGGCAAGGCCCGCTTCGCGCGCGATGCGGGCGAACAGGGCTTCGGTGGTGGCGTCGTCGAAAAGGCTCGCCAGATAATGGACCGCGCCGTGCGAAACATAGGCGGGATGGCCGTCGCCGAAGACTGCGCGGATCTCGCTTGCGTTCGGGCCTTCCTGCGCTTCCAGGTCGATCAGATCGCGCCAATGGCGCGCATGGCCTTCGCGCTTTTCGCTCGCACCATCGGCATGGATTATCACCGGCTCGGTCATATTGGGCCGCAGCGACTCCACGCGCCACACACGCAGGGGCAGCAACGCGGCAAGCGGCCCCGGCGGCAAGTTCGCCGGGATCTGCAGATCGAGGGTCTTCGAGCCCGTGCGCGGGCCCAGGATGATCTGTGCGCCCGAATCCGCGAGGCGTTGCGCGAAATCGTCGGGCACCACGGGCAACGGCGGCACCACGATCAGCTTGTAGCCGTCGAGCGGCGCGTGAACCGGCACGATATCGACGTCGAAGCCGAGCGCGCGCAGCGTCGAGTAGTACTCCACAGCAAAGCGCGGATAGTGAAAATCGGCGCCTTGGGGCTGCACTTCGAAGAGCCACTTCGCTTCGTAATCGAATACGAGCGCAACAGGCGTTGTCACACTTGCGTTCGCATCGGCTCGTGGATCGGCGAGCACTGCGCGGATCTCCCCGGCCACGCGCGCGGCTTCCGTGCCGCCGAGGTCGAGCCGGTTGTCGGGCGTATTGAGGCCCGCGTGCATTTGCTCCTGCGCGAACGGCGCCTGGCGCCAGCGGAAATACGACACGCATCCCGCACCGTGCGCGAAGGCTTCCCAGCTCCAGAGCCGCACCATGCCGGGCAGCGGCGCGGGGTTCCAGTGCGCCCAGTTGACGGGGCCCGGCTGCTGCTCCATCACCCAGAAGGGCAGCTTCGACATGCCGCGATAAACGTCGTGATTGAACGACGCGAAGTCGGGATGGCCCGTGCGCAGATAGCGCGCCTTGATGTCGGGCGCGTACCACTGTTCCTCGAGCGCGCCGAGCGGATAGCTGTCCCATGTCGCGACGTCGAGATCGGCGGCCACCTTGTAGTGATCGAACTCCGTGAAGAGCTGCATGAAGTTGTGCGCGATGGGGCGCCCCGGCGAATGCGCGCGGAGGATTTCCACCTGCATGCGGTTGTAGCGCTGCACTTCGTCGGAGGCGAAGCGCCGGTAGTCGAGCCGGTGCGAGGGATGCGCTTCCGTGACGGTGCCGATGGGCGCATCGACTTCGTCGAAGCTGCGGTACTCCATGCTCCAGAACACCGTGCCCCACGCGGTGTTCAATGCGCTAATGCTGCCGTAGCGCGCCTTGAGCCATGCGCGAAAGCGCTTCACTGCGGCCCCGGAATAACTGACCACGGTGTTATGGCAGCCGTATTCGTTATCGGTTTGCCAGTATGCGACGGCGGGATGCTGGCCATAGCGCTGGGCGATGGCTTCGCAGATGCGCTGGGACGCCTCGAAATAGGCCGGCGAAGAGAAGTCGTAGTGACGCCGCGAGCCGAATGCGCGCGTTCGGCCGTCGGCGCCCGTGGGCAGAATCTCGGGATGGCGGTCGACGAGCCACTTGGGCGGCGTGGCGGTGGGCGTGCACATGACGACCTTCAGGCCCGCCGCGCCGAGCGTGTCGATCGCGCGATCGAGCCAGCCCCAGGCGAATTCTCCGGGCGAGGGCTCGATGCGGCTCCACGCGAATTCGCCGATGCGTACCTGTTCGATGCCGAGCGCCTTCATGCGCGCGGCGTCGTCTTTCCACATGGCCTCGGGCCAGTGCTCGGGGTAATAGCAGACTCCAAGGCGCATGCCGGTGTCCTCGTTAGTTAGGATTCTTGATAGCAGATTGGCGTTACGCGCGCTGCGCGTCGTGCTCGGCCGTCGCGAGCGTCGCGAGCGCGAAGCCGTCTTGCGAGAACAGATGGCACGCGGTGGCGTTGGCCCGCAACTGCACGGTGTCGCCCGGCGCGAGACGCGTGTCGCCGGGCGCCTTGGCGATCAGCACGGCGCCGCCGGGTTGGTCCAGGTGCACGTAGCTGTGCTCGCCGAGCGCTTCGACGAGCGTGACCTTGCGCGAGAGCGTGAGCGATGCGTTCGCGCTAGCCGCTGCGAGCGCGCCGCCAACGGGCTCCAGATGCTCGGGCCGCACGCCGAGCGTCACAGCGGCGCCTGCCGCGAGCGCATCGCCTTGCAGCGGCAGGCGCACGGCTTCGCCGCTGCCGTCGAGCGTCACGCTCACGCCGTGGGCGTCGACACTCGCCACTTGCGCCGCGAGGAAGTTCATGCGCGGCGAGCCGATGAAGCCCGCCACGAAGCGGCTCGCGGGACGGTGATAGAGTTCGAGCGGCGTCCCCACCTGGGCAATGCTGCCGTGTTGTTCGGTATCCTTACCGCTATGCAACAGCACGATCTTGTCGGCAAGCGTCATCGCCTCGATCTGATCGTGCGTGACGTAGACCACGCTGGCTTGCGCGAACTGCTTGTGCAGGCGCGCGATTTCGATGCGTGTTTGCCCGCGCAGCGTGGCGTCGAGATTGGAGAGCGGCTCGTCGAAAAGAAACACGCCGGGCTCGCGCACGATCGCGCGGCCAATCGCGACGCGCTGGCGCTGGCCGCCCGAGAGCGCCTTGGGATGGCGCTCCAGCAATGCTTCGAGTTGCAGGACGCGGGCCGCCTCGCGCACCTTGCGCTCGATCTCCGCCTTGGGCGTTTTCGCGAGCTTCAGGCCGAAGGCCATGTTCTCGTAGACCGTCATGTGCGGAAAGAGCGCGTAGCTCTGGAACACCATCGCCACGCCGCGCTGTGCGGCGCTTACGTCGTTGACGAGCTTGCCGCCGATCGAGACGTCGCCGTCGCTCACGTCTTCGAGGCCCGCGATCATGCGCAGCAAGGTGGACTTGCCGCAGCCCGAAGGCCCGAGAAACACACAGAACTCGTTGTTGCCGATCTCCAGATCGACATTGCGGATCACCGGCGGATTGTCGCCGTAGGCCTTCTGCACACCTCGCAAGGAAATGCTCGCCATTCGTCCCGTCTCCATGTTTTAATCAGCGCGAAGCGGAGATTAAGCGCTTAATCAGGCAACCGAAAAAAACGATCGTGGGCGCGATCGGCGGTTGCCGTGTCTCCGGTATTCGTTTTGAGTGCGAGGCCAATGGTGCCGCCGCCATGCGCGATCAGGCAAATGTTGAAACGCGTTCCCAGATATTGAACGGTCATGCCCACCCCCACGCTTGCCGAAGTCGCCCGCCACGCCGGCGTTACGCCCGCCACCGTCTCGAACGTGCTGCGCGGCCGCGGCCGCGTGGGGGCAGCCACGCGAGCGCGCGTGCTCGATGCCATCGCGGCGCTCGGCTATCGTCCGCATTTGCCTGCGCGCGCGCTGGCCGAAGGGCGCGCGCCCACCATCGCGCTGATGGTGACGAGCATCGCCAACCCGTTCTATCCCGAGTTCGCGCTCGCCGTCGAAAACGCGCTGCGCCGCACCGGGCAGTTCCTCATCATCTGCAACACGGAAGGCGATCCGCATACCGGGCGCGCGTACCTCGAACAGATCGCGGGCACGCTCTCCGAAGGCGTGCTCGTGATGAACGCGAACCTCGATTTCGACGATCTGCGCGCGACCGAGTTGCGCGGCGCGCCCGTGGTGCTGTGCATGTGGGAGCGGCCGCTCGATCCGCCCGGCCTGCCGTGCGTGGCGGTGGACTTTCGTCTCGCAGGAGAGCTGGCCGCACAGCATCTGCTCGAACTGGGGCACCGGCGTATTGGCGCGATCGTGGGCAGCAAGGCGCACGGTATTCATGCGGCGCGCCACGAGGGTTTTGTTACGGCAATGCAGGCGGCGGGGCTCGATGCCAGCGCCGCGCCGCTGATTTACGCGCCCGACACCACGCAGGGCGGCCATGCCGCGGCGCGCGAGCTGCTGACACGCCACCCCGATCTCACGGCGATCTTCGCGACCAACGATCTGCCCGCGCTCGGCGCGATGCAGGCCGCTGCCGATCTCGGGCTAGAGGTGCCACGGCGGCTTTCCGTGGTCGGCATCACGGACATTCAACTGGCGCGCGAATCGCGTCCCGCGTTGACGAGCGTGGCGGTGCCCACGCTCGAGGCAGCGGAACTCGCGGTGGCCTTGCTGCGCGAGCTGATCGAAGGCGGGGACGGGGCGGCGCGCAGTGCGGGAGCACGCGAGGCGAAGATCTGCGTGACGTCGGCGCCGCATCTCGTTGTGCGCGCATCGACCGCGCGCGCGCCGAATTGAGCGGCGCCGAAGCGGACGTCGATCGTCTTGAAGCGTCAAGGCGCGCTCAGGATGCCTTATCGATCGTCATGCGTTCGATCTGGCGTACGACCTCATTGCGCATTTCGGGCGACATGTCCTGATAGCCGAGCAGATCCGAGATCCACAGGCCGTCTGCCGCGAGCCGGCAGATCATGAGCCGCGCCGCCTGTTCGAGCGGCAGCGGGTCGGGGCGCGTCCATTTGCGCATGGGCGCGGCATAGCGCTCGCGTATCTCCGGGTCGGTCATCATCGCGGCCACCAGCACGCGCAGGACGTTGGTGCTCGCGGCCGGATTCGTTTCGTCGATGGTCGCGTGCAGATAGGCGCGCGCATTGGCGCCGCGCGGGTCTTCGCGATCCGCTGCGATGCGCGTCTCCATTTGCGACTCGAAGCGCTCCAGCGTCTGCTCGAAGAGCGCGTCAAGGAGTCCTTGCTTGTTGGCGAAGTGATACTGGAGCGCACCTTTGGTCACACCGGCGCGTTCGGCGACGGCGTCCAGCGTGACCGCTTGCACGCTGTGGTCGGTGGCGATATCGGAGGCGGCTTGCAGAAGCTGGGCGCGCACTTGCGCCGGCGCCTTTTTACGGCGCGTGCCCGAAGCGGGGGCCCCGGGATTTTCAGCCGCCCCAGGGTTTTCAGCCGATTTCGCATCGGCATGGCGGACGGGCGGGACGCTGCGTGCGGCCGGCCGCTGCGCTGCTTCGGGCGCTTGCGCAACGTGCGATGCGCGCTGCCGCGGCGGACTCGCGGCGCCGCCCGCAGCGTGTCCTGATGCGCTGGCCGAAGCTTTGACGGGGGAATTCTTCATGGCCGGATCTTACCACTGCGGGCGTCGATGCAAAACATTCCGGCTGGATGGTATTATTCGCGCCATGAAAAAATCCGACCTGCCAACCAACGTGCGACGCGCGGCGCGGCTCGACGCCGCCATCGTCCAGGGGCGCGATGCGCTGGCGCGCCGTCAACAGCCCGACGGGAGCTGGTGTTTCGAGCTCGAATCGGACGCGACGATCACCGCCGAATACATCCTCATGATGCATTTCATGGCGAAGATCGACACGGTGCGTCAGGAGAAAATGGCGCGCTATCTGCGTGCGATCCAGCGCCTCGAAACGCATGGCGCGTGGGATCTGTATGTCGATGGCGCCCCCGATGTCTCGGCGAGCGTGAAGGCCTATTTCGCGCTCAAGGCGGCAGGCGACGCAGCCGACGCGCCGCATATGGCGCGCGCGCGCGACGCCATTCTGAAGCTGGGCGGCGCGGCCAAGTCCAACGTCTTCACGCGCATCCTGCTGGCCACCTTCGGCCAGGTGCCGTGGCGCGCCACGCCCTTCATGCCCATCGAGTTCGTGCTGTTCCCCAAGTGGGTGCCCATTTCGATGTACAAGGTCGCGTACTGGGCGCGCACGACCATGGTGCCGCTGCTCGCGCTCTGTTCGCTCAAGGCGCAGGCGCACAATCCGCACAACGTGTCGATCGCCGAACTGTTCGTCACGCCGGCCGATGAGGAGCGCGAGTATTTCCCGCGCGGCAAGGGCGTGCGCAAGCTCTTTCTCGCCATCGACCGCACGGTTCGCCATCTCGAGCCGTTGATTCCGCAGGCCTTGCGCAAGCGCGCGATCCAGCGCGCGCAAGCCTGGTGCGCGGAGCGCATGAACGGCGAGGACGGCATGGGCGGCATCTTCCCGCCCATCGTCTACAGCTACCAGATGATGGAAGCGCTCGGCTATCACGAAGATCATCCGCTGCGGCGCGATTGCGAGAATGCGCTGGAAAAGCTGCTCGTCGAGCGTCCCGATGGCAGTATGTACTGCCAACCGTGTTTGTCGCCGGTATGGGACACCGCGTGGAGCACGATGGCGCTCGAACAGGCGGTTGCGGTGCCCGAGGTGTCGGGCGTCGAATCGACGCCCAACGCGCAACTCGAGCAGCAGATCGCGCGCGCCTACGACTGGCTCGCGACACGCCAGGTGGACGACCTCAAAGGCGACTGGATCGAGAACGTGAGCCCCGACGTGCCGCCGGGCGGCTGGGCGTTCCAGTACGCGAACCCGTATTACCCGGACATCGACGACAGCGCGGTCGTGGCCGCGATGCTGCATCGCCGGGGTCGCTCGCAACAGCGCGCGACGGGCACGGACCCGTATGCCGCGCGCGTGACGCGCGCGCTCGACTGGATGCGCGGGCTGCAATCGCGCAATGGTGGTTTTGCGGCGTTCGATGCCGATTGCGATCGTCTCTATCTGAACGCGATTCCGTTCGCGGACCACGGTGCGCTGCTCGATCCGCCCACCGAGGACGTGTCGGGCCGCGTGCTGCTGTGCTTCGGCGTGACGGGCCGGGAGGAGGACAAGGCCGCGCTCGCGCGCACCATCGACTACATCAAGGCGACGCAACAGCCCGATGGCAGTTGGTGGGGCCGCTGGGGCACCAACTACCTCTACGGCACGTGGAGCGTGCTGGCGGGTCTCGCGCTGGCGGGCGAGGATCCGTCGCAGCCGTATATCGCGCGCGCGCTCGCCTGGCTCCGGTCGCGCCAGCACGCGGACGGCGGCTGGGGCGAGACCAACGACAGCTACGTCGACCCACGCCTCGCCGGCACGAATGGCGGCGAAAGCGCGTCGAATTTCACGGCGTGGGCGCTGCTCGCGCAGATGGCATTCGGCGACTACGAATCGGCATCGGTGCGGCGCGGTGTTGATTATCTGCTTTCGGCGCAGGACAGCGAGGGCTTCTGGTGGCATCGCTCGCATAACGCGCCGGGTTTTCCGCGCATCTATTACCTCAAGTATCACGGCTATACCGCGTATTTTCCGCTTTGGGCGCTGGCGCGCTATCGCAAGCTCGTTGCGGATGGCGCGAAGGCGAGCGCGGTAGAGTCGGAGTCTCGCGAGGCGGTTATGCTGGCTTGAGCGCGGTTGCGCATGACGGATTCCTGAAGCGTTCTCCGTACTCGCCGAATCAGCAGGCTGAGCAGGGCGACGGCGGCGAGCGCGATGGCCGCAAAGACCCGCACGGAGGATGGGCAGGGTTCGGGCGAGCTCGATTCTAGCCGCGTATCGCGGACGTGGCGAAGCGCGTCATTCTGCGCAACTGGCGTGGCAGGACGATGTACATGCTCCAGAGCACGGCGAGAAGGGCCCGAAACAGGGCTGAGACATGATGCGGAAGCGGTGTCGCCACGCCGGCGATCGCGAGGCTGCCCGGGAGGGACCAGACGTATGTGGTCCAGCCGAGCAGCGTGGCGCGCCAGAGACCGAGTCTTGCGGGAGCGGGCATTGCATGCGCAACCAGTCCGCCGCGCACCATGTACCCCGCGAGCGGCAGACTCAGGAACGCGTACAGCGCAATGGCCACGATGGCGGGCAGCAGATTGGCCACGAGGCCCGACACGATATCCAGTGCGATAGACCCGGTGGACGAAGCGCCCGCCGGGCGCGGCTGGTTCAGATCGGCCCTCCAGTGCGCGAGCGGCAGGGCGCTCTTCGCGACCAGAAAATGAAAGGCGATCATGCCGACGATGAAGAGCAGCGTGTTCGCGAGCCATTGGCGCCAGTTGCAGGACCACCAGACATACAGGCGCCGGCCGAAGCTCATGCCCCGGTCGAGCCTGAAGAGCGCCCGGCGCTCGGTGAGCGCGGCGCAGCACGCGAGCACGGCAAAGATCACGGCTGCGAGAATGAGAACCTCGACATTCCACGGAAGGAATCCCGCATGCGGGCCGGTAACGGCTGCGCTTTCGCGGGGCGTGGAGAAGCGCTGCAAATGCTGGGCGATATAGTCCGAGGGGGAGAGTGCCTGTGAAGCATGGATTGCTGTCATCGTCGTCTCCGTATTGAGTGAGGCCCCGTCGAATGCATGGTTCTTGGGTTCGGAGCGCAACACTTGCCGGGCGCGCATTTGAAGTGCGTTTGAAGTGCGTTTGCGACGCCGCCATTCTAGACTCGATCGCCCGGGCGAGCCCGTGCGCCGCGATATCGGCATGCTTGCCGACCTAAACTACGCGCATGTCGCCTACGCGCATGTCGCCCGCCTTCGGAACTCATGCCCTCACGCAAAGATCACCGCGCGCAGCCGCCTGCCGCGCCCCCTGTGGCGCAAGGCGCCGACGCCCTCGAAGACCCCGCCTTGCTGCGCCGCCTGCTGCGCGCCAGGGACCGCATGGACGCCGCCTCGCACGAGGCCTGGCCCGTCAAGCGCCTGGCCGAAGTCAGCGGCGTTTCCGAGGCGCATTTCGCGCGTTCGTTCAAGCGGGCCTTCGGCGTGCCGCCGCACCGCTATCTGCTGACGCGGCGCATCGAGCAGGCGATCACGCTGCTGCGCGACACCGGGCTCGGCATCGCGGATATCGCGTTCGCCACCGGCTGGGAGAGCCTGGGCACGTTCGGGCGCATCTTTCGCGACATCACCGGCATGAGCCCGAGCGCCATGCGCCGGGAGGCGCGCGCCGGCATGTCCGAGCTCGAGCGCGTGCCCGCCTGCGTCCTGAAGGCTGCGCAGCGCCCCGATCTCACGATGGCAGTTTTGGAGAAGCGCCGCCGGACGGCCCGCGATACAGTGCGGCCATCAACCAAGGAGGTCAAATGAACCAGGGTATCAATGTAGTGGGCCTGTACGTCGACGACCAGGACGCCGCGCTCGCGTTTTATGTCGACAAACTCGGCTTTCGCGTCCACACGGACGTGCGCAATGGCGCTTACCGCTGGCTGACGGTCCAGCATCCGGACCAGCCCTCGTTCCAACTGGGCCTCTTCGTGCCCGGGCCGCCCATTCACGACGAAGCGACCGCGCAGACCCTGCGGGCCATGGTCGCCAAGGGGGCCATGCCGCCCCTCGTGCTTGCCGTGGCCGACTGCCGTGCGAGCTATGCCGCGCTCAAGGCGAAGGGCGTGGAATTCACCCAGCAGCCGGTGGACCGCTACGGCAGCATCGACGCGGGCTTCCGCGACCCGGCCGGCAACGGCTGGAAGATGATCCAGGCGCCGCAGAACGGCAAGTGAGCGTCTGCGGCCCGCTGCGCCTGGCTTCATCGGATATCGGATGATCGGGGCGGCGCGCGCCGCTGCCTTAGAATGACCTCCGCGAACACGTTTTTGCGCCTTGTGCCGCATGCGCGAGGCGGCAGCCCGTTACCGGAGTGACCCGATGTCCGTCGATATGAAAGCAAGCGCCGCGTCCGGCGAAGTCTGGTTGATTCGCCACGGCGAAACCGAGTGGAGCCTCAGCGGGCAGCACACGGGGCGCACGGATATCGCGCTCACCGATCACGGCCGCGATCAGGCGCTCGCGCTTGCGAAGCCGCTCGCCGCGCTGCGTTTCGACGCGGTGCTCGCGAGCCCGATGTCGCGCGCCATCGAAACGTGCCGGCTGGCGGGGCTGGGTGAGCGGATGATCGTCTCGGCCGATCTGCACGAATGGGATTACGGCATCTACGAAGGCCGCACGACCGCCGACATCCGCAAGACCGAACCCGACTGGAGCGTCTGGCAAGCGCCGATCCCGCACGGCGAGAGTGTTGCGCAAATCGAGGCGCGTGCTCGCGGCGTGGTGGCGAGTCTGCTGACGATGCTCGCGCAGGGCGGGAGCGGGGGATCTGGCGAGCGCGGTGGACACGGCGGGGCTGGCCGGCGCATTGCCGTGTTCTCGCACGCGCATTTTCTGCGCGTGCTCGCGGGGTGCTGGATGAGCGATTCGGCGGCGCTTGGCGCGCATCTCTACCTGGACACGGCGACGATCAGCATGCTCGGCTTCGACCGCGAGAGCCGCGCGCTCCGGCGATGGAACGCGCGGCCTGAGGGGTGCGAGTAGCCGGGCGTAAGCGGATTCAGCCCACGAACGCAGGCCCATTCGGCTTCAGCCGCATGCCCGGCTTGAGCCGTTTCCAGGGCAGATCGGCGGGGTCGGCGCTCATCGGGCCGGGCGCCTTCGCCACCAGCACCGCGCGCGCGATCGGCTCGAAGTCCGCGCGAAAATGCACCGAACTCTTGTTCACCAGGATCTTCATGCGCTCGGGCTCGATGCCGGCCACGCGATAGAGATTGCGGTCGAGCATCTGCGCCTTCGTCGAACTTACCGCCACGTGCACGCCGCCGATGCGCAGGCAGGCCACCGGGCCGAGCTCCACTTCCATGCCGTGCATCATCGGGCCGTCGTAGCGGCAGCGGCCATCCGACAACGCCATCACTTCGAAGCGCCCCGTAAAGGGCGCGTCGCCGCGCGCGCCGCTTTGGCCGCCCAGCGTGAGATCGAGCGTCGCGCCCACGCCCGCCGCGTGCGCGCGCGCCGCCGCTGCGGGGTCGAAGAAGAGGCCCACGGCGGCGTCCTCCGCATTGGCTTCGACGAGCGCGCGCAGCATGCCCGCCGTGTTCGAGTCGGCGCCGGCGCCGGGGTTGTCCTGAGTGTCGGCGATCACGACCGGGCCTTCGCGCGCATCGGCGCCCGAGGGGTGCGAGTCGGCGAGGCGCAGCGCTTCGGCCACGGCTTCGCGCGGCGCGAGAAACGGCACTTGCCATTGCGCTTCTTCGCGGATCATGCGTTCGTAAAGCGCTTCGACGGCGGCCTCCACGGCCGCCGCGTCGTCGCCATAGCCCCAGATCGCCGGGCCGCATTCGGCGAAGTCCGCGGCCGGAAAGCCCGGCGCGAACGACAGCGAGCGCACCGCGCCGCCCTCGCTCGCGCCAACGCGCGCGTACATCGACCGCGAGGGCTCCAGCAGCGTGCACATGCCGTTGATCGGGATGAGGAAGGGCAGGCGCCGCACCGCGCGCGCAAGCGGCGCGCCGCGCGTGAACAGCGTCTGGAGCAGCGCCGCCGCGCGCGCGCCGGTCTCGGCCATGTCCACGTGCGGATAGGTGCGATAGGCGACGAGCGCGTCGGCGTTCGCGAGCATTTGCCCGGTCACGTTTGCGTGCAGGTCGAGCGACGCGACGATCGGCACGGTGGAGCCCACCACGCGACGCATGCGCGCGAGCAGTTCGCCTTCGCCGTCGTCGCAGGCTTCGCTCACCATCGCGCCATGCAGGTCGAGGTAGACGGCGTCGAAGCCGCCGCGCTCTGCCGCCGCGACGATCTCGCCCACGATGCGTTCGTAGGCGTCGGCGGTGACGTGCGCGGACGGGCTCGCACCCGCCCACAGGACCGGCACGAGACGCCAGCCGGCCTGCTCCGCGGCGCGGATGAATCCGCCCGCGGGCAGGTTGACGTCGCGCAGCGCGAGCATGGTCGCGCCGCGCGGCATCGCCGGGTGGCCCTCGCCGCGCGCGAAGTTCTCATAGGCCGCCTTCGACGGCGCAAAGGTGTTGGTCTCGTGCTGGAAGCCTGCGATCAGAATGGTTTTGGTCAAAACGGAGTCTCCGGGTCGTGCTGGCGGATGAGGTCTGCGCGTGGCGCGAGCGCGGCGCCGCCGCGCTCGCGCGCTCGCTTACAGGCGATTCGTGGTGGGGGCGAAGGTCTCGGCGGCCGTATCGGCATCGTGCGCGTGACTGGGCACGCGAATGGCGGCCAGCAGCGCCGCGCCGATCACGAGCAGCGCCACCATCGCGTAGAGCCCGGCGTGCAGCGAGCCGGTCAGCGACTGCGCGAAGCCGATGATGGTGGGGCTCAGGAAGCCGCCGAGCAGGCCGATGGTGTTGATGAGCGCGATGCCGCCCGCCGCCGTGTCGCCCTTGAGGTACTCGGACGGGATCGCCCAGAACACCGTGTAGGCGGCCCACATCATCAGCGTGGCGAGCGTCATGAAGAGCAGCGACATGGCGAGGTGGCCGCCCGACATTGTCGCGACGGCGAGGCACAGGCCGCCTGCCAGCGAGGGCAGCGCGCTGTGCCAGCGGCGCTCGCCGCGGCGGTCCGAGCTGCGGCCCACGATCACCATGCCCACCACGGCCGCGAGATAGGGGATCGTCGAATACAGGCCGATGCGCATGGGGTCGGTCACGCCGTCCGCCTTGAGAATGCTCGGCAGCCAGAAGTTGACCGCATAGATGCCGCAGATCACGCAGAAGTACCCGGCGGCCATCAAGTAGATGCGCGGGTCGGCGGCCACGCCGAGAAACGACGTGTGCTTCGCGGTCGGGGCGCGTAGTTGCGCGCGCAACGTTGCGCGTTCGTCCTCGGAGAGCCAGCGCGCGTCGTCGGGGCGGTCGGCCAGCACGCGCCACGCGATCACGCCCAGCACCACGCAGGGCAAGCCTTCGATCAGGAATATCCATTGCCAGCCCGCGAGCCCGAACGTGCCGTCGAAGGTCGTCATCGACCACGCCGAGAGTGGCCCGCCGATCACGCCGGAGAGCGGCCCGGCTGTCATCACGATGGCGATGGCGCGCGCCATGCGCGCTTCGCCGTACCAGTAGGTCAGATAGAAGATCATGCCCGGCGCGAAACCCGCCTCGAATACGCCCAGCAAAAAGCGCAGGCCGTAGAACGTGCGTACGTCGTGCACGAACATCATCGCCGCCGAGGTGAGGCCCCATAGCACCAGGATGCGCGCGATGGTGCGGCGCGCGCCTATTTTCGGCAGCAGCAGATTGCTTGGCACTTCGAAGAGTACGTAGCCGAGGAAGAAGATGCCCGCGCCCAGACCGTAGACGGCGTCGGAGAGCGAGAGGTCGCTTTGCATCTGCAGCTTGGCGAAGCCGATGTTGAGCCGGTCGAGGCAGGCGAACAGGTAGCAGACCAGCAGAAACGGCAGGATGCGCCAGTTCAGGCGCCGATAAAGGGCCGCTTGGCGCGCGTCGGACGAGATCGTGGGGGCAGTGCTCACGGGCAGGCTCCTGTGGGTGGTCCTGTGGGTTGGGCTGCTGGCGGTCTGGGTTTTGTTTCGAGGATAGTCGTCAGACAATAAAACGTGAGCAACAGCAACCGAAGTCGTGTAGCGTTGCTTTTTTGGCAACGATACGCAACGGCCGGCAACGGCCGGCGACATCGGGCGATGCAAGGAGTGGGGAGAGGCGATGCGGGACATCAACCAGCGGCGGCTGCGGTATTTTCACGAGGTGCTCACTCAAGGTTCGATTCGCGGCGCGGCGGACAGCCTGAACACGGCCGCTTCGGTCATCACGCGGCAGATCCGCCTGCTCGAAGAGGAGATTGGCGCCACGCTGTTCGAGCGCCGCGCGCGCGGTGTCGCGCCGACCGAGGCGGCGCAGCATCTGGTGGAGTACTGGCGCGGCTGCCAGGCGCAGCAGGAGCAGTTCGAGCACCGCTTGCAGGCGTTGCAGGGGCTGCAGCAGGGGCAGGTGCGCGTCGCGACGAGCGAAGGCTACGTGGACGGCCTGATGGACGAGGTGCTCACCGAGTTCTGCGCGCGCTACCCGCGCCTCGACGTGGGCGTGGACGTGCTGCCCGTGAACGACGTGGTGAGCGGCGTGGTGGAAGGGCGCGCGCATATCGGCCTCGCCTACAATCCGCCCGCGCATCCGCATATCGAGTATTGCGCGAGCGCGCCGGCGGCCGTGATGGTGCTCGCGCATCCCGCGCATGCGCTCGCCACGCGCGGTACGCCCGTGCGCGTGGACGACCTGCTGCACTATCCGCTCGCCGTGATGCCGCCCGCGTTCGGCCTCGGCCAGATCGTGCAGATGCTCGCGTATTCGGACAACGTGCAACTCAACGCGACGCTCACGGCGAATTCGCTCGCCGTGCTCAAGCACTTCGCGAAGAAGGGCGAGGGCATCACGCTGATCGGCCAGTTCGCGGCCATGCACGAGATCGCGGCGGGCGAACTGGTGGCGCTGCCGGTGATGCATCCGCTCTTTCAGTCGGCGAAGGCGCGCATGCTGGTGCGCGCGGGCCGTCCGCTTTCCGCGGCGACGCAAGAGCTGCTGCGCTGGCTGCTCGCGCGGCTGAGCGCGTTTCGCGAGCGGGAGTGAGGGGGGGAATCGGAAGCGCGCGCCGCCCATTGTCGCGAGCGTTTGCGGCTTTCTCCCTTTTTATCGAGCCACAATGGCGATGGCGCGGCCGCGCATAAATTGCAAAAAAAAGCGCTTGACCTGGAGCGCGCTCGAAGTCTCACCATCACGCCTGTCGTTGAGGGAAAACACATGAAGATTGGCGATCTGGCAAGCATGACGGGCCTTTCCGTCCATACGATCCGTTACTACGAGCGCATTGGCTTGATTCCGTTCGCGCTGCGCGACGCGTCGGGGCAGCGGGCCTACGACCGGTCGATTCTCGACTGGCTTGCGTTTCTGGGCCGTCTGAAGAAGACCGGTATGCCGATCCAGGGCATGTTGCGCTACGCGGAACTGCGCGCGCAGGGTGCCGCGACGCAAAGCGAACGCTGTGAGTTGCTCGTGGCGCACCGCGACGCCGTACGCGCGCATATTGCCGAGCTTCAATCGTGTCTTCTTGCTCTCGACGCCAAGATCGAAGGCTATTCGACCGCTCAATCGTCTACGCGAGGCACAGCAGATGCAGAACTTCACGAATCGGCAGAATCAGGCCAACCCGCAGAACGAAGCGCTCGCGCATGACGCGGCGCAGGAAAGCCGGCTCGCGCGCGGCCAGCGCATGCTGGCGGCGATTGACGGCAGCGCGGGCGAGCACGTTGTTGCCTCGCTCGCGGACATCGCGCCCGATTTCGCGCGCTATTTGCTGGAATTTCCGTTCGGCGATATCTACGCGCGGCCGGGCCTCGACCTGCGCTCGCGCGAGATCGCGACCATCGCGGCGCTCACCGCGATCGGCCATGCGCAGCCGCAGCTCAAGGTGCATGTCGCCGCCGGGCTGAACGTGGGTTTGAGCGAGCAGGAGATCGTCGAGACCATCATGCAGATGGCCGTTTATGCGGGCTTTCCCGCTGCGCTCAATGGCTTGTTTTCGGCGCGCGAGGTGTTTGCGGCGCGGCGGGAACGCGGTGAGGAGGGCGAGCGGGCGGTGGTGTCTGCGACGGAGGATGTGGCGAGCGCGGTTTGAGTGGTTTCTGGCTTGCTGGATGTTTTGGTATGCTGATTATTCGTCGAATTTGCAGACTTCGAAGATGTTCTTGCAAGCAGCGGAGCGGCGCTTCGCACGTTCGTCCAGTGCGCGCGTTTCCGTCGCGTCGTAGTGCTTCTGCTCGGCCGCGAGCCGCTGCCAGGTTGCCGTGGGCACGTCGTGCGCCAGGTAGTCCATGATCGCGCGCGGGTTACCCTTGCGTGCTTTGAGGCCTGGCGCGATCGATGGATCGTCGGCGAAGTTCGCGTTGAAGTTGATGGCACGCATGCTGAAGTCGTAGAGATCCTGCTCCGAGCGCAGGCCGAGCAGCCAGCCTTGAATCATGGCGTGCGAGAGGCGCTCGGAGAACAGGTCACGGCCGGCGATCTGTGGATAAGCAATCATCATGTCTCGCGACTCCTTATAGAGTCGCTGCATGATTGCCGAATACGGAATAGGTCCGCGATCGCGCACGGAAACGAGGCGGCTATCCACGCTGCCGTCAGGCAGGAAGTAGACCTCCAGAATGCGCGCTTTCGGATCGCTCGGCTTGGGAAACGGGATCGTGCGTGTGATGAACGGCGGCATCGGATCGCCGCGTTTCCAATGCGGCGGTACAGTCCAAAGCATATAGCTGACCTTGAGCGTATCCCCGCCGATACGGTAGCAACACGTCGAGTTGGCGTACTCGCCGCCGTTATAAGCGAGGCCCGGCATATTGGAGCCATACGCGGTGCCATCTTCGGTTTCGACCTTGAACTGGTCGATGGGAAGCGCGTTGTAGTTATATCCGGACACCGAAACGCCCCACGATTTCGCTTGCGCGGCCAGCGGCGCAAGCAACGCGCAGACGCTCAAGCCCGCGGCGAGCCAAAGACCCGCGCGGGGTAACGAGTGTTTCAGATGCATGACCCTATGTGCCATCGAAGTATGTACGCGTGCAGATTGAACCGGTACCAAGTTGCCGCCTCAATCGAACATATGCGCGATTTGCTCGCTCGCCTTGCTCACCGCGCTCTTCGTCATCTCATACCCCTTCTTGACGGTGCCGACGATACTCGATGCCTTTTCGCCCACGTCCGTATGCCGCTCGTTGAAGTACGAGACATTGTTCATGTAGAGCAGTCCAACCGCTGTGTAATCGCCCGTGCCACTCACGACCGGATCATGCAGATACTGCTGGAACAACGGCGTCAGCGCGGGGGGCATGGGCTGTACCACGTTATCCCAGGCAGCGAGACTCGCCCGCTCGTGATCCTGTTGTTCCTGCATACCCGGCAGCGGCGTGCCGATCTTGGCGGCAAGGTAGGGATTGCGGTCGATCACGGGCACGGCGCTTCGCTCGCGCAGGGCCTTCACGTCGTGGTCGATTTTTTGCTCCAGCGTGCCGAGCCGCTCGCGCTGCGTCTTGAGATCGTCGTAGAGCGAAGTCGTGGCGTCGAGATGGAGGTGCCATTGCTCGTCGGCCTGGCGCGCCTCGGGAGATTTGTAAATCGTGACCGGGAGGCCATCGGGCGTGTAGTCCACGTGCTTGCCGTCCACGGGCTCCGCTCCGCGTACCTGCGAAAGCAGATCGCTTGCACGTGCGATGGCGTCGTCGACCGACTTCTGTGCCTCCACCCAGTACGTTGGCAGGTTCTTGCGCGCATAACCGCCCCAATGGAGCAACGCCCGGTGATGCGCGCTTAATTGATCGGCGATCGATGCGGTAGGTGCGCCGCCTAGCGCATTTACCCAGGTGAGGTAGGACTGGTGGAGTTGAAGCGCGTGCGTGATACCTGGGGACATCGCGAAGTCTTGCTTATAGGCCTCGGGGGCGGCCAGATTGAGCGGTAGCGGAAGGCCATCGCGTGTTTTGAAACCGACGCGATCGAGGCCGAAGAATTGCACGCCCCAGTCGAGCGCATGCTGGTACATCGAAAGTAGCGCCGCTCTCGCAAAATCGGCCTGCCGGCCGTCCTCTCCGTCGACGTAGCCACCTGCTATGTCTTCATGTATGCCGCCCGCGACGACCTGCTTCACGCGATCGTTGCCGCTGTTGAGCGAAAGGCGCTGCCAGAGGCGGTTTTCCTGTCCGGCGATCAGATGCAGTCCGCCCATGAAGCCGGGAATCTGCAGGTCACGATCGTCCATGTTGACGTTCGGCGAGACAGGTACGAAGAACCACAACGGGTTATTCGGCGCAAAGAAGCTAGCTCCGTTTTCCGGATCAAGAAACTCCATCTTGCCGCCGCTCATCGCATGCATGGCGTCGAAGAGACCGAGATAATGGAGCTTGACGCTGACGTCGTATTTCACGCCTTTGACCGTGCCCTGCTGCGAAGACTGCACGTCGTTGGAGAATGCCTTCGCGAGTGCGCCGCCCCGGCCGCCGCCGAATACCGAAACGAAAACCTCCGCGACGGGCTTGTTGGGGTCCTGGCGCGAGACCGCATCCTCTACGGCGAGTTTCAACTCTTCCTTGGCGGTCTCGAGCCGGATGTCGGGACCGAGATTTAAAAGCTGCGAAAGATACTCGTTGTCGCGCGTGGCGGGAATGAGGTCGATGCTGACCCCGGCCGCGAGCTTGAGAATCTCCTTCTTCGAGAGCAGCGACTCGATGGAGGCCCGCTTGATGTTCCCGAACGCCCTGCGCACGGCCGACTTCATTGCGTCGGCGCCTGCTGTCGCTGCCTGGTGGCGGAACTGGCTGGCCTCGGTTGCGATGGCGCGCGCCGCGATTTTCTGCGCGCGCGCATTGCCGCTTTGGGCTGCGGCACGGCGCACCCGGCCTGCCTTCCTTTCGAGCTGGCTCGCACGCGCGCCAAGCGACGCGCGCTTTTGCTCGACCATGCGGTTGAGGCGCGCATAGCGCCCCTCTATCACGTCTTTCGCCTGCTTTTGCGCTTCGTCCTCGAAGGCGTCCTGGACGGAGTCGCCCCCGTGCTCCTCAGCCTTGTTCTTGGCCTGGTCGACCATGACCGACAATGCGGCTTCCGCTGTATCGTCGAATGGGGTGCCGAGTCCTGCATAGTAGAAGGCATAGACCCAATCCGCAGGACGCATGGGATGGGCGCCAAATAGCTTGCCAATATTCGACAGCCGCCCGGTCGCTTCGTCGGCCCGGCGGTTTCGGCCGAGATCGTCGAAAAAGAACGAGACATAGATGCGCTGTCTGCATTGCTTGCAGGTCGGCGGCGTGGGTTGCGCGGCCTTGGCCGCACGCCGCATGATTTCGCGCTCCGATGGCGTCTCGTCAAACAGACCATATTCCATGACGTGTTCTGCTCCTCGGGTTTCAGTCGTCGTATTTGCAGGGCTTGAAGACGTTATTGCATTCGGCGTTGCGTTGTTTTTCACGCTCGTCCAGCGCGCGCATCTCGGTTACGTCGTAGTGTTTCTGCTCGGTCGCGAGACGTTGCCAGGTTGCTGCGGACACGTTGTGCGCCAGGTAGTCCATGATTGCGCGCGGATTGCCCTTGCGTGCATCGAGAGCCGGCGCGATCGACGGATCGTCGGAGAAGTTTGCGTTGATGGTGACTGCGCGCATGCTGAAGTCATAGAGATCGTCTTCCGAGCGCAGGCCGAGCAGCCAGCCGCGAATGATTGCATGCGAGAACCGCTCAGAGAACACGTCATGATTGGTCACATACAGATAGTTTGGGATCAGATCAGGATGTTCCTTGCGAATTCTGTCCATGATCTTCGAATACGGAATAGGCCCACGATCGCGTACCGAAACGAGCCGGCTATCCACGCTGCCGTCAGGCAGGAAGTAGACCTCCAGAATGCGCGCTTTCGGATCGCTTGCCTTGGGAAAGGGGATCGTGCGCGTGATGAACGGCGGCATCGGATCGCCGCGTTTCCAGTGCGGCGATACGTTCCAAAGCATATAGCTCACCTTGAGCGTATCCCCGCCGATGCGATAGCAACACGTCGAGTTCGCGTATTCGCCGCCGTTATACGCCAGGCCAGGCATATTGGACCCATACGCGGTGCCATCTTCGGTCTCCACCTTGAACTGGTCGATGGGAAGCGCGTTGTAGTTATATCCGGACACCGAAACGCCCCACGATTTCGCCTGCGCGGCCAGCGGCACAAGCAACGCGCAGACGCTCAAGCCGGCGGCGAGCCAAAGCCCCGCGCGGGACCACGAATGTTTCAGACGCATAGCGTTCCTTGATATCGAAAAAAGTCTGTCCCCATCGCCTTGCGCCGGACCGGGTGAGAAGCGGTTCAACATGGTTGCGCGCACAATCATGCGCGAATCGCCGCGAGCCGCGCGAGCACCTGCTCGAACTCCGCGCCGGACTCCAGCCGCGCGAGTTGCTCGCGCACCGCGGGCAGTTCCACAAACGCGGGGCCGTTGAGCAGGCCGATCATCATGATCGCCTCCAGATCGTCGATGGCGCCTACGCCGTGGCGCGCCGCCGCGCGCATCGTCCGCGTGGTGTCGGCGTAGATCTCGGCGCGCGTGCGCTGCGCGGCCTGATTCGGATGTTCGTCGAAGTAGCGGCGCATCACGCTGCCCGGCAGGCCCGCATAGACCATCATCTGATGCTGGGTCTCGGACATGGGCCAGGGCGTGGCGGGCGCGATGGGGGCAGGAGGCGGCGCATCGCCGGATTCGACCGCGAACTGCGCGGGGCGCTTGCGCAGGTCCGTCCACGTGCCGTCGGGCTGCATGGCGTGCCACTGACTCGTGTGGCGCGTGAAATCGTCCCATTGCGCCGCCGACAGCACGCGCACGAAGCGCGGCAGAAGCCACGCATCGTAGAAGCGCAACAGTGCGCGACGCTTGTCCGGCAGTGCGACTTTCAGATAGCGCGCGAAATGTTGCGCGAGCAACGGTTGAGGCGCGGCGGACGTGAGCCAGCTAGCCTGCGCCGTCGTGCGTCCCGTTTCGGCGAGCGAGGCGAAGAACGCATGCGAGTCGTGCGCCGGGTCTTCCGCGCCGCTGAGGTCGAGCAGTGCGGGGCCGATATCGCGCTGGCTCTCGAGAATCGGATCGTGGCTAAAGAGCCGTGCGGAGGCGGGTAAGCCGTCGGCAGGCAGCAACCGCAATTGCTCCGGTGTGAGTTGCGCGAGGTCGACGAGCACGTAGCGGCGTTCATCCTGCCGCGGCAGGGTCAATTCGATGAGTTCTTGTATCGTTGGCTGCATCTCGCGCACTCACAGCGGGACAAAAGGATTGACGTCGGCGGCGGCGTCGAGCACGCACGAATGGCAGATGCCTTCGGGGAGCTTCGGCAGCGGGTAGGGCATCGACGTCGGACCCGAGAAGTCGTGCTGCGCACCCTTGATGTCGATCTTGCCCGGCGCGTGAATCTCGATGTTGCCGTCCTTGAGGCGGATATACGCGCCGCCCGAGGTCAGCAGGATTTCCTGCTTCGCGGCGGCCTGGATGCTG
>Ga0164242_10000238_pt1 | contig 69503 bp, 51 predicted proteins | sample OricomgcompostMG_FD_108783 | JGI IMG/M metagenome (GOLD analysis project Ga0164242, IMG submission 108783) | Miracle-Growth compost microbial communities from Emeryville, California, USA - Original compost - Miracle growth compost (MG) ... | reverse complement strand
TTGCAGATCCTGCGGGGCATTTTTGTGGTAAGGGTCGGTTAGCTGGCCCGCTGTATTGTTAAAAACAAGGGCGGTATCGGTAAGCGTTCCGGCAAGCGCTATGGCGGGTTGCCCGTCTTGGGCCCATTCGCCATTTAACTGCTTGTTGTTGCGTCTCAAGGTCAGCTTCAGGGCTTGCTGGTCAATTATGTGTTTGCCGCTCCAGTCAAAATTAATCACAAAACCGTGGTAAATGCCGGCCAAATCGATATTGTTGTTGTTAAGGTGATGAGGTATCTTTTTAAACCCGGCCTTCAGGTTTACGGGCTGTGCCAGCGGAATGGTTGCGGCGGGTTGTAGATTGGGTACGCTTTGCATATCGGCATTTTCGGGGCTGGTATCGGCCAGTTCATTAATAGCTCGCTTATCGTTGCGGGCTGCTGCTTTGGTCAACCAATAGCGGGCGCTGTCTATATTAACAGCTACGCCGTAGCCGTTGCGAAAACACAGGCCCAGCATATACATGGAGCCCTCATCATTTTTAGCCACGCCCAATTCAAAGTAGCGGTAAGCCTGGCTATAATCCTGCTTAACGCCCAACCCCTTGTAAAACATATAGCCGGTGCCGTACAGGCACATGGGGTTATTCAGCAAAGCGCCCTTGCTAAAACTGGCATAGGCCTGCTGGTCGCTTTGGGCCACTTGCACACCGTTCTTGTACATCAGGCCCAGGTTGTACCAGGCCGGGCCGTAATTGGCATTCGCGGCCTTGGTAAACCAGTCAAAAGCCTCTTTGGTATCGGCCGTAACGCCCACACCGGTGTTGTACATTACCCCCATCGCGTTCATGGCCTCGGGGTTGCCCTGCGCGGCCAGGCGACTGTAAATAGCATACGCTTTTTCGGGACTGTAACCGGCGTTGCGTGCATTCATAAATGCCTTGGCGTTGCGAATGGTTTGGCCCAGGCTTGCCGTTTGGGAGGTGCCCTGCGCAAAAGCATGGCTGACAGCCAGCATCAATGTTATCAATAATAGTTTTTTCATGATATTAAAGGTTAATCGGCTTTTTACTGATTACCAGGCATAGCCTGTTTTAACCGTACTGGCATTGGTGCCGGTTGGGTTGCTGTTGTTTTTTGACGCTTTTAGCTGTTTTGATACCGCCGGCATAGTGGCAGTAATGGCATTTTCATGGGCTTTCAGTTGTTCCGGATCGTTTTTGTACCGCTCCCTTGCTGCCAGTAAGTTGCCGTCGTAGTTAGTGATTTGGTTCACTGTAGTGGCGCTGTCCAGGCCCTTGTCCAGGCCGCGCTTCTTAATCTCGGCCCAATCGCCTGTAGCCCACTTTTTGGCCTGCGGGGTGTTCTTGATAACCAGGTAACTGTTATACTGCTCTGGCGTAAGTATCCTGTTCAGGGCGGCCGATTCAAATCCAGCGGCGTCAAACCTGCTGCCCGGATTGGCTGATCGGGAACCGGCTCGCAGTTTAGACATTTGCACTACGACGGCGTTCAGCGAATCCGTTTGCGCGCCGGTAAGGTTGTATTGCTGGGCGTTGGCCAGGATAGCGCCTATCCGGCCATTGGCGTTACCCCGTCTTCCACGACCGAAACCCGTGGCGGAATATTTCGCAAACTGCTCTGGGGTCAGCAGGCTGCTCAAGCCGGTATTCGCCGATCTGCGCAACGAGTCGATCAACCTGGCAGGCTTTCCGCTCATAACCGCTGCTGCCATCGCATCACTATTGGCTTTGAAGTAATTGGCTAATTGTAGTTGCTTCTCTACAGGCAGGTCAACTTTTGATGTTACCGAGTAAACCCTTATCACCACATCCTGGGAGTAAGCTTTGGCAATTTTAGGGTCAATTTGCTGCTGTGCAAACAGCATTTTAGCAGGGCACAACAGCGCCACTGCACAAATTAAAGGTTTAAGATTTTTCATTTGTAAGTTTATGTTTAATGATTTAGTTTGTATGCTTAATGATTTGTAGTGCTTATTAAAACCATACCCGTTCATTGTTATCGGTAATAATAAAAGGGCGTTCTTTTTTTTGCGAATACTCCGGCAGCAGCAGCAATAGCGCGTTACGCGGTACGTTTACAAACATCATTTTATTGACATTATTCAGCGCCCTTTGCTGCCCAATCATTTTCCATTTGTTATCCCAGTAAAACAGCTTGTAGTTTTTGCCCGGTTGAAAATTGAGGTACTTATCCTCCTGCTTGATATTAATAATCCGCAGATGTGAGATGTCGGGTTTTAAAACAAGTTGGTGTTGAATGCCGACAGCAATAGGATAGCCGGCAGGCTGCAACTGGTGGTTGACATACCACATAGGCATATAAACCACTCCCCTGCACATATTGTTAAACCGGACTGAGTCCTTTTTTACCTTTCCCCACCAGGTTGGCTTCCAGCTTAAATAATTAAATACACAGGCGTAAGCAATCTTTTTATTCAGCATATTGCCGGATACCGCCTCAGCAATGTCTTTTGTCTGCCAGTATTCTTTGGTCACATCCTTATAATTGGATGTTTGCATAAAGCCCTCCGGTATATCATTTTTACTGATAAAGTTTACCAGTGCATCCGGCTGCTTGGAGAAGGTGGTACGTACTACCTTTGAAGGTTCCCGCTCAAAGGTGTCAATCTTTACACCCGCGGTTGCTACATCAAAGGGAACGGGCCTGAAAGATTTATCGAATGTTACATTAAAAAAATGGGTGCCTGATGTAGTGGCCCAAAAGGGGATATTATCAATTGTTGCCGGATAACCTTGAGATCGTAGTATAAATACCTGAAGACCAGCCATATCATCGCAGTTCCCCTTCTTTCTCAACAGCAATTGCATTGCTCCTAAACGCGGCAAGGGTTCGCTCCGGTGCTCAATTTCCCAGGTATTGGTAAACCACTTTTTTTGCTCTAACACAATGGTATGCAAAGCCTCGTTAACTGATTTATTTTTAATTGACTGGTACAACCCGTCAAATCTTTTCATGTAGGTATCGCGCCAATTTTGCAGGGGCTCAACACTTGCCCGATAGGGTAATATATATTCGCAAAAATTGGCGAAGGATAATTGCCTGGCAGCCGGGCGTTTCCAAACCTCAAAGGCCCGGTCTATATTATTGATCAGGAAATCGGCCTTAATACTGTCAATATCCCTGTACTTTACCGGCACGGGATGTATTCCCGGCGTTTTTGCTTTGATAATTCCAAAGGCTTTTACCGCCGTGTTAAAATCCGGGTAGGCAAGCTCATTGAATGATACTTTTTTGCCTTTAGCATCTGCCCAGTAATAATTCATGGAGTAATGTATATCCATGTTGGCAATAAGGAAGTAAACGGCTTTCAATTTTAACTGATCATGTGATAGTTGAAAATGCCGTATGGCCTTTTCCAGTTCCGTCCTATTTTTTCCTGCCTTTTTAAGTGCAGCCTCTACCTCCTTTGGGTAAGAAGCAGCATGGGCAAATGTTGTTGAAGCAATAAATAATACAAATAGTAATACTCTTCTCATACTTAGTAATTGATCGTGCTTGGTTGGTTGATTGAAACATCCGATATAACAGGTGAAACATTAGTGCTTGCCTGTTTTAATAATTGTAAGGCCTGGTGCTGATAATAATAAGCCCGCTTTGTTGCAACCTTAACCGGCATAGTAATTATTTCATTAGCGGCATTAATGGCACTGGCTGTATCTCTCGATCTCCAATAAAGACGCATTAAAGCAAAATGTGGTTGTATTCTATTAGGGTCCAGCCATGCAGATTGCTGGTAGTTCTTTACAGCATTTTCCTTATCATCCAACCGCTCGTAACAAATGCCGCTTTTGAAGTACAGATCAGGATTGGAGGTTAACAGTTTGGCGTGGTCATATTTCACCAATGCCCGCTTGTAATCACGGTTATTTAACAGTATGTTGCCATAGTTCGTCCAATAGCTTTCATAATGATATAGGCCATTGGCTAATGGTTGAAGTAATTGCATGGCATTCGCTTGTGAGGTAGCCTGCTTATTGATATAGCTGGCTATTATGGTTTGAAAAGCGGAATAAGATAACCATAACCCACCCGCAACAAGCAGGCTTCCTATCAGTTGCATTTTATTAAAAACTCCTGCGTTTGCCCGGCTATTGTTTGCATGACGCACTACTAACAGTTGGCGCTGATATGGCGCGCTGGTTAAAATTGCCCCATAGATTACAAACACACACATGGCCGGAATGGCCTGGATGGTAAAATTGATAAGAGACATCAGTGCAAAAACCAGCACTCCGCAGTAAGCGGCAATGTAGGCATCGACATTCTTGTCCTTGGTTTCCTTTTGTTTGAACACCGGTAACCGTAACAAAGCGTAAAACAGCCCGCACAATAACATAAGGCCGATTGCTCCTCCTTCGACCGTGTTTTGCAGAAACTCGTTATAGCCCATGTGCACAAATCCGGCATTTGCCTTTTCCCTGGCCGTCCCTTTGTGAAGCTTGAAATAATTGGCCTGGTGCAAATTGTACTCACGTTCAAACATTCCGTAACCAAAACCCGTCAAGGGCTTCTCTTGTACCATCTGAGCGCTGATCTTCCATATCAGCAGCCGGCCGTCCGCTGATGATTTCTTATGATTGTACAGTTGGACTCCGGCAAGTAAGACGAGGCCGATTGCCGCCATACAGGTAACAACCTGATATGATCTCTTAAGGTATTTAAACAGGCTAAGTAAATGATAGTGCCTGTTTATATAAATAACGAGAATTATCGCCAGGGCTACCCAGGCCGTGCGGCAGTTCAACAAGATCAATGAAAGACAGATCGTTAAAAAACACGTAATAGCCACATTTAAGCCAAATTTATTCGGCGCGTTTTTAATGGCAAAAAGTGCCGGAGCAGCCATAACGATGAACATGGCCGTCACGTTCGGGTTTGACCATGTGCCGGTTACCCTAAAAAAATGATTCTGGCTATTCAACATCCCCAGCCACTGGCCTATACAAATCACGGACTCCAGCATTGCCAATGCCAGGACGATTGAAAGAATAACATATAGCTTGCCGGGAAAGGCTTTCACTAATAACGACGTACACAATAATAAACCGCAACAGTATAAGAGGTAGGTGTGATAGGAGTTATAGTCCGAATTGAAGGATAGGCCATTTATTAGAATGTAAGCCCCAAAAGCAATCACCAAAACATGCGTTATATTAATGGATAGCGCAATATCCTTCCTAAAAAAGAAGACCGACCCTGAAAAGAGAATCAACAAGCTTATTCCTTGAATAAACAGCAAAAAAGGGGTAAGCGAGGCATAGTAAAACCAGTTGCTTGCCACAAGGGTGCTACTGATAACAAAGGTTATCAGTACAACAAAAACCCTTGTTAAATTAATACCTAACGGTTTCATGGAACATCAATGTGATATGGACAGGTAGAATTAAGGAAAGGACGGATATAAGATCAAACAACCTGATAATCAATGATTGTTTTGATTGTTACGACATCCTTTGGTTAAAATTATGGGCTTGAATATTAATAGCAGGGATATGACATGCCATTAAAACAGGTGTGAGGTTATGTTTCATTGTAATAGGGGTTTAATTGTTAATTAAATTTTGCAAATGTTTTTCAATTTACTGTACTACACTGTCCTGCTCGATTAAAATTAAAAGTACTCAATCTGCGAACCGCCTGCGAACAGAGCAATCCGTCCCTCAAAAGAAGCTTGTAAAGTGATTGAGGGAATGCTTCACTAGATACTGGCGCTGCATTTGATTTAATGGTTTGTGCGTAGACTTCTCAAATGCTGTGACAGTGTCGAAGCGGATTGCGAGACGCAGGTGAGCCTAATATGGAAACTGCTTGACTGCATTGTATAGCAGCGCAGCAATAGGCAATAGCAGGCAGAGAAAAGTTTCATGGAGCAACGTCATTCGCTATGGCTAAGCTGATGACAGATTGCGCATAGCGCAGTTACCTTTTAATGTGTCGGTACGACTCTTTATAAGGCAACATCATCTGGCGACTGCTTTGCAGCGTTTTAGTTGCGGAATACGTATTTTCCTGGTGGGTGGGCCTCTACTGTTGGACAGGAAATAAGCATAGCTAACCTTTGCTCTCCTAAGCAACAAATGAGGGTAAAGGATTAGCGGAGCTTATAGAAGCCTCTTTATAAGGCTTTTTAAGGAAGTTTTCCACAGAGGTCTGTTAAAAAATAAGCACACGAATTGTTTATAAGTCGGCCTATTGTGTAAAACTTCGATATATAACCAACATTTCCATCTCCTATCTTTGATGATACAAAGGCGCAAGACCCTTTGATACAATCGACTACCGATAGAGATGAAACAGTACTAAGACCTAACTTAGTATTTGACGGTAAAATTCCGTCCGGATGTTCGCAAAAGCCCTGAGATTCGCACTCTCAGGGTTTTTTGTTATAATGTTATAACAAATCTAATGTCTTTGGCTTCGTAATGCAAGTTTGTAGCTGCAAACTTTTATCAACATAATTTCCTAACACTCTGTAGAATTAATGTGTTTTTAAAGGTAATTTTGAATGAAATATGCCATTTCGATGCTTTAAAAAGCATATTTGAACTCGACGGAGAACTTTTCTATTCTCAATAGAAAATGTTAAAATAGTAACATCATAGAGCCCACCATCATGGCAGGCTCTGTTATTCAAGTGCAGGAACCTTTTAAAAAGGCAGCTTAGTTATCCTTCACGAAACGTAATGAGCCTCGATCTGTAGCTGTATTAACAATGTCTGTAATGATAGCATCATTGGTTCCCTGATCTTCATAAATATTGAAACTGGCAGGAACACCGGGGTGCTCAACCAAGGTTGATGAAGTTATAAATACAGCATCTGTTCCCCTATCACTGTATTGGTCATGGTCATAATCACCTGATGGAAATGCGTTAAAGCCGGAAGTGTTGGTACCAATATTGTTTGCCCAGCCCGTCTTTGACATCAGCTTCTTCGGATCACTGCCTACGAAAGTTAGCAGTTTGGTATAATCATCGCTTGTAGGCAGTCGCCAACCATTCGGCAATGTGATGGCTTTAGCTTCGTCAACAGTGTAAAGCATTCCATTTACAGCATCGTTAGTTGTCCCGCCATTGTAATAAGCACCACCTGAAATTCACTTGAACCATATAGTAACCAATGAGTATAAACCCATTTAAGAAACTTGTTAGTCAGTGTTAACGTAATAGTATAATGTTGGTTGATTTGTGGTTCCAAGGGTTGAGTTTTGATTGCTTTTCTAAAAGGTCACTAAGTTAAAAGAAAGCAGGACAGTTGCCTATCCTGCTCTATTAATCTCAGCTAAGCTATATCAGCATGATTGGCTCTTTAATAACGCAAGCCCTTAACACAAATTTGCATGGAAGCTTTAATTGTTTAATGCAAGGAATCACACTGGCGATTACCTTATCGTTCATGTCATCAATCAAATGTTGTTCAAAATCATCTAAATATGTATTGGTGATCTTGTTACCATATTCGTGACCCATACCTTCCGCAATCATTTCATTTGCATAACCGAGCCTTTTAGCTGTAGTAGCCCAAGTATGTCTAATCACATAGGTGGTGATATGGTTCTCAATTTGACAAGCGTTTGCAATCTTATTTAGGTTTCTGTTAGTGTTTTTAATCCACTGTCTTGTGATTTTCTTAGCTTCAATACCATCTTCATTGGTACCAATCGGGAACACTGGCAGTAAATAACCTGTAGAATTTCCTTTATACAAGTCAATAATCCGTAGAGCAGCGGAATGAAGTTTTATTGTATAAAGCTTTTGTGTCTTACGTCTCCTATAAGTCAGGTAGCCTTTGTGGATGTTCTGAGGCTTTAGATAAGCCATATCAGTAAATGATATACCACGAAGCGTAAAGCTCAGGAAAAAATAGTTTGCCGAATGACAGGCAAGTGAGTTGATTTTCTTTGGATGATTATAAATCCTTTTGAGTTCGCCAATGGTTATAGCTCTCTTTGCTGTTTTCTCTGTCTTGATAGAGATATCGTGAAACGGATATAGATCTCTACTTACAATTTTTGCCTTAATAGCTTTGTTGTAAAGTGCTCTTATTGATCGAAAGTAGTTGCCAACAGAGTTCTTCTTTAAGCCTTCATGGGTAAGCTGAGTTCTAAACTTATCAAGTAATGTATAATCGATTTCCTTAAAGGTAATGTTAGGATTATTACAATAGTTGATTAACCGATTGACGGCAGTTTGATAAATGAGTGCATTACCCGTACGTTTAACCTTTATAAAATCCGTGATTACTTCATTTGCAAATGACTGAAATGTAATGACTTTGACAGGCTTTTTGTGTTCCTTAGGTTCTAGTTCATTCTTTAGTAACTCAAATGAATACTGAGTCTCTTCCTCAAGCTTTAGTATCGCTTTTTGAATCTCATAGAACCGTTTACTTATAATTGCATTTATAGTTGTGGCATTGGGATGATGTTTGTTTAATAAAGCAGTAGTTTCATCCCACTGCTTTTTTGAAGTTGATATACCTATCGGAAAGTACTTTACTTCTTTGTGATTAGTAATTCTAATCATTATTGGAAACGTGCCGTCAGCTTTAGCCCGGCGAATGTCTAAGATGGTTTTTAACTTTACCATAATGGTTAATTATGGCCACTCAAATGGTACAAACTATGTACAAACTAACAAGACTAATTGAGCCTAATAGGAAACTCTCCTAAACCAAAAAAGCCCTTCAACTTACGTTAAAAGGCTTCCTTTCAAGTGACCTGGGAGAGGCTCGAACTCTCGACCCACTGATTAAGAGTCAGTTGCTCTACCAACTGAGCTACCAAGTCGTGTAAGGTATTTGTTGGGATGGCAAATATAAGGGAAAATAAAGTTTAAACAAGTGTTTTGTTGTTATGTGACTGGTGATATTCCCTTTACCTCCTACCCTATAAGCGTAACTTTGCTTAGTAATTCTATTCTCCCTGTTCAACAACTTCTCTTCTGACAGTTTGCCTTTTGTCCCTTATAGGGATAACAGCTGAAATTAAGTGCCGCTGCTTATTAAAGCTATTAGATTAGCCATTTCTGCTTGCCGGAGGCCATGCGGATAACAGAGTAGTATCGATCTGAACAGCGACTTCCTTTTTCAGGCGGTGGGATTTCTGGTCAGAAGTATAATGTCAATATTTTATTTACAAAGTTTACATTTTTATTTACAATACAGATTCATCAAGCTGAAAAACATCAAAGTAGATTCGCTAAATTAATTCTAATAGATATGAAAAATAAAAGAAATGTTTTGTACAGTCTGGCTATCATGCTGGTTGGGGTAATTTATTTTCTCGTACAGTCTCAGCAAAAAAATGCCCCCCATAGCGCTAACTTTTCTGGCGAATGGAAATCCCAAGAGTCGATAAGTATGGGCGGAAATATTGTTTGCTCATATGATGAGGGTGATCGTATGCTATCTAAAATAATGAAAATAGATGAGCAGGCAGATTTTCTAACTATAGAAGTACCAAACCCGTCTTCTGGCGCAACTTTGGTTAAAAGCCAGGAGAAACTGACCTTCGATGGTAAAGCAAGCGAAATTAATTATGGCCGGGAAAGAGGAAAGAAGTTTACCGTAAAGTTGTCAGCTGATGGCCAAACTATGACTGTGAACTCAATTGTACACCTGATGATTGGCCAGAAACAAGCATTTATTTACGTAACAGAGGTTTGGAAGTTGAGCAATAATGGCAAGTCTATTTCTGTTCAGGCCAATGCAAAGTCTACCTTATTCAGCGGTGAGCGTTCCTGGAAGACCGTATTCGATAAAGCCACTTAGTATTCAAAAACTTTTTTTATAAGCCCGGCTTAGTTCGGGCTTATACTTTTTTATTCAGAATGACTTCATGGGTTCTTTATGAAGAGTTTCAATTATTGGGGAAAGTAAACATAGAGAATTCTGTAACGTGTTTGTTTATCCTGTCGGTTTAAAAGTTTTAGACTTTTAATGAGAATGGATGGTACCTGTCATCTGCACTATATAATAGTAGTTAACGGGGATTACTTACCAAACTATTCAATTGTTTTTGCAAAGCCATATCAGAAGGCCTTGGCGCATCTGCGGAAACAATATTTCCGGCAGGGTCTAATAATATAAATCGGGAGATAGTTGCTATACCATATTTCTTAATGAATTCAGAATTCCAGGCATTGTCTGCTATTAATTGCGTACCCTCTAATTTGCGTGCTTTAACAAAGTCTTTCCATTTTTGCGTGTCTTTCAACTCGTCTATAGACAGGCCGATGAAATTAATTTTCCCGCTATATCGGGCTTCGATTGCTTTTAAAGCGGGCATTTCGGCTATGCAAGGGCCGCACCAGGTTGCCCAGATATCAATATAGGTGTATTTGCCCTTAAAATTGCTTAAGCTAATCAATTGGTCATTCACATTCTTTAAATTAAAACCGGGCGATGGCGCGCCATGAATTAACCCTTTTTGATCAAGATAAAGTTGGTTTATCTGGGTAAGGTAAACAGAATCCTTTGCCAGCCTTAGTATACTCATTGTAGTACCGGTCTTTTTCTTTTGCTGTTTTTAATAACAGAACGGTGTATTTGTAATACAAAGCCTCTTTTAAAAAGTTATCGGTCACTTGTTTATTCACAAGGTCTCTTCGTAATTCATATTGGTTTTTTGCTGTCAGAGACGGATCAGCCATTCTTTCGGCACTCAACAATCTTGTCATTTTCTGATCGTACAGAAACCGGTACTGACTGGACCATGAATAAAGACGGGCATTATTCATATCAAAATTTGCCCAGATGCGAATATTAAAGTCATTCATTTGGTCAATGCTTAAACTTTTTAATCTCATCGCCTTCATAGCTCCCGTCATAGCTGTTATTCTTTCCATCATGCTCTGGCTTGATTTGCCGAGTGCAATAGAATCAAAAGCCATCCTTTTTACCGGGTCAATCCCATAATTGCTCATGTAATTCAATTCCAGGTAGCGGGCAACATAATCAACATTCTGTCTTTGTGTAGTTAAAAAGAAATTGGAAAGTCCGCGAGCTTTTAACAACATATATGCTATGGACTTAAAATTATCAATTTTCGATAAAAAATCAGCGGGCTCCAAAGCGTACATTTTTTCGAATCTGCTATTTTCAATGGGTAATACATTCCTTGTAATTTGCGCTATGGGGTATATTAAATTATTCTCGGCCGCGCAAGTACCCGCAAAACTGAAAACCGTATCCTTTTTGTCAATAAACAGGGTGCATCCGGGTTGCAGGTATATTTGCCTCCCATCAAGGCTATAATAGCCGCTATCGCCTGCAAAGGTTAGTTTAAAGTCTCCTGTGCTGCCTATTGGTATCTGTTTTTTAAACCGGTCATATTGGGTTAACATAGCCATTTTGCCCGCACGCGCAGGCAACCGGCCACTAATTTCAATAGGCCTTTTACTTTGTGCTGCTGCTGTTAGTGATGTGATAAGAATAAGCAGGTTTAAGATGCGTTTCATAATTGTGATAATTGGTCGGTTATTTTGGTTTACTTAAAAGTAAACAATATTTATGGATAATATATTATCCATAAAACTTATTTGGCGGGCTATCTTTCAGATTTTCTCATTTCTGTGATAAAACTAAAAAGAGTAATATAATGGGCCCCTCTGCAAATTAACCGCTTACATCATGGTTAAATACGGCTTACGGTGTGATGCAAATACCGGAAACCACTGTTTGCGATTAATATTTTGCCTATCTTTAAACAAGCCAACCATACCTGTACCAATGAGCTTAAAAACATTTTTAACATCCACTCTCCTAATAGCCTGCGGCACAGTTAGCGCGCAGCAAAATACGGGCATTGTACAGTTTTTTCCAAAGCAAAACGCCACGGGTGTAAATCCCGACACGCATTTAACAATTACTTTCAGGGATAAGCCGCAGCTGGGCACTTCAGGAAAGATCAGGATATACGATGCTGTTACCCATCAATTGGCAGACAGCCTGGACATGAGCATCCCGGCCGGCCCTACTACGCGCGATACTGCCCGGGTAAAGCCATCTACAAAACCATACGAATATGTTTCAGGTCATTTTACCAACGCCAATACCAGGCCGGGTACGCCATCGGGCGAGGCGCTGCCCAATTTCGGGCCGTACCAGCTTACTATAATTGGTGGTTTTACGGATGGTTTTCATTTTAACCCTATTATTATACACAATAATACGGCAACCGTTTATCCGCACAATAACCTGTTAAGCTATAATAAAAGTTATTATGTAACTATTGATCCGCAGGTATTTGGTGCCACAGCGGGTTTTGAAGGAATAAAGTCAAATGCCTGGCAATTTTCGACCAGGAAAACGCCGCCAAGAGCAGGGCAAGGCAAATTAGTAGTAAACGCCGATGGCACCGGCGACTTTAACACCGTACAAGGCGCCATTGATTTCATTCCGGAGAACAACCAAAAACCGGTGATCATTTTTATCCGGAACGGCACTTACGAGGAAATTGTATATTTCCGGAAAAAGTCGAATATCACTTTCATTGGTGAGGATCGCGATAAAACCATCATTACTTATAACAATTACGAAGCGCTTAATTCCCATCCTAAAAACCTGGGAACGAATGAAGTTCCGGGCAGCTTTCCATCGCGCCGTGGCGCTTTTATGGGCGATAATTGCCAGGATATCAGCATCGCTAATATAAGCATCCTTAATCCATCCAACCAACAAGCGGAAGGCCTGCTATTAACCGGCGAGCATAACATGCTGTATCATATCAATATACGCGGCGGTGGCGACGCGCTGCAGGTAAACGGTACCGTGTTTATGAAAGAGAGCCGGCTGGATGGCCTGGGAGACGCTATACTGGGCCGTGGCGCGGCGTTTTTTGATCACTGCGATTTTTACTCGCGCGGGGCTTTTATGTGGATCAGGAATACGGCGGCCAATCATGGTAATGTATTTGTGAACAGTACTTTCCACGGAACCGGGACAATACCTACCGAAATTGCACGCGAGCCAGCCAATGGCGGCAAAACCTATCCGTATAGTGAAGCCGTACTGATCAATTGCAGCCTTGAAGGCATTAGCCCCGTTGGCTGGGGGAAAATAGACGGCGACCCTGCCAATATTCATTACTGGGAATATAATAGCCGTAACATTAGCGATGGTAAACCGGTTAATGTCAGTCAGCGCCACCCGTTGTCAAAGCAGCTGGTAAGCGGACATGATGATAAAATTATCGCTAATTATACTAATCCGGCTTTTGTATTAGGTGGCTGGGTACCTCCTATCAATAAATTAGTCCAAACGGTTGACAAAGTTCTTGCTGGTAAGTAACAGATTGTATACGGTTTACAGAACCAGTTGTTAATCAGTTAACTAAACCGATTTCAGTGAGACATTTTTCTCGCAAAAATGTCTCACTGAATGTCTCACTTATACATTGCGTAATTAGACATATTTTGACGATTTCTATAAATTAAAAAAGCCTGTAATCGTATGAATTACAGGCTTTTAATGTGTTTTAAAGATCTTCTCAGCGGTGAGGGAGGGATTCGAACCCTCGGTACAGTTTCCCGTACGTCAGTTTAGCAAACTGATCCTTTCGGCCTCTCAGGCACCTCACCTTTATTAATAAACTCCCTTTTTTCGGGAATGCAAATATAGTAATTCAAGCAAGCCGTCAAAAAAAAATTTAGGTTTTCTGAATATTAATAAACGGTTGCTAAAGTTGAATATTGAATAGTTGAAAGCATATTACAACGCGGACTTATTACACTGCTCACTTAATCAACCAATTACCACTAAACCGCCTGTTAATAATCTATCCGCACATGGTAAATGCTCATCAGCATTTTCTTGAAAATAGCTTTGATAGTTTCCAGGTCTTTCAAGGTGATATCGCTGTCATTAAGCTGTCCCTGGTTCAATTTGTAGTTTATGATACGATCTACAAGGTCATTAATAGACTGTTCATCCGGTTCGCGCAGCGAGCGTGATGCTGCTTCAACGGAATCAGCCAGCATTAACACGCCGGTTTCCTTAGAGAAAGGAATAGGCCCGGGGTAGCGGAACGTATTCTCATCTATCAGTTTCTCGGGAAAATTTTTCAGGAACGACTGATAAAAATAATCCACACGGGTGTTGCCATGGTGGGTACGTATAAAATCAATCACAATTTCGGGCAGGTTTGCTTTCTGGGCCATCTCTACCCCATTGCTTACGTGCCTGATAATGATCTGGGCGCTTTCCTCGTACGAAACTTTATCGTGCGGATTAAAACCCGAATTCTGGTTCTCTATAAAGTAAAGCGGGTTCTCTATTTTACCAATATCGTGATACAATGCCCCTGCCCTAACCAGCAGCGAATTACCACCAATGGTATATATCGCGCTTTCGGCCAGGTTAGCTACCTGCAACGAGTGCTGGAAAGTACCGGGTGCATTAAATGCCAGCTGGCGTAGCAACGGCGAATTAGTATTAGTCAGCTCGATCAGGGTAATATCCGAGGTGATCTGGAACAGTTGCTCAAAAGCGTAAATTAACGGGTAGGCCAGCAATGTAAGCAGTACGCTTACTACGAATGGAAAAAAGTCCATCCAGTCGATACTCAGGAAGCTCCCTTCGCGAATGAATGATATACCGATGAATGATATAAAATAAGTAAAGGTGATAATAAGCGCCGATACCAGGAACTGATCGCGGCGTACAAGGTTTTTGATGCTGTAGATGGATACCATGCCCGCTGTAATCTCAAAGTAGGCGAATTCAAAGCTGTTGGGCACAAAAAATCCGGCAATCAGTACCACCAGCAAATGAATGTTAAGCGCCAATCGCGTATCAAACAATATACGGATGATGATAGGTACAATACAATAAGGGATATAGTACAAACTGGGTAATTGCACCTTAATGGCCCACGACAGTGTGGCCAGCATAGCCGTAACCACCAGTAATATTAAGCTCACCAAGCGGTTATCGGCATAAATATCTTTCCTGAACAGGTACAGAAATATCATTAACAGCCCAACGGCTATAGCAACCAGTAAAAACTGCCCCAGCAATACCAGGTTAGGGTCGCCGTTAATACGGGCATTGTCTTCAAACGCTTTTTTGTACGATTGCAGTTTCTGATAGATCTCATCATTAATAACCGAGCCTTTTGCTACAATTAGTTCGCCTTTTTGCACCATGCCGCTGGTTAAGGATAAACCCTCCAGTACTTCCTTCTCCAACCGGGCGGTTAATTTATCATCATAATTCAGGTTGGTTTGCAGCCTGTTCTGGATCAGGTTCAGTAAAAAATCTTTATTAAGGTCCTTTGTGTTATTCAGCTGCAGGTTGCAATAGGCCATGGCCCTTTCGCGGGTAAACAGTTCAACTGTATTTTTATCAGTAGCTACATTTTTATAAAGCACGGTAATCGCGTAATCCTCGTTACCGCGCTGATATTTGGATATGAGCGTTAAAACACCACGATCATAAACTGTTTTTAACAGGTTATAGCCGGTAGTTAAATACTTTTCCTTTTGCCTTTCATTTAAATCGGCATTGTGCCATTTGATCTCGAAATCGTTTTTAAAACCGTTTAATTGCTGGTCGGCTACATCGGGCTGTAACTGGTAAACAGGGGTAATACTGCGCAGGGCGGCTTCCTGGTCGGCCGCCAGTTCCTGACTGTTTTTAAGGATAGCGAAATTATAGGGAGAAACCAGGTCCTTTTGATTCCATATACGTCCCTTTTCAAACTCGTACCTGAATTTAGCCTGCTTTGGTAATGTGGAAACAATCAAACAAATGCTGAGCAGCATCATAAAGTATTTGATATTGCGGGAGTATTTGCGCAATATAGCTTTTTGACGGGATGCTGATAATGTAGCCATTTAATAGTTTGGGTGTGTCAAAAGTACAAGTTTATTTCTATTGATTATATTAAGTACAGTATTTAACAACAACCGTTTTACTATGTGTATGACACTGTTCCTGTCAAAGTATAGCATAATAATAATTAATCAATACTCACCAACATAGCCTTGCCTTTATAGATGAAGCTCTTATCAAACTTAACTGTAGCGTCCCCTGTTGAGCCATGCAAACCATTTACTATAACCGTATGGAATGTATGCCGCTTTAACATCCCAGGAAAATTACCCTTGGTATCCGAAACAGTTAACTGGTGTTTCTGATCATTCCAGGTTAACTTAAAGGTGGCAAATTTGCCCTTTTCGTAATTGTAATTATCATTCTCATCCTCATAAAAAGTAAACTCGCCATTAGCGCCAGGATATATACGCAATTCAATGTCGTTTGCAGGTTTCTCAGTAGCATACTGCATAACGGGGCCCATAGGTACAATTGAACCAGCCTTAACATACAGCGGGATGATATTTACAGGGGCTTCGGCAGCGATTGTTTGCCCGCCGCTATATGGTTTCCCGGTCCAGAAATCGTACCACCGGCTTGATTTAGGCAAGTAAACATCGCGGGTATGCTTGCCGTTTTTAGCGTTCGCTCCTGTATATAATTGCTCGGTTACCGGGTTTACTAAAAAAGCCGGGCCGAACATATATTGGTCGGGTATGTCGCGTACTTTCGGATCATTCCTGAAATCGAAACTCAGCGAACGCATCATGGTATAGTTTCCGGTAGTTACCTTTCCGGCTAAAGAGTAAATATAGGGTAGCAGCCGGTAACGCAATTCATCATAGCTTAACAAGGCAGCCTTGGTTTCGGCGCTCCAGTTATCCGAGAACAGGGCGCGTTCCCCTTTTCCGTGGATGCGGAATATGGGGCAAAATACACCAAACTGAAACCACCGGGTAAACAGCTCCTGATTTTCGGGCAGCGCCCAGTTAGGAGCTTTCCAATTAAGGTGATAGCCGCCGATATCCGATGTCCAGTACGGAATACCCGACGCACAGGCATTAATACCTTGCGGTACCTGGATCTTAAACGAAGCGAACGTACAGGTTATATCCGACGACCACAAGGTTGTAGCGTTGCGCTGCTGACCTGCAAAAGCCTGCCGTACTAAAAAGAAAGCCCGCTTGTTAGGGATATCTTTCCGCCAGCCCTGGTAAATCCCCTTTGTATGCTCTAAGGAATAGGTGTTAAAATAATCGATGCCTTTCCCGGTAAAAAAGTCGGCTTTGCGGCGTTCGTCCAATAGCGTGCCGTTATCCGGTTCGCACTGGTCAACCCACCAGGCGTCCCAGCCGTAGCGTTTAATCAGGCTATCGCGGGCCTGCTGCCAGTAAAGGGCGCGTGCCGCGGGGTTATGGGCATCGTAATAAGTGTCAAAGGTGTGGGTTACCACATTATCCCAGGTAATGCTGGTTAAGCCGCCCATTTTTTGCAGCGCGTCGTAATTCGGCGTTCCTTTACCCATTACCGGCCATATAGAGATCATGGCGTGTATGTTGGCCTTATGCAACTCATCAACCATAGCTTTGGGGTTGGGGTATCTTTCAGGCTTCATTACATGCGAGCCGATGGGCAGTGGGTCCCAATAATACCAATCCTGTACAATCACATCCACAGGGATATGGTTATCGCGATATTTATCCTTTACCGATAGTACCTCCTGCTGGCTCATATACCTGTCCTGCGATTGGAAAAGCCCAAACGCCCATTTAGGGAACATTGGCGCTTTGCCCGTAGCGGTGCGATACAGATCGATGATATGATCAAAATCGGGCCCGTAAAAAAAGTAATAGTTTACCTGTTTGCCGCTTTCCGAAACATATTTGAATTTAGTGTTCCCAGCCTCGGCGCCATAAAAGTTGGAAGCCGAATAATTATCCCACATCAGGCCATAGCCTTTGGTTGAAAGCAATACCGGAATTGCCCCCGTCATATACTTAATGGCCATGTCCTGGTTGCGGCCCTTATAATTAATCGATAGCGGATCGGTAGGGTGACAGCCCAGGCCATACAAAGCTTCGTCGGCCGGGGAATTAAATTGGGTGCTGCAGCTATAAGTTGAAATGCCCGCTATGGTTTGAGCCTGCATGGTTTTATTTTCCGTGTCATCTTCGGACGTAATTATTTGTCCTGCCAGGGTTAAATAGGTAATGGCATTAGTTGCCCTGTTCACTTTAATAACAAGTTTCCCGCTTTTAATTACAATATCCCCTCCTGTTTGCGTTACCGCGAAATTTACTGACTTATTGAACGGATTATTTACCACCAATGAGTTTTCAGCCGGGAATACGTTCAGCATGGTGTATTTTACCTGTACCAGGTCGGCCCGGCAAATCCTGATCTTCATCAAACCCTTATCTAAGGTAAAAGATACGCCGTCTGCATCTTTTTTAAAGCTTTTTACTGTCGCGTTAACTATAGTTATGCAACAAATTAACAGCAGGGTAAGTATTAATTTTAGTTTCCTTATCAAATAATCAAACATATAACAGAATACTTTTAGTTGAAGTAATTAGTTCAGGTTGCGGTTATTAACCAAAAAATGAATTAACTCCATTGGTGTTAATGTCGGTAACTTAAGGTGTATACGCCCTGTCCGAGCTTCGTAGATGCGCAATAGGTGGCGTACTTACGGCACGCTGATCTTCCTTAATTTTTTGCTACCCACATTTTGCTCCTACCGGAGCATACTAACCTTAAATTGGGGTTAATAAATATATTAAACTGGTTATCAACCTATAAAATAAAACTGCCCTTTAATTTAATATCGCTGGAGGCGCCGCCAACCAGTGCATCGAATTTACCCGGCTCAAATACCCAGTTCTTTTTGGTTTCGCTATAATACTTAAAAGCATCGGCGTTCAATTTGAGGGTGATAATTTGCGATTGCCCGGGTTTTAAAAACACTTTTTTAAACGCTTTCAATTCTTTTTCAGGGCGCATTACTGATGAATGCTCATCTTTTATATATAACTGTACTACCTCTGCCCCGCTCATTTTGCCGGTGTTTTTCAAAGTAAAACTCACCCGTGCCGATTGCCTGCCAGGTATAATATGAATACCCGAATACTGGAAGGTGGTATAAGATAAGCCGTAACCAAAACTGTATAAAGGTTCAATCCTTTTAGTATCATACCAGCGATAACCCACCAATATCCCTTCTTTATAATCAGCCGTCATATCATCGCCGGGGTAAGTATTCAGGGCAAACGCGGGCGAATCTTTCAACGAAACCGGGAAGGTAAAAGGCAGCTTGCCCGATGGATTGATCGCCCCTGTCAGCATATCGCATAAAGCATTTCCCGCTTCCGACCCATTGAACCACGACCAAACAATGGTATGATTGTTCTTTTTGATCTCGTTCAGATCATAAGGCGCGCCGGCCATTATAACAACAATGGTGTTAGGATTAGCAGCCGTTACCGCGGTAACCAAAGCTTGCTCGCCATAAGGTAATTCCAGGTCCTTACGATCACGATTCTCACTCTCGTAATCGCGGTTGGAGCCGATACATAAAATAGCAACGTCTGTAGTTTTAGCCAGGGCAACCGCCTGGTCTATCAAGCCCTGATCGGGTTTGTTGTTATCCGGATTATCTGCCTCTTTACCCTTTACTACTTTGTATCCCTGGGCAAACTGAACATTTACGGTTTTTCCTGCCCTGGCTTTAATACCGGCCAGCGCGGTTACTTCGTATTTCGCTTTTACACCGGCGCCATACCCTCCCATGGCAAAAGTACGGGTCGCGTTATCGCCAATTACCGCTATGCTTTTTATGGTCTTTAATTTTAAGGGAAGCAAATGCTGATCGTTTTTTAACAATACAATAGATTCGGAGGCGATATCATAGGCGGCCTTACTGTGCGCAGGTGTAGCAATCGATCCTTTTGGTCTGTTTGCACTCATGGAGGTGTGGAACATCACCCATAAAATCCGCCTGACTTTATCATCAATCGTTTTTTCGGATACCTTACCGGCTTTTACGGCAGCTAACAGTGGCCCGGCGAAATACCATTTTTCATAAGGGCCTTTAGTACCCATTTCAATATCCAACCCATTATTTGCCGGCTCAATGGTATGATGAACGCCCCCCCAGTCGGATATTACCGCTCCCTTAAAGCCCCACTCTTTTTTTAATACCTGGTTAAGCAAAACATCATTCTCCGAACACCAGTAGCCATTTACTTTATTGTAGGCCGACATAATGGTATAAGCGTTGCCTTCCTGCACGGCAGCTTTAAAAGCAGGCAGATAAATTTCGTGCAACGCCCGATCATCCACCACCGCGTTTACCGCGCTGCGATTAACCTCCTGGTTATTAACGGCATAATGCTTTATACAGGCTGCTACATGCTGGCTTTGTATTCCTTTTACCGCTTGTACAGCTAATTGCGCGTTCAAATACGGGTCTTCTGAATAATACTCGTAGGTACGGCCATTGGTAGGCACCCTGCAAATGTTAAACGCCGGCGAAAGCATGACGATCTTTTTGCGGGCGTTAGCTTCTTCGCCAAGTCCCACGCCATATTTATAAGCCATGGCCGGGTTCCAGCTGGCCGCTATAGCCGATCCGTTAGGCAAAAAGGTAGCCGAGTCGGTAGTCCAGTTAGCCGATTTCCAATCCGAACGCATCAATTCTTCCCGGATACCGAGCGGGCCATCATCACTGGTCAGGTCAGGTATTCCTAAACGCGGTACACCCGCCGACGAGAATAAACCGTTACCATGCAGCATTGCTATTTTTTCGTCCAGCGTCATTTTTTTGATAATGCGGTTGATCTTTAAAGTAATGCCGGCCTCGGTTTGTTGCTGTGCTTTTACATTGACAGCTAACAGGATAGTTAAGGCACAAATGAGGATATATTTCATGAAAGAATTCCTTTTTGGATTCAATTTGCAGAGACAGATACTTCTCTTTCTGTTCAGTTAGCGTTATGTTTAACTAAAGATAGATAATTACATGTCTCTCTCTATTCAATTATATTTAAATAGAGACAGATAATCATCTGTCTCTACAGCGTACGCCTTATTAATTCCTTTTAGGCCTCATCATGTTTGCGGCATTCACTTCTAACGTATCCGACATTACTACCGCTTTACCCTTCGAGGCTTTAAGTACATAATAGGCAGACTGGTTACCCGATGGCAATTCAGCCTTAAACTGGTAAGCTATCGTGGTGTCGGTTTTAGTAGTTAGCTGATCTGCCTTTTTTAACGATGCTTTGTCCGCGCCTTTATATAAGGTATAAGTAACGCCTTTTTGCGGCCAGCTGCTGTTAAATTCAAGTACTGCGCTGCCATCAGTCGGCCTTGCCCTGAAATTGCCTATAGCTATAGAAGGTGAAGGAGATTTTTTAGATAGATCTTTCCAAACTGCAAACGGATCCCAGTTACCGAATAGCTGGGTGTTATCATAGTAAGGCTTTGCTTCGGCATCGGTTAATTGTTTTGACCAGGCTATGCGTTTGCTGATGTCAACCGGCGTACCATCAAACTTTTGGGTTTTATATTCCGCGTTGGTGATCAGGTTGGTCAGGGTCTTTTCATTCCATACAGACCAACCTACAGGCAGGATATTAGTACCCATCTTAGTATTCAGGAATACCACCTTATTCTCCACCGGTTTACGCCCCGGAGGCAGCGCGCGCTGGTCATTTTGCCATGGGCGGCCAAGCGTATAATTAGTAATACCATGATTGGACGGGATAAGGCAATTCCGGTAAACCTGCCCATAAGTTTGCCCGGCTGGTGTGCTGGCCGCGGTAAGGTAACTGTTTTTAAGCGCGTCAATCCGGTCGCGGCAGTAAATTACACAGTTATCAAAAACGGCGGTTGCCGCGCCATAAATAAAATCGGTGTTGCCGTCTATATAGCAATCCTTAAAATAATTCCGGCTGCCGGCTTTGTTGGTTAATACGGTGTCTTGCCCGCTCACAAAGCGGCAATTAAAAAATACCAGCCTGTCCGAATTTGTCCTTATCGCCAGCGACTGGGGGCCGTCGGCTATACGGCCCTGCGTATTTTCGAGCGTCAGGTTCATCATCATGCAATCGTCGGCATTAACAATAACCGCTGGTGTACCCGGGCGGCCATCGCCATAGGCAATGGTTGTGGTGGCCACATCCTCGCCTATCAGTTCTATAAACGTTTTGGATGCCGGAATAATAAGCTGACCGGTATAGGTACCGCTTTTGATAAATATTTTATAAGGTGTGGTGCGGCCGTCGGGAGCGGAGTTAATGGCTTCCTGTATGCTGGTGTATTTGCCGCTGCCATCCTTAGCCACTACGGCATCATAACCGGCAGCTTTGGTTAATGTACTTATCAGTATTAACAGCGTAATAAGTGTGCTTAGTCTTTTCATTATCATCATTTAGGTTGTTTAATTTCCGATAAGTGTATAAGTTATTCCCGGCCGCGTTTGAAGATCGTAAATATTTGTCGGTTCAAACTGCAGCCCTTTCAATATAGTTTTATCTGCTATTATGGGATCTTTAATGGCGTTTACCTGGAACAGTGGGTTACTGTTAACACCAACCGCCTTTTTTAATTGGGCATTACCGGTGGCTGTTAATTGATTGGCTACCCGTAACCGGCAGTTGCCTCCTAATTTTGAGGTGATAACCAGCCTGGTTATCTTATTATTTTTCCACTCCATATTAATCAGGAAGCCTCCCCTGGCTACAATACCTTTAATTGAGCCTGTGGCCCAGTCGGCAGGCAGAGCGGGCAATAAATGGATATCGCCATCATAACTTTGCAGCAGCATTTCTGTAATACCGGCAGTACAGCCAAAATTACCATCTATCTGGAAAGGGGGATGAGCATCAAACATATTAGGATAAGTGCCGCCCCCGGCATCCGTCTGGGTACTTAACGGCGCTGGTTTAAGCTGGTCCTTGATTAATTTCCAGGCATGATCGCCATCCAGTAAACGTGCCCAGAAATTAACTTTCCAGCCCATTGACCAGCCCGTAGATAAATCGCCGCGGCTCCTTAAAATATTCCTGGCGGCTTCCTGCAGCTCGGGATGGGTGTAAGGTGATAACTGCTTGCCCGGATACAAGCCAAAAAGCTGCGAAATGTGGCGATGTTTATCCCCTTCCTTGTCCAGATCATCCAACCATTCCTGCAATTGCCCCCATTTGCCAATGTGCATAGGCGCCAGCCTGGCTTTTTTCATGGCTAAAGTATCGGCAAACGCTTTATCCGTGCCTAAAACACGCGCCGCGGAAATCGTGTTCGATAACAGATCGAATACGATCTGGTTATCCATTGTGGTACCTTCGGTAAGCGAAATATTACCTACGGTTTTATCCGTCAGAAAAGTATGCTCGGGCGACATGGATGGCGATACCACCAGCCAATGGTGGTCCGGCTCTTCCTGCAGGGCATCAACAAAATACATAGCTGCGCCGCGCAATACCGGGTAAATATCTGCCAAAAATTTCTTATCGCCGGTAAATAAATAGTGTTCCCATAAATGTTGTGTCAGCCAGGCCCCGCCGGTAGGGAAAATCCCATAAAAGGCTTTATCTACCTGACCGGAGATACGCCAAATGTCTGTATTGTGATGAGCCATCCAGCCGCGGGCATTGTACATTTTAGAGGCACTTTCCTGCCCGGTTATTGAAAGGTCCTTGATCAAATGCACCAATGGCTCGGTCAACTCCGATAAGTTAGTTTCTTCTGCCGGCCAATAATTCATTTCGGTATTGATATTTATGGTGTATTTACCGCCCCAGGGTGGCGAAACCTTATCATTCCATTTACCCTGAAGGTTTGCGGCCTGGTCACCCGGCTGGGATGCTGAAATAAGCAGGTAACGGCCAAACTGAAAATATAGCGGCACCAGGGCCAGATCCTTACCGTCATCAAAGTCTTTTATTCTTTCATCTGTAGGCTTATCGGGGGCAACTGCATTACCCAAACTAAAGTTTACACGGTTAAAATATTTCTGATAAAATGTAATGTGTTTTTTTAAGGCTGACGCGTATGTGTGCTGGATGGCTTTATTTAAATATCCATTTGTTTTTGCAACTGCATTGCCGCTTAAATTGTGATAATTAATAAAATTAGTACCCATTGCAACATAAACCGTTACAATATCAGCCCCTTTAATTATCACTGAGGTATCGGAGGCTGAGATACTGCCGCCCTGGTTTACGGCTTTCACTTTAGCTTCAAATTTCACCTGCCCGGTTATCCCGCTTTTAGAATCGGTTGTGCCATTTAATACCAGGTTTTTACCTTCGGTACTTACCCGGTGGTTTACCATTGGGGTTTGCATAGAAAGTGTGCAGCTAATTGATTTTGGCCTGCTTGCGGTTAAGCGGACAATAATAGCCTGATCAACAAATGAGGCAAATATTTCGCGTTTAAACTTCACCCCGTTTACCGCATAACTTACTGTTGATACCGCTTTAGATATATCAAGGTCCCGATAATAGTTTACCGCTTTTTCGTGCCCGGGAAATTGAATGTAAAGGCTTCCTACCGTTTGGTAAGGCATACCGTTTTGTTTCGAGAACATTTTCGCATTGGCCAAAGCCTGGGCCTCTACATATTTTTTTTGGTTGATAAGTTCACGTAATTGCGGTACCACTGCCCTTGCGTCGGGGTTAACATTGTTATGGGGGCCCCCGGCCCATACAGTTTCTTCATTAAGCTGCAATTGTTCTTTATCGGTATTTCCAAAAACCATGGCGGCAATGCGCCCATTGCCTATAGGCAATGCTTCGTTCCAGTTTGCGGCGGGCTTATTATACCATAGTTTTAAGTTTTGTTGCGCCTTAACCTGATAAACAGTTAATAACGCCCCTATAATAAGCAGGCAGTTAATTTTTCTCATTTAAAATAGTATTACAATCGATTGCTAAATATAATAATTAATAAATGTATACATTATAATGGCAAAAAAAATAGCTGAAAAACGACTATAAATTCCGGAGTTGGGCACTTACCCGATTTTTTTTCTGTTATAAGCAATTAGTTTGGCATTATAAATCAATTAAAAAAATCTACCCGGTTGCAGGGCTGCAACCCGGGTAGTATAAACCAATTTATTAGTAAGCCCATTGACGATTTGCAATGGTACTGCCATTTATATAAGCAGTGGTAGGAGTAAGCAATGCTATGATAACGGCAATTTTTAATGCCGCTTTTTGAATAATGCTATTAGAGCCGCAGATAGAGGAATTAAATTCCAAAAATCACATGTTTTAATCCATCAGCTGCTTGTAACATTATACAAACCTACAGCATGAAGGGAAAAATGAGGTTCAATTTTTGTTAGAATAGGTTTAAAAATTATCAAAAAAAAGAAAGAATAGCGTTTATACCTAACAATTTAGTTACAGAACGCTGTTGAGCTACCAAAATGCTTTGTACATTATCAGCGGATACGCTATATAATTTTATTACAAAACAAAAAGCGAAAAGAATCAATAATTCTTTTCGCTTTTAATATAGATAGTAATGAATGCCTTTTTTAGCAGGTTGACTGTCCGGAAAATACCATTTAAGCCCGGATAACAGGGTTATTTAGCAGCGGTTTTCACCGATAAGGCCGGTTTCAAAAACTCCATATCATTTAACCAGGCATAAAATCGGTTGGGCCAGTCGGCTACGGCGCCGGCGGTAGTTTTCCTGATACCAAAACCGTGCACCGCTTTGGTGAATACATGAAACGCTACAGGGATATTAGCCTTACGATATTTAATATATAATTCGGCCATATCAATACATCTTTGCTCCTCATCCTGATCGCCCACTACCATAAACAGCGGCGGCGAGCCTTTTACAGGCGCAAAGGCGCCAGCGCCGCCGGGATATACCAAAAGCTGCAGGTTTGGCTTAGAGCTTTGTTGCTCAATAACATCTGCCGAGCTTTTATTGCCATAATCAAATTGCATGGCGGCTAAACCGGCCAACTCCCCTCCCGCTGAAAAACCCATAGCGCCAATACGGGCGGTATCAATGTTCCATTCCTTAGCGCGACTGCGTACCAGCCTGATGGCCCGCTGCATATCTTTCAAAGCATGCGCCTGCACCGTATAAACCGAATTGGCTTCTTTCGCCAAACGGTATTTCAGCACAAATGCCGCTATGCCGTGTTCAGCCAGCCATTCGGCAAAATTCGAGCCTTCATAATCCATCTTTAACTCTTTATCGCCGCCACCAGGGGCAACAATAATAGCCAGGCCGTTTCCTGTGCCGGGTTTAGGCAAATAAGGCGTAATGGATGGAAAATTAACGTTCGAGATGGATATTTCGCCCCTGGCCGATTTACTTACATGCTCGGGCGTGGTACGCCCTTCAGAACCGGGCGCTCCTTTGGGCCATAACAAAATAGTATTGCTCCCGCCGCCCTGCGCCATAGCCGATAATACGGTGAGGCTTAATAAGCCCGTTAATAATAGGTGTACTTTTTTCATGCCTTGTACTATATAATAACTATTCTGCTTCGTAAACAATGGCCGAAACAGGCGGAATTACCACATCTGTAGTAGTTACCGCTTGCCCGCCGGTAGCTGTTTTGGTAAAATCCGCCTTTTTCATTTCGCCGGTTTGCGGGTTCCATATTTCTAATTTTTTATCGCCACGGAAAGCCACTTTGGTCTTCACCGGCTGATCGGTTGAGTTAGAGAAATAGTAAATATCCCGGCCGTCTTTTACTTTATGCGTATAGGTGAACGATCCATCATAATCAGTCAGTGTTTTTAACGGCCAGTCAGGCGCTTGCTGAATGTCCACATCTTTTACAGGCAGTGCATCTTTCAGCACCAGGTTCAACATTTTAACATCCAATCTGGGGATAAAATAGGAACGACCGCCATTGGCATTCCTGTTATGGAAGTAACTGTTAAAATCGTCGGCCATGATGCTTATCTGCGCCGTTATGGGGTTACTGTCAGATATGCCGAAAACTTCATTAACCATTGCTTTTACTTCCTTATCCCGGTTAAATTCAGCCGAGCGGGTAGGCAGCTTACTGGTAGCGATAACAGCACCGCCTGAACGATAGAATTCCAATACCTTTTTAGCTACGTCGGCCGAAAGCACATCGCCACCAGGCAAAATCAATACTTTAAAATCCTCGCGGTTGATCTTGTTGTTCAATATCAGGTCGTGGTTCTGCACCAGGCCCTTCTCTACCAATACCTCGGGGTGCAGCCAGGTATAATCTATCCGCATGCTCCTGAACAACATTTCGCCTAAGTCCATATAGTCTGTTTCAGGCGGAACTATCCCGCCTTCCAGGGCATAATAAAAATCGGCAGAAGTGCCGCGGCCGCCATTTACCGGCCCAGAGAAGCTATAAGCAGCTTGTAACGAGTTTATTGGGTACAATATCGCAATGTCAGCCGCGTGACGCCCGCCACGCAGCAGGTAGCAGGAACGGCCAACAAAATCATCTATAGCCGGTGTTTTGTTATTGCCCCCCAGCTGAATATTAATCCCCATGGTAAATTGATCCAACGCCGTTTTCATGGTGATGGTATTGTCGATCTTGCGGTAAGCCGCGTAGGTTTCGGCCATACATTCCGGGCGGTCATAGTTATAAGCCGCCGAGGTAATTAGCTTATACGATGAATTAGAACGGCCGGTATAATAAATATCATCGTGCGAGGGGATTTGCTGATGTTTAAATACCTTCATCATATCGCCGTTAATGGCCACCGGGTTACGCGCCTCTTCCTGATCCTCATGGCCGGCCATTTTAATGCCATGCGCCTCATCCCATGCGGCTACCTGGCCAATGTAGTTATCAGAATATTGCTGCGCGTGCAGGCCAAACATGGCATTACGTGCCGCCGCTGTTTCTTTGCCAATATCATACCATAATGCCGGGTAAAGCGTCATGGGCGAATAATGGTATTTTTGCTGAAACTCGCTGTTAAAACTGGCTGTCCACATGCGGCCGTCAACCAGGTGCATAGACGGTTCATCATAAAAAGTGCGTTTGATCTCGGTGCCGAAAAACTCCTTTAGATGATCGTAATAAGGATCGAAGTTCATGTGGATATATTTGGCCACGGCATCTTTGCTCAGGTAATCTACCGCCCCGCCCTTTTGCGATTGCGGCCTGAACTGGCTGTTCAGATAAAAAGCCATTACTTTCCAGTTACCTTTAGGTAATTTGGCCGTAACGGTTTTACCGGCTTTCTGCTTGCTGATATCGATACGTTTAAAATTGTCGGTGTTCATCATTACCGCGCCAATGTAAATGCCCTCGGGCAGGGTTAACTTAACTACCGACGGGCCGATTGCGTTCTTTTCGACTTTCTCCAGGCTCTTTTCACAATCCTGCGGATATTTTGAATAAAACTGACCGGCTACAATACCGCTGGGATAATTCCATTCGTCATATAAAGTTTGAATAGGGAAATTCAGCTTTAACCCTTCCTGCAGGGCAACCTTATAAATGCGAAAATATTCCTCGCTCAGGTAAGGTACGCCCCTGTCGCTGGGTGCGCGATGCGAATTTTTCATGTAATCGGCCGAAAGACCGGTTGTAGGCCCGCCGCCGGGACCGAGCATTACCGTGCCCCAGGTTTTTTTCTGGTAGGCGCTCCGTATGCTGCGCACTACCCCACTATCGGTAAGGTTGCTGAGCGGGAAGCCCTGCCAGCGAATGCCGCGAAAATCTGCCGGTGGGTTTTTAAAAAGCTCCGGTTTGATCGTCTGCAAATCAGGGTCATTCTTTTGTGCCGATGCACCAAGGCACCAGGCGCCAGCCAACAGGGTTATAATGAAGGTTGCTTTTTTCATCTATTGTATCAATTAAAGGCTGCGGCTTTCTGTTTTGGGGATATTATTATCAGGTATGGTTGCGGTATAATGCGTACTAAAATTGCTCACATTTTTTAATATAAACTCAGGCGCCCCTGCAGATCGTTGCGCTTTTACGTGGTTAAAATCGGCATTTTTAACGTCGAGCAGGTGAAAGGCCGGGCGTTCTTCCTTATCGGTATAGCTTACCTGCACATTGTTAAACTCGATACCATTGACATGGCGCAGGTAAAACCCGTAGGATGGTGTATTTCCAAACATGCCTGGTTCCGGGTACGCGTTTTCTTTTTCGGGCGGAACCAATTGCGCCATTTGAGCGGTGCCGCCACCGTTGCAATAGATCTGGATGTTGTTCAATTGTACATTTTCAACATCATGGCCGGATATGCCGCTAATAATTGAGCAATAGCCCGGTTTGGTATCATGAGCCACCAGGTTACTGATGATTATATTTTTGGCGGTGCCAATGGGCACACCTGCGGGGCCGCGCATCCGGCTGCCTAAACGTATAAATATAGGGCAGCTGATGATATTACGCATGGTAATATTAGTTACGGTGATATCTTCCATCAAAGCGCCGTCTACGCTTTCCAGCGCAAGGCCCTGGCAGCTGTCGAAGATACAGTTGGAGATGGTGATATTTTTAAAGCCGCCGCCGTTTGATTCGGTACCGCATTTAATACGGCCGGTAAAATTAGCGCTATAGCCGGGGCCGATAGGCTTGTAGGTAGCATCCAGCATTGTACCTTCCTCGTATCCGCCGGATACCCAGCAGTTGGTAATAGTTACATCTTCGGTGGAACGGGCGTAGCCTAAGCCAAAAGAACTTTTAAGGCAGATGCCATCGTCCCAGGGCGAATTTACGAAGCAGTTGGATACCTTTACGTTACGGCAGCAATCAATATCCATACCGTCGCGGTTGGTATCTATCTTCAGGTTATCAATGGTTAAATTGTCAACCCCGGTGAGCAGCATGCCGAAATGACCGCCGTGCAGGATGGAAAAATCGCGCAGGATAACGTTATGGCAATTTTTAAGTCCGATGGATTTATTACCCAACGTATTAGGCAGCTTATCGCGACCGATAAAACGGGTTAAGCCCTTACCCCAGATACGCCCGGGGCCTATAATGGCTATGTTATTTAAATTTTCGCCCCATATTAAACTGTTGTGCCAGTGGCTATGGCCAAAATCCTGGTACCGCAGTTTATCGCCCCATTCATTTGGCTCGGCACGGTCATAAGCATTAGTATCCTGTATGGCTACAATGGTCGATCCCTGTTCCAGGTATAGCGTAATATTACTTTTAAGATGAATGGACCCTGATAAATAAGTCCCGGCTGGTATATAAACCGTACCCCCTCCAACTTTTGCGGCGGCATCTATCGCTTTATCAATAGCCGGCGAGTCAAAATGCACGCCATTACCTTTGGCGCCATAGTTTTTTACATTAAAATACTGGGTATCGGCCAATGCCGAAAACGACGACAATGCCCAAAAAAGGCATATCATCAATGCTAAAGAGTAAGTTTTCATCATGTTGAGTCGGGTTTATGAAAAATCATAAATTGGATGCGTCAAGTTAATAGCTTTACCTATAACTTTTACACAATGAAAAGTAACATTGTTAATACCTTATGGCATTACACCGGCCGATCTATTTTTTTGCCAGCGTATAAGCCCCCCAAAAATCTGTTGTCTGAAATATATCGATATCCCTTACCGCTATAGGTGCCGATGGCGCTGTTGAACTTACGGCCGCGGTAACAATAGCCGGGGCATTTGCAGGTTCATTCAACCTTACATTGTAGCTGAATTTAGTTATTTTACCCTCTTCAAGACCGAGGTATTTAACAGGTATGGCCAATTCATAAATATAATCGCCTTTTTTGTTAAAACGCGCGGCAACCCTGATACCTGTACCGTTATACACCGAAATAAGGGTATCGGTAATAATTTTTGTACCCGCCAGCTTAATTTCTTTTGAACTGGTAATCAATTTTTTATTAGCCTGGCCTATTGCTGTATTAATTTCCGTTTTTGAGCCGGTTTCCGTAATTCCGGGATTAGTTATAATATCTATATCGGGTTTATTATTTTGATCATATACCGGAAAAGTAACGGACACCTGGTCATTATCCTTCTTTTTACCCGACGGGTTTACGGCAAATGTAATACCACCGGCAATAATTTTACCGGCAATAGCCCTGTCGGTAGCTTTTACCACCAGGTATATCTTCTCATTATCATTAGCTACGGAATAATAAATATCAGTGCTTTTATTATATGCCTGATATTTGTCGCCCCACTCGTTCACCCTGCCATCAATCCGGATATTATCGGGCGCTACCAAACTTTTTTCCTGGACACGCGGGAGTTTTTGCGCGGTTGCTGAAAAGGTAATACAAAATAACAACAACGAGGTTAAACGTGCGGTAGCACTAATGTCGGCCTTTTTCATTTTTTATTTGGTTTATAAACTGGTTAAGAAGTATCAATAAAGTTACATAATTTATTCTGGTAAACACAAAATAAATTATGTAACAATTCGTGGTCGCTGCAATTAAAGTTAAAAATATATCGTTCAAATTAAACGTTATTTATTTGTAGCACTCCTATCATTAGCTACGTACTGTTAATATCAAGCATAATTAATATGAAAAACTTTAAGCAAAATTTAATGAAACGTGCAGGCATGATCGGGATGGTGTGCTTGCTGGCAGGTTTGTTTTCTTCCTGCCTGAAGGATAAGGACAATAATGTAGAGTTGCCGCCGGCCGCGCTTATTACAGTGATCAATGCTTCGCCTGATTCGCAGCCGTTGGATTTCTTTTTAGATCAGAACCTGGCTAACGCGTATCCGTTGCGTTACGGGCATATTCTTGATTACACCAGGGCCTATACCGGTAAAAGGGTAGCCAGTTTCTATGTGTCGGGGTCGCAACAAAAAGTAGTTGCCGACACCATTAACCTCGATGCCAACAAATACTATTCGCTGTTCCTCTCCAACTCGGCAAGTACGCCCGATGTAACATTGCTTAATGATACGCTTAGCAGACCCGCGAGCGGCATGGCTACCGTGCGCTTTATAAATTTAAGCAGCAACGCGCCTGCGGTTGATGTGGATATTCAGGGCGGAGCAGTGTTAGCAACCAATAAAAGCTATAAAGGCTTTACACCTTTTACGCCTATAGAAGGCGATAAAACCATAACCCTGGAAATTAAGCAGGCGGGCACCAATACGGTATTAGTTAGCCTTTCCAACATTACCCTGCAAAGTGGCTCTATTTATAATATATGGCTGCACGGCGTGAATGGCGCTACTGACCAAACAAAATTAGCTTTGGATATACAGCACAATGCTTTTTATTAAATGCGGTTGTAAACATCATTTAACAAAAAAATCCTGGCCTAAACCGGGATTTTTTGTTTAATGATGTTTATAAAATTAATTCAAATTGGTTACTATAGCGTTAAGCTTGTTTAAGCGTTTAATCCATAAATTTACTAACAGGCCCAGCTGTACTAAAAATAGCAGGACGATTACCCCCAGCGAAAAATATTTGGCTTCATTAAATTTAATGCCGTAAGTTAAAAACAACAGCAAACCGGATGCAAAAAGCGCCCTTGAAATAACCGATACACCGGCATATATTTTCACATTTGAAAGATAGTTATTCACCGATTCCCTGATGGTATCCCCTTTAATCAGGTATTTGGTAAACCCGTAACTCATCAGGTTATGAATTAAAGGAAACAATACGCAAACCACCAATAAAACGTTCATCCATAATGGTTTATTCCCTCCATCAAACATACTATAATAGCACGCCAGGAAAACCGACCATCCAATTAGCTCAATAATTACCTGTTTCCTGATGCCTTTTAAAACAGGGTGCCTGTTTTCCTGTAACATCAGTTTAATTTCTTCGGCTGATTTTGCCGGGGTCTCAATTTCGTTCCAGGCTGTTTTTAATTCATCAATTTTCATAGCTCTTATTTAAAGTTTGAATTTTTGTTTTTATCCGGTTAAGTTTAACACCTACATAATTTTCGTTAATACCCACAATCTCCGCTATTTGCTGGTAGCTTAGGTCTTCCAGGTAAAGCGTAATGATCATCTTTTCGCTATCGTCCAGCTTTTTCAGTAATAAAAATAATCGTTCGTGGCGCGTATCATACTCATTATACTGATATGTTGTATGCACATCCGGCAATTCGGCTACGTAATCAATAGCGGGCTTATTTTTCCTGAAGGTGGCTACCGCTGTATTTAAGGCTATGCGGTAGATCCAGGTGCTTATTTTAGCCTGATTTTTAAAAGATGGAAAAGCTTTCCACAACTGAAAAGTAATTTCCTGGAACAAATCTTCCCGGTCTTCCCTGCTGTCACGATATAAATGACAAATTTTATGAATGATTTTTTGGTATTGCTGTATATGCCCTATAAATTGTGTTTCATCCATATTACGCTGTATAATAGTTATTCGCTGTTAGGTAACCTATTAGTAGCCGGAAATAGAAAAAACTTACAGACATGAAAAAATATTTTTCATGTCTGTATCAGCTTCATTCCGGTTATAAATAGCGCGTTAAATACTTAAAAATAATTCAAATATTTTAACCAAAAGTAAATTATGCCAAATATTATATCTACATTGCCCCCTTAGTAAAAAACAATATAATGCAAACACAAGGAACAGTAAAATTTTTTAACGGAACAAAAGGTTTCGGATTCATCACGCCTTCAGCTGGTGGCCAGGACGTATTTGTTCACACAACAGGCCTTATTGACGAAATCCGCGAAAACGACACCGTAGAATACGAGGTTGAAAACGGCAAAAAAGGCATCAACGCAATAAATGTAAAAGTAATCTAAACCATTATAAATTTATTCGTAAGCACCGGCTCAAAAGGCCGGTGTTTTTTTTACCAATTATTTTATCCGGCCGGGTAAAATATCCTTCACTTTATTGTTGAGCCATTTATAATGTAACAAAAAGGCAACAAGCGCATTATCCCGCAAAAATTATTTCCTTTTAAAATGCAATGCTGTAAATTGCCTTATAAACCAATTGGTGTAAAGCCATTTACACTCCCGTTAATCAAAAGCACAACCTTTATACTATTATGAATAAAAACGCATTGCACAAAAACCTTGAAGCCGCTGAAAACGATTTTAGCCGTCGTCATTTTTTAAAAATGGCCGGTATTACCGCTTTGGGAATTCCCTTTGCCGGCTTTGCCGATATCAAAGCGACCGGTGTTTCCATCATTGTCGATCCGGCCGATCCGATTGCCACATCGGCACCGGCCCAATGGGCTACAGGCGAACTGGAAACAGCGTTGAAAGCGCAGGGTATTGCTGTGCAGCGGTGTACCAGTATAGGCAAAGCCAAGGCCGGTAATTTGTGTATCCCGGTTGCGGGGCCAGGCTCGGCTTTGGCAAAGCCTATTATTAAAGCCGCGGGCGTAACTATCCCTGCCACAACGGAAGCATTAGGATTAATACCCGGCAAATCAACTACGCGCCCTACTATTTTAGCTACCGGGTACGATACCCCCGGACTGGTTTACGCCCTTTTAGAACTGGCCGACCGGGTTAATTATTCTACCACTTCGCCATTATCCGCATTACATGTTTCAAAAGCTATTGTGGAACGCCCGGCTAACAGGGTACGTTCATTGAACCGGCTTTTTGTGAGCGAAATTGAAGATAAGCCCTGGTTTAATGACCGCGAGATGTGGCCCAAATACCTCACCATGCTGGCTACACAACGTTTCAATATATTTAATTTAAGCCTGGGGATAGGTTACGATAACCTGCAAAGGGTAACCGATGGCTACTTTCTGTTCGCTTACCCATTTTTATTAAATGTGCCGGGGTATAATGTACACGTGCCCGAACTGGCCAATTCCGAACGCGATAATAATTTGCGGATGATCCAGTTCATCAGCGAGCAAACTGTTGCCCGCGGCATGAAATTCAGGCTGGGCTTATGGATGCACGGTTATGAATGGATAAATAGCCCTAATCCTAATTATACCATTAAAGGTTTAACAAAAGAAACGCATGCCGCGTACTGCCGCGATGCGGTAAGGACATTGTTAAAGGCCTGCCCTGCTATTAGCGGCGTTACCTTCAGGGTACATGGCGAAAGCGGCGTAAAGGAAGGCAGCTATGGTTTCTGGAAAACCATATTTGAGGGTGTAGCCACTTGCGGCCGTACGGTTGATATTGATATGCACGCCAAAGGTTTGGACGATGATATGATGAATATGACCCTGGGCGTAGGTTTACCTGTTACCATTTCGCCAAAATTCTGGGCCGAGCATATGGGCCTGCCCTATCATCAAACCGACATCCGCAAACAGGAAATTCCAAAACCCAATAAAAAAGGATCGGGCATGCTTAATTTAAGTACCGGGGTGCGCAGCTTTACCCGTTATGGCTACAGCGATTTGCTAAAGGAAAACCGTAAATACGATGTAGTGCACCGGATATGGCCCGGTACCCAGCGCTTGCTATTATGGGGCGATCCGGTAACGGGAGCCGCCCAATCGCGCATATTCAGCTTTTGCGGAAGCGCCGGCGTGGATTTAATGGAACCGCTTTCCTTTAAAGGCCGACGCGGCTCGGGCATACCTGGTGACCGCTGCGGATACGAGGATGCTACCTTAAAACCCCATTGGGATTGGGAAAAATACCTGTACAGCCTCCGGGTATTTGGGCGCACGCTTTATAACCCCGATGCCGGGCCTGATGTTTGGCAACGTTTTTTACGTAAACAATACGGCGCCGCCGCCGAAGGTACCGAGCAGGCCCTGGCGCATGCCACCCGCATATTACCAACTGTACTTACCGCTCATGACCCCTCTGCCGGGAATAATAACTACTGGCCCGAGATGTACACCAACATTTCTATCATGACGCCGGACCCTAAAACCCCGTATTACGATACACCCGTGCCTAAAGTGTTTGGAACGGTTAGCTCGCTCGATCCGCAAATGTTTTTAACTGTTAATGATTTCGCAAAGGAACTGTTAAGCGGTGAACGCAGCGGCAAATACACGCCTATAGAAGTAGCGCAGTGGATAAGCGACGATGCCGATGCCGCTGAAAAAGGACTGCAACAGGCCACACTAAAATCATCCGGAAAAAACAAGGCCGAATTCAGAAGGATGGCTATAGATGTTTCCATGCAAGTTGGGCTGGGCAGGTTTTTTGCCGACAGGTTCCGTTCAAGTGTGTTATACAACATCTACGAGCAATCCGGCGACAGGACAGCTTTGGAAACATCGCTTAAATATTACCAGCAGGCAAGGGATAACTGGGCCAAGGTAGCTAACATGGCCAGGGGCATTTACAAAAATGATGTTACCGCAGGCGAAACCCCGTGGCTGCGGGGCCATTGGCTGGACAGGCTGCCCGCTATTGAAGAAGATGTGGCCGCGTTAGGTAAAAAACTGAATACCGTGCCGCCCAACACCGCGCCCCGGTTGGCTAAAGTAGTAAAAGCTGTAAGCGAGTGTGTTGGTCAACCAAAACGTATGGCTGTAGCCTGCCACCATAATCAGCCTAAAAAATTCAGTCAGGGTAACGCTGTAAACCTGGCGCTTACATTTGGCAAGGCGCCCGCGTCTGTGAAGATGTATTACCGGCATGTTAACCACGGTGAACGCTTTGAAACGGTTGATATGAAAGCTGCCGGCAATCATTATACAGCAACTATCCCGGCAGATTATACCAAAACACTTTATCCGCTTGAATATTATTTTGAGGTAAGGGAAAGTCCTGAAATAGCCACCATATATCCCGGCCTTGGAGCTAAACGGATCGATCAGCCTTATTTAGTGATCAGGCAGGCATAGTTAATTTTAATGCCCTTTGTAATAGATTAATCACAAAGGGCATTAAAATTTATAAGAAGCTGTCTAAAAATAATAAAGAACGTCATTGCGAGCGCAGCGTGGCAATTAGCCCCCTCTAAATCTCCCCCAAAGGGGGAGACTTTCTTCTTAAGTCCCTCTCCCTCGGAGAGGGATTTAGGGTGAGGCTTCGAGGATTGCCACGCTGCGCTCAATGACGCGATGGTTTAATGTTTATAATAAGATGGTTTAATGTTTATAATAATATGTGATAAATCAAATTCAGACAGCTTCTTACAACTTCACAAAAAGTTATTAAGCCAAATCCTATTTTAGATATTGCGGCTTCAGATAGGCTTTCATAGCAGCACGCATTTTCATTACTTTGACTTGCGATACTTCTGCAACATATGGGTTGTCATCTATATGCGCCTTGTAATAACCCTGATGATATCTTTCAGCCGGGTAAAACACCTTGAAAGGAACAACCTGTGTTACTACCGGATGGCTGTAATGCCTGGAATCATTCACATCCTTAATAGCAGCTTCTACGGCAGCCTTTTCCTGTGGTGTGCGATAAAATACGATTGAACGGTAATCAGTGCCCACATCAGGCCCCTGTTTGTTAAGCGTGGTGGGGTCATGCGCGCTGAAAAAGGCTTTGACCAGGTTCGCGTAACTGATCACTTTAGGATCGTAATAAACCTGTACCGTTTCCGCGTGATTAGTGGTGCGGGTGCATACTTCATCGTAAGTCGGGTTTTTAGTATTGCCGCCCGCATAGCCGGCCACTACTTTATTTACTCCCTTTAATTCAGACATGGCCTCGCCCATGGCCCAAAAACAACCGCCGCCCCAGGTAGCTACCGCTTCGCCGGCCTTAGGTGCAGGCACCGACACAAAATCATGATCGCCAGGTTTATCCTGCGCGTTGGCGCACCCCATAAACAGAACGGCCAATAAATATAAACTCAGTTTTTTCATGTTATTAGTTATTTGTAATTAAGTACAATTACGTAAAAAAGTACGTAACAGTTGGTCATGCTAATATCACAACTGCTTGCAATATAATTTGTCAATTGCGAGGTACGAAGCAATTCCCGGCTTATATAGCGGCCCTGCTACCCGAAGATTGCTTCGTGCCTCGCAATGGCGTTGTGGGAATGGTATTAATTATTTGGAGCCTTCATCAACCTTCATGTTTTCCGTATTAAACCCGCGCACTATCAGCCGGTTATCACTGTCCTTACTGAGGTAATTGATTGCCCAGTTGCAAAAAACAATGAGTTTATTGCTAAAGCCGGCCAGCGACAACAGGTGCACAAACATCCACACCATCCAGGCAAAAAAACCCTGGAAATGTACTTTACCCAAATCGGCCACGGCGCGGTTACGGCCCACGGTAGCCATGGTGCCCTTATCAAAATATTTAAACGGCTGGGCAGGGTTACCGTTAATAATAGCCAGTAAATTTTTAGCCAGGTGCTTGCCTTGCTGCATAGCTACAGGCGCCACTCCCGGCAAGCCTTCGGGATTTTCGGCAGTTATCATCGCAGCCACATCGCCAATAGCAAATATGTTCTGATAACCCTCTACCCGGCTAATCTCGTCGGTTTTAATGCGGGTTCCGCGGGTTAACGGGGCATTGATCATGCCCCCGGGAAACTCGCCCCTTACCCCTGCAGCCCAAAAAACATTGCGGGTTTTAATGTTCATACCATTGTCAATGGTTAAAATATCGCCATTGTAGCTGGTAACGTGTACGCTGTTATAAACAGTAACTCCCAGATCAATCAGAAACTGTTTTGCCTTTTTTGAGGCCCCCTCAGACATAGCAGCCAGTAGTTCCGATTTTCCTTCGGCCAGGTAAACCTTCATATCCTCCAGGCACAAACCCGGATAATCCTTGCATAAAGTGTGCTGGCGCATCTCGGCCAATGCCCCCGACAGCTCGACACCGGTTGGCCCGCCGCCTACTACTACAAATGTAAGCAGCGCCTGCTTTTCTTCCTTATCGGTAGTAACTAATGCCTTTTCCAGGTTTTGAAGGAGGAGCGCGCGCAGGTTTAGCGCTTCGGGCAGGTTTTTCATGGGCATGGTATGATGCTCAATTTCCTCGCTGCCAAAAAAGTTGGTGTTGGCACCGGTAGCTACCACCAGGTAATCGTATTTAATATCGCCTATGCTGGTATTCAGCAGGTTATTATCCGGATTGATTTGATGAACGTCAGCCATGCAGAATGTAAAATTCTTTTGCCTGGCGAATATCCTGCGCAGTGGGAAGGCTACCGAGTCGCCTTCAATGGCGCCCATGGCCACCTGGTATAATAAAGGTTGAAAAGTGTGGTAATTATGCTTATCCAGCAGTACCACTTCAATGGGGGTATTCTTCAGGTTTTTAGCCACCTGTATGCCGCCGAAACCGCCGCCTATAATAACAATGCGTGGTACGCCGGGGGTTGTAGTTGTCAAATCCATAGATAATAATACGGCAAAAATCGATTTTGCTAATAATAATAAGCCAGCATAAGCGGCTTATGTTTTCAATAATAGCAAATTTAGGCAGATTAAACCGGAATTATCAGTCTTGATACAGGATTTACATGGGTATGAAGGGGTAATTACCTGGCGGTAATATTTTTTTCAGACAGTTATTTTTTAGCTATGATATATTCATTGGAAAGATCCGTAGCAGAAGATATGAATTGCATATCCGCCATTGTTACGGGGCCATTTACCCGTACGCCACCCGGAATATTTTCAATGAAGGAGCCCTCTGAACGGACTGAACCATTCAGCTTAATATTGTAATAAAACTTCCCCTGATTTGAAGAGATACCAAGATATTTAAAAGGGATCATCCACTCACATGTATAGGCGATCTTATTATCAAAATGTGAAACTACCTTTATTCCCTGTTGATTATATACAGAAACAAGGGTATCTTCAAGGGCCGCGCTTCCCGTTATCTTGATTTTTTTAGACTTATCAACCACCTGTTGGTTAGCTACACGCATAAATGAGTCTAATTGCAATCTGCTAACAGCAGCATCTTTGGAAGATGCCGGTTGATTTTTAAGGTTGACATTAGGCAAATTATCCGCGTCAAATACCGGGTATGTAATGGCTACCACATCTTTGCTTTTCTTATGTTCATCCGGACTTACAGAAAATGTAATGCTTCCGGCTATAATTTTGCGGATAACCAACTGGTCTGCTGCTTTTACAATCAAATACAAATTTTTATCATCATTAGCGATAGTATAAAATGCTTCAATGCTTTTATTGTAAGCCTGAAATTTATTATTCCACTCCGTTGCCTTACCATCAATTTTGCTATCGCCGGGAATCCATATGCCCAACTGTTGTTTGGATGCAAGTTTTTGTGTGTATGCTAAAAACGGAATAGCTAATTGAAGCAGTAATATTTTTATTAATTTGTTCATTTTTAATATTTACTTGTAGTTATCAGTTTCTCGCCGCAATGCGTTTTGTAACCACGATACCAAAATGGGTATCAGGAAAAGGCAAATCGCTTGCGCTAACTAATATAGTTTTATAGGCAAATTCATCCTTATTATCCATTTTATGTTTTATTTCTTCTATACGCTCCTGTTCAATAGCTCCCTTAATGGTTTCGTTTAAAGGACTTTTTTTACTTTCAGGAGTTATGGCCTGCTCTGCCGGACGTTTAACTTTTTGCTGGTAAATTGTTTTTTTGCTGGTATCAATATTATTCCGGGGTTCTTCTTTGTTGTTTTTTTGTTCTGGCAGCTCTTTACCCTTTCCCGTTTCAAAAGCGCGCATTTTTTTTAATATATTTTGAGTGTTTTCAGTTAAGGCTGTTTTTCTGACATTATGGGAATTTTCCCGATCCTCTGTATTATCCGTGTTAAAGGAAAAAATCACATCGTAGCCACTCACGTCTAAACCATGGTTAAGGCTGCTATTATTAGTTGGCCCGGTGCCGTAACTGCCCGTGAACGATTTAACTACTGATGGTAATATTTTTCTAAACTCGTCTTCATTATATATTTTTTTATCAATTATAAAGCCGGGTTTCTCAGTAGGCGAAAGGGTCTGCATAACTTCTCCATCTGGTGGTATAGATATTACGATTTGGTCGTATAGCGTTCCATCATCATTTTTAAAATGGTGCCGTTTGTAATATTGATCGATGGAGGAAGCATTTTTTACCGGTTGGTTTATAACCTTACTTTTTTTTCTTGCTTCCAAAAGTTCCTTTTCTATTTTACGTCTGATGGATTCATTCAAAACTTTTATCTTTTGTTTGCGTTTGATGGATTCATTTAAAACATCTATCTTTTGGGTTGTTAGTGAATTTTTAACCGATCCACTTGGGTTGCCAACTGAACTGGATTTAAATGCAGGTGCGGGTGTGTTTTTTACTTCTGTATAAAATCGGCTAAATAATTCAGGGTTTTTAATGCCATAATCTTTAATGTTTGTGGCAATGGATACCCAATCGTTTATACGATAAGTTTTAGCGCCGGTTTTTACTTCGTGAACAAAACGTAAACGAACATGGTCGCCCCACTCAATACTGTTAAGATCCGGAGCGGATGGTTTAAAACTCAGGTTAAATTTATAGCCGTTCACCGTTTCAAATAAGGCTGATTTCCATTTCCCGTTAGGATATTTTATAATATTACTTACCTGGCCATCGGCAAACCTCACCTTATTGGCCTCATATAAAAAAGGATAATCAGGAATTTTATCAGCCTCCCCCAATTGGAATATTTTTACCTTGTTTTTGATGACATACGCAGGAATTATCATTACGGGATAATCACTTCTAACGCCCAATCCAAACACTTTCAGGGCAATCTGGTCGCCGGGCTTCAATATATTAGTTAATGATTTTCCCTGCCCATACCTGGAATCAATAGCATATTCATGGCCATTATAAACAGCCAATATGGCTCCCTGCTTGTTGGGGTATGTTTTGTTAGGTATTATGCCTTTAACCGTTACATTTATTGTTTTACCCGAAACATCGTCGGCAAGTTTCATTTTGTTTTTATAATCAGCTGTTTGCTGATATTTTTTCAAGTCGTCTTGTTGTTTCTTGTAACGTATAGCTTCCGCTGGCGTGCGTTTAATTTTTTGTTTATACGTTATTTTTTGGGCAGTATCAATATTAGTAACATCTGCTTTATGATTAGCATCCGCCTTTTTCAACTTTGCAAAAGCCAGGCAGCTTATCAGTACCACCGGTACTATAAGCACATAGGTAACTTTTTTCATTTTATTGGAAGGTTTGTTAAACAGCATATTAATCCGCTTTTTAAGCGGTACTTTACTAAAGTTATGGTACAGCATCCCACGCCCGGCTACCGAGAGGTGCAGCAGCAGGTTAGCGTAATTATGCTTATCGGTGGAGCGGGCTATTTCCCTGTCCACCTCAAACTCGTGGTTCTCTTCAACCGATCGGGCATACCAGTAAATAAATGGATTGAACCACAAAATGATCTGCGCTATTTTTACCAGTATCCGGTCGATAGAATGATAAAGCTTAATATGCAGCATTTCATGAGCGATGATCTGCGCTATTTCATCGGGGCTAAGCTCATCCTCGTTCAAAAAAATATAATTCAGGAAAGAGCCGTTCGCTATCTTTTGCTGACCGCTCAAAATGTTTACTTTCCCAATTTTGGCAATGCGTTTACCTTTGATCCGCTTAAAAAATGAAAGCATGGTTACCAGCAAATGAATACCTAACGCAATGGCCATGCTGAAGTAAGCTATCTTGAAAATAGCATCCCAGTGTACAGGCTCGTCGGCAACGGGTGCTTGTTGTACAACTATCTGAGTTTCCGGCTGCGCCGTTTGGGGCACATATATCATATGCTGCACCGCTGCCACATAAGGCTGCTGCTCGCTAAGTGTAATTCGCAGCAAGGGAAGCAGGAAACTGAGCAATACTGTTGCCAGTAAATACCACCTGTTGGTTGCAAAAAAGGTCAGCCGGCTTAAAAACAGGAAATAAAACAGGTAAAAAACAGCAGTACATGCCGTTACCTGCAGCAGGTAAATAATGGTATTCATTGCGCTTTGTTTTTATTGATGATGTCTTTGATCTTTTTCAAATCCTCTTCACTCAATTGTTTCTCTTTCACCATAAAGGAAAAAAGGCTTTCGGCCGAATTGTCAAAATACCCCGAAAACATTTTTTTGAACGATGCCTTGCGATATTCGCTTTTGGAAATAAGCGGGAAATATTCGTAGGTTTTTCCGTAAGCCTTATAACCAACATATCCTTTTTTCTCCAACAGCCGCACTACCGACGAAATGGTATTGTACGGAGGTTTAGGATCATCCGGCAGGGCATCGATAATATCCTTTACAAAGCATTTTTTTAGCTGCCATAATATGTGCATTACACGTTCTTCGGTTTTTGTTAGCTCTTCCATACTCAAACTTAAAACTTATTTTTCAGTTATACAACTATTTTTTAAGTTATTTAACTTATTTTTCAGTTTTTAATTGAACGGTCATCTTTAATAGAAAATTAATATTATAAGCCGATTTTTGTTGCGTAATCTCTATTTTCGCAACACTTATTTAATATGGAATCGCTGTATATCATAAAAATTGGTGGAAATGTTATAGATAACTCTGAAAATCTGTACCATTTTTTAAAGGATTTTACTGCCCTGCCGGGATATAAAATACTGGTGCATGGCGGCGGCAAGGTGGCTACGCAGCTTTCGGAAACGTTGGGTATCGAGGCCAAACTGGTGGACGGGCGGCGTATAACCGATATTGAAACCCTGCGCGTAGTAACTATGATTTACGGCGGACTGATCAATAAAAATATAGTGGCCCAGCTACAGCGTTTTGGCAGCAATGCGATAGGATTGACAGGCGCCGACGGTAACCTGATCCGCGCTAAAAAACGCCCAGTTAAAACCATTGATTATGGTTTTGTAGGTGATTTGGATGAAGCTTCTGTAAATGCCGACGGCACCAGCAAGCTATTGGAAGCCGGCTTCGCTCCTGTTTTCAGTGCGCTTACACACGATGGCGGCGGGCAATTGTTAAACACCAATGCCGATACCATAGCCTCGGCCCTGGCGGTTGGTTTGTCAGGTTTATACCACACCACCCTGGTTTACTGCTTTGAAAAGAAAGGCGTATTGCAGGATATTGATGATGATGAGTCGCTGATCCGGGAGATTAACCCCGAACGCTATGAAGAATTGAAAATTCAACAAATTATACACAGCGGTATGCTCCCAAAGCTTGATAATGCCTTTAAGGCCATAAGCTGTGGCGTAAAAGCGGTAATTATTGGCCATGCCGCTGAGCTTGGTAAAATAAATAATAACGAACCTTTTGGTACACGATTAAGTAATTAACACATGAGCAAACAACACATAGCCATTTTAGGCAGCGGTAATATCGGCTTATCCTTAGCTAAAGGTTTGGTTAAGGCGGGTATATATGAACCATCGCAAATTACGCTTACACGCCGTAATATTTCGGCACTGGCAAAAATGAAGGAAGAGGGTTTCCGGGTTACCGCTGATAATGCCGAGGCGGTAAGCGGCGCCACCATTGTGGTACTGGCTATTTTACCACAGCAGCTAAACAAACTGCTGGATGAAATAAAACCCGCTGTTAACCCGGCTAAGCATCTGCTCATTTCGGTAATATCAGGTGTTAGCTGCCTGGATATCCGCAAATATCTGGCGCTTGATGTGCAGGTGGTACGCGCTATGCCTAACACGGCCATAGCCATAGGCCAATCCATGACCTGTATTGCTACCGATACCGCGACCGAACAGAACATCGCCGTGGTTACCGCCATGTTCAATACCGTTGGCGTAAGCATCCAGATCAATGAGGACCTGATGACGTCGGCCACGGCCTTGTGCGCCTGTGGCATCGCGTTCTTCCTGCGTTCTATACGGGCCGCGTCACAAGGCGGTACCGAAATCGGTTTTCACGCGCACGATGCTCTTAAAATGGCAGCACAAACAGCCAAAGGCGCGGCCGACCTGCTATTACAATTATCATCGCATCCCGAGCACGAAATTGATAAGGTTACATCGCCCAAAGGCTGTACCATTGCCGGCTTGAACGAGATGGAACATAACGGCTTCAGCTCGGCCATGATAAAAGGCATTAAAATGTCGGCAGAAAAAGCGGGCGTGCTTTATAAAGAATAAGAGCCCACCTCCCTAAGGAAGGGCTAATAGGCTTTAATATATTCAATAACAAACTGCCAGGAAAGCCTTCCCTTAGGGAGGGTTGGGTGGGCTTAACTATTATAACAAGTGTTTACAGTAGAAAAAATAGGCGGCACATCCATGTCGGCCCTGAAAGATGTAATTGATAATATCATTTTACATGGCCGCGAAGGCGACCAGCTTTATAATCGCATTTTTGTAGTATCGGCCTTTTCGGGCGTTACCAATTTGTTGCTGGAAAATAAAAAGACAGGCGAACCTGGCGTATACCATCGCCTGGCTAAATACCAGGATTTCCGTAAACCGTTAAAAAGCCTGATCGGTAAACTGAAACAGATCAATAAACAGTACGTAGGCTTAGGACTTGACCTGGCTATTGCCGATCAATTTATTGAACAGCATATTACGGATGCCGAAAAATACCTGGATAACCTGGCCAACATTCTGGCATCGGGCTACGTAAGGAAAGAGGATGTTTTGCAGGCAGCACGCGAGATATTGGCGTCTATAGGCGAAAGTCATTCGGCTTTTAACTTTACCAATATTTTGCAGCACATGGGTATTAATGCCACCCTGGTTGATTTAAGCGGATTGCATGACAACCGTTCGTTCACCATCGATCAGCGTATTAAACAAGCCTTTAAGTGTATTGAACTGGAAAAAACCATTTGCATTGCTACCGGCTACGCCAAGGGTACTGAGGGTATTATGCGCGAATTTGATCGTGGGTATAGCGAGGTTACCTTCAGCAAAATAGCTGAGGAACTGAAACCCGCCGAAGCGATTATTCATAAGGAATATCATCTGTCTACCGCCGATCCGGGCATTGTGGGTATAGATAACTGCACCCCTGTTGGCAATACCAATTACGATATTGCCGATCAGTTGGCTGATGTGGGTATGGAGGCCATCCACCCCAAGGCTTCAAAACCACTGGAAATAAACGGCATTAACCTGCGTATTAAAAACACGTTCGAGCCATCGCACCCGGGCACACTGATTACCAAAGATTTTATCAGCGAAACCAAGCGCGTAGAGGTAATTACCGGTACGGATAAGCTGATACTGATTGATGTTTACGACCCGCTGATGGTAAGTAACGTGGGCTCGGATTTGAAGATTATGCAAATATTTTTCAAATACCGGGTAAGCTACATTTTTAAAGCCACCAGCGCCAACAGCATCAGCATTGTAATATGGGAGCGCGATTTTGATAAAAAACTGATCAGCGAGCTGGAAAGCAATTTTGAGAAAGTAACTGTCGAAAAAACAGCCATGGTTTGTATGCTGGGTACCAATATGGATCAACCCGGTTTACTGGCCCGTTCATCAGCCGCTTTAACCGATGCTGGTATAAATATTATGTGCGCTGGCTTTGCTATCCGCAAGGTAAACATCCAGTTCCTGGTAGCCCGCGAGCATTTCAAACTGGCTGTTATCGCGTTGAATAAAGCGATGTCCTGAGGAAGAAAGATAAAATCGAAGTTACTGCTCTGGAATTTATCTTAAAAATATTGTCATTGCGAGCGTAGCGACGCGGCAATCTATCTCCTTGCAGGCATTTAAGCTACGAGATTGCCACGCCTCCTTCGCCGGCTCGCAATGACAATACTGGTTTTATTATCATACAAAAAATGTCATCTCGAACGTAGTTAAAGATCTTATACATGCGATAAACATACCGCATAAGATTTCTCCTTCGTCAAAATGACATTTTTTTAAAAGCTTTCTGCTTTTACCTTTCAGCTACTGATTAGGATAATGGAACGCCTGGCGGGCCAGCAGCTTCCACTCACCTTTTTGCTTTTGGAATATCAGCATAACACCCAAAACTACTGTGCCGGGTTTACCGCTATCGTTAGTTTTAGCCGATAATTTATGTCTTACTATGGCTACGTCGCCTACTACTTTAATGGATTGGTCTGTCAGATCGATGGTAACAAAGTCCGATTTTCCGCTTACAATGGCTTCCACAAATTCGCTTTTGTTTTGAAGCACTCCGCTTGAATGGCAGTAGCTCAGCTCGTCAGCAGCAAGGCTGGTTAACTGGGCCCTGTTTCCGTCAATCATGGCCTTGCGCATAAATTCTACAGCATTGCCAACCGCTTTTTCATCTTTAGTTTGCGAAAAAGCATGTCCAATGAACAGGAAACAGGCGATTAATAATACAGGTAATTTTTTCATGGAATGTATTGGGGTTTATAATTTATATATACGAATGTAGTTTGATGCAAGCAGATATGCAAGTTTTTAGCAGAAGAGAATTGTAGTTGAAAATAACCATTCACACCACAGCCAGCGCAAAGCAGGTAACACGATTGCTATTATAACTTGGTTACTTGAAGGAAGCGTGCAATAGGATCAACCAAATAGCTTATATATTTGGTATCCTTAAATGATACCTTTTTACCGGAAAGTTTTGAACGAAAATAATCATTCAATGGTATTTGCCTGGCCGGCTTTTGTTTGGGTATGCTTACCTCCTCGCCTAACGCAAGTTTGGCCATAATTACAGGGAAGTTTACTCCGGCTTTTAGGTACGATACTACAACCGAAGCCCAAAACCTGCCATTTATTTCTAAAATATTTACTGACCGGTCTCTATTATCGCGCCGCATATCAACGCAGGCAACCCCCGACCATTTTAACAACGCCATCATCTTGCCAACCACTTTTATCACCTCGTCATCATCATGAAACTCAAGCGCATCGTTATTGCTAAAATTTGAACCGGTTTTAACCGGCGACTCCTGTATGGTATGGCATAATATTTTTCCATTGTCGCAAATAACATTGCATGTAATGTCGCTGCCGATGATAAATGGCTGAAGGATAAATTCGTTACTGCCCGGTTTGGCTTCTTCGTAAAAGGCTTTCAGGGCATCCCAGTTCTCAAACTTCCGGATTCCTCTGCCAAATGAGCTTCTATTAGGCTTAATAAGCACCGGGTAGCCCGCTTTTTTCGCTATAGATTCCAATTCATGAATATCGCCGGCTGTTTCAGATACGGGACAGGGAAGCCCATTTTTTGTTAGAAAATCGGCAAGCAGCCCTTTATTAATACCAATATCAAACATATCTGTTTCAGTGGCCCAGGTACAAACCGCATACTTACTTAATTGCTCACGATGCTCATGTACAAATCTGGTCTCTAACTCGTCAATAGGCATAATCAAGTCAATATCGTAGTTTTCCACAATATTTATAATGCTATTTAAAGCCGTTTCGGTATCCTGGTATAAAAAGGCCTTTTTACAGAATCTTGAATATTTAGCCGCGTTTTTTTTGTTGCTGGTAAGTATAAAAATCGAAAAGTTTGAAGATCTGAGACAATATATTACACCCAAAAACAGGTTACTGTCATAACCAATAAGTAATACCGACTTTTTTTTCATATTGATACCTGTAAAGGAATAGCTTTTTGTTGCAAAAGTGCATTATATGCGTTGATTATACAAACAACAAGGCTACGGCTCTTCCCTGATCCTAAAGCAAAGCCGCGCCAACCCATCATTCCAGATAATAATGCCTTATTGTATTCAAGCCTTCATCTAACTCATAAACCCAAGGCACCGCGGTAGGGATTTCCAATTGGGCCACATCTTCGTCAGACAGATTATCCATATACTTAATTAACGCCCGTAAGCTGTTGCCATGCGCACAGATGATCACCTTTTGGTTTTGACGGATCACCGGGACAATAATCTCGTTCCAGAAAGGCAACACCCTTTCCATTGTTTCGCTTAGGTTTTCGGTAAGGGGTATCTCGCGCTCGGTAAGCCCCTTATAGCGTAAGTCGGTGCCCGGATAGCGCGCATCGTCTTTAGTTATAGCCGGTGGATGTTCGTTGGTATCCCGACGCCATTTTTGTACTTGCTCCAAGCCATATTTAGCTATCGCCTCATCCTTATTCATTCCCTGTAAGGCACCATAAAAACGTTCGTTTAAACGCCACGATTTTTGCACCGGGATCCACAATTGATCCAATTCCTCCAAAACAAAATGTATGGTTTTAATAGATCGCTTCAATAGCGATGTAAATCCGTAATCGAAATTATAATCGTACTTTTTAAGCACCTGTCCGGCTTTTTTCGCTTGCTGATAACCATCGTCAGACAGGTCGACATCTGTCCAGCCGGTAAAGCGGTTTTCGAGGTTCCATATACTTTCGCCGTGGCGTATTAGAATTATTTTTTGCATGTCACCGCTAAAATAACGAAAAAGTGACCAGCCTGTTTTATAAAAACACTTGTTAATTAGCTCTAAATAAATTAGCTTGGCTGTATTAAACCCAATTAAAACCTTAAATAAAATGAGTGAAACAACACCTGCACCTGTAAAGGATGGCCTTGCTAATCCTGCACCTCTTGGTTTGTGCGCCTTCGGCATGACCACTGTATTACTGAACCTGGCTAACGCCGGTTTTATTCCGTTAACTTCCATGATATTAGCCATGGGCATCTTTTACGGAGGCCTGGCCCAGGTTATTGCCGGCATTATTGAAGCAAAAAAGAATAATACATTCGGGCTTACCGCGTTTATTTCATATGGCTTTTTCTGGCTTAGTTTAGTAGGCTTACTGATATTACCTAAATTAGGCTGGGCCGACGGGCCAAGCGGCGAAACAATGCCGGCCTATCTTGCACTCTGGGGCGTATTTACCTTCCTGATGTTTTTAGGCACTTTTAAACTTAACCGCGCATTGCAGTTTGTATTCGGGTCGTTAACTATCCTGTTCGCCTTATTAGCTATTGGCGATTGTACAGGCAACGAGAGCATTAAACATATAGCCGGTTATGAAGGTATAATTTGCGGCGCGTCAGCTATTTATACCGGTATTGCCGCCGTACTTAATGAGCTGCATGGCAGAACGGTATGGCCAATTGGCCCGGTTCAGAAATAAAAAACCTTTTCCAAATAACACGTCATTGCGTAGCGTCGCAATCCCAATTACAGGTTACGCAACGTATTTGGGGATTGCCACATAGCCTATCGGCTACAGCAATGACTTGTTTTTTGTTTCTGTTCTAAATCCGTTACTTTGCGCCGTGAAAGATTACAAGAAATACTACATCGTACCGGCAAACCCTGACGAAATTTATACCGCTTTAACAAACCCCTTTACCATTGAGCTGTGGACAGGCGAACCTGCAGTAATGTCGACCGAACCCGGAACGGAATTTTCCATGTGGGATGGCAGTATCTCGGGTAGAAATATAGAGTTTGATGAAGGAAAAAAGATTGTACAGCAGTGGTATTTTGACGGGCAGGACGAGCCATCTATTGTAACCATTAAACTTCACCCCGATAAATACGGCACATCTGCCGAGTTAAGGCATACCAACATACCCGACGAGGCTTTTACCGACATTAGCGAAGGCTGGAACGATGCCTATTTTGGAGCGTTAACTGAGTTTTTTGAAGGCATATAGATCTATCATTAACATAAAATACCATATTATGTCATTGCGTAGCTTAACAATGACGTAAATGAAATACAAAAGCCCTTCGTTTGATAACGAAAGGCTTTTGTATTATAAGCTTATTTTATTTAAAATAACGTAAACTCAACCCGGCGGTTTTGCTGACGACCGGCCGCTGTTTTATTGGTAGCTATCGGCTGGCTTTCTCCGTAACCGGTAGCCTCAATTCGCGAAGCATTGGCGCCTTTATCAACCAGGTAAGCTTTAACCGATTCGGCACGGTTTTTTGAAAGTTTCAGGTTAGCCGCGTCCGAACCTACATTATCGGTATGCCCGGCCAATTTCAAGCTGAAATTTTTGCTAACCAACAGCCCAGCCACCCTATCCAAACTTGGGAACGATTTTGAACGGATAGTAGCCTTACCAAAATCAAATTCCAGGTTTTTAATGGCTTCCTTTACAATCTTCTTGTCTTCTTCGGTTACATAAACCTTTACATCGGGCTTGTTAACCGGAAGCGGGCAACCTGCGCCATCAACCTTTGTTGCTGTTGGCGTGTTAGGGCATTTATCAAAGAAATCAGGCACACCATCGCCGTCACTGTCAGCTGTAAACTTGGCCATATTAGCATTGGTAGCGCTTAAGTTGGCATTGGTAGCATTTAAGTCATTACGCAATTGCTGGTTGGCTGCTTTTTCGGCATCAACCTGTGCCTGTAGTTCGCGCTCACGCATCATATATTCGCCGCGCATTGATGCTACGGGGTTGTGGGTAGCCAGTTGCGGTTTTGAGCGTTTGCCTAAAGCAAATTCCAAACCTATGTGTCCATAAGAGAATTGATCATAATTACCGCCGGTTGTATAACCGTCAATATTATCACTATGCATAAAATTAACCTGGTAACCCAAATCGATATTTACGCCATCGCTGATATTAAATTTTAAGCCCGCGCCTACCGGGATATAAAACTCCCTGATATTACGATCGGGGTATCCCGGAGTGGCATTATCGCTGGCATCATATAACGTAGGCTTATATCCCGAAAAACCACCACCGGCGGTTATGTAGGGTTGGATGGCGCTTTGCTGGTGCCGCCAGCTAATGTTAGCCAGTGTAAATACCGCGCTCAGATCGGCGGCGTAATTGATATCTGTTTTAAATCTCGAATAAGCCGTACCCAGGGCCGGGTCGGTACCTTCAATCTGCCCCCTGAAAAAGTTGGCCTGTATACCCCACGACGGCAGGATCTGTTTTTTAATGTACGCGCCATAGCCAAAATTTACTTTTTGCGTATGCCAGTCTTCCTTCCCCTGGAAAATAGTATAGTTGGATACCGAACCGCCATGAATACCTATTGACCAGGTACGGTAAGCGCTTTCAGGAGAAAAAGGGGTAACATAATTTGGTGGCGTACCAGCATCTGGCGATTGTGCAAAAAGCTTTCCGCCTATTAATAGCGTTGATGCTAATAAAAGTGTGTGTTTAAACTGTAATTTCATAGTTGATAGTTTTAAAATACTATAAAGTATTCTTGGTGATTAGTTTGTAATAAAAACAAAACAGGTTAAGGCTTTCAATATCAATGCCAGTAATAGCTTATAAATTATTGTTAACTACCAGTTAACAGCGCTTGAACGCGCAAAAGATTTGCAAGGTATAATCTCCTATTAAATAGCCAATTACAATATAAATCAAAAATTATACGGATTATTTTTCCTTTTGGGAAAATAACTTATAAATCGCAAAAAGTACTAAATCTACTACATATTGTTATTTAATGCGATACTTCTATAGGCAGGAATTTATAAAAAAATAATACACCTCCATAATATATTTCAACAAAAAGAGAGGCTGTATCAAGTCAAAATGCAAAAACGTTGCAAAATTGTATTTGGCTTCAACTTTGTGTCCTTGTGATTTTTCCTTTGCTTACTTTGTGGTAAAATTTAACCATAACGTTCAAAAAGTTTTTCGCAAAGAACACCAACACCAAACATCATTTTGTTTTCTGTTTGTTTGAATTAGTTGCAGTACAGCCTCTTCCTTGTCTTTATTTGCTGCTTTTATCAAGCGCCTGTACAATATCCGCAATAATATCGTCTACCTTTTCCAAACCGGTTGATATACGGATCAATCCCGGCGTAATACCTACGGCCAGGCGCTCCTGTTCGGATAATTTAGAGTGAGTGGTACTGGCCGGATGCGAGGCTATGCTGCGGCTATCGCCCAGGTTAGCGGTAACGGAGAGCATCTCCAGCGCGTCCAGAAATTTACGGCCGGCTTCTACCCCGCCCTTTACTTCAAAACACAATACGCCACCGCCTGCCGACATTTGTTTTTTAGCTATCTCATATTGCGGATGCCCTTTTAGGAACGGGTATTTTACCCATGATACGTTTGGATGCGATTGCAAAGCTTCAGATACCTGTAAGGCATTGCGGCAATGGCGTTCCATCCGCACGTCAAGCGTTTCCAGGCTTTTGCTTAATATCCAGGCATTAAATGGCGATAAAGCGGGCCCGGTATTGCGGCAAAACAGGTAAATTTCCTTAATCAGATCGGCACGGCCAACAACTACTCCGCCCAGTACCCTGCCTTGTCCGTCAATCCATTTAGTAGCGGAATGAATAACCAGATCGGCGCCAAAATCAATTGGTTTTTGCAGTAATGGCGAAGCAAAGCAATTATCTACGTTTAATATCAGGTTGTGTTTTTTTGAGAATTGCCCTACCCATTCCAGGTCGATAATTTCCAACTGAGGGTTTGTTGGTGTTTCCAGGTAAACCATTTTGGTATTAGGCTGTACGGCAGCCTCCCAGGCGGCATTATCGCCGGCGGGTACCAGCGTGCAGGTAATGCCGTAACGCGGCAAATACTTTTTAACTATGGTAAACGTGCTCCCGAATACCGAACTGCAGCACAGGAAATGATCGCCTTGTTGCAGCAGGGCCATGATAGACGAAAAAATGGCGCTCATACCGGTTGAAGTGGCAAAACCATCCTCGGCGCCTTCCAGCATACACATTTTAGCTACAAATTCGTCCACATTTGGGTTACTGAAACGGCTGTAGATGTTATCGTCCGCCTCATCGGCGAAAGCGGCGCGCATAGTTTCTGCCTCGTCAAATGTAAAGCTGCTGGTTAAGTATAAAGGGGTAGAATGTTCTTTTTGCTGTGAACGCGGGGTTTGGATACGGATGGCCCGGGTTATAGGATCTAATTTTTCAGACATGATAATATAATATTCGTAACAGATTTATTTACTCGGCAGGGTGTACAAACACCTGCCATTTAATATCGGCGGCGGCCTTTTGCAGGGTGGCCGCTACCGAACAATATTTGCTTAAGGCCAGTTCAACGGCGCGTTTGGCTTTCTCTTCGTCCACAGTGCCATAAATATGAAATTCAATATCCACATCCTGCCATAAAGACGGTTCAACGCCCGGTTCGCGATCACCTTTTACTACCATTTTATAGTCTTTAACATCCTGGCGCTGTTTTTTTAAAATGCCGATCACATCAATTGCCGAACAACCCGCCAAACCCATTAATAACATTTGCATGGGGCGCACGCCAAAGTTTTTACCGCCGCTCTCAGGGCTGGTATCCATACGGACGACGTGGCCGTTCTGATCTTTGGCCTCGAAGCCAAAATCGTCGCTCACGCGTGAAAGTTCAATTACTGCAGACATATATAATATAATTGTGGCGAAGTTATGATTTTGAAGGGTTAGTTTTTGATTAAAATATCCCCAAAAGCATCGCTTATCCAGCTTAAAGTACAAACCTATGAAAACATTAATTTTATTTATGTCATTTTTTTGCGGGGAGGATGTGTGGCGGGCTTAAAAGCAACACTCGTTTTATTTAAAACCTAAATATATTATGGAAACGGGCGGACTTGAGCATAAGATAAACAACATCTCATCATACATATGCCTCAATAATTCCAGGTTACTGTATAACATTTTCAGATTGCGCTATAATATGAGGGCCTATATATTTATTAAGAGATTGAGGAGTTACAATTTCAACCTTCCTGCCAAGCAAATCTTCTAAAAAAAATCCAAGCTCCATTAAATTATCAAAAGTTTTCTGATGTTCTTCAAAGTCGATTAAAAGATCAATATCGCTTTGAGGGCTAACTTTATCAATCACGAATGACCCAAACAGGTCTATATTTTTCACGCCGTATGATTTTATTGTATCACTGTTAATATTCAGTATCTCAATTAACGCTTTTTTGTTAGCTACTGCCTGCATATAGCAAATTTAAGATTTTATGTAGTTTTATATTTAAATATACCGATTATTTTCAAAAACCGCTAACTTCAGGCACTCAAACCGCTTATGGCTTTAAATTATATCTGGGTAGCTTTTATTGTGCTTGCTTTTATTATCGGGTTAATAAAACTGATATTTTTTGGCGACACCGAAATTTTCAGGCTGATGGTGGAAGGGATATTTGATACCTCCAAAACATCGGTAATGGACATTGCCCTGCCGCTGGTAGGTATTATGGCCTTTTGGCTGGGTATTATGAAGGTTGGCGAAAAGGCCGGCGCTATTAACTTCCTGTCGCGTATTGTCGGGCCGTTTTTTAACCGGCTTTTTCCTGAAGTGCCTAAAAACCACCCCGCGGTTGGGCAAATGATGATGAATTTTTCGGCCAATTTGCTTGGCCTTGATAACGCGGCCACTCCACTTGGCCTTAAAGCTATGGATGGCCTGCAGGAATTGAATAAAGATAAGGATACCGCCTCCAATTCCCAGATCATGTTCCTGGTGCTGCATGCTTCGGGCTTAACGCTTTTACCGATAGCCATAATTGCGCAGCGTGCCATTTACCATTCTAAAGATCCTACCGACATATTTATTCCTTGTATTATAGCTACTTATGTGGCTACCCTGGCCGGTTTGCTGGTGGTGGCCTTTAAGCAAAAGATCAACCTGCTGGATAAAGTGGTATTGAGCTGGCTGGTGGGGCTAACCGGTTTTTTATTGCTGGTAGTATGGTATTTTACGGCCTACCTTAATAAAGCGCAGATCAGCGAGTTTTCCAAAGTTTTCAGCAATGTTACCTTGCTGGCTATCCCCGTGCTTTTTGTATTGGGCGGGCTACGTAAAAAGATCAATGTTTTTGAGGCTTTTGTTGACGGCGCGAAGGAAGGTTTTGAAGTTTCGATAAAAATTATACCATACCTGGTGGGCTTGCTGGTTGCCGTAAGCCTGTTTCGTACCTGCGGCGCGCTGGATTATGTGAGCGTCGGGTTTAAATGGTTCTTCGGTCATTTCGGTAATATGGACACCCGCTTTACCGATGTGCTGCCCATCGCTTTTTTACGGCCGTTAAGTGGCTCGGGAGCGCGTGCCATGATGCTGGACAACCTGAAAAACTTTGGCGCCGATAGTTTTATCGGGCACCTTTCCAGCGTTTTATATGGCACTGCCGATACCACTTTTTATATAGTAGCCCTATACTTTGGGGCCGTAGGCGTTAAAAAGACACGCTACGCTATACCCGCTATGCTCATCGCCGATTTTTTCGGCATAACTACCGCTATATTGATATCATATTTATTTTTTAGTTAACTATCATTTTGATATAGCTAATTGTTGTAACATTTTATCCGTAGACTTCGTATAATAGCACCTAAATATTATTATAAAAATAATACCTGATACTGCTGTATTCCCAAACGCCCTGGTGTTTTTTATTATCTTCGCAGCGCTGTAAAAATGGTGATTTTGAACTTGGTTATATTTTGCGAATTTGAATGAAGCTTTACTCCTTCCGTATTTTATTATTGCTGTTATTTTTTAGCTTTTTAGGGGCAAAAACCTGGGCGCAGACAATTACGATCACCAATTTTGACCCCGGGCCATATTCTCCAGGATCAAGCGTAGCCATACCTTTTCATATTAACGATTCAGGGGGATGTGTTGATCAGAATAATACTTTCGATTTATACTTATCCAATTCGGCCGGGGTTTATTCCGGTGCTCCACTTACATCCATAAGTGGCTTTTATGCTACTTATATCAACGCCACAATCCCGGCTCTGCCTACAGGCGCAGGGTATAAATTCAAAATTGTATCAACAGCAACCGGTGCATTTGCCGAATCCCCCGCATTTACAATAGTAGCTGGAACGGCAATCACGGCCGCAATGACCTCTTCTTCCGAAATAGATAACACCTTGCACATATTTGGCAATTGTAATAACACGATTAGCAACTTTACTTTTACAGATGCTTCAACAAATGCCACATCAATAACCACCAGCTTTATTAATGAATCAACCCAAATTAATGATTTAACTGCTACCTCATCTCCCGGAGGTACTGCGATCTTTAATCCTGCAAAAACCAATTATACCATAATAATTAAAGCCGGCAATGGCGTTGTTAATGGAACAAAGGCGTATACACTAATCAACAATCCTAAAAACAGCAACTTCGGCTTTTCGGGTACACAGAGTGTTTGTTTGGGTGGCGTGCTCACCTTTAATATTGATTATACCGGTAATGATGGTATTCAATTTAATTATCCGGGAAATACCTACAAGTTTGATTGGGGAGATGGCAGTAGCGATATATTAACGTTTTGCCAAATTAAAGCAAGGGGCGGCCATATCGCCCATACATATACTACATCCTCGTGTGGAAGTGTTGTGGGCACTACGCGGAATGTGTTTAAAATTAGTTTTGAACCGGATGATCCTTATTGCGGCAGTTTTAACGCGGTATCAACTACAGCCAAAATATCAGCCCCTCCTACCAATAGCATTTCCGGGCCTTCTTCGGCCTGTACGGGTGTACCGGTATCATTTGCCAACACCTCATATCCGGGCGAGGATCCTAATAGCGCGGAGGGTGCTTGTATTGATTTTGCCGGCGCAAAATACACCTGGTATGTGGATGGCGTTGCACAGGCCGGTTTTATCGGGGTAGCAAAAAGCACGGCATTTAATCCCTCGCTCACAAGAGGCAATCATATAATTAAATTGAGTTTAGATAATAACCAATCAAGCTGTAGTGTTGCAGACGCTACGTTTAATGTTTGCGTGCAGGATAAGCCCGTTCCTGCTTTTACTTTATCATCAAATTTGGTTTGTTCAACAGGCGTTGTAATAACTAATACATCAACCTTTGATAATACATGCGCTGTACCCCTGTATAATTGGACGCTTAAAAATGCCGGGACAAATGCTGTAGTAGCTACGTCAACCGATTTTGAACCTAATTTTGTTTTTCCAGCTGCCGGAACTTATACTATAGGTCTTGCTATGCCGGATGCTTGCGGAAATTCAATTCCCAGCACTACCGCAACTGTTAAAGTTGACAGTGCCCCTCAGGTTACATTCGCTAACACCTCAACAGCCTATTGCGGTGCGCAAACCTTAAGATATAATAATACTACAAGCGCCACCACTCAAAAAATTACGTATGCCGGTACCGCCGATGTTACTACTGCTAACTATTTATGGGAAATTACCCCATTAGGAGGAGCGGCGGCGGCAAGCTTTGCCGGTACAACATCAGCAACAAGCGCCAACCCACAAATAAAATTTCCAGGCGTTGGAAGCTATACGGTAAAAGTAACCCAAACAAATGCTTGTGGTACGGCTACAGCCACACAAACAATTATAATACAGCAAGCACCAAACATCGATGTTGGAAGTGATGCTACCATATGTGCGGGTCAAACTTATTCGCTTAATGGGAGTATAAGTGATCCGGGCAGCGTGCAAACTACTACATGGACAACAGACGGCCAAGGGCAGTTTAGTGACATACATGCGCTAAATCCGGTTTATACTCCCCTGGGGACTGATCTGAACGGGACATCGCCGGTACATTTAACATTAACCGTAACAACCACATTGGTGGGTCAATGCCGAACAATTTCAGCGTTGATGGCGCTTACCATTGTACCAACCGATAGAATCACCTCCGTTGCTGCGCAATCCGTTTGCTCAGGCAATTCGCCTAATTATCAAATAAACGCAAGCAATCCGGGCAGTACATTTACCTGGACGGCTACCGGTTCGGCCAACGCGGGGGCCTTTACAACCAGTGGAAACACCAATCTGATTAACGATATTTTAACCACTACCAATAATATTAACGCCACTGTAACTTATCATATCATCCCAACAGGCAGCAATAACTGCACAGGGACACCATTTGATTATACGGTTACGGTAAACCCTTTACCTGTCGCGAGTTTACCGGCAAATGTTAGTTTATGTAGTGGCGGGGCTGTAAGTTCCGTAGTTAATTTAGCCGGGGCCTCCAACCTGCCAAATACCAAATATACCTGGAGTGCAAGTGTAACATCGGCACACCCGGGCAATGTGAACGGATACTCGCAAAAAACTTCGCCTTCAGCCACTATTAGCGATGTTTTAAACAATACAGGCACTACTGCCGAAACAGTTACCTATATTTTTACACCAATTGCAGGCAGCTGCCCAGGCGCTTCGGTTACTGTAAACATTACGGTAGCACCCAAAACAACACAAGCCATAGCCGATCCTTCAGCTACCGAGGATATTTGCAACCAGACAACATTTCAACTTAGCGGCAACACGCCTTTAGTAGGTACCGGTAAATGGACGGAATCCGCTAATCTACCGGTCTCATTTGATGATGACACTAATCCAACGGCAAACGTTAGCAGCCTGGTACCCGGCACAACCTATCACTTTGTATGGACAATTACTTCGTCATGCGGTTCAACAACCAATACGGTTACTGTAACGGATAACGCGCTTCCGGTTGGCGGTACAACTTCAGTGCCCAATAACCCTATATGTTCAGGAGGCAGCGAAACGATAACACTTACGGGACAAACAGGCAACGTGACCGGGTGGGAGCAATCTCCGGATGGAGTTGTTTTTACTGCCATATCCGGCACACCTACTGCTAACACTTACGCGTTTAGCAATTTAACCCAAACCACTACTTTTAGAGCCGTAGTAATCAACGGGGCCTGCACCACTCCTGCTTATTCGCAGCCGGTAACGGTTACGGTTAATCCGCCTACGCCGCAAGCAGCAATTCCTGGTGGCAGCCAGGTGCTATGCGCCCAGGCTAATGCTACCTTAAATGGCAACCTGCCAAACGGCACAACAGGTAAATGGACGTTAACCTCTAATCAGGCCGGTGTAACTTTTGATGATGATACCAAGCCCAACGTTGTTATAAGTGGTTTAGTTAACGGCCAAACCTATATTTTTGTCTGGACGCTCACCGGCTCGGCCTCCTGCCCCACTACAGCCGCATCCGTAACTATTACTGACCTTGCACCTATAGGCACCAACAGCATTTTATCTCCGGCAGATGGCTCACTTGTTTGCGCCGGGTCTGATATTACCTTAACGGCCAGTACACCAACCGGCGGCAGTAACAGCTATGCTTACCAATGGCAAAGCAGTACGGATAACGGCGCAAACTGGGCTGTTATTGCTAATCAAACGGCAAAGAATGCCACGGTAACTATAGGCACCCAAAATACTTCTTACCGGCGTATGGTATCTTCGGGTGCCTGTAGCGATGTAAGCGCGCCGATAACTATTGATATAGAAGCCGCCATTGCCAATAATTCGCTACCAATCTCCAGCGAAATATGTTATAATACCATACCTGCCGAAATAGATGGCAGCCAGCCCACCGGTGGCGATAATGTGAGCTATTCCTATCAATGGCAGCAAAGCAACAATGCAACAACTGGCTATACCGATATACAAGGTGCCAATGGCATTAACTATATACCCACACAGCCGCTCACTGTAACTACTTATTTCCGCAGGATAGTAGGCTCGTCGGTTTGCAGTGGCGCAACCAGCAATGCCAGTTTGCCTGTTAAGGTGATTGTTGATCCGGCTATCAAAGCTGATTTTTCAGCACAAATAACAAGCGGATGCGCGCCGTTCAATTTAAACCAGCTGATAAACGGGACAAACAATATTACTGTAGCCGGCGATCCTAATATCAAAACTTATACCTGGTATGCCGATAATAATATAATCAACTCATCTTCAAACCCAACATTTCCAGGTTATAGCCTTTCTACCGACGGACAAAGTGTTACCATCAAGCTAACGGTAACCAATGCACTGGGCTGTGAAGATTCAAAATCAATAACTTTTAACACCATTAACAAAGTTACTGCCGGGTTTACCATGGCCGATACCAGCCCCAACCCGTCGGGCGCTCAAACCTATCAGTTTACCAACACCTCGGTGCCTGCAAATGCAGCAACCTATCAATGGGATTTTGGCGATGGCGCTACCGCTACTGCTGCCACCCCGCCCAATCATGTATTTGCTGCTGATGAAACCAATGGCAATGATAAAGTATATACGGTTAAACTTACTGCTACAACCAATTGTTCGGTAAACAGCGCCAGTCAGCAAATCACCGTTTATCCATCAACACCTCACGCGTTAATAGATCCTGGTATCCTGACAGGCTGCGCGCCTTATACCATTACTGCCAGAAATCTGTCGCCGGGAACCAATGCCAGTTATGATTTTTATTTATATGATGGTAATGCTTTGGTGCAGCAAATTACCAAAACAGATAAAAGCGCCGTATCGTTTAACGCCCTAAGCCCAACTACCACTAAAACTTATACATTGTATATGGTTGCTACCAACCTGTATGGAGTTACAGGACAAAGCAATATTTATCCCATTACAGTTACCCCGTCCGGCATATCAGCAAACATGACTGTATTTGGATCAGCTAATGATGCTGTTGGTTGTGCTCCATTTAACGTTACTTTCCAAAATCTCTCTAATGGGGGTAGCAGTTATGTATATAATATATACGACAGTAATCAGGCTCCGATAAATCAGGTCAACACCAATTCTACTGCCGACCAGCATTATGAATTTAACACTCCGGGCACTTATTATGTAGACCTGAGTGTAATAAGCAGTTGTACAACAGCCCAATCGCCAGGTAAAATTAAAATAGTTGTCAACCCGCAGCCCGCGCCCGATTTTTCAACCAATACATCTGCAGATTGTTCGCAAACGATTGTCAATTTTATTAATAATACCCCCGACGCGCCGAACGCGCCGGCAGCGTCCTATAGTTATTTATGGGATTTTGGCGACGGCGTCACCTCTGCGGAATTCAACCCTTCGCATACCTACGATTATACACATTCGCCATATACTGTAAAACTTACCGCTACTAATAATTACGGATGCTCGTTAACCACAACCAAAGCTGCTTACATTGTGGTGAACGCCCCGCCGGGTACAGGTTTTGCTGTACGGCCGGATACGACTATCAGTATACCCAATTACGGTTTCTCGTTTGATGATGAATCTGCAAACGCGGTAAGCTGGAACTGGGATTTTGGCGACCATACCACTTCAACCAACCGGAACCCTACACATACCTACGCCGATACGGGCGCCTATAAAGTAACACTCACTGCTGTATCGCCAGCAGGCTGCAGCGATTCAAAAACGCGCACTGTTCATATCACCGGTGTCCCCGGTCAGCTGTATGTACCTAATGCCTTTATGCCAACCAGCTTAAATACCGAGTTAAGGGTATTTACGGTAAAAGGATCGGGCATCAAACAATGGGATATGCGGGTATACAACAGCTGGGGCGAATTGATTTTTGAGACCACTAAACTCAACGGTAAAGGCGAACCGACAGAGTTTTGGGATGGCAGATATAAAGGCCAGGAAGTACAGCAGGGTGGCTATGCCTGGGAAATATCGGCTACATTTATAAATGGCGCCGGCTGGCGGGGAATGTCATACAAAGGCTCGGCGCCTAAAAAAGCCGGCATAGTAACTTTAATCAGATGATGCGGCTTAGTAAGTTCATATTAATAATAGGATTGGTTTTGCCGGCAGCTTATTTGCGGGCGCAGGATCACCAGTACTCGCAATTTTTTAATTCGCCGGTTTATCTTAACCCCGCATTAAACGGCCAGTTTGAGGGCGATTTACGCATGAACCTCATCTACCGTAATCAGTGGACATCATTACAAAACAACCCAACCTACGTTACGGCCTCTATTGACTATAATGTCCCTCGTTTTGGGGGTGGCTTCGGGCTGATGCTAACCCGCGGAGCCGAGGGGGCTGCTTATTTAACTAAAACCAATGTATCGGGTATTTATTCCTATAGCGTTGGTGCTGACGGTTTTATACTTTCATTTGGCTTACAGGCAGGGGTTACCAACCGCAACATCAACTGGAACAACCTGGTATTCAGCGATCAGATTGACCCCCGGTTGGGTTTTGACCCCTCGCTGGTCACTACGGCTGAAGTACCTGCCTATAATAATAAATTTTATTTCGACTCCGGCGCGGGCGTTAACCTGGTGATTGGCAATTTCATGATCGGCTCGGCGGCACAGCATCTTAATCATCCTAACGAATCGTTTACCGGCGCGAAGGCTATTTTACCTATGCATGTAGCGGCCCATGCCAGTTACATATTGGACCTGGATAAATATGAGAACATGTACGATGATGAAAAATCGTTCATTATACCTTCAATAGTAGCATATAAGCAGGCCAATGTACAATCGGTAAGCGCGGGCATTCAGTACAAGCGCCGCAGCATTAACGCCGGTTTATGGTATCGCAGCGGTGGCGATGGGCCGGGAGCCGTTGTAGTATCATTGATCTTCGACCTGTTTATTAACCGCGATGGCGGCGAAAAGCTGCGTTTCGGCATCAGTCATGACGCGCCCACTTCCAAACTCAATTACAGCAACACCAGCGGCAGTACCGAAGGCAGCATCGGCTACGAAACCACGCTACCCGGCCGCGACCAGGGTTACACTAAATTTACAGGGCGCCGCTGTTATGATTTCTATTGATAATTATTATCTTAATCGTCATATTTGTTGTTATATATTGATCAGTGTGTGATGGAAAAAAAATACCTTGAGCATAAACAAGCCAGAAAAAGATCGGCACTGAAAGCGGTATGGATATTGGTAACCCTATCGGTTATCCTGGTATTCATTATCGTAAAGTTCGCCCATACGGGTGTTCGTTTTACCACATCGGGCCTACCTACCGGCGATGAAGCCTATGAAGTAGCCCAGGATTTTGTGAAAGCCACCCTACGGTCAGATAAGGTAGACTTCCCTGGTTCGGGTTATCAACTGGCCAAACGTTCAGATTCGGTATATGTAATACGCTCGGTTGTAGAGGTTACTGATGAAGCCGGTGAAAAAAAGACCAATAATTTTAAGGTGCTGATGGAGTATAAAGGCGGCAAACAGGCTGAGCAAAAAAACTGGAATTTGCTTAACATCAGCGAAGAACAATAATTTATGACGGCAACCCAAACCGGACAGCCTTTGGCCACCGCCAAAGCCTATATCTCACATACCCAATATCAAACCATTATTACCAGCGGTAAACATACCATTGTTGCCGATGAGCCTGAAGATAAGGAAGGCTTGGATATGGGTATGGACCCGGATACATTACTGTTAGCCAGTTTGAGCAGTTGCACCGCTATTACCCTGCAAATGTATATTAACCGTAAAATGTGGATTGTAGAGGAAATAACGGTTGATTTACAACTTTTTACCGTTGAAGGTGGTTCCCTGATAAAAAGCGATATTAAATTTAAGGGCGATTTAACTAACGAACAAAAGAAACGGCTGGAACATATTGCCAACGTTTGCCCCGTGCATAAAATACTTACCGGAAACATTATTATTGAAACGGTTATAGCATAACTATTGAATTTTGTTATAGGTAATTTTAAAATCCCGGCGAAACTTTGAAGGTAGAATAACAGCATCGTAGTATCTTGTTGTATAAGTTCTGTCATGGGTAACAAACCTGGTAGCTATCGGGCCCGTTCGGGAAACCGCATTATAGGCCGGTCCACAAACTCCCATGCCCCCCTCAAACTGGTACTGTAACGATATATAGCAAAAAGGCGAACCGAATATTAACCCAGTTCGCCTTAATCACTCTAAAACAATCACCTCAACATTAGAAGTATCTTTGCTAACTAACCGGATAACCGGTTAATTAATCATGCTCAAAGTTATCAAATATAATATGCTCTTGATCAGCTAAAAAAAGCTTTTACCTGCGGGTGACAGACTTATCAGCAGCCCAACCCCTTAACAAAAATCTCAATCAGTAACAGGCGCTTATGGTAAATTTCCTCCATATGTTCCTTAAGTGGGAACCCTGTTTTTTTATGCGACATTGACCGTACCCTTACGCCATGCAGCGCGTCCAGTATCAGGTCAACAATAGCAGCCGGATCATCTACGGGCTTAACCGCTCCTTTTTCAATATCCCTCACCAGCGAGGCGGCCAGCTGATCTATCTCCGTTTGATGGATCTGACCGATGATCTCCCATATTTCCGCCGGAAGGTTTTGATCGTTAAGCCTGAAAAAATCAAAAAAGTTATAATTATTTACCATAAACTCATGGTGCGTATGGATTTGCGCGTTAAACGCCGAAAGCAGGTCGGTCGACGCTGCCACGCGCTCAATCAACTTGTTGATAAACTCATTAGCCAATTTGCGCATCACCGCGATGTACAACTGACTTTTATCCGGGAAATAATAGTAAAGCAACGCTTTGGACATGGATAGGTCGCCCGCTATCTCATTCATGGTTGTTTTGGAATAACCATAGTGCAAAAACCGCTGATAAGAGGCCTCTAAAATTTTTTCTCTTTTAATATCCTGATGATCAGTTACTGTACTCATTATAGCTATTCCTAACTTTCTGACTTTTTAAACAAATTTATCAAATTTTCTATTAAAACAGATTTGTTCCCTCAGAAGTGACGTTCAGGTTACACAAATGGTTGCTTTATAAAATTGCTATAACCCACCCATCAGGACATAAACAGCGGTTTACGGACAGAGATTACAGGCCTAAACGGTTTCCGTAAGCCCCAGGCCAGATCCAAGTACAATAGCGTCTTCAATGGAGCCAATTATAGGGTCTATAAGGTGTGCGTGCTTAACCATACTGCGGCGTAAATAAAAACTCCCGAATGTGGAAACCACCGCTGTTACACCTCCTAAAAAGGCGCCCGTGTACCATGCGCCGCCGCCTGCTTTATAAATACCCGCTCCGGCAAGCGCTCCGCTGATGCACCGGCCTATTAAAGCAGGCGGTGCTATCCGGTTTGGCGCGAACGGCATTTTATCGCCAACAAATTCGCCGATGGAGAGTATGCTTAATATATTGGCGGTGCCTGCCGATTGCATAAAATTTAACGGCGTATGCTCCAATGCAGCCGAATGATGTTTGTTTAGCATCCTGCTGCTGATAGCCGGTGCCGATATGGAGCGCATGCCCGCCAGGATACCCAGGCTAATAACCTGCCAATGTGGTTTGGTGATAATAATTTTCAATGTACGGGCGGATTAGTTGTGTTTAATTAATTTCTCTTTTTCTTTTAGGGTCATCCAGGCGTCGGGGATCTCCGGCTTAAGCGGAAAACCGTAGGTCGGGTTACCTTCCACCCTTACGTCATTGGAATCAAAATGTTTTATTTCTCCCTTGGCCAGCCTTACTACCCAGCACGAGTTTACACTCATGCCATAATCAAAAATAAAATAAGCCAAACCAGGCCCAAGCGGTGTATAAACTACTATTTGCGGATTGAGCTGTAGCATGTTCATAATATGTTTTTTTAAGCAGATATAAAGTATAACCTAAGCCGTCAGCAAGTTGTTTTAATGCAGTATTTATTTTTTTAATTCAAACAAAATAAACATCACCATGCTTATCCTAATAAATACCACCAAAATGAAATCACATCAGGATAACGCGCTCGGACAATTAGGGGGCGCCATAGGTAAGGGCCTGTTGGCCGGTTTAGCAGGCACAGCCGCGATCACGCTTTCGCAAATGATTGAAATGAAATTAACCAAACGGGAACCCAGTGAAGCGCCAGTGAAGGTGGCCCAACAGGTAACCGACGTTAAACCGGTTAACAAGGAAGCCAAAGAGAAAGTATCGCAGGAGATCCATTGGGCTTACGGAACGGCCTGGGGTATTGCCCGGGGCATTGTCGGCCTGACAGGATTAAGGGGCTTGCCGGCAGTGGCCGTTCACTTCGCCGCCGTTTGGGGAACCTCCATGGTCATGCTCCCCAAATTTAAAGCGGCCCCTCCAGTTACAGATCAGGACCCGAAAGCCGTAGCTATTGATGGTTTGCATCATATGGTTTACGCGCTGGCGGCCGGTTTTACCTATGATGCCCTGGATACCAGTACCCACGAAAGGAAACTGGATAAACTGGTAAGGCAATTACATTTAAAAGGCGTGCTTAAGAAGGTTGGATTATAGCAATCCGAAAGACTGACGATATCTTATCACCACACAAAATGATTCATCGCGAATGAATTATTATATTTAGCCTGTCAATTACTAATCATACGGCTAAATGAAAAATAAGTTTAATATCCTGCTTGTTACGGCGGCGCTGCTGTTATCCATAAACGCGGGAAAAGCGCAATCGCCAACTGCTGCGGACAATGATGGTACAGTTGAACGAACCTACTTAGTAAACACACTAACCCGTATTGCCGACCCTTTACTGAACGCGCTAAGCAAGAATGAGCTTAAAAAATTAATGCCGGTTGAAGCCGTAAATCCTAAAGACAGGCAACAATACACCTACCTGGAAGCATTTGGCCGTTTACTGGCGGGAATGGCGCCCTGGCTGGAGCTTGGCCCTGATAATACTACAGAAGGCCGGCTGCGTAAAAAATATATCGACCTTGCGCTGCTGGGCATCCACAACGCTACCGATCCTAAGTCGGCTGATTTTATGAATTTTACCAAAGGGGGCCAGCCTGTGGTTGACGCCGCTTTTTTTGCACAGGCCCTGCTGCGCGCGCCGCATCAGCTTTGGGATAAGCTGGATGCCCCTACTAAAGCTAATGTAATAGCCGCGCTAAAATCATCAAGGGTAATTACGCCTAATTATTCCAATTGGCTGTTGTTTAGCGCTACTGTTGAGGCTGCCTTGCTGAAGTTTGATAATTATGGCGACCGTATGCGTATGGACTATGCCATTAAACAACACTTAAATGTATGGTATAGAGGCGATGGCGCCTACAGCGACGGCCCCAACTTTCATTGGGATTATTATAACAGCTTTGTGATACATCCCATGCTGGTACAGGTATTGAAAACCATAAGTGAAGCAGATAACACACAGACTAAAACTTACGATATCGCATTAAATCATTTAAAACGATATGCCGCCATACAGGAAAGAATGATCTCGCCGGAAGGTACCTACCCCCCTATTGGCCGGTCGCTGGCTTACCGGTGCGGCGCTTTCCAGGCGCTGGCCATGACCAGCCTGATGCACCAGCTACCCGCGAATATAAAACCCCAACAGGTGCGTGCCGCTTTATACACGGTTATTAAACGACAAATGGAGGCCCCGCATACTTTTGATGTAAATGGCTGGCTGCTTATTGGCCTATACGGCCATCAGCCGGGTATTGGGGAACCTTACATTTCTACAGGTAGTTTGTATTTATGCAGCGAAGGTTTTTTGATGTTGGGGCTCCCTGTATCAGATACCTTCTGGCAGGGAAAAGATGAGGCATGGACGGCAAAAAAAGTATGGGAAGGCATTGATGTCCCAATCGACCATGCCATTGACAATTAAGCTATGCTTTTGCCAAATATATCCTTCAACGCCTTTTTAGCGGCATTATAACCGCACATACCATGTACCCCGCCACCGGGAGGTGTGGACGAGGAGCAGATATAGATCCCCTTTGCCGAAGTACGGTAAGGCGAGCGTCGTAAAACCGGCCGGGTGAATAACTGGCCAATATCGATTACCCCACCGTTGATATCGCCGCCTACATAGTTGGGGTTATAGTTTTCAATTTGCCGGGTATTAAAGGTATGCCGTGCCAATATCCGCTCGCGGAAACCGGGGGCAAACCGCTCTACCTGCCGCTCTATGGCTTCTGTCATATCCTTTTGTGAGCCATGGGGTACATGGCAATAAGCCCAGGCCGTTTGCTTGCCTGCAGGTGCCCGGCTTGCGTCGAACATGCTTTGCTGAGCCAGCAGTACAAATGGCCTTTCGGGATGTATCCCTTTGCTCACCTGGAGCTCAGCCCCGGCTATTTCATTGAAAGTGCCGCCAATGTGAACCGTGCCTGCTTGTTTTACACTTTCTGTTTTAAACGGGATAATATCATCCAATGCCCAGTCTATTTTAAATACACCGATGCCGTAACGGTAACGTTCCAGTTGCCATTTATAGATATTGGAGAGTTTATGCCCGGCTATAGTTAGCAGTTGTTTTGGTGTAACATCAAATAAGACAGCTTTGGCAGGTGGGAGCTGTTCCAGCGAAGTAATGTAGGTCCCGGTTTCTATCTTTCCGCCAAGAGCGGTAAAATAAGCGGCTAACGCTTCCGCTATTTTAACCGAGCCGCCCTTGGCCGCGGGCCAGCCTTTCAGGTGTCCGTTAACCATCAGTACCAGGGCGATGGCCGAAGTAGCGATATTACTTAAGGGCTGCATACTGTGTGCTGCCATCCCGGCCAGCAAGCCCTTAGCCGCTTGGGTTTTAAAGCGTTTGGCCAGGTGCGTTGCCGAAGTTAAAGCATTCAACCCAAAACGGGCCATATCCAGCGGGTGCCTGGGGAAATGCAGCGGACCCAGTATATCGGCAACCATACCAGGCCAGGTATTTACCAGCGGCTGCAGCAAATTAAGATAAGTTTCTTTATCGCGGCCCAATAAATCGGCGGTTTCTGAAAGGGAGTGTTTAAGCAGCGCGACGGTGCTATCGTCAAAAGGGTGGGCGGCGGCAATTTCCGGGTAAATATATTCCAGTCCGTATTTATCCAGTGGTAAAGTTTCAAAAAAAGGAGAAGCTACCGCCAGCGGATGAATGGCCGAGCAAACATCGTGCAGGTAGCCTGGCAGCGTAAGTTCTTCTGTACGCAGTCCGCCGCCTATTTTATCCTTGCCTTCCAATAATAGCACCGACAGTCCCTGCTGTTGCAGGGTGATGGCCGCCGCTAACCCGTTAGGGCCGCTGCCTACTATTACCGCGTCGTATTCCACGTTTCTAAATTAATGAATTAACCCATGTTGCGGGTTATTAATAATTAATAAAAGTTTGTCATTTCTCTCTACGTTCGATTTCTATGATTTAAGCAAGCAATCTTTGATAATTTTTTTCGTAGGGCCTGTTTTGATTGACGCAGGCAAATATTCGTAGGATGAGTTTATTTCTGACCGCATTGATTACTGACATTTTA